>OFGO01000450.1_pt1 | contig 38357 bp, 36 predicted proteins | sample 1521761 | NCBI WGS metagenome assembly OFGO01 (sample SAMEA3504128, study PRJEB24116) | mouse gut metagenome | biome: mouse gut; feature: mouse-associated habitat; material: faeces | place: Denmark | collected 2011
GCCCCCCTCGAAAGAGGGGGGCGGGTAGGGCGTGCCTTGGCGGCTACGCCATGGTTGCCCGACTAGGATTCGAACCCAGACAAACAGAGTCAGAGTCTGTCGTGCTACCTTTACACAATCGGGCAGTATCTGTTGGAAACAGCTTTATTATTATAGCCCGACTTCCTGCGGATGTCAATATTTTTTCTGAAATTTTTCAAGTTTTTTCACAAAAGATTCTTGAAGCATCATTGGTGGAAGGGCCGGCCACCTCCACCACCATCAATCTCCCCCCCGCTACCCGGAATCGGACCTCCGCTCCACCAAAGGCTAAGCCGTAGATCCGGTCCGGGTCATCCTGGTAACCGGGGCGGGGGTCCTGGGCCAGAACAGCCACCAAAGACTCCCGCAGATGAAGAGGGAGCCGTCCCAGCAGTTCAGGGGGAAAATCCACCTCCAGGGAGCCTTCCCGCTCCTGGAGGGCAAAGCCTCCGGAGGCCTCTGGGTGGGAATCGGTGTAGGGAAGGTACGGCTTTACATCGTAGATAGGGGTACCATCCAGCAAATCGGCGCCCCCAACCACCAGTACCGGCCCTTCCGGTCCCTCTGGCAGCACCTCCAACAGCCGCACCGAGGAAAGCCCCAGGGAGTTGGGCCGGAAGGGGGACCGGGTGGCAAAAACCCCTTTGCGGATATTTCCACCCAATCGGGGCGGGCGGACGGTGGGCGACCACCCCTCTCGCCTGGCCTGGGAGAATTGCCAGATGAGCCAAAGGTGGGAGTATTCCTCCAGCCCCCGGAAGGCCTCCGGCTCCCGATACTCCGGCAGAAAGACCACCTGCGCCCGGAGGGAATCAATGAGCCCGCTTTGCCGGGGAATGCCGAATTTTTGGGAAAAATCGCTGCGGATATGGGCAATGGGCCGGATGATGCTCTCCTCCGGTGGGGCCATGGGAACACCTCATTTCGTGCTTTATGGTACTATCCTACCACAAATCCGATTCCAGAGCAAATCCTCCATAAAAAAGCAGGGGAGGGTTTTCCCTGCCTCCCCTGTTTTTAGGCCCTATTTCATCGCCTTTTCGATGATTTTTTGCGCGGTAGTGCCCCAGGGGCGGTTGTACCGGGGGATGCGCCGCAGGCAAGCGGGATCTCTGGTGATATGGAACAGCTTCCCCTGCGCATCCAAAGTGGCCCGGAATCCCAGCTCCTCCAGTACCGGGTAGCTGTCCTCACTCACGGCACCAAAGGGATAGGTGAAGGCTGTGGGGGCGTAGCCAGTCATCTCCACAAACCGCTGCTGCCCCTTCTCCACATCCTCCCGGATGGCCTGCTGGTACTCCTCGGTACTCTCCCCCCTCTTCTTGCCAATGCCCTTGCGCCCGCTTCCCCGGTTTTTGTGGAGGCTGTAGCTGTGGCTCTGGAATTCGATGAGGCCGGAGTCCATCATTTCATTCACCTGCTCCCAGGTGAGGTGGGAATAGTTCTCCCGGTTTTCATCCAGCTGGGAGTATTTATCCGTCTCCGAGATAATAATGGAGATTACCGCCTTCATCTGGAGCTCCTGGAGGATGGGGAAAGCATTCAGATAGTTGTTATAATACCCATCGTCAAAGGTGATCATCACCGGCTTTTCCGGGAGAGGGGCCCCCGTCTCCACATAATCTATAAGGTCCTGCACCACCACGGTCTGGTAGCCCTTTTCCTTCAGCCACAGGAGATCGCTTCGCAAGGCCTCTGGCGTGATGACATAATCCCCCGCCTTCTTCTCCCGGCTGTTGATGCTGTGATACATCAGCACCGGCAGGCCAATCGGCTCCTGGGCGGCGGCCTCTACGGAAACCACCTCTTCTTCCCCCTGGCCAAAGCCAAACTCGGTGTACCAGGAGCCCCACACCACCACTGCGGTAAGGGCAAAGACCATTGCCAGGCGCAGCACCCGCGTTTTCATGGTCCCCTCTCCTTTCCAGCTCAATCTACCGGCGTAAAGCGGTATTTCCGCCGGTACTCCCCTTTTTCCTCCCCCGGCACCACCGTGGCGCGGCGGCGCTCCAAAAGGTTCACTAAGGGGTAAACATCCACCCAGATCTCGTTGTTCCCCTCCTTCTGGCTCTCATCAAAGATGAGCTGGAGGCCGAAGTGGAGGTGAGGGGCGCTCATGCCGTTGGTGTCCGGGGTGGAGCTGTAGCCTGTCATCCCCACATAGCCAATCACCTGTCCCGCCTCCACCACCGCCCCTTGGGTGACCCCGGTGGCGAAGGGATGCCCCTTGCGGAGATGGGCATAGTACCAGTACCGCTTGCCGTCGTGGGAGCGGATACCCACGCGCCAGCCCCCGTACTGGTTCCAGCCGGCGGCCTCCACCACGCCCCCCTCCACCGCCACCACCGGGGTCCCCACCGGAGCCATCAGGTCGTTGCCCAGGTGTTTCCTCCGGTAGCCGTAGGAGCGCCCGGCTCCAAAGTCATCATAATGGGAAAATCCATACCCCCTGGCAATGGGACAAAAGGCGGTGAGGCCGTATCCCGCTGTCTGGATGAGGTGCTCCGGGTCGTTGGGGTCCGGCTCCTCCAGCAGGTAGTTTCCCACCATATTTTCCAGTACCGCCCCGTAGGCTTCCCGGTAGTAGTCGTAGTACTGATCCGGCCCTTTGCCCAGGATGGACTTGGGGCTTTTCCCCTGGGAAAGGGCCTTTGCAGTCTCCCGCAGATGGGTATCCCGGTAACGGGAGAAATCCCCGCCGTACCGGGCCCCCAGGCAGGCCAACAGCTCCACCCAGTCCACCGGCTGCACCTGCTCTTCCCCCTGTTCCCGGTGGCTTCGCAGGTCCTCCTCCAGGGCAGCGGAAAGGGCGGCATGGGTGGGGGTGAAGTCCACCCAGCGGATGAAGTCCTTCTTTTGGACCGCCAGGGCCCGAACCACCGCCAGCCCACCCATCACCGCCAGAGCCAGACAGAGGGCCGCCCCCCAGAAGCGCTTCCTTCCCACGCAGCAAAAGAGCATCCCGGCCACCTCCCTAGAAGAAGGTATGCCAGGATGCGGTTTTTCATGCTTGGATTTAACCGCTGGAAAGGAACACCCGACAGAGGTAGAGTGAGAAAAAACAGCATATCCACCAAAAAACCGCTGTAATTTTTAGTCAAAACGCATCTTGCGCTGGATGGATTTTCCGTCCTATAATATAAGCAGATGCTTAAGCCATAAGCAAGAGACGAAAGCATTGGATAGGAGGGAGGCCAATGACCGAGCGGGAGCGGCAGATTATGGAGCTGCTGCGCCAGGACCCTATGCTCTCCCAGGGGGAGATTGCAAGACGCCTGGGCATCACCCGGTCCTCGGTGGGGGTCCATCTGGCGAACTTGGGTAAAAAAGGCCATATCCTGGGGAAAGGCTATGTCCTTTCCGAGCAGGAGGAGCGGTACATTGTAGGGGTGGGGGCAGCAAATATCGACCTGATGGGCCGCAGCCGTGCCCCTTTGGTGATGGAGGATTCCAACCCCGGCTTTATTGGTATGTCGGTGGGGGGCGTGACCCATAATATTTGTGAGAACGCCGCCCGGATGGGCGCCCTGGTGAAGCTCATCACCGCCGTGGGGGACGACGTCTACGGAGAAAAGATTCGCCGGGAGTGCCAGGCGGCAGGAATTGATACCGCCGGCTTCCTAGTGGCGGAGGGGGATAGCTCCTCCATCTACCTTTCCCTTCACGACCACAATGGAGAAATGGCGGTAGCCATGTCCGATATGCGGGTGCTGCAAAAGCTCTCAGTGGAGTTTCTAAAGGGCAAAAACAGCGTTCTGCGGGGAGCCAGGGCCATTGTGGTGGACTGCGGCCTGCCGGAGGAGATTTTGGGATACATCGCCGCTGCTTACGGCGGGGAAATCCCCGTCTTTGTGGACCCGGTGAGTACCGCCTACGCCAAAAAGCTCCGGGGGCGCCTTCGGGGATTCCACACCGTTAAACCCAATCTGCTGGAGGCGGAAATCCTGGCAGAAATGAAGATCACCACCCAGGAGGAGCTGGCCGAGGCCGCCGGGCGGCTTATCCAGCAGGGGCTCAGCCAGGTGGTGGTGAGCCTGGGAAAGGAAGGGGTCTACTACCAGGACCGGGAGGGACGCTGCCTCTGGGCCCGTGGGGAGCCTATGGAGGTGGTAAACGCCACCGGCGCCGGAGACGCCTTTATGGGGGGGCTGGTTTACGCCCACCTGCAAGGCTGGCCGCCGGAAAAGACCCTGCCCTTCGCGGTGGCCGCCTCCCGGATGGCGATCGCCCACCAGAACACCATCAACCCCAACATCAGCGCCGAAAACATCCTGGCGGTGGTGGAGGGGGAGCATATCGCCGTAAGGGAGCCTGCTCTTTGTTTATAGCGCCTACATAATCCTATAATTTTATTTGAAAAGGAGAAAACTGCTATGAATCTGGAAAAGTATCTGTCTGTTGCCCCTGAAATTGCCGAGGCTGTAAAGGCCGGAAAGCCGGTGGTGGCCCTGGAGTCCACCATTCTTTCCCACGGGATGCCCTACCCGGAGAACTGGGAATTTTCCCACAAGGTGGAGGAGATCATCCGGGGGGAGGGAGCCATCCCCGCCACCACCGCTATTATTGGCGGAAAGCTGAAGGTGGGTCTCACCGCCGATGAGCTGGAGCTGATGTGCAAGGATTCCACCGTGGGCAAGGTGAGCCGCCGGGATGTGGCGGTGTACCTTGCCACCGGCAAGACCGGAGCCACCACCGTCGCCACCACCATGATGCTGGCGGAGATGGCAGGCATCCGGGTGTTTGCCACTGGCGGCATCGGCGGCGTGCACCGGGGCGCGGAGAGCACCTTTGATATCTCCGCCGACCTTCAGGAGCTGGCAAACACCGGTGTGGCCGTGGTCTGTGCCGGGGCCAAGTCCCTGCTGGATATCCCCAAAACCTTGGAATATCTGGAGACCATGGGCGTCCCGGTGCTGGGGATGGACACCAACGACTTCCCCGCCTTCTACTGCCGCAAGAGTGGCTGCAAGGTGGATGTAAACGTCCCCGACGCCGCCACCGCCGCCAAGATTCTGCGGACCAAGTGGGACCTGGGCCTGAAGGGGGGCTTTGTCATCGCCAACCCCATCCCGGCGGAATACGAGCTGGACTACAATGAGATGGAGGCGGTTATTAACCGCGCCCTGGAGGCCGCCAAGGCGGAGGGCATCCACGGCAAGGATACCACCCCCTTCCTGCTGGCCCACATCAAGGACTACACCAAGGGAGTGTCCCTGGCCTCCAACCTCCAGCTGGCCTACAACAACGCCCGGATGGCAGCCAAAATCGCCATTGCATACAGCAAGTTAGGGTAATGAATGGAGGTACTCCATGCCCGCAGTGAATCCTTCAAAGGAAAAACGCGCCGTCGTCCTGGGGGGCGGCGGCGCCAAGGGGGCCTACCAGATTGGCGTCTGGCAGGCCCTGCGGGAGCTTGGGCTGGATTTTCAGGTGGTCACTGGCACCTCGGTGGGCGCCCTCAACGGGGCGCTTATGGCCCAAGGGGAGTTTGAAGCCGCCTACGACCTGTGGTGGAACATGGACAACACCCAAGTGATGGAGGGCATCCCCAGCGCCAGCGACACCCTGGACAGCCGCCTGGCCGTCTACCGGGCTTTTATCCGGGAGATGGTGACAAAGGGCGGTGTGGATATCTCCCCTTTGGAGGAAACCATCCGCAGCATCCTGGATGAGGAAAAGCTGCGCCAAAGCGGGGTGGTATACGGCATCGTCACGGTGGATATGACCACCCTGACCCCGGTGCGGCTCTACCTGCGGGATATGCCCCAGGGGGCTGTGGCGGATTATATGATCGCCTCCGCCTCCTGCTTCCCCGCCTTTAAGCCCCGCACCATCGAAAAATCCCGCTTCATTGACGGGGGCTATTACGACAACCTCCCGGTGGAGATGGCCGCCAAGGCGGGGGTGCCTCTCTCCGAAATCTGGGCGGTAGATGTGGACGGCGTGGGCATCAAGCGGAGCTTTTGCCCGGAGATACCGGTGCACACCGTCCGCAGCTGCTGGGACCTGGGGAACTTCCTGATTTTTGAAAAGGACCAGTGCCGCCGGAACATCCGCCTGGGGTATTGGGACGCTATGAAAACCGCCGGGGCCTGCGACGGCCGGGCCTACGCCTTCCCCGCCAGGGAGGAGGAGCGCCTGCGCCTGCGGTACGGCGCCTCTATGGAGGAGCTGTGCCGCCGTCTGCTGGAGCCTTTGGGGGAAAGGGCCCGCTCCGCGGTGGAGGGGGCCGCCCTGGCCCGGCTGCGGGGAGAGCTGCGCCGCCGCCGGATGAAGAACGATTTGCTTCTGGCTGCCGCCGAAACCGCCGGGGAGCTGCTGGGTCTGGAGCCCACCCGCCGCTACACCATGGAGGAATTTAACGCCGCCCTGGGGGAGCGCATCCAGGTGGAGCGGGGCAAAAACGGGGAGCGGGATCTCACCCCCGATACCCTGCCAAGGGAGGGCGCCGGCCTGGGAGAGGCCCTGGCCGCCCTGGGGAAGGAGCTGGCCCTTCTCACGGTAATGGAAAATCTGGCCCAGCTGCTGGAAGGGGGCGACCCCCTGCTGCGGCCGGAGTTTTTGGCAATCGCCCTGCCCAGGGAGCTGCTGGCCAGCCTTTATCTGCTGATTCTGTGAGGTGCAAAGGATGCTTCTGAAAAATCCTTATCCCATTTGTGAATTCGACACCAGCAGGGAGGCCCTCATCCGCCCCGAAGGCTTCCTGGAGGAACTGTCCCCCTTGCCGCCCCGGTGCGTCATCACCTTTTTCCGGCGGGAGCTTCAGCAGCTGGTGGAGGAAAGGCAGCTTCCGGTCATCGGCCAGCTCCACTCGGAGGTTTTGGACATTCCAATCTACCAATACCGCCGGAAGGATGGGGAGGATATCTGCATTACCATGGCCTTTCTCACCGCCCCTGGGGCGGCCTGCACCATTGAAGAGCTCCACGCCATGGGTTGCCGGGGCTTTGTCATCTGCGGCGCCGCCGGGGCGCTCCAGGGGGGCTCCTCCCTGGGGGAGATCATCCTGCCCACCGCCGCAGTGCGGGACGAAGGAACCTCCTACCACTACCTGCCCCCCAGCCGGGAGGTGGCCTGTCACCCTGGGGCGGTGGAGCACCTCGCCGCCGGGCTGGCGCGGCTGGGCATCCCCTACGCCACCGGCAAAACCTGGACCACTGACGCCATCTACCGGGAAACTCCCCATCTGGTGGAGGCCAGACGGCAGGAGGGCTGCCTTACGGTGGAGATGGAGGCAGCCGCCTTCTTCGCCGTCTCCCAATACCACCGCATCCCCCTGGCGCAGCTGCTTTACGCTGGGGACGACGTAAGCGGCGAAACCTGGGATTCACGCAGCTGGAACAGCCAAAAGAGCATCCGGGCCAATCTTCTCTCCACCGCCATCCAACTGACCGAAGGCTTCCCCATCAAACAAGAAGGAGAATCAACATGTCTGACAAAATGAAAGTGATTCTGGACTGCGACACCGGCTCCGATGACGCCGTTGCCATTATGATGGCTATCCTCTCCCCGAAGATTGACCTGCTGGGGGTAAGTACCGTGGCGGGAAACAAGGAGATAGGCTTCACCACCGACAACACCCTGCGGGTGGTGGATATGCTCCGCAGCAGCACCCCGGTCTACCGGGGCTGTGCCACCTCCATGGTAGCCAAGCTCCTGCCCAACCGCCACGGGGACTACACCGGCATGACCGGTGTCAAGGCGGACAAGCTGGACGAGAAGGGGGAGGTCATCTCCTACCACCACGATTGCCTGCCCATGCCCGCCCCTGTAAGCCGGGAGCAGCCGGAGCACGGCGTTTGGTGGCTTATTGACACCCTGATGAAGTCGGAGGGGGATATTACCCTCATCCCCACCGGCCCCCTCACCAACATCGGCATGGCCCTGCGCCTGGAGCCCCGCATTGCGGAAAAGATCCGGCAAATCATCTTTATGGGGGGCGGCTTCAAGGTCTTTAACGCCACCGCCGCTTCGGAGTTCAACATCTGGGCCGACCCGGAGGCCGCCCAAATCGTCCTCACCAGCGGGGTGAAGACCATCACCATGGTTCCCCTGGACGCCACCCACCAGGCCAATTTCACAAGGGAGGACGAAGCGGAGCTGCGCCAGATTGGCACCCCTCTGGCCATTGCGGTGGCAGACCTGGTGGACGAGCGCATTGTGGCCTACAACGCCTACCAGCCCCAGGACCTCCCGGATTCCGCCCCCATCCATGACGCCCTATGCGTGGCCTACCTCCTTGACCCGGAGGTGCTCACCGACGTCCGCCATATGCGGGTGGATGTGGACATAAGCGGTGGCTTCGCCGATGGACAGACCATCTGCGATACCCGCGCCTACCCCGACCGCCCGGAAAACTGCTATGTGGCCCTGGGCGCCGACCGGCTGCGGTTCTCCCGGATGGTTCTTGATATGATTCGGGATTTCCGGTAAAACAGCCTGCCAAAAAATTTTCCAAAAGTTTGGGCTCCCTTTGCCGTTTCAGGCGGTAGAGGGAGCCCAAACTGTTTGTTGGGGTTGGCAGAATTGCGTGTCCTTTTGCTATGAAAGGATCTGCTGCCTCAGGAAAAGTTGGCCGTTCTTCTTTTTGCTTCTTTTTCTTCTTTCGCAAGAAGAAAAAGAAGTGAGTCCCCCCCCGCTAACAACCGCCGCCCATGCAGTTGCAGCAGGTGGAGCAGCAGTAGAGGGTGGCGCACATCTCGCAGCAGTCGCAGGTGGTGGTGCTGGCGGTGTAGGCGCCGTACTGCCGCTGCTGCATCAGCCGCTGGTAGGCCGCCCGGTACTCCAGGTTGCTGGGGCTGAGGCGGCAGGCGGTAGCGTAATAGTTGAGGGCGGTGTCCAGCCACCCTTTGGAGTAGTAGATAGTCCCCATCAGGTAGTTCCATTCCCCGTCCCGCCGGGGCTGGGGGATGCCCTCCAGCAGCTCCTCCGCCTCCAGGAGACGGCCGTTTTGGATGAGCCGCCGGATGTCGTCCAGCTGGGAGGGCTGGGAGGAGCGGTATTCCCCCTGGCCATACTGGCTGTAGGAGCCGGAGGCGCTTTGCCCGCCTTCCCGCCTGCGCCGCTGAATTTCGTCGTAGGCCTCGTTTATCTCCTTCATCTTTTCGGTAGCCAGGTCCGCCAGGGGATTGTCCACGTAGTTATCCGGGTGATATTTCCGGGCCAGCTGGCGGTAGGCGGTTTTAATCTCATCATCGGTGGCGCTGGGGGAAACCCCCAGTACCTGGTAGGGGTCAGTCATTCTTTTCCGCTCCTTTCTCCGCCAGGCGGTCTGCCTGGGCCATAAGCCCCAGGGTGAGGATATTCTCCAGGATGGGTGCAAAGTGCCGTACCCGTAAAAGCTGCCAGGTCCGCTCCACCTCCCCGATGGTGAGGTAAAGGGAGCCCCGGCATTGCTGCTGCAGTTCGCCCAGATGGCTTGGCCCCCCGGCCTGTAAAAAGGGGTTGTACCGCCCCCTTTTTTGGTCCGCCGAAAGGTCGTCCAGGGCGTCCGCCAGGTAAACAAAGCGCCCCAGCAGATACCCCAGCCGGGAGAGCACCCGCCGCTGGTCCTCGTCGTCCGAAAGGGCGGACAGCACGGCGGAGAGGGCCTGGGCGGTGGGCTGGGCGGCTTCGTCCGGGTTTTGGCAACTTCGGGCCTCCAGCTCCCGCTGTTCCATGGTCATCTGCCGGAAGGCCTCGTCCGGCTCCGGGCAGCGGGCGGCGGCCCTCCGGTAGGCCCCGCCCCAAAGGAGCAGGCCGCTCCGGGCCAGCAGCCGCCTGCCAGGGCCTTCGTCGGTCAGGTTGTCCCGCAGCTTCCAGTACAGCAGCAGCACCGCAACATCGGCGGCGAAGGCCAAAGCCGGCGCCTCCTGGCAGACCGGCCTTTTGCCCAGAGGATTAAAGGGACAGCGCCCAGGGGCGATGGCCGGTTTTTCCTCCGCCAGGGCCAGCCCCAGCAGGGCCAGAAAGGAGGCGTCATAGCTGAGGGTGAACCGGGCCGGCAGGCCGAAGGACTGCCCAAGCTGCCGGCAAAGGCCGCAGTACACCGCCTTGTAGGCCTCCAGCTCGCAGACCCGCAGCTGCCCCTCCAGGGGTCTCACATACCCAAACAGAACCCCCACGCTCCCTTTTGGAAAGACCCGCGGGTCCCTCCCTATCCTTTGTCCACAATACAGTCATTTTACATCACAGCGCCCTAAAAAGCGTGAATAAATTGTAAATTACCGGTGAATGCCCCCGGACGGCTCCCTTTTAGGTATTCTCCGCCGCCTTTTCCGATATAATGCAATGATTGGGGGACAGACAGGAGGGGAAGAGAGGATGAGGCTTTGGGAGCTGCTCCTGCTGGCGGTGGGGCTTTCGATGGACGCCTGCGCGGTGGCGGCGGCCAACGGGGTTTGCTGCCGGGGCTATACCCCCCGGAGGATACTGGCTACCGCCGCCGTCTTTGGGGGATTTCAGGGGCTGATGCCCCTGCTGGGTTACCTGCTGGGGAGCCGGTTTATCCGGTACATGGCGCGGGTGGACCATATCATTGCCCTGCTGCTGCTGGGCTATTTGGGGGGGCGGATGATTTGGGAGGGCCTTTCTGGCGGGGAGGAGCGCCCCAAAGGGGCGGTGGCCTTTACCTGGCGGGGGCTGTTTCTTCAGGGGATAGCTACCAGCATCGACGCCCTGGCGGTGGGGGTGAGCCTGGCGGCCCTGGGCATCCCCATCCTTTCGGCGGCCGGGTTCATTGCGGCGGTGACCTTTTGCTGCACCCTGCTGGGGGTGGGCCTGGGGCGGCTCTTCGGTCCGGCCCTGGGGAGCCGGGCCCAGCTGCTGGGGGGCGGGGTGCTGCTTCTCATCGGAGCAAAGATTTTCTTGGAGCATACCCTGGGGTAGCCGGGGGACAGGGGGGCGGCGGGAGCCTCTCCCGCCGGGACAAGCACCCTGGAAAAAATGTCTCAAAGTGGAAAAACCAGGAAAACCGGTAAGATTTGTCCCTGCTTTGCTGGTTTTTCTTGACAATCCGGCCCAGAAAACTTATACTAAAGCTGTATGAGAAATTCGGCCGCCGGCCCCAGGGCAGAAATAGACGGAGTTTTCCGCGCTGCCTTTGGGGAAGGAGGTCACGGAAAGGAGCAATTGTTATGGCAATGTTCAAGAAAAACCGGAATCTGGGCGGCATTATCCAGGTGGGAGATAACGATGAGGACATCATGGACTCTGTCGCCGGGGCGGAGGACTCCATGGGCGGCGAGGCGGTAGCCCCCGTCAAGGAGGACGTCTGGGATACCGACGAGGAGAAGGCTGCCAAGCGGGAGGTGCAGGAGCAGTCCACCGTTATCGGCAAGGCCGCTCTTATCACCGGCGACCTCACCGCGAAGGGCCCCATCACCGTGGCCGGCGTGGTGCAGGGCAACGTGAGCTGCGAAAGCAAGGTCTGCGTCCAGGGTGAGGTTACCGGCAACATCGTTGGCAAGGGCATCCTGGTGACCACCGGCGGCAAGATTCGGGGCAACGTCTCCTCCAGCACCGACCTGGTGCTCCAGGTGGGCTCCGCGGTGGAGGGCGACATGGACGCCGCCGAGATGACCCTGGAGGGGGCCATCACCGGCAACCTGAACTGCGGCGGCAACCTGACTTTGGGCGCCAAGAGCGTCGTCACCGGCGATATTTCCACCAAGGATATCACCACCACCCTGGGCGCGCACATCAATGGCCGGGTGGAGATGAAGAAAGCGTAAAAAGCTGGATAAACGCGCCATGGAACGGCAGGAGCCGGGAAGGGACCCTCCCTTCCGGTTCCGCCGTTTTTTGGGTGCAGGCGGAGAAAAGAGAGGATAAGGAGAGGGAGCGGCATGGAGCTTGTAAAGCAGCTGGCGGGGGAGCTAAGCCTCCGGGAGGACAAGGTGGCGGCGGTGGTGAAGCTCATCGACGAGGGGAACACCATCCCCTTTATCGCCCGGTACCGCAAGGAGGTCACCGGCAGCATGGAGGACACCGCCCTGCGGGAGCTGGAGGACCGGCTAAAATACCTGCGGAACCTGGAGAAGCGCAAGGAGGAGGTGCTCTCCTCCATTGGGGAGCAGGGAAAGCTGACCCCGGAGCTGGCGGAGTCCATCGCCGCCGCCCAGACCCTGGCGGTGGTGGAGGACCTCTACCGCCCCTATAAGCAGAAGCGCCGCACCCGCGCCAGCGTGGCCAGGGAGAAGGGCTTGGAGCCCTTGGCCGCCGCTATCCGGGCCCAGTCCACCCTGGCGGAGCCCCTTATGCTGGCGAAGGACTATCTGGACCCGGAAAAGGGGGTGGAAAGCCCGGAAGCCGCCCTCCAGGGGGCGCTGGACATCCTGGCGGAGGATATCTCCGATGACGCGGATATCCGGGGGGAGCTGCGGCGGCTCATCCAGGCGGAAGGGCTGGTGGTCTCCGCTGCCGCCCAGAAGCAGGGGGAGGCGGAAAGCGGCCCCTACGCCATGTACGCCGATTTTTCGGAGGCGGTGGGGCGCATTGCCTCCCACCGGGTGCTGGCTATCAGCCGGGGGGTGAAGGAGGGGCTGCTGAAGGCGGCCATCCAGCTCCCGGAGGAGCGGGCGGTGGGTCTCATCTGCCGCCGGGTAGTCACCGCCAAAAATCCCTGCGCCCGTGCGGTGGAGGAGGCGGTTCGGGACAGCTGGAAGCGCCTTATCGCCCCCTCCATGGAAAACGAGACCTTTTCCACCCTCTTTGAGGCCGCCAGCGAGCAGGCCATCAAGGTCTTTGGGGAAAACCTCCACCACCTGCTGATGCAGCCCCCGGTGAAGGACCGGGTGGTGCTGGGGCTGGATCCCGGCTACCGCAACGGCTGCAAGCTGGCTGTGGTGGACGGAACAGGCAAGGTGCTGGATACCGCCGTCATCTACCCCACCCAGCCCTACAACCGGGTGGAGGAGGCGAAGCGAAAGCTCACCGCCCTGATTCGGAAGCACAAGGTTACCGTCATCTCCATCGGCAACGGCACCGCCAGCCGGGAATCGGAGGGGCTGGTGGCGGAGCTTATCCGGGAGCTGGGGCCGCAGCACCAGCCCGCCCTCTCCTATATGGTGGTGAGCGAGGCGGGGGCCTCGGTCTATTCCGCCAGCAAGCTGGCCAGCGAGGAGTTCCCCCAGTTTGACGTAAACCTGCGCAGCGCGGTTTCCATCGCCCGGCGGCTCCAGGACCCCCTGGCGGAGCTGGTAAAAATTGACCCCAAGGCCATCGGGGTGGGGCAGTACCAGCACGATATGCCCCCCGCCCGGCTGGAAAGCGCCCTGGGGGGCGTGGTGGAAAGCTGCGTCAACTCGGTGGGGGTGGACCTGAACACCGCCAGCGGGCCGCTTTTGGGCCATGTGGCGGGGCTAAGCGCCGCGGTGGCAAAGAACATTGTGGCCTACCGGGAGGAAAACGGCAGCTTCACCGCCCGCAGCCAGCTGCTGAAGGTGCCCAAGCTGGGGAAGAAGACCTACGAGCAGTGCGCTGGATTTCTGCGCATCCTGGGGGCCAAGAACCCCCTGGACGCCACCGCCGTCCACCCGGAAAGCTACGCCGCCGCCAAATCCCTCCTGGAGGAATGCGGCTGGAGCCTTGCAGATGTGGGAACCCCGGCCCTCCGGGAGCTGCCCGCCCAGGCGGAGGGGAAGGGCATCCCCGCCCTGGCCCAGCGGCTGGGGGTGGGGGAGCCCACCATCCGGGATATTATCAGCGAGCTTCTAAAGCCCGGCCGGGACCCGCGGGAGGAGCTGCCCCCGCCCCTGCTGCGCACCGACGTGATGGAGCTGAAGGACCTTGCGCCGGAGATGGTCCTCACCGGAACGGTGCGCAACGTCCTGGATTTTGGAGCCTTTGTGGACATCGGCGTCCACGAGGACGGTCTGGTGCACATCAGCCAGCTGGCGGATAAGTTTGTAAAGCACCCCAGCCAGGTGGTGAAGGTGGGGGATGTGGTGAAGGTGAAGGTGCTGGAGGTGGACGCCAAAAGAAAGCGCATCTCCCTCACCATGAAGGGGCTGAACTGATGGGGCCCGGCAGGGCAGAGGGCCTCAGCGGCAGCGGACTGAAGCTCATCGCCATCGTTACCATGTTTTTGGACCACATCGGGGCGGCCATTTTGGAATCCCCGGTGGTGTGGGCCTTTCTGGGCTCCGGGGAGGAGATTGACCCCTTCTTCAACTCCTCGGCTCTGGCTCTCTGCCGGGATGTGGACCTTGTTTTCCGCTTCGCCGGCCGCATCGCATTCCCCATCTTCTGCTTTTTGCTGGTGGAGGGCTTTCTTCACACCCGGAGCCTCCCAAGGTATATGGGCCGGATGGCGGCCTTCGCCCTCCTTTCCGAGATTCCCTACGACCTGGCTTTCGAGGAGGGCTGGTTCGATCCCAAAAGCCAGAACGTCTATTTTACCCTGCTGCTGGGGCTTCTGGCGATGGCGGCGGTGCGGTATTTCCTTCCCAGAAGCGCGCTCCTTGCCCTGGCGGGGGCGGCGGGCTGCGCCGTTCTGGCGCAGCTTTTGCGGGCCGATTACGGGGCCTTCGGGGTGGTGCTTATCCTGCTCCTTTACATCCTCCGGGACCGGGAGCCTGCCCGGACGGTGATAGGCAGCCTGGCCCTCTGCTGGGAGATCACCGCGCCCCTGGCCTTCCTTCCCATCCGCCGGTACAACGGCCAGCGGGGGCGGCTGGGGGGCAAATGGTTTTTCTACGGGTTCTACCCGGCCCACATCCTGCTGCTGTGGGGGTTCCGGGTGATGGTTTTTGGCGGATAGGAGGGCTTTGCTATGGGTGAATTTGCCCGGCGGGTAAGGGTTGTCTGTCGTGCCATCCCTTCCGGCAAGGTAGCCACCTACGGCCAGGTTGCCCTCCTTTGCGGCTTTCCCCGGCGGCCCCGCCAGGTGGGGACGGTGCTGGGGCGGGGCGGCTGTGGGGAGGTCCCGGCCCACCGGGTGGTGAACCGCCAGGGGTTCCTTAGCGGGGCGGCGGCCTTTTTGGCTCCCGGCGGCCAACGGCTGGCCCTGGAGGCCGAAGGGGTGGCGGTGAGCCCAGAAGGGATTGTGGACCTGAAGCAATACGGCTGGCGGCCCTCCGGCGCAGAGCAGGCGGCGCTGGCGGCGGCATGGGAGGACGAGTGAAGATGGATAGCATCCAGCTGCATTGGGAGGAGCGAGGCCATGGAGAGCCGCTGGTGCTCCTCCACGGCAATGGGGAGGACGGCTCCTATTTCCGGCACCAGATGGCCTGTTTTTCCGGTAAATACCGGGTGATGGCGGTGGATACCCGCGGCCATGGCCGGTCCCCAAGGGGGAGCGCCCCTTTCACCATAGGGACCTTTGCGGAGGACCTGCGGGACTTTTTGGACCAGCGGGGGCTGGACCGGGTGCACCTGCTGGGGTTCAGCGACGGGGGGAATATCGCCCTCACCTTTGCCCTGCGGTACCCGGCGCGGCTGCGCAGCCTTATCCTCAACGGGGCCAATCTCTTCCCCGGCGGGGTGAAGCGGCGGGTGCAGCTTCCCATTATCCTGGGGTATCACGCCGCCTCCCTTTTGGCCCGGCTGGACCCCAAGGCCGTCCCCAAGCGGGAGCTGCTGGCCCTGATGGTGGAGCAGCCGGACATCCCCCCCGCCGCCCTGGCTGCCCTCCAGGTGCCCACCCTGGTCATTGCCGGAACACGGGACATGATTGCGGAGAGCCACACACGGCTTATCCACCGGAGCATCCCCGGCAGCCGCCTGGCGCTGGTGGAGGGGGACCATTTTATTGCCGCAAAGCAGAGCGGACTTTTCAACAAAGCGGTGGAGCGGTTTTTGGACAGGCTCCCCCAGGAGGTTTAACAATGTACCAGGAATTTACATGGCCCCCCAGGAAGGCCCAACTGTATCCCCTGCTGGCGGAGCAGGCAGCGGCCCTGGTGGAGGGGGAGCGGGAGCCCATTGCCAGGATGGCGAACCTTTCCGCCCTGCTTTGGCAGGCCCTGCCGGAGATAAACTGGGCGGGCTTTTACCGCCGGATGGGGGAGGAGCTGGTGCTGGGCCCCTTCCAGGGCAAGCCCGCCTGTGTCCGCATCGGGTGGGGGAAGGGAGTCTGCGGCAGGGCGGCGGCGGAGAAAAAGCCCCAGGTAGTCCCCGACGTCCACGCCTTTCCAGGGCATATCCCCTGCGACGGGGCCTCCCGGTCGGAGCTGGTGATTCCCTTCCTCGCCCCCGGCGGGGAGGTGGCGGGGGTGCTGGACCTGGACAGCCCCCTTCCCGGCCGGTTCACCGAAGAGGACCTTGCGGGGCTGCTGCCCATCGCCCGGCTGCTGGAGGAGGCTTGCCTATGAAACAGACGCGAAATTATCCCAAAGCGGTGCTCACCCCCAAGGGGGAGCGCGCCGTCCAAAGCGGGCATCCCTGGGTTTACGGCACCGAGGTGCTGCCCCAAAGCGACCCCCTCCCCGACGGAGGGCTGGCAGACGTGGTGAGCCAGGGCGGAAAGTACCTGGGCACCGGCTTTGTCTGCCTTAAAAGCAAGATACGGGTGCGGATCATCTCCAAAAACGCCAACGACACCTTCGACGAAGCCTTTTGGGAGCGGCGGCTGCGCCACGCGGTGGATTACCGCCGGACGGTGATGGGGGAGCAGTTTTGCTGCTGCCGCCTGATTTTTGGGGAGGCGGATTTTTTTCCGGGGCTGACAGTGGACCGCTTTGGAGACATCCTGGTGACCCAAACCCTTTCCAGGGGGATGGAGGGGATGAAATCCCTCCTCTTCCCGCTGCTACATCGCATCCTCACCCAAGAGGGGGAGAACATCCGGGGCGTCTACGAGCGCAACGATGTGGCGATTCGGGAGCTGGAGGGCCTCCAGGAGGGGAAGGGCTTTTTTCCCATCCCCGGCCTGCCAACCCCGGAGAGTACCCGCACTGTCATCACCGAAAACGGCATCCGCTACCAGGTGGATTTTGAAAACGGCCAGAAGACCGGCTTCTTCCTGGACCAGAAGTGGAACCGCCAGGCGGCTGCCCGGCTGGCCAGGGGGCGGCGGGTGCTGGACTGCTTCACCCACACCGGCTCCTTCGCCCTGAACTGCGCCAAGGGGGGCGCGGCGGCGGTGACGGCGGTGGATATCTCCCAGGCAGCGGTGGAGCTGGTGGGGGAAAACGCCGCCCTCAACGGCCTTTCCCAGGTGGTCACCCCTTTGGCTGCCAATATCTTCGACCTGCTGCCGGAGCTGGAGAGCCGGCCGGGGAAGGCCCCCTATGACTACATCATCCTGGACCCTCCCGCCTTCACCAAATCCCGCAAAACGGTGCAGTCCGCCATGCGGGGGTACAAGGAGCTGAACTACCGCGCCATGAAGCTGCTGCCAAGGGGCGGGTATCTGGCTACCTGCTCCTGCTCCCACTTTGCCACACCGGAGCTTTTTGAGGGGATGCTCCGCTGTGCTGCGCGGGACGCCGCTGTGGAGCTGCGTCAAATCGAGGCCCGGCAGCAATCCCCCGACCACCCCATCCTTTGGAACGTGCCGGAGACGAATTACCTGAAGTTTTACCTCTTCCAGGTGGTGTAAAAAAGCACTTTTTGCATACCCCGCTTTCCAATAAGAGAAGCAGGGAAGATTTTCATAATCCCATCGCCACAACACCCTTCCCAAGGAGGAACCCGATTTGATTGATTACGACGCGCTTCTCAATACCGCCTCCACCATGGGGCTGCGGATGCTGGAAAGCGGGGCGGAGGCCTACCGGGTGGAGGATTCCCTCCAGCGGCTCTGCCGGGCCTACGGGGCGGACAGCTGCGAGATTTTCGCCATCCCCAGCCTGCTCATCGTCTCCCTCTGCGACCCGGAGGGACACTCCCACACGCGGGTGCGGCGGCTCTACCGCCGGGGGACCAACCTTTGGCAGGTGGACCAGCTGAACAGCCTCTGCCGCGCCGTCTGCCAGGGAACGCCCCCCTTCCCGGAGGTGGACGGCAGCCTCGCCCGGCTGGCGGAGGCCAAGGGGTATTCCCCTCTGCTTCAGCTGGCGGGCTTTGCCTTTGTGGCCGCCTTCTTCACCCTGCTCTTTAAAGGGACCGCCGCCGATGCGCTTTGCTCCCTGGTGGCGGGGGCGGTGATCTTCTTTGCCAAATACCCCATGGAGCGGCACCGGGCCAACAGCTTTTTTGTCAACGGGGCGTGCAGCTTTCTGGCCGCTTTGACGGCTATTGCCGGGGTGCGCCTGGGGGTGGGGCAGAACCTGGATAAAATCATCATCGGGGCCTTTATGGGACTGGTGCCGGGGGTGGCTATCACCAACTTTATGCGGGATGTACTGGAGGGGGACCTTTTCGCCGGTATCACCAAGCTCACCGAATCCCTCCTCACCGCCACCGCCCTGGCCTTGGGGGCCGGTATCGCCCTCTCTCTTCTGGGAGGTGCGGCATGATGGAAATATTCACCGGCCTGCTTCTGCCTTGCTTTTACGCGGTGATGGCCTGTGTGGCCTTTTGCCTGGTTCTCAACCACCACGGAAAGCTGATGGTGGTATCCTCCCTGGGGGGCGGCGTGGGGTGGGCGGCCTGCCTGCTTTGCGCCTTTACCGGCAGCGACATCGTCCAGTATTTTGCCGGGGCGGTGGCGGTGGCGGCCTATGCCGAGGTGATGGCCCGGCTGATGAAGGCCCCGGCTACCGGCTTTTTGGTGGTGGGCATCCTCCCCTTTGTACCCGGCGGGGGCATCTACTACACCATGGAATACTGTCTCAGCGGGGATACGGAGCTTTTCCTCACCACCGGCATCCACACCTTCGGCGTCGCCGGGGCGGTGGCGGTGGGCATCCTGCTGGTCTCCTCCATCACCCGCCTGCTTCGGGAGGGGCGAGCCCCGAAGAACCGCCATTTGGGCGGGGAAAAATAATCGGTGCAGACGGAAGAAGGGCGGATTCCCCTTGACAAGCCGGTATAGAATGGTGGATACTATAACCTAGCAAAATATGCCTGTCCCCAAAAGGGGCAGGAGGTCACGGAGGAACGACATGGCGGCAAAAGCCAAAAGCAGAACTTATGATAACGAAAGCATCTCTTCCCTGAAAGGGGCGGACCGGGTCCGAAAGCGGCCGGGGGTCATCTTCGGCTCGGACGGCATCGAAGGGTGCCAGCATTCCGCCTTCGAGATTTTATCCAACGCCATCGACGAGGCCCGCTCCGGCTACGGGAAAAAAATTGTCCTCACCAAGTACGCCGATGGCTCCATCGAGGTCCAGGACTTCGGTCGGGGCTGCCCGGTGGACTACAACCCCAAGGAGGAGCGCTATAACTGGGAGCTGGTCTTCTGCGAGCTCTACGCCGGGGGCAAGTATGACGCCGAGGGGGATTACGAATACTCCCTGGGCCTTAACGGCCTGGGTTCCTGCGCCACCCAGTACGCCTCTGAATACATGGACGTGCAGATTCTCCGGGACGGCTTCCAGTATGACCTCCACTTTGAAAAGGGGGAGAACATCGGGGGGCTGCAAAAGGCCCCCGCCTCCGGCAAAAAGACCGGCACCCGCATCCGCTGGAAGCCGGACCTGGAGGTGTTCACCGATATCGACATCCCCGCGGCCTACTTCCAGGATGTCCTGAAGCGCCAGGCGGTGGTGAACCCCGGCATCCAGTTTCTGCTCCGGGTCCAGGAGGGGAAGGGCTTTGCGGAGACCACCTATTATTACGAAAACGGCATCCGGGACTATGTGGAGGAGCTGGCCGGAGGCCAGACCCTGACCCCGGTGCAGTTCTGGACGGCGGAGCGCACCGGCCGGGACCGGGCGGACAAGCCGGACTACCGGGTGAAGCTGGGGGTGGCCCTCTGCTTTTCCAACAAGCTCTCCCTGACAGAATACTACCACAATTCCAGCCACCTGGAGCACGGCGGCAGCCCGGAAAAGGCGGTGAAAGCTGCCCTGGTCTACCAGATCGACGCCTGGCTAAAGGCGGCGGGGAAGTACCTGAAAAACGAGGGGAAAATCAGCTACCAGGACGTGGAGGACTGCCTGGTGCTGGTTTCCTCCAGTTTCTCCACCCAAACCAGCTACGAAAACCAGACCAAAAAATCCATCACCAACAAGTTCATCCAGGAGTGCATGACCGAGTTTTTAAAGCACCAGCTGGAGGTTTACTTCATCGAAAACCCGGACGACGCCGCCCGCATTGCCGAACAGGTGCTCATCAACAAGCGGAGCCGGGAGAACGCCGAAAAAACCCGCCTGAACCTGAAGAAAAAGCTGGCCGGTACCCTGGATATGTCCAACCGGGTCCAGAAGTTCGTGGACTGCCGCAGCCGGGACACCAGCCGCCGGGAGCTGTACATCGTGGAGGGAGACTCGGCCCTGGGCTCCTGCAAGCTGGGGCGGGACAGCGAGTTCCAGGCCATCATGCCGGTGCGGGGCAAGATTTTAAACTGCCTGAAGGCGGATTACAACCGCATCTTTAAAAGCGATATCATCGTGGACGTGATGAAGGTGCTGGGCTGCGGGGTGGAGGTGGAGAGCCGCTCCAACAAGGACCTCAACTCCTTCGATCTTTCCGGCCTGCGGTGGAACAAGGTGGTCATCTGCACCGATGCCGACGTAGACGGCTTCCAGATCCGCACCCTCATCCTCACCATGCTCTACCGCCTCACCCCCACCCTCATCCGGGAAGGGTATGTCTACATCGCCGAATCCCCCCTCTATGAAATCACCACCAAGGACGACACCTACTTTGCCTACTCCGACGCCGAAAAGACACGGCTCTGCAAGGAGCTGGAGGGGCAGAAGTACAGCCTCCAGCGCTCCAAGGGGCTGGGTGAAAACGAACCGGACATGATGTGGCTTACCACCATGAACCCGGAGACCCGGCGGCTCATCAAGGTGATGCCCGACGACGTGGAGGAGACCGCCCGGATGTTTGACCTGCTGCTGGGGGATAACCTTAGCGGCCGGAAGGAGTACATCGCCGAGTTTGGCAGCCAGTATTTGGAGATGGCGGATATTTCGTAAGAAACGGAGGCCAGCCATGAACCTGCTTTTTCTCCACGGCCTGGGCCAGGGGCCTGACAGCTGGAACAAGGTGGTTGATGCCCTGGGCCCGGATGCGAACACCGCCTGCCCGGACCTCTTTGGCCTGTGCAAAGGGGGACTGGATTACCCAAATCTCTACGCCGCCTTGGAGGGCTGGATGGAACCCCTCCCAGAACCAGCCGTCCTTTGCGGCCTTTCTCTGGGGGCGGTGCTGGCCCTGGACTATGCCATCCGCCGCCCGGAGAAGATAGCGGGGCTGGTGCTCATCGCCCCCCAGTATAAAATGCCCCGGACGCTGCTGCGGCTGCAAAATTTCCTTTTCCGCCTGATGCCGGAAGGAGCCTTTGCCGGGGCCGGGATGGGGAAGGGAGACACCATCCGCCTCACCACCTCCATGATGGAGCTGGATTTCCGCCGGGAGCTGGGCCAAGTGGTCTGTCCTGTGCTGGTCCTGACAGGGGAAAAGGACGCCGCCAACCGCAAGGCCGCCAGGGAGCTGGCAGGGCTGCTCCCTGACGCCAAAGTCCGGGAGATACCAGGGGCGGGGCACGAGGTGAATAGAGACGCGCCAGGGGAGCTGGCGGCGGCTATCCGGAAGTTTTGCGCGGATACTATGGATAGCGGCAAATGAAGAAGAATCCACAGGAAATAGGAGGGCTTTTGTGAACCAGAAAACCAAGACCGCCGAGATTCTCTGCGTTGGCACCGAACTGCTGATGGGCAACACCGTCAACACCAACGCCACCGCCATCGCCCGTGGGCTGGCGGAGGTGGGGCTGAACCTCTACCACCAGGGGGTGGTGGGGGATAACCCCCAGCGCCTTCAGGAGGCGGTGGAATTGGCTCTGTCCCGGTCGGATTTTATCATCACCACCGGGGGGCTGGGGCCCACCTACGACGACCTCACCAAGGAGACCATCGCCGGGGTGCTGGGGCGAAAGCTCCTCCCCCATAAGGAGAGCCAGCGGTGGGTGGAGGAGTATTTCCGGCGGATAGGCCGCACCCCCTGCCCCAATAACCAAAAGCAGGCCATGATGCCGGAGGAGGCGGTGGTGTTCCAAAACCACAACGGCACTGCCCCCGGCTGCGCCATCACCGGAACAGGAAGGTGGGAGGGCAAGACCGCCATCCTCCTCCCAGGGCCGCCCCAGGAGTGCGAGCCCATGCTTCGGGAGCAGGTGCTGCCTTACCTCCGGCAGGGGAGCAGCACCCGGCTGGTGAGCCGGTGCCTCTACTTCTACGGCATCGGGGAATCGGACCTGGCCCACAGGCTGGACCGGCTGATGCGGGAGAGCAAAAACCCTACCGTCGCCCCCTATTGTAGGCCCGGCGAGGTGATGCTCCGCCTCACCGCCCAGGTGGAGGAGGGGGAGGACCCCGGCCCCATTTTGGACCCGGTGGTGGAGGAGATACGCCGGGAGGCGGGGGAATGGCTCTACGGTATCAACGTGGGGAACCTCCAAACCGCCCTGGTTCATACCCTGCTGGCCAAGGAGCTGACCATCGCCACGGCGGAAAGCTGCACCGGCGGCCTGGTGGCCCAGCGGATCACCAGTGTCCCTGGGGCCTCCTCGGTGTTCCAGTGGGGGGCTGTTACCTATTCCTGCGAGACTAAGCGGAAAATGCTGGGGATGTCCCAGAAAACCCTGGACACCTATGGGGCGGTATCCCCCCAGACCGCCATGGCGATGGCCCGCCGGGCCAGGGTGAAGTCCGGGGCGGATATTGCCATATCGGTCACCGGCAACGCCGGGCCGGAGCCCAGCGAGGGCAAGCCGGTGGGGCTGGTCTTCATTGGCCTGGACAGCGATAGGTGCACCTCGGCCCAGGAGATGCACATTCAGGCCATGGAAAACGGCGGCCGGGAGTATATCCGGGAGATGGCGGCCAGCCGGGCGCTGTACCTGGCCCTCCAGGCGGCAAAGCAGCCGATAAAATAGGTTGAATTCGTCCTACGATTTGTGTATAATATTGGATGGGAAGGGAGTGCATCGCTTTGATGATTGACACCAGAAGCATCATCTCTATTACAGAAGCAAATCAGAATTTCTCCAAGGTTGCTCGATTGGTGGACCAGCTGGGCACTGCTGTTATCATGAAAAACAATGTTCCCCGCTATATTGTTACCGAATTCAGCCAGGCAGAGGCTCAGGAATCTTTGCCTGACGAGCTTGTGGATTCTCTCTCTGAAAAGTATTTGGAGAAAAACAAGGAGCTCTACGAGGCCCTGGCAAAATGAGAATGTTGACAAAAAAGCAGGTTTTAAGGCTGCACGACAGGCTCCTTTTAACATCCGGCGGAGCGGCCGGCATTCGCGATGAAGCCCTGCTGGATTCCGCCCTTGCCGCCCCCTTTCAAAGCTTTGCCGGCCAGGAATTGTATCCTACCATACAGGCCAAAGCCGCCAGATTGGCCTATGGCATCATCCAAAACCACCCCATGGTCGATGGAAACAAAAGGCTGGGAACCCATTTGATGCTGATATTTCTTGATGCCAACGGCATTGAGCTGAGCTATACCGGAAAAGAAACCGAATCGTTGATCTTAGGTGTTGCTGCTGGAGCGGTGACATTAGAACAGCTGATGGAATGGATCATTGACCACCAATAGCAAAGGGATGTGAAAAGACAAAATGCCACGAAAGAAAAAAGAGACCCCGGCCCCCCGGCGGGGCGGTGTCCACGGACATATTGAAAACGGCGGGGTGGTGATTCAGCAGCCTATTGTCAGCACCCTGCGGGAAAATTACATGCCCTACGCCATGAGCGTCATCGTCTCGCGGGCTATCCCGGAAATTGACGGCTTTAAGCCCTCCCACCGGAAGATCCTGTACACCATGTACATGATGGGGCTGCTAAACGGCAATAAGCGGAAATCCGCCGACATCGTGGGCCAGACCATGGCCCTGAACCCCCACGGGGACCAGGCCATCTATGAGACCATGGTCCGCCTCACCAGGGGCAACGGGGCGCTGCTGGTGCCCTATGTGGAGAGCAAGGGGAACTTCGGCAAGGCCTACAGCCGGGATATGTCCGCCGCCGCCTCCCGGTACACCGAGGCCAAGCTGGAGAAGGTGTGCAAGGAGCTGTTTTCCGAGATTGACCGGGACACAGTGGACTTTGTGGATAACTACAACGGCCAGATGAAGGAGCCGGTGCTGCTCCCTGTCACCTTCCCCTCCATCCTCACCAACGCCAACACCGGCATCGCCGTGGGGATGGCCAGCAATATCTGTTCCTTTAACCTCCTGGAGGTGTGCGAAACCGCCATCGCCCGGCTGCGGGACCCGGACGCCCCCATTGCCGAGACCCTGAAGGCTCCGGACTTCCCCGGCGGCGGCTTTGTCCTCTACGATCCGGCGGAGCTGGAGAAGATTTACACCACCGGCCGTGGCTCGGTGCGGGTGCGAAGCCGCTACGCCTACGATAAGGGAAGCCACTGTGTGGACATCACCGAAATCCCCCCCACCACCACGGTGGAAGCCATCATGGACAAAACGGTGGAGCTGGTGAAGGCGGGGAAGGTGCGGGAAATTTCCGACATCCGGGACGAGACCGACCTTTCCGGCCTCAAGCTCACCATCGACCTGAAGCGGGGGGTGGACCCGGATAAGCTGATGCAGAAGCTGTTCCGCATGACCCCCCTGGAGGACAGCTTTTCCTGCAACTTTAACGTCCTCATCGGCGGCTCCCCACGGGTGCTGGGGGTGGACGGCCTTTTGGAGGAATGGACCGCCTTTCGCCGGGAGTGCGTCCGCCGGGGTATCTTTTACAACCTCCAAAAGAAAAAGGAGAAACTGCATCTCCTAAAGGGCCTCCAAAAAATCCTGCTGGATATCGACAAGGCGGTGGCCATCGTCCGGGAGACCCAGGAGGAAAAAGAGGTGGTCCCCAACCTGATGATTGGCTTCGGCATCAGCCAGGTCCAGGCGGAATATGTGGCGGAAATTAAGCTGCGCCACCTGAACCGGGAGTATATCCTGAACCGCACCAAGGAAATCGAGGCCCTTCTGGAGGAGATTGCCGGGATGGAGGAGACCCTCCAAAGCCCGAAAAAGGTGGACGCCCTTATTATCAAGCAGCTGCGGGAGGTGGCGAAGAATTACGGCCAGCCCCGGCGCAGCCAGATTCTCTACGACCTCCCCGACGACGGCGGGGAGGAGCCGGAGGATATCCCCACCTACCCGGTCCACCTCTTCTTCACGCGGGAGGGGTACTTCAAGAAAATCACCCCCCAGTCCCTGCGGATGAGCGGGGAGCAGAAGTTGAAGGAGGGGGACGAGGTTACCCAGACGGTGGAGACCACCACCGGGGCTCATCTCCTCTTCTTCACAAACCAAGGGCAGGTCTACAAGAGCCGGGCCACCGAGTTCGAGGACACCAAGGCCAGCGTCCTGGGGGACTATCTCCCCCAAAGGCTGGGGATGGACCCCGGAGAGCTGCCGGTTTATATGGCCGTCACCATGGACTACAAGGGGTATATGCTCTTCGCCTTTGAAAACGGCAAGATAGCTAAGGTGGAGCTTAGCTCCTACGCCACCAAGACCAACCGGAAAAAGCTCATCGGGGCCTACAGCATCAAATCGCCCCTGGTTTACATCGAGGCCATCCCCGATGACGCCGAGTACCTTTGCGCCACCACCGCCTCCCGGATGCTTATTGTAAACACCGCCATGGTGGCCCCCAAGGCCGCGCGGGATACCCAGGGCGTCCAGGCCCTGAGTATGAAGAGCACCGTCCGGCTGCTGTGGGTGCGCCCCTACCAGGAGGGACAGGTGGAAAATCCCCACCGCCTGCGCACCAAGGCCCTCCCCGCCGCCGGGGCGCTGGTAAAAACCGGTGTGGAGCTGGGGGAACAGCTGACCCTGTAAAAAACATTCCAAAGCCCATAATGACCGCCGCCCGGACAGTTTTTTGTCCGGGCGGCGGTTTTTGCCGATCCTGTTGGGGGATAGGGCGGGCTCACCGGCGCTCTGCTGGCTCATTCGGAGTCCGCATCCTGCCTGGTGTGCCGGAGGTGGAGATAGACGGTGTTTTTGCTGATCTTCAGGAGCTGCGCGGTCTTTATGACCGAATCCTTAAAGTTGAAAACCCCTCTTTTCTCCAGCCGGTGGATGATCTCCTTGTTTTTGTTGGAAAGAAGGATGGAGGAATCCATCATGACCTCGTCCCGGATCTGCACCACCAGGTGCTCCACCAGCTCGACGCTGTTGGAGGAGAATTTTTCCTCCTGCACCGGAATCGCCGGTTCTTCCTCCTGGCGGGAGGGGAGCGGCCGCTCGTCAAAGAGAAGATCCTTCACAAACTTCCCAATGGGGGTGTTCAGGTAAAAATTGATGCACAAAAGGCCGATGATCCGGTGATTCTCTCCCCGCACAAGGATGGTGGTGGACCGCAGCGGTTCACCGCTTTTGTTTTTTACAAAATAAGTAATGCCCTTGCCCTCGCTGTTCTGGTTTTCAATCTTTTCCAGCATGGAAAGAGCCAGGTCGGTGATGGGCGCCCCCTCCTCCCGGCCGGTGTGGAAACCGTTGATCACCTTGATTGCGGAGTGGTTGCAGTCTTCCAGGGAGTGCAGGACAATCTCATAGCCATCCCCCAAATACTGGGAGAGACCGTCCAGCATATCGCAGTAGGACTGCAGGATTTGGCGGTCTACCATGGTAAGCACAATGTCAATATCGGTTCGGTTGTTCATGGATTACCCCCTTAAATTTAGTTCAGTGACAATAGTATAGTACATTTCAGCAGAAAAGCAATTTGTAATTTTGCAGGAAAAAATGAATTTGAACAAGAAAAAATCTACGTATTCACCAAAAAAGAGCCAAAAACTTTGTAAGATAAATAAAATAAATTTTATTTACAATAAAATAGTAACGTGCTATAATAGGCGTAGAAACCTGATAATACTAAAAAATACTTTAAATTTCCAACAAACCGGTTTCGGGGGCAATGGCTTTCCACCGGCAGACAAGAGATGAAAAAGGGGAATCATATCGAGGGAGATGTGTGTCTTATGGAGCAGGGAAAACCGGAGCAGCAGTATAAACCCGCCATCGGGTGGGAGGTTGCGGTGTTTCTTGTGGGATTTTTGGGCTTCTTTTATCTTTTTGCCCGCCAGATGGGGCTGGCAAATACCCTGAATACCATTATGAACACAGCCTACGACCTCTTGCTGAACACGGTGTTTTATATTATGGCGGTATGCGTTGTGATGGGGGCTTTTTCGGCGCTGTTTGATGAATTTGGCCTGGTCACCCTTCTGAACAAACTGCTGGAACCGCTGATGTATCCGGTTTGGGGACTTCCCGGCGCGGCTTCGCTGGGGATCGTAACCACCTTCTTTTCCGATAATCCGGCGATTCTGGCCCTGGCGGATAACACGTACTTTCGCCATTTCTTCAAAAAATATCAGTTTCCCGCCCTGGTGAACCTGGGCACCGCCTTTGGGATGGGACTCATTGTCTGTACCTTTATGCTGAGCCAACCGGCAGCAAAGGGGGAATCCTATGGTACTGCGGTGGCAGTGGGGCTGCTGGGAGCGGTGGTGGGAAGCGTTGTAAGCGGCCGCCTGATGCTCCGCTTTACAAAGCGGGCCTATGGCCTGGAAGCGGAGATGATAAGCGATGGGATGCAGGATAACCTTTCCCGGCAGAACGATAGGACCATGCGCCCGGTGCGCTCCGGGTCGGTGGGGGCGCGGCTGATGGACGCGGTCCTGACCGGGGGAGCGGGCGGGGTGAAGATGGGCCTGGGGATCGTTCCGGGGGTGCTGACCATCTGTACCTTTGTGATGATGCTCACCAATGGTCCGGGGGCGGAAGGGTACACCGGCGCCGCTTATGAGGGGATACGCCTCCTGCCCATGGCAGCGGAGCGGCTGAATTTTTTGCTACAGCCCCTGTTCGGGTTTTCCTCGCCGGAATGTGTCAGCGTTCCCATCACGGCGATGGGGGCGGCAGGCGCGGCCATCGGCCTGGTGCCCGGTCTCTTGTCCTCCGGCCTGGCGGACGCCGGGGATGTTGCGGTTTTTACCGCAATGTGTATGTGCTGGAGCGGCTACATCAGCACCCATGTTTCTATGATGGATGAGCTTGGGTGCAAGGAGCTAATCGGGAAAGCGCTTTTAAGCCACACCATAGGGGGCGTTGCCGCCGGTGCGGCGGCTCACTATCTGTTTTTGCTTGTCTTGGCAATATAGGACCCGCCCCAAGGATAGAAGGCGGGCTCCAATGAAAGAGGACAGGAGGGATCACTCAACCCGGAAAAAAGGAACCGCGTGATTTTAATGATGAGGAGGAACTTACATGAGCTGGTACAAAGAAGCGGTCTGTATGCGCTGCGGCCGTCCCCTGGATGGGAAGTTTTATGACGCCTGCCCCAAATGCGCTGAGGAGAGCGTAAATGTGAACTACAGGACCATCTACGACCTGAGCAGCGCCAAGCTGCCGGCGGCGGAAACGACCCAGCCGGGGATCTATCGTTTCCGGGATTTTTATCCGCTGGAGGACAGCGATCCGGTGGTCAGCATCGGGGAAGGAAATACCCCCCTCCACCGGCTGGAGCGGATGGGAAAGCAGCTGGGCCTGGAGCAGCTGTGGATGAAGGATGAGTCCAAAAACCCCACGATGTCCCACAAGGACCGCCTCTGCTCCCTGATCATATCCAAAGCGCTGGCGGAAAAGGCGCCGGGGATCACCATCTCTTCCACCGGGAACCAGGGAGCGGCTGCGGCGGCCTATGCCGCGGTTGCGGGTCTGCCCTGCGTGATCTTTACCACCTCCAATGTGTCCCCCAGCATGAAGACATTGATGCAGGCCTACGGCGCCAGCGTCTTCGTCACCCCCTCCATGGCGGACCGGGGGGTCATTATGGAAAAGCTGGTAAGGGAGCTGGATTTTGTCCCGGCCAGCGGCGTGATGTCTCCCCCCATCGGCAGCAGCTGCTTTGGAATTGACGCCTACAAGAGCATCGCCTTTGAGGTTTTCGAGCAGATGGGCGGGCAGGTCCCTGATTGGTTTGTCGTCCCCATCTCCTACGGGGATACCCTGTACGGGATCTACAAGGGTATGTGCGACCTGAAGGAAATGGGCTATATCGAAAAAGTCCCCAAATTCGCAGCCGCGGAGGTGTTCCACGCGGTGGAAAACACCATCAAAGCCGGCTCCAGCGACCCGATCCCCCAGCCCAGCGAACCCTCCATCCAGACCTCCATCGCCACCGGCTTCTGTGCCTACCATACGGTGCAGGCGGTAAAGGATTCCGGCGGCGCCGCCAGAAGCAGCCACGACCCGGAGGCGCTGAAGATGCAGCAGCGTCTGGCAAAGACAGAGGGGGTATTTGGGGAGTCGGCCTCGGTGGCCTCCCTGGTGGTGTTGGAAAAGCTGCTGAAGGAGGGGGTCGTAAGACCCGACGAAAAGGTGGTGGTGCTGATGACCTCCACCGGAGTGAAGACCCCGGAGGTGACCGACATGTGGGTGCCGGAGATTCCCTGCATTCAGCCCACCCTGGCGGATTTCAGGAACGCGATGGAAAGCAGCTATGGGATTAAAATTTAAGAAGCCGTGCCAATGCTGCCTAGCCGCCGCAAGCACCTCGGCAGCAAATGGTACAGCTTCTAAGATCGGATAAAATCTCCGCGCAAAGTTGATAGAAATAAAAAATGGAGGGAAAAAGATGTCCGCAAATTCTGAACGCAAAAAGCCATCCACTGGTTATGCTCTATTGGTTCTGGCGGGGGTGCTCGTTATCGTTCTGGGGGCCAATAAGCTCATCAGTGCGCCGATTCAGCCAATGTTTCTGGTGGCCTGGCTGTGGATCTATCCAATGTGTATGCGCTTGGGGTACAGCTTCCAGGAGATTGACGCTGGGGTAATGGAGTCTATTAAGAAGGGTATGGGCGCGGTTCTTACCATCCTGGTAGTTGGCGCGATGATCGCAACCTGGATCGCCGCCGGCACCGTTCCCGCAATTATCTACTACGGCATGAAGATTGTAAGCCCCAAGATTTTCCTGGCGGCAACCTTTCTCCTGTGCTGCGTGGTTTCCGTGGCCTGCGGCACCTCTTGGGGCACCATGGGCACAGCCGGAATTGCCATGTTTGCCATTGGGGAGAGCCTGGGAATTCCCAGTGGAATGACAGTAGGAGCCATCATCAGCGGATCCTATTTTGGGGATATGCTCTCTCCCATGTCGGATTCTACGAATGTTTCCTCTGCCGCAGTCGGCACGGATTTGATTACCCACTGCAAAGAGCTGGGGATTATTGCAATCCCGGTGATGGCCCTCACAGCCGTGATATACGGCGTGATGGGGTTGCGCTTTGGCGGCGACGCCTTTGATGGAAGCGTGGTAGATGAGGTGGTCAGCGCCATCAGCAGTGAATTCCATGTGGGTGTGATTGCCTTTATCCCGGTGGTGCTGCTGCTGACCTTGATCTTCCTCAAAAAGCCTGCCATGCTTTCCATGATGGTCAGCGCCTTGGTGGGCGGCGTGGTGGCAGTCCTTTACCAGGGAATGGACGCCAATAACATAATGAATGTGTTCTGGACCGGCTATAAAGCCTCCACCGGCAACACCTTCCTGGATACCCTGCTGAACCGGGGCGGCGTGACCAATATGTCCGCCACCGCCTTTATGATGATCTTTGCCTTCGGCATGATCGGGGCCTTCAACACGGTAGGGATCATGGAAGCGATCATCCATCCGATTGCGAAGAAAACAAAGAGCCTTGTGCAGCTTACCCTGGTCAGCGAGGTTATCGCCTTTATTGGCAATATGATGGGGACCAATACCTTCTCCCTGCTGATGACCGGCACCCTGATGGCCCCTGCCTATAAGGAATACAAGCTCCACCCCACCAATCTCTCCAAAGCCATGACCGCCATTTCCACCCCAGGCTGCACCTTTATCCCCTGGAATGCCTCCGGGATTTACGTGATAGGACTCTTTGGGGTGGGCACCCTGAGCTTTGCCCCCTACGCCTGCCTTGTCTATCTGATGCCCCTGGCGGTGCTGCTCAGCGTGGTTTTCAAATTCCGTGTGATTCCGGCCAGTGTCAACCTGGAAGCCGGCGAGAAATACACCCGAAAGTCAAAGACATAATTTGTTGGGGAAAAGCGCAACCCCTATGAGAAAACCGCCGGTCCCGTTTGGAGACCGGCGGGTTTTCTGCGGGAACTTGGGAGCAAGTGCTTTAAGGACCGCTGTACACACGCTGCCCTGTCTTATTGGGAATTGAGCCAAAATGGGCATCGTTTCCACCCCCGCTGCATAAAATAGCAGGTATGGAAGGGGGGCGTCAGGATGGAAGAGGAGAGACAGGAGGAGCAGCGGCAGGGGAACGGATGCAGCCCCTGGAGCCAGTGGCAGAAGGACTGGTTCGGCATCCCTGGAGATGTGGACGACTTTATTTTCTATGAGGATGGCAGCGGCTTCACTTGGCCGAAGGAATAGGGCAAAGCAGGAGGCAGCCATGTTGGGGTGACTGCCCCCTATCTTGCTATGTACTGTGCTGGCCCGCGCTCTGGCTTTGGCCCTGGCTTCGGTTCAGGGTCCAGTCCCAGCGGGTCTCCTGGGTGCCGGGGGGATTGATGAGAAGATGGTCCTGGCGGTAGTTCCGGCCCCAGGAGCTGAGGCCTTCCATGGACACCCCCTCTTGGAAGTAGTACCGGATGAAGACCGGGGGGAGGATGTCCAATTCCATGTACTCCAGCTTGCCATAGAGGCTTTCGTATTCCTCCAGCTCCTTTTGCAGCGCCGTGTGGATGGCCTGATAATCCGGCCGGGGATTTATGGGGATTTGGGAGGGCGGGGGAGTGGGATAATCGTAGGGACAGATTTCCCCCATATAGTAGGTGCGGATTTCCTCCTCCTGCCCCGGCTCCAGCTGCCCCAGGCTGATGAGCCGCTTGCCCCAGTAATGGGATGCCCCCATGGTGGCGTCCCCCTTGAGGAAATACTTATAAATCACAGCCCCGTTTTTAGGGGCGATGTTGTCCTCCAGGTCGCAGTCCAGGTGGTACCAGACCCCGTCGATTTTCACCTGGCTCCAGGAGTGGTAGCCCAGGCCGCCGCGGGCCATATAGGTCATGCCGGTCATGTACCGGGTTTCCACCCCCATCTCCTCCAGGAGCATATTCAGGGCGGCGGTGTAGCCCTCGCAAGTTTCAACGCCAAAGAGGAGCATATTCAGCCCCCGCATCTCCTCGTAGGTGGGAACGGTGTCCCCGGCTGTGCGCCAGCGCCACACGTCCAAAGCGGGGGAGATGGAATAGTACCCCAGGGCCATGACGTAATCGGCGGCGGCCTTCACCTTTTCGTAGTCACTCATACCGGGGGTCTCAATCTGCTCCACGTGCTCCCGCACCACCGCCTGGATATAATCTTTGGTGGAGGGGAGGTAGTCGGCAGGGTCCAGGTAGACCGGCTCCGGCGGAGCGGAGGGCTCCTGGGCCGGAGGAGAGGGCCGGGGGGAAGGCTCCGGCGCGCCGCAGGCGCAGAGGCTCAGCAGCAGGGCCAGACAAAGGGCGGTCAGTCGTTTCATAGGGAAAGCACTCCTTGCGTATCGCGGCAGCGACAAGATTCGTTGCTAATAGGATACAATTTGGAGTACCCTCTAGGTCAAGAGGCTTGTGTAAAAATTTTTTTGCAAAAATGGAAATAATTTTTGAACAGAGCAAAGGCTCTTAGAGCCTATTCAGGATCTTCCGGTGCGCCGAATAGGCGGGGATTTTTGCGTCCTGCAAGGCAAAAAACCGCAGGAATACTTATTGTATTGCAAGGTTTTTTAACGCCGCAGGGCACAAAAGGACCTGTCGAGGCGGTGTGCAGGGAGATCTTGGATAGGCTCTCAGGACTGCCGGGCGGGGAGGGTGAACCGGGCCACCCGCCAGCCCTCCGGAGTTTCCTCCAGCACCACTGGGCAGCGGCGCGAGGTGGCGGGGGAAGGGGGATAGGCATTCCTGGATAGCTCCTCCGGGCGGCAGTAGTAGGCGATGCGCTCCAGCTCCACCCGGCCTTCCCCGGCGGAAAGGAGCTGGTACCGGTCCAGCTCCGGCAGATAGGTGAGGTTGCCGCCGCCGGAGATGTCCAAATAATACAGCTGTCCCTCCGCCTGGGTGTAGATGGGGAGCGGCGGCTCGCCGGTGCGCAGGGTCGCTTGATTCAGCTCCTGGAAGAAGTCCTCGGTGAAAACGGAGCGCATATCGCGGTAAAAGTCCTCCCAGCTGCTGTATACCCCGCCGGTGTACCGCCGGTAGGTCTGCCCGCCTATCTCCCGCTGGCCCCCAGAGCCGGTCAGAGACGGCTCCTCCCCGGCGAAGCGGCCGGGGTCAAAGGCGAAATACCCTCCGTAGATCTCCGCCTTGTCAAAAAGAGCCCACTGTTCCGGGGTGAGGAAGTCCGCCTCCTGCCGGGAAACCCCTTCCAAGGCCGGGGGCGGGGCGGCGGCCTGGCTGCCGGAGGAGGACATCGCCCTGGCCAGAAAATCCCGCCAGCTGCCCGGCTGGCTCTCCTCCCCAAGGGGGGCGGAAAGGTCGAAGCCGGATTCCGCCAGGTTTTTGACAGTGCCGAAGGAGATGGTCTCCGCCTCCCGGAAGTCCTCGTCGGCGGCAGCCAGACGGGCCTCAAATTCCGCCGGAGTCAGGGGCTTTGTCAGAGATTGATCCTCGGTCTGCCAGCCGGCGGCGGACTGGATCACCCCTTCCGAATCGGCCCAGGCTTTAAGGACTTCGGTCCATTCCACCCCTCCTTCGGGGAGGGGACGGTAGTAATAATAGAAGCGCTCGGCGCCACCGCCGGGGCTTTCCTGCGTCCAGGTGGTGCGGAGCAGCCCGCCCTTTTCGGCAGAGAAAGCGAACTCCAGCCCGGAGGGGAAGGCTCCCAGCCGCCGGACAGTATCGCCGGTGACGCTGTAGGCCACCGTGTGGGTGTTGTTATAATCCGGATAGACCAGGAATACCGCCCGGTCCATCCCCGCAAAGCGGTCCGACTGGAGGACCGTCACCTTGGGCAGCACCATGCTGCCGGATACAAAGGTGTTCCAGTAGTCCACGAAGTCCGCCTCCAGGGCGGCGGCGATGGCCCCTAAATTTTCCGTCCCCTCCGGAAGAGTAAAGGGGTCCTCCTCCGGGAAGGCCTGGGCGATGCCCTCCAGGGTGAAGTCGTACCAGGGGACATCCTCCTTTTGCCGCTGGTTTTCTAACACCTGGTTGTAGGTCTCCTTGGATACCCGGTACCCGCCCACATAGAAGATCTCGGCGCCAGTTTCGGGGTGTTGCTCCTGGGAGGCAACGACGGGGATGGAATACCCCCGGCCGGTGTCTTCCACATGGATATCCATGGGGCCGCTGATGGCCCAGGACCGTCCGTTTATGCTGCTAAAGAAGAAGGTGCCGTCGGTCTTCAGCTCCTCAAAGGCCCAGTTGCGGTGAAAAAATCCGTACAGCTCGCCCCCCTGGCGGTGGAGAATGAGATAGCCCCCCAGATCCCCCGCCGCGTCGATGACCTGGAGGATCATCTCCTCCTCCCCGTCCCGGTTCAGGTCCACCACGGCGAAGCGCCAGACTGCGGCATATTCGCTGTCCGGGCTGAAGAGGGCCGGGACCTGCTGAATAGTGGCCCGCTGGTTGTAGGCGTGTTCCTTGGAGTAGAGGACGGTGCGCTCCCCCTGGAGGAATTCCCGGAACACCAGGGAGACCGGAGGGAAATTGGGGGTATGGGGAAGGTCCGGGACAGAGGACTGGGCGCCGGAGATGAGGGCGCATCCGCAGACCAGCACGGCCAGCAGGCCGGAAAGGACCATCGAGACAGCCCCCTTCCGCCGGGGGAGGGCGATGGCCTCCAGCCGCTCCCGCAGGCGGTCCTTTTCCTCACAGAGGGTAACGGCCAACAGCCCCCGACTGGCAGGAGCCGCTGCCAGGGCCAGCAGGGTCTCCCCGTAATGCCGCCGCCCGGCAGCATCCATCCCCGCCGTGGCTGCTTCGTCGCAGGAAAGCTCGCAGAGACGGCCGGTCTCCCGGCGGACCAGGAGCATCAGGGGATTGAACCAGTGGAGGCTGCTTACCGCCGCCACAAGCCATTTGTACAGGAGGTCATGGCGGCGGGCATGGGTCAGCTCGTGGGCCAGGATGTCCCGAAGCTGTCCCTCATCGGTGAGTCCCGGCGGCAGGAGGATGACGGGCTTTACCGGCCCCATCAGCAGGGGAGAAACCGCCAGGGGGGATTCCCACAGCTGCACCCGACCAGCCGGCTCCAGCTCCCGAAGAAGTACCTGGGCCGCCGGGGAGGGTGCCGCCATGGTTTTTCGCATCTTTTTGATAAAGGAGAGATACCCAGCGCTGTACCAGCCCATGGAAAGGAAGGCTCCCACTCCCCACAAAACGGTCCAAAAGCCGGGGGAATTCAGCAGCTCCACCAGGGCGGGGGCGGGCTTTTGCTCCGGGGGTGGCGCTGGCGCAGGGGGTGTGCTTTTCTCTTCCCCACTGGGGGGCAGCGGGGCGGGGGTCTCCTTCGGCAGAGCACCGGAGGGGGTGAAGTGGACCTCCGCCTGGGTCTGTCCCTGAACCGAGCCGGAGGGCAGGGAGAGGGTGATCCCCACCGGCAGGCAGAGGCGCAGCAGCACCAGCAGCCAGAGGGCGTACAGAAGGGTGTGGCTTACCCGCCCCCGCAAAAGGGGGCGCAAAAGCAGCAGGAGCGCCGCCAGGAGGGAGCCCAGCAGGCTCAGGCGCAGCAGGCCGGAAAGAAAGGCAAAGGCGTTCATGATCCACCTCCCTTTTCACAAAGGCTTTGGAACAGCTCCCGCAGCTCCTCCACCTCCTGGGGGCGCAGCTGGTCGTGCGCCACCAGCGCCGCCACCATGGCCTTGGCGCTGCCGGCGTAGAGCTTTTCGATGAGCCGCCGGGTGCGGAACTGCCCCAGCTCCTCCCGCACCACCAGGGGGCGGTAATAGTAGACCTCCTGTTTCTCCTGGGCCACCGCCCCCTTTTGGCAGAGGCGGCGCAGAAGGGTTTTGGTGGTGTCCCCGTTTTTTTCCGCCAAGGCGGATTTAATTTGGGCCAGGGTCAGCGGTCCGGCCGCCGCCCACAAAGCCTCCATCACCTCCAGCTCGGCATCGGTGATTTTTTCCTCCGGATTGGGCATGGAAAATCCCCCTTACAATCGATTTAGGTTACAGTTGTTCCCTTTGCTTATAGGGTACACCTGTAACCTGGATTTGTCAAGGGGGAGGGATAAAAATTTTGAGGGAGGCGGCACGCCCCTTCTCCGGATTCAAAGAGTAGGACTTGTTCCCCCTTCAGGCGGGGTGTGGCTGGGGGGACGCCCCGCCGCAGCGCCTCGCAGTACCCCGGCAGACCGTGGCCCCGGATGGTGGCGACGCAGGCGGCCCGGATATAGGAGATATGGCGGAACTCCTCCCGGCTGTCCGGGTCGGAGATATGGACCTCCACCGTGGGGATGCCCACCGCCTTTACCGCGTCCAGCAGGGCCACGCTGGTGTGGGTGCAGGCGGCGGGGTTGATGACGATGCCCTCCACCCCCTCGAAGTAGGCCCGGTGGATGGCGTCCACCAGCGCCCCCTCGTGGTTGGACTGGAAGAAATCCACCTCCACCCCCAAACTCTCCGCCTCTCCCTTCACCAGATCCATAAGGTCCTGGTAGGTGGCCTTGCCGTAGATCTCCGGCTGGCGCACCCCCAACAGGTTCATGTTAGGGCCGTTGATCACCAGAATACGCACAAAAATCCCTCCATATCCTTGCCGCGGTTTCCTCCGCGGTGGTGTCATTTTCAATCGCCATGTCGGCGGCAGCCTCGTACAGGGGCAGGCGGGTCCGGTACATCTCCCCAAGGTCCGCCCCCTGGGAAAGGGGCCGCCCGTCGGTAGGGAGCTGGTCCAGCCCCCGCCGCAGGAAGTACACCCGTCCGCTCCGCCGCATGGCGGCGCGGTTTTCCTCCCGCAGTACCGCCCCGCCCCCGGTGGCGATGATCCAGCCGTTCCGATCGGAAAAAACCTCCGCCAGCGTCCGGCTCTCCAGCGCCCGGAAGGCGGCTTCCCCCTCTGTCCGGAAAATCTCCGGGATGGGCTTTCCCGCCCGGCGGACGATCTCTGCGTCCAGGTCCAGGAGGGCGCGGCCGCTTATCTGGGCCAGGGCCCGGCCCACGGTGGTTTTGCCGCAGCCGGGCATCCCCACCAGCACCAGGTTGGCCCGGTCCTGCCAAAGGCCGGAGAGAATCTCCTCCGTCTTTTCCCGCGGGATGGCCCTGCCGAAGAACCGCTCCTCTGCCGCCGCCGCCTGCTCCACCAGCATGGGGAGCCCGCCGGAGCAGGGGAGGCCCAGCGCCTGGGCCTGGAGCAATAAATTCGTGCGCAGGGGGTTGTAGATAAGGTCCAGCACCCCCTCCAGCCGGGGCAGAAGGGCAAGGTCCACCGGCTGCTCCTCCACCTGGGGCCACATTCCTGCCGGGGTGGCGTTTACCAGTATCTGTGCGCCGCCGTGGCGCTCCCGCAGGTTTTCGTAGTTATCCGGCCCGGTGCGGGAGATGACCGCCACATCCCCGGCCCCCTCCATCCGGGCGGCCGCCTGGACGGTGAGGGAGGCCCCGCCGCTGCCCAGCACCAGCACCTTTCTTCCAGCAAAGGGGATGCCCGCCCGCCGGGCCATGGTCAAAAAGCCCACAAGGTCGGTGTTGTAGCCCCGGAGCCTTCCGTCCGCACCCCGGACCAGGGTGTTGACGCTGCCGATGGCTTGGGCCCCCCTGTCCAGTTCCTGGCAGAAGGGGATCACATCCCGCTTATAAGGGATGGTGACGTTTAGCCCCCCGATATCCTCCCTGGAGAGAAAGGCGGGGAGGTCCTCCGGCTCCACCTCCCAAAGGCGGTAGTCCGGGCACCCCAGGGCCCGGTGGATGGGGACCGACCAGCTGTGGCCCAGCTTCCGGCCCAAAAGGCCATAGACTTTTTCTCCCATCCCTTACACCTCGGCGTAGCCGCCCAGGAACTGGAACTGGGCGCAGCTGCGTTCCATCTCCTCCAGCATGGCCAGGACGCTGGGGTCCTGGACCGAGGCCTCCAGCTCCAAAAAGAAGATAAATTCGAAGTCGCTCCTCGCCACCGGGCAGGATTCCAGCTTGGTAAGGTTCACGTCCAGGGCCGCGATTTTGGAAAGAATCTCGTACAGGGCCCCAGGGCGGTTATCAAAGGCCAGAATGAGGCTGATGCGGCTGGCGCCGGCGTAAATCACCGGGTCCTTGGCGATGCAGATGAAGCGGGTGTAGTTGTTGTCGCTGTCCTGGATGTGCTCGCCGATGCACTCCAGGCCATAGAGGGCGGCGCAGGGGTGGGAGGAGATGGCGGCCGCCGTACGG
>OFGO01000453.1_pt1 | contig 38249 bp, 29 predicted proteins | sample 1521761 | NCBI WGS metagenome assembly OFGO01 (sample SAMEA3504128, study PRJEB24116) | mouse gut metagenome | biome: mouse gut; feature: mouse-associated habitat; material: faeces | place: Denmark | collected 2011
AGCTGGCGGCTGCGGTTAATCTGGAAAAACAATAGAGCTGTTTGAGAAAAAATATCTTGCAATATAGGCTGGTTTGGGCTAAACTATTTAATATGCCAGAGATGCCAGTTAGTGGCTTATAGAGATGGGGTTGTCGGGAAACGAACGATTGTTTTCCGGACAGCCCCATCTTTGTAAATTGCCTTTGGATGAACGGCAAAATGATAAAGTGGGACAGAAGGAGGAGACTATGCGCAGGGCAGACCGTGAAGTAAAGGATTGTAAAGAAATCCATCAAATACTTGAGTCATGCAAGGTATGCAGGCTTGGGATAATGGATGAGGGGAAGGTTTATATCGTACCCATGAATTATGGATATGAATACGAAGAGGGAAAACTGGTACTATATTTCCACGGAGCGAGAGAAGGAAAGAAGCTAAGGCTTCTCGGGGAGAATCCGTCCGTTGGAATCGAGATGGACGGAGAGCATGAATTAGTGGCAGGAAGTACGGCCTGCCAGTACAGTTACTGTTATGCAAGCATTATCGGAGACGGAAAGGCAGAGATCATCACGGACTTGGAAGAGAAATCAAAGGCTCTGGCACTCATCATGAAGCATCAGACGGGAGAATGGTTTGCGGAACTGGAGACGAACCTGAAACTTGGGCAGACGGTAGGGATCATCCGTGTGGAGGTGGATGAATTTAGTTGTAAGCGCCACTATAAGTAACATTAAATTAATGCTTTAAGCTGTGAAAGTATTGTGGTATACTATAAAAGATACGAAAGGATGGAAGATAGAATGTCAGAGAAGAAGAAAGTCATTATGCTCGGCAATGAAGCCATTGCCCGGGGCGCCTATGAGGCGGGGGTAAAGGTATCCGCCGCATATCCGGGCACTCCAAGTACCGAGATTAGTGAATATCTGGTACAGTATAAAGATGACCTGTACTGCGAATGGTCGCCCAACGAGAAGGTGGCGACAGAGGTTGCAATCGGTGCGTCCGTTGCAGGAGTGCGTGCCATGTCCTGTATGAAGCATGTGGGCTTCAACGTGGCGGCAGACCCGGCGTATACGGTGTCCTACATGGGAGTGAACGGCGGACTGGTAATCGTCGTCGCAGACGACCCGGGACTCTACAGTTCCCAGAATGAGCAGGACACCCGAATGGTTGCCCGTGCGGCGCAGCTTCCTGTGTTAGAGCCTTCGGACAGTTCCGAGGCAAAAGAGTTCATGAAGAAGGCATTTGAGCTGAGTGAACAGTTTGACCGCCCCTTTGTTTTCCGCACTACCACTAGGCTTGCCCATTCTCAGGGAGTGGTAGAGCTTGGGGAGCGCAAAGAAGCGGCAGATAAGCCTTACGAGAAGAATGTCCAGAAAACGGTGATGATGCCGGCAAATGCAAAGCAGCGCCACATCGAGATTGAGAAGCGGAACCTGGAACTGGCAGAAGCAGCCAATACGCTTCCGATTAACCGGGTAGAGATGAATGACAGGGCGATTGGCGTGATTACTAGCGGGATTCCCTACCAGTATGTGAAGGAAGCCCTGCCCAATGCCTCTGTGCTGAAGCTTGGGATGGTGAACCCTCTTCCGAGAAAATTGATTGAAGATTTTGCTGCGAAGGTGGAAAAGCTGTATATTATAGAAGAGCTGGATCCCGTCATCGAAGAACAGGTGAAGTCCTGGGGGATTGGGGCAACAGGAAAAGAAATCTTTACCGTGCAGGGAGAGTACAGCGCAAACATGCTCCGAAGAGCAGTCCTTGGAGAGAAGCTAGAGATTGCGCCGCCGGCAAAGGTGCCGGTTAGGCCGCCCATTCTCTGTCCGGGCTGCCCCCACCGCAGCGTGTATTCCGTATTGAACCGGCTGAAAATCCATGCGGCGGGAGATATCGGCTGTTATACCTTGGGTGCCGTGGCGCCTTTGAGCGTGGTGGACACCACTGTGTGCATGGGATCCAGTATCAGCACCCTTCACGGAATGGAGAAGGCCAGGGGAAAGGAATACATCCGTAACTGGGTGGCGGTAATCGGCGATTCCACGTTTATGCATACGGGAATTAACTCCCTGATGAATATGGTTTACAATCAGTCCTGCGGGACGGTGGTGATTCTGGACAATTCCACCACCGGTATGACAGGGCATCAGGACCATGCTGCCACAGGCAGGACATTGAAGGGAGAGACAGTCCCGGCAATCAATATCACGCAGCTGTGCCGTTCTCTCGGGATTGAGCATGTATATGAAATCAGCGCCTTTGATCAGGACGGGCTTATGGAAGCCTTCCGCAGGGAGACACAGAGGGATGCGGTATCGGTTATTATCACCAAGGCGCCATGTGTCCTGCTGAAGGGAGTTACCTTCCCGGACAAGTGTGTGCCGGTTCCCGAAAAATGCAGGAAGTGCGGCGCCTGCCTGAAGCCCGGCTGCCCGGCCCTGACCAGGAATCCGGACGGGACGGTGGCAATCGACGAGACGATGTGCAATGGCTGCGGGCTGTGCGCAAACCTGTGCGGATTTGATGCCATAGAGACGAGAAGGAAGGTTTGATTTTTTACGCTTTGGTGCCGTGGCGCAGCGATTTATATTAGGAGGAAACAAAAAATGTATGAACTGGTACAAGTCAGTGAGAAATGCTATTATATAAACTGCCCGGCAAAGATCGGTGTCTATGTTGCGGAAAAGGATCGAGTTTATCTGATTGACAGTGGGAATGATAAGGATGCGGGAAGGAAGGTCCGACAGATTCTGGATAAGAACGGCTGGCATCTGACCGCCATTTTGAATACCCATTCCAATGCAGACCATATCGGAGGAAACAAGTATCTGCAGGGGCAGATGGGATGTAAAATTTATTCCAGTGGTATTGAAGCGGCTTTCACGAAATACCCGATCCTGGAGCCGGCCTTTCTTTACGGCGGTTATCCGTGTAAGGATTTGCGGCATAAATTCCTGATGGCGCAGGAGAGTGATGTGACGGATTTTTCAGATGAAAGTTTTCCGAAGGAGATCGGGAGGATACCTTTGCGGGGACATTTTTTTGACATGGTGGGATTCCGTATGCCGGACGGAGTGGTGTTCCTTGCGGATTGCATCAGCAGCAGGGAAACGCTGGACAAGTATGCCATTTCATTCATTTATGACGTGGGCGCTTATCTGGAAACTCTGTATATGGTGGAAGGGATGGAGGCGGCAATGTTCGTTCCCGCCCATGCGGAAGCCTCTGCAGATATAAAGAAACTTGTCCGTTACAACAGGGATAAGGTACATGAGGTGGCGGACAAGATTCTGTCCATCTGCAAGGAGCCGACATGCTTTGAGCATATTTTGCAGGAATTGTTCAAAGGCTATGGGCTTACCATGAACTTTGAGCAATATGTGCTGGTGGGCAGCACGGTGCGCTCTTACCTTTCGTGGCTGAAAGATACCGGGAAGATGGCGGCTGAATTTCAGGACTATATGCTGCTTTGGCAGAGGGTGTAGCGCCGCCCCTTTGTCAGTTATTCAATGTGTGCAAAGGTTGTACCCAGGCCAATATCAAATCCAAGAGCGCGATACATTTTTTCATCACACGGCGCACAGCATACCGTTAAGCTCGATATGCCGTTATCTTTGCACCATGCCTGAGCAGCCTCAGCCAGTTTCCGGGCAATGCCCTTGCCACGGAAAGCCGGTTCGATGTAAAAATCTTCATATATACCCGTATCAGTGCAGGAGAAAGTAGAATAGCATTTTGCAACACTACACATGCCGACAGCACGGTATCCGCGCTTTGCAACAAAGAAAGTAATCTTACCTTCCCTGATGGCCTGCTGTAGCAGTCTTTGTTTTTCATTTGTGAGTGATTCTTCTCCGATGTCTTTTTTGAAGCCGTTTTCCAATTTCAAAAGCTGCCAATCAGTTGGCTCAGCCAGAAGCTCCACGGTGAAAGGTATTTCATCTTCGGGGGGCAGGAGCATCAACGGCTCGCCCCATTCGTCAACACCGTTCTCAATGAAACCTATACCTTTCCAAAAGCGGAGACGGCGATCGTTACTGCCATAATTCAATTCGGCATAGAGTGCGCCGTTCTCCTTTACCCAACGCAACAGAACTTTGGCACATTCTTTGCCGGTACCGTTTCCACGGTATTCCGGATATATGCAGTATTCCATGACAAAGCATTTGCCATCCTCGGAAGTGTAAATCACAGGCAGGGCAAAGCCAATGTCTTGTCCATTCCGATGAAAGAACAGATAGTAGCACTGATCTTGCGCCCTGTCGTGGATTTGCTGCATCGCGTTGCGGTACTTATCACTGAGAAAGTAGTCTCTTTCCTCTTCGTCCGGGTGGGGAAAGATATCCCGTTTGAAATAGATGTGAAGCTGCTCCCAAAAGAATGCAACATCGTTTTCCGTGACAGCTTCACGGATGGTAATTTGTTTTTCCATTTTGTTTCCTCCCAAAATTTATTCGGAGGGTCAGGAAGCGTAAAAACCCTCCGTGTAGCATCTCCGAAAGCAGAAACTTTTTCGCTGATCATTTTATCTTTCTCCCAATTTTCATATCCTGCCGCCACTTTGGAGCTTCGCCATCGTCTGCCCAATATTCATCCATAGCGACGATCTTATCGTCTTTTAGCCTGATGAAGGACGTAACGTGGAAAGAAGCGGAGAGATCCTTCGGATATACCCGTGTTGCGGTGATAACCATATCGTCCGTCGTAATGATCTTTTCAACTTCGCCATCCCAATCACCGGGATATTCGCAGTTGGCTCTTATAAATTCCTCCACCGTGAAATGCTCATTGGAGCAATGCCAATTCACATAAGCATCGGCGTGAAAATATTCTCTTATCTTGTCTGCTCTCTGTGAGAGAACATCAGACCAAAACAGTTTCATGTTCATAGTTTCATTCCCAGCTTTCGCCTGTGTCAGCTTTTCATCTTTGTATGGCTTGCGGATCTCAATCAAATTCAGAACCGTATAACACGCTTCCCCAGAAATTCTATCATTCGGTAATTGTTGGGATGAACGTAGTTGTAAACGGTATCGTTTGTTTCCTTTATGTCTGATATCTTGGTTATATTTGTCCCCTTATGTATGGGTACAATCATCCTTAGTGATTATAGCACTAAAATGTGAAAATTTCTACTATCGTGCAAATTCATACCAGTCTTTCATATTGACTTTTGGGACCATTTGGTGTAGTCTGTAATTAAGACCACTTGGAGTGGTCTGTGAAAGGAGAATGAAATACATGGCAGAAATACAATTGGGTGTTATTGAGGCACGGTATGCAGATATGATTTGGGCGCACGAGCCGGTTACTTCGTCTGAACTGGTAAAGATGACAGCGGTAGAATTTAACTGGAAGAGAACCACGGCACATAATGTATTGCGGAGATTAATAGACAAAGGATTGTTCCGTAATGAAAAGGGAGTGGTAACTGCCGTGATTTCCAGAGATGAATTTTATTCCATGCAGAGCAGACAATATGTGGAAGATACTTTTGCGGGTTCCCTTCCGGCATTTATCGCGGCATTTATGCAGGGTTCCGGAATTACAGCGGATGAAGCGGAAGCAATCCGCAGGATAATTGACAGGGCAGAGGAGTAAAGGGTATGGGAGATATTTTCTTGAAATTATTAAATATGAGTATTACTGCCGGCTGGTTAATATTGGCAGTTTTATGTATCAGGCTGTTATTTAGAAAAATCCCCAAATGGGTGAATTGCATATTGTGGGGAGTGGTAGCAGTCAGGCTGATTTGTCCGTTTTCCATTGAAAGCCGGTTCAGTATACTGTCAAGTACAGAACCTATAAAATCCAGTACAGTCGTGGAAGGGGAGGTACAAAATTATATACCGTCCATAGACAGCCGACTGACAATTGTGGAAAATATGATAAACCCAATACTGACAGAAACTTTTGCCTATAACGAGTCAGACAGTGCGGCTCCCTTGCAGATAGTCACATATGCTGCCGGCCTTGTCTGGTGCTGTGGTATGGTTCTGTTAATGTTTATTGCAATGTACAGTGCCGTAAAACTGCACAAACTTGTAAGAGAGGCAGTGTGCGTCAGGGATAATATTTATATTTGTGATGTTGTGAAATCACCATTTATTTTGGGGATTGTCAGACCAAGGATTTATCTTTCTTCTGCACTGTGCGCAAGAGAGATGGATTATATTCTTGCACATGAATCTGCACATCTTAAAAGAAAAGACCATTGGTGGAAAGTGCTGGGTTATTTATTGTTGTGTATCTATTGGTTTCATCCTCTTTGCTGGATGGCATACTCCCAGCTCTGCAAGGACATTGAACTGGCATGCGATGAAAAAGTAGCCAGAGATATGACATTCCATGAGAAAAAAGAGTATTCTGAAGTATTGCTATCTTGTGCAGGACAGAGGAGTCTGATCATGGTGTGTCCGTTGGCTTTTGGGGAAGTGGGGGTAAGGGAAAGAGTGATATCCGTATTGAATTATAAAAAACCCGCATTATGGATTATGATAGCAGCGGCAGCGGTATCAGTGGTATTGGCGGTATGTTTTTTGACGAATCCCACAAAAGAGTATCAGATAAGAATTACAATTCCTGCAGGAAGTACAGAACCCTTTTGCTATTCGGATGAGGAAATCAGTCCCAAAGGTAATACACTTACATTTTATGCCGGTGAAGGAGTTGGGGATACGGAAATAACATTGCTGCCGGTAGAGGTCGGGGAAGAAAATGCTTATCACGAACCTGCCTATATCACACCGGGAATGCCTGTGAAAATGGATGTGGAAAAAGGTGCATGGTTTAAAATAGGTGTGAATATACAGAACCCGACAGAGGAAAGCAGGGATGTATATATATCGGTGAGTAATGTGGAAGTGAGAATAGCTTCCTCAGATGAAGCTAAAGACAGCAGTTTATCCAAAGAGCAGGTGCCGCATGAGACAGATGCCGCACAACAGGAAACTCTCGCTGATATACAGGTATCTGATATGTTAAACGGTGGCAGCCTGGTTACTGTATCAAGGGAAGACGCGTCAGTCCTTCGTGCTTTTTTGGCATCTGGAGAGTGGGATGAAGGTACTTCGGACTGTCTTGATAATTGCGAACTTATATTTGATGGGAATGATATTGTCAATACAGTAAGGTATCATTCCGACTGTGGGACTTTTAATGATTCTGTTTACGGCAGGCATCTCTCGCTCCGTGAAGAAGATAAAGCGGAAGTGAATACGATTCTTGAAAAATATATTTCTCTGCAGGCAGATGAAATGCCGGCCGAAAACGATACGATACAGAATATCATGCTTTATGAACAACCGGAAGCCGACAAGATATGTATAAAAATACAGCCGTCCATAATAAGCGAGTACGCTTATTATTATTATATTCCTACAGGGAAAGATCAAGAATGGCTGTATGCACAAGTAAAGACGCTGGATTTGGAAGGAAAACCGTTTGACAGACGCTGGGAAGGTCATAAAGAAAGCGGCTGGCAGATAGTCTATAATGATGTGGAAATAAGAGCGTTTGAAGGAGGGTACTTATATTATACATATGATGATGAAAATGGTATTATGGAGTGCTTCATGGAAGCGCCTAAGTTGTGCGACTATATACAAATTATGCTGGGAGAGAAAATAGGTTATCAAAATTATGATGTTTCCAGAATAAAAGATATTGTATCCGCGAAGTTAGACATTAAGTCTGCTTTTACTGGCGGGAAATTTTATAGTCAGACCATAACAGATGCCAAGACACTGCAAAAGTTTGAAGAGTGGTTTCGTAATGCGGAATATATATATGGCGGAACTGAATGCGGAACACAATGTGCCTGTCTGGAACTGATACTGGCAAACGGGGATGTAGTGAAACTGTCCATGGCTACAGACGGCTGTCCAAATTTCCATATAGGCGGAGTTGCCTATGATTACCGTCCGGTGTCAGATTGGAATAATAGTGAGTTCTACAAATGCTTCCATGAAATACCGTGGGAAAATGAGTAGGTTATGATGTGGGTTAACCTTAGTTCTTTCCTGTTATGTAAATAGCTGTAAAATGTACAAACCATGATTTCCCAGGGAGATAGTAAGGGTGTCTGTGTGTTATGCATTTTTTACAGCTATCTTTATGCCTGAAATTCATCACATGGAGGAAAACTTAACATGTTTCAAGGAAGAAAATTATCACGGTGGCAGATGGCCGGATTCAGAAACATTTGAGGAATGGTAAGAAAAATGTTTTGATAAATATCTGGTGGATAGATTTGCTTTTATATCAATAAGAACATGTGAATCTATGTCTGTGAAATGTCAGAATGCGTCAAAATGGATATGACAGAGTTTAATCAGCTCTGATATATGGGAGAAAGGGTGGAGATTATGATTTATATTGTAGACAACATATCAAATTATTTCATATATCTGTTTATCATTTATTGCGGATTCAGGATAAGTCCAAGAAGAAACAGATTTTTTACTGGTATATCTGTATTGATTATGCTGTTTGCAGGTGCCTTCAACGCATATTATGATGTCAATTCTCCGATTGTTTATATAGTTTGGAGCGTGCTTTCCATATGCTTGTTTTTTGAGGAGCGTTTGGGGCATTTGATTGTATTAAGCGCCGCTCTCATGTATTTTACCGGAATCATTGATACATTCAGTGTCCTGTTGATACAGATTATGATGATAGGCGGGGGTATCAGCAGTACAGATATCGCCTGGTGGATGGAACCTGCTTATTTGCTTTCGTTTATCATATATCTTTTGGCATATCTTCGGATTCTTAAAAAGCGTGTGAGGGCGGAAGCATACAGCCGTCGGTGGAAGCAGCGGTAGCGGCAGACTTAACAAAAGCAAGGGTATATGAACTGGCGGAGTACGCAAAGTGAACGTGGCTGCAGCATGAAATGAAATTTGAACTTCAAGTCCCTGCTTTTTTGTGCTCAAATTTAAACTCATCATCATATCTCGCAGTCCAGAGCTCATTCCCGCCAGCTGTACGCCCCCGTTTTGCGGTATATCTGGCCCTTATTCGGTGAACATAGCAACTATGTCTTCCTTATTCGGGTCAATCGTCCGCAAACTATGACGAACAGCTGCCAGAAAGTAATTATCAAATACGTTCTGGTTATAGAGGGCTGGGGGCAGGGACAACCGAATTCTGATAATATGTTTCCGGCGGTATATTTGAAAAACGTCATTCACCACAGATAAAGATAGAAAGGCATAACAAATTCACCCTGCCGTTAAATGGTTTTTATTCGGGAGGGTGCCGCTTAACAGATAACAACTGTCAAAACAATATATTCCCTTTATTATTGTTTGTCCGCGTCTGGTCTTGTCCGGACATCTTTCAGATAATCCACATATTTTACTACCGCGTCCAGGGAACCGGAATCCAGTGACAAAAGTGTATTTACTATATTATGTACCGTATAATCGGAAGAAATGTACTGGTTCAGGGTTTCTGGCGGGCAGCGATATTCGGAGCGGCCCAGGAGATAGTCCGTTGTGACCTGAAAAAAGTCAGCCAGTTTGCATATGGTATCCAGATCAGGCCAGTAGGCACCGTTTTCATAATTGGAAATATTGCTGGGCGACATATTTAAAATATCTGACAGATCTTTTTGAAGGAGGCCTTTCTCCCTCCTTAATTCAGCGATAATCGCTCCAATTTCCTTCATACCGGTGCGTCCCTTTCTCCCATTTGCCGGATCATTCCCAAAAACATAAAAACTGCATTCCAAACTTACTTGATTCCATTCTAGCTTATTTTACTTTTTCTAAAATAGTATTTTAGAAATGATAAAGAAAAAGAACGGTAATTTAGTAATGCTAAATTCAAGGGAAACAAACCCTGTCTTTTTCCTTATCTCACAGAAGTTCCAGGCAGTTCAGTTCAGACAGATGACCGGACTGCCCTGCCGCAATCAGCCTTGTAACAGAAATAAACCTCTGCCGGCCCCCGGTGTCCCGCCGGCAAGGAGCCACTGCTTATAAACGCGCTGCAGGGATGTTTCTTCGGGAAGGGATGCCGTGTCGGAGCAGTCGGGCCGGCCGAAGATGCGCCATAAATCACCGCCCTGGGGATCAGGCTCTGTCTCATAAATATCAAAATCATTCATAAACTCCAGAATTCGGGAGTTGGCGGGCAAAATGCTGCGGTTTTCCGGGTACAGCAACCAGGAGTGGCAGACAAAGGCTATTTCTTTTCCGGGAAATGCCGGACGGAAGAAATCCGCGGCCAGCCGGTAGGAATGGAGACAGTCTTCGTGCCGGAGAGGACCGCTTGAGGGAATATGCATATTGATGGCCTGTTCCAGGCCCTGAGGCTTTACCCTGCCGCTTTTTTCGTAAGCCTCCGGAAATGGCGTCAGTTCAAACTGCAGACGTCCCAGGGTAAACCGCTTCAGCATGAAAAATCCCGGAAACCACCATGAGACAAAGCTGCCCCAGATACCGTGTACGCGGCGGCATTCCAGAAGTTTCCATTTGAGATCATCCATGCTTGCCCTGCAAATCTCCACAGGCAGAGAGGCCTGCTCATAATAACGGGTAAGCCGGGGAACCAGAATGATAAATAAAAGCAGAGAGGCGCTTTCCGGGGAAATGTTTTCTTCCAGGCAGGCTTTTTGCAGGGAGGAAAGCTTGTCCTGATAGTCTATCTGGGGATTTTGGTCGTATTCTTCCCGGGTCCGGAAAAAGATCTCCCTGACAGCGGAAGTCTTCAGAATAGACTCGTATACATTCAGAAGTGTCTCCTGCGCTTCAAGAGGAAACTGGTGTTCTGTGCAAAACTGTGCAATGCTTTCTCTCATGGTACCTCCTATCCTGGCATATGCCGCCATGGCTTTTGATTTACAGACATTATTGTACCATATATGTAGAAGGTTTACAACTGGCGTGTATCCGGACTGTGCGTGGAAGGTCATTTTATGAGATGAAAAAATAGTTGACAGTAGTAATACAAAATAATATAATAAGGTTGACAAAAGTAACACAAAACCAGGGACGGTTACATATTCAGGTAACGGCATCAAATGAGAGAAAACATGGGCAAAAACAGAAAGTGGTCAGAAAAGCGGAATATGGCAGGGAGAAAAACGGCGGGCAAAAGCAGGCATGCACAGAAAAAGGCGGCGTTCTTTTTTCTTCTCCCAAGTCTGGCAGGAGTGGCGGTTTTCGTCCTGATTCCTTTTGGCAGTGTGACAGTTTCTTCTTTCCGGACGTCACTGACAAAACAGTTTGTGGGGTTTCGCAATTATGAGTCTGTATTCCAGAATGCTGCATTCCGTCTGGCGGCAGGAAACACGGTGCGGTTTATGGCGCTGGGGGTGCCGCTGCTGTTGCTGGTGAGCCTGGGTCTGGCCCTGATCATCAATGGCAGGCCCAAATGGGATAAATACAAATATCTCTATCTTTTGCCCATGGCGGTTCCGGCAGCTACCATGGTGCTGGTGTGGAAGCTGTTATTTTCACGGCAGGGATGTTTGAATTACCTGCTAAATTCCCATACGGATTTTATGGAAGAAAGCAGTTCGTTTTACATCTTAGTGGGAAGTTACTTGTGGAAAAACCTGGGATATACCCTGATATTGTGGCTGGCAGGGCTGAAATCTGTGCCGGGGGATATTCAGGATGCGGCGAAAGTGGATGGGGCCGGAAAAATCATTTGTTTTTTCAGGGTGACATTTCCCTGCCTGAAGGGAAGCATGTACACGATTCTGGTTGTTTCGGTTTTGAACTCATTTAAGGTATTCCGGGAAGTGTATCTGGTGGGCGGCGCGTATCCCCAGGAAGATATTTACCTTTTGCAGCATATTTTTAACAACTGGTACACAAACCTGGATTTTGACAAAATGGCGGCGGGAGCGGTACTCTCCGTCCTGGTACTGGGAGGTATAAGCCTGCTGCTGCAGCGACTCTGGGACCGGGAAACGTAGGAGGGGACGGCACCGAAAGATCCGATTCGGTAATTTAGGAAAGAGAAGAGGAACTTACGGTGCCCAGAGGAAATGCGGACAGTGAGGTGGCAGCATTTCCTCTGTGGGAAAGGGCACCGAAAGATCCGATTCGGTAATTAGGATGGAGAAAACAACACATGGTAAGAAAATTGGTAAAACGGGTCATGGATTTGACACGCCTGACAATGATTGTGGTACCGGGGATTACTATCTGCATGCCGGTCCTGATTCTTTTTTTCGGTTCGCTGGCAGACGAAATTGAGTGGGCAGGGCGTATGATGTCCATGATCATGGACGACCAGGGATATGTCAGCTGGAAATGGATTCCGGATTATCCTACTTTGGACAACTTTGTGGAATTGCTGTTTCTGACACCGGAATTTTTAAAATTGTTCTGGAATTCCATGAAAATAGCAGTCTGTATTCTGGCGGGCCAGCTGCTGGCAGGGACACCGGGCGCATGGGCATTTGCAGTGTACCGTTTCAGGGGCAGAAGCATCTTGTTTTCCGTATATGTTATACTGATGCTGCTTCCGTTTCAGGTGACTATGTTTGCCAGATATCTGGTTTTGAATGGCCTGAACCTGCTGGACACCCATGCGGCCGTGATTCTGCCTGCGGTGTTTTCCACTTTTCCGGTGTTTCTGATTTACCGGGGATTCAGGGGAATTCCCAGGGAACTATACGAGGTGGCGCGGATTGACGGCGCCAATGAGTGGATTATCTTTACCGGAATCGGACTGCCCCTGGCTGAAGGCAGTGTGATGGCTGCCTTTGTTCTGGGATTTTTCGAGGTATGGAACCTGATGGACGAGCCGCTGGCTTTCCTGAAGGACATGTCGCTGTGGCCATTGTCACTGTATTTGCCGGAAATCGGGGCGGCCCAGGCAGGCCGGGCCTGCGCTGCTTCCGTGCTGACGCTGACGGTGTCGCTGCTGGTATTCGGGATTTTCAGGGATTCCCTGGAGCAGGGGATCATATCTTCGGCGCTGAAGGGATAATAGAGACAAAAAAGGTGTGCGGAAAACGATATCTGCGGGGAAGGAGCGCGGTCTGAATGAAGCTGACAAAAGGAAAAAAAATAGCGTTGACATATTTCGGTGTATTTTTGGGATTTATGGCAGTATGTACTGTGGCGGCAAAAGGAATCTATACTTCGGGGCTGCCGAAAGTGACTGTCACAAAGCCTTTCCGTACCAGTCTGACGCATTCGGTAAATGTAAATGCCACTGTGAGGCAGGGGCAGGAATATGGTATTTATGCCGAGACAGGGCTGCGGGTGGATACGGTTTCGGTGGGAAACGGGGACTTATTTCAAGCAGGTCAGGAGCTTTTCCGGGTGGAGACGGAGGACCTTGCGGATCAGATCGCGGAGCACAGACTGGAACTGGCGAAGCTTGAGGCACAGCAGGCAGAGGCATTGAAGACAAACAGTCATGACAAAAAAGATCAACAGACAGGAGTCGCCAGGGCAAGAGAAAACTATGACACTGCAGTCCTGGCGGCAGATGCACAGATTGAAAGGTGCCTGCAGGACCTGGAAGCGGCCAGGGCGGAACTGGCACTTTATGAACAGTATCTGACAGATTCCGCGGAAGGAACAGACAAGGACAATATAGGAGAAGGCGGTGAGCGGCCTGGGGAGAACACAGATCCGGGGGAATGGCCGGGTGGAAATATCTGGGGGAAGCCTGTGGGACCGGGAATTGGTAAGGGCAGTCTTGCGGAAACTCCGGAGGAAGCATCGGGGGAGACACCGGGAGAAAATCCGGCCCCGGAAAATGCGGTAAAGACTTTGGAAGAAAGCGGTGAAAACCCGGAGGAAGCATCGGGGGAGACACCGGAAGAAAACCCAGCCCCGGAAAATGCAGGGGAGGCTTCGGAAGAAAACAGTGCCGGGAGCCCTCCGGAAAGCACCGGAAGCGGGACACCGGGGGAGCCGGGAGAAACGGGCAGCGGGAAATTGCAGGAAGTGGCGGGCGAAGAAACCGACTATGAGCAGGAGTACATCCGGCAGGAAAAGAGACTCCAGCTGGAGCAGCGGGTCATGGCATGCCAGCAGGCGCTGGAGGAAGCGCAGCGGCAGAAAGAGACGGCGCTGCTGGAGGCAGCCAGAACCATGGAAGATGCGGAGTCTGTCAGAAGCCCCGACGCATCCGCTGTAAATATTTTAAGCCTGGACATAGGGTACCGGAAAGAGAAACTGGAACGGCTGGAACAGCTGGCACAGGCAGAAGGAAGAGTGTATGCGGAAGGAAACGGAATTGTGGTGGACTGCCGTCTGCGCGTGGGGGAGCGGATTCCGGATGGGGCGGTGATTCTATATGCCCTGGATGACGGGGAGCGTGTGCTGAATACAGTATTTTATAAAGAACAACAAGAATATATTTCCGTTGGCACGCAGTTTGACATGGAAGTTTTCCTGCCCGATGGGAGCCGCCAAACAGGGACTGCCCTGCTTGAGTACCTGGAAGAAGGAGAGGAAAGCTTACTTGGAGAATTGTCTTTTGACCTGCAGCAGACAAGAATCGGACAGTCTGCACAGCTTTCCTGTAAGTTACAGACGGATGTGTTTGAAACCGTGGTTCAGAAAACCTGCATTTATGATGGACCCGGTGAAACACATTACCTGTTTGTGGCAGAAGAGCACCAGGGGATTCTGGGAACCGAATGGAGGGTGAGAAAGGTTAAAATCACCGTTGAGGATCAAAATGAAACCATGGCAGCAGTCAGCAGCGCGGAACTCACGTCGGAAAGCAGGGTGGTAGCCGGATCGGACAAACAGCTTTTGGACGGGGCCGTGGTCAGGGTGGTAAACTGAATTTTCTCCGATTGTCAGATACAGGCAAAATTTGGCAAAAAATACAGTTGTAATTCCGGAAGCTTTTTGTTATAATAAATCTAGCCTGAGATGTGCGACAACTCCTGCTTGTTTTGAACCTACATTACTTTAAACGGGATTCCTATATTGCCAAGTGGCTGTCAAGCCCTCACTCCATTTTCGAATGGAGGATTGGAAGGGAAGGCAAAAGCTTTGGTTGCGGTTACCCACCTAGCATTGCTAGGAGTCAGAGAGCAGGGGGCGGCATTTTGGGCACGTGATACAGAAGAAAAAGGCAGTCCTTCCGGACTGCCTTTTCATCATATAAAAGTTCGGACTGCGGGGAAGGCAGATTCTTTTATGCCATACCGGAAAGAATTTTCCCGGCGGTGATTCCATATGATAGAAGTAAGGCAGATAATTTTAAGGTGGCATTTGCTGACGGTGCCGGGAGAAGAATTTTGGATAAAAACAGATGGAGATTAAATAAATCACAGAGGCTGCAGATGAAGGCATTTGTCTGCCTGCTTGGGATTCTTTTGCTGGTGATACTGCTGCTTGCCAGGCTGGCTCTGTTTCTGATACATAAAGGGGATGATGAGGAAATGGCAGAACCCACACCCGAGCCCCATATCCCTGTGAAGAACCTGTTTTCCAATGTATGGATTATGGAGATAGATGAGGAAGGAATGCTGATTTTCAGGGACGGTGCAAGCGAGAAATATCCCTGGGGTGCGGTGGAAGGCGAGGACGGAAGGGAAGTTTTCTACCGGGCAGACAGCTCTCTGAGGGAGCAGGTGGCGGATGTGGAAGTGACGGATGGAAAAGTTACATCCGTTACAGGCATGACGGATAAGATCAACGGAAAAATTCTCAGCGCCGGAGAGGGCTTTATCGAAGTGGAAGGATATGGAAAGCTCTCCCTGGCATCCGATTACAAAGGATACCGGCTGTATGACGCGCTGGAGATGTGTACGGCGTCCGACTTGTGCTTCGGATATGAATTCACGGATTTGTGTATGGAAAACGGGGAAATCTGCGCGGTCCTCATGGTCAGGGAAGAGGCCATGGAATATATCAGGGTTTTGATCCGATCATCGGATTACGATGGCCTTTTCCATGATAAGCCCCTGGTCACCTGCGATACGGATTTCACTGTGGCCTACGGACCCTATGACAATCCGAAGCAGGAACATCATGCGGCGGGGGAGGAAGTGGAGTTTGGCTATGAGAGCAGCTATTTTGAGACGGAGCGCATCAGGGTTATTCCGGATGTGCTGACGGGAAAGGTGATTATTAAAAACTGTAACCGCAGCCAGGGCGTTCCTTCTTATAGGGGGCAAATGGATTTTCTGAAAACAGATGACGGCATAGTGGCGGTAAATGAGGTGCTGCTGGAGGAATATCTCTACAGCGTGGTCCCCAGCGAGATGCCGGCGAAATATCCTTTTGAGGCGCTGAAAGCACAGGCTGTCTGTGCCAGAACCTATGCCTACGGCCATATGGAACATGCAGGCTACCCCCGATACGGCGCCCATGTGGACGACAGTACTTCCTACCAGGTGTACAATAATATACTGGAGCAGGAGAGTACGACCACGGCGGTAAAGGAAACCTATGGGCAGCTGCTGCGCACGGAATCCGGCGACCTTGCGGGCACTTATTATTATTCCACTTCCTGCGGTGTGGGAAGCGACCCCAATATCTGGAAGACGGAGGCTGCCCCGGCCCTGACGGCATATCTGCGGGCGAAACCTTTGAGCAGGGACGCCATGGCCGAAGAGCTGGCCCGAAAGGGAGATTCTTCAGGGGAAGAAGGCAGCGCCGGAGAAAATGACCCTTCCGGTATAGGCCAGGGTGACAGCGGGGAAGATACGCCGGAAAGCCCTGACATGGAAGATGGCGGTGAGGATGCCTTACCCGGCACGGGGCAGACAGAGCCCGGCGGGGAAGACGCTCCGGCGGATTCCGGGCAGACAGACCCGGGAGAAAGTCTCAGGGACGAGAAGACTTTTGCCACCTTTATTTCCGCTGTCAATGAAGATGACTTTGAGTCAGGGGAAGGATGGTACAGATGGAGTTACCAGACTGAGGAACTGGACACGGAACATATGCTGGAAGTCCTGCAGAAGCGGTACGCCGCCAACAGCAGGCTGGTTCTCACCTGGAAAGATGGGGAATATGTCAGTGAAACCATTCAGGAACTGGGTGATATTACGGACATTTATATCGAGAAGCGGGGCAGCGGGGGTGTGGCGGACGAACTTGTGATAGAGGCGGGAGATCAGAAAATAAAGGTTATCTCCGAACACAATATCCGCTATGTGCTCAATGACGGGAAATCGGATGTGCTGCGCCAGGACGGATCCCGGGTGTCATCGGCCAATCTCCTGCCAAGCGGTTTTTTTACCATAACGACTGGAAAAGAAAACGGAAATGTGATAGGATATACTCTGACCGGCGGGGGATTTGGCCATGGAGTGGGAATGAGCCAGAACGGCGCCAGGGCCATGGCGGAAGAAGGGTATTTTGCAGAAGAGATTCTTTTGTATTTTTATGAAAACTGTGCCATAGAAAATATATATGAGTAGGAGCAAGTCAGGTGGTTCGGAAGATATATCAGATGATAAATGATTTTTCGGTGCAGATGAAGAAACGGGATATCAGCACCTATGCGGCCAGTATAGCATTTTTCTTTTTTCTGTCCGTGGTGCCCATGCTGATCATGATCTGCACCATAATACCGTTTACGCCCCTGACCGAGGAAAATCTGGTGGAGCTGGTGACGGATTTTCTGCCTGACCAGGTGGATACCCTGGCGGAAAGCCTGATTTCCGAGGTATATGACAAATCGGCGGGAATTCTGTCTTTTGCCATTATTGCCACCATCTGGTCGGCGGCGAAAGGGGTGATGGCCCTGATGCGGGGGCTGAACGCCATAAACGGTGTGGAAGAAAAACGGAATTATTTTGTGGTGAGGGCCATTGCGTCCTTTTATACCCTGGTGATGCTGGTGGTGGTGATTCTGTCTTTGTTTGTGATGGTGTTCGGCGATCAGCTGGTGACGCTGGCTCTGCACAGGATTCCGCAATTGCAGAAACTGGTTTCCTTTGCCATGAATTTCCGCTTCCTTTTTGTATGGGCGGTACTGTCCGTTCTGTTTGCGGCAGTGTATGCCTATGTGCCGGATAAAAAGCTTTCTTTCCGGGAACAGATTCCAGGGGCTGTTTTCTCTGCAGTGGTATGGAGTATTTTTTCCTGGTTTTTTTCCTATTATGTGACTTACGGCAATTCTTACGGCATTTACGGCAGCTTGTCCATTATCATTATTGTGTTGCTGTGGATGTATTTCTGTATGTACATCATTATGATCGGGGCTTACATAAACCAGTATTTTGAACCGGTGAACAAAAAGCTGGCGAAGGGTGAAAAAGTATTTTGAAAACCGCTTCCGAAATATGTCGGACAGATGATATGCCATGGCGGGTATATCGTTTGTCCGACATATTTTTTGTGTACAGCCCTGTGCAGAATCGAGTATCGCCGCGCGGGGCGCGTACAGCTTTTGCTGCCAGAGAGAAAAAAAGGTTGACAACTGTGATACAAAGAGGTAAAATATAGTTGACTGATGTAATACGAAAGTGGAGGAACCGAAATTGGACGAGAAAGAGATCATTTTACAACAAAGCGAACGCTATATCATGGAGAAACTGTGGGAAGAAAGTCCCATGACCATAATGCAGCTGTATCACGCACTGAAAAAGGAGCCGGGCTGGAGCAAGAGCACCGTCAACACTCTTCTGGGCAGAATGGTGGAAAAGGAAATCATCTATTATGAAGAGGGTAAAAAAGCGAGACAGTATTATCCTGCCATACAGAGGGAGGACGCTGCGGTGGCAGAGACGGAGAGCCTGCTGAAGAGAGTTTACAGAGGTTCCGTAGGCATGATGATGAGCACCATGATCAAGAAGAACGCACTCAGTGAAGCAGAGATGGACGAACTGTACGAGATTCTGCGGAAAGGAAAATAATATGCCCGAAGTGATCATTACATCCTCTTTGTTGATAATCGCGCTGACTTTGCTGCGCAGAGTTTGGAGAGGCCGGATCAGCAGCCGGCTGCAGTATGGCCTGTGGCTCATTGTGGCCCTGCGGCTTTTAGTTTTTGTGCCTGTATTCGGAAATTCTTTCAGCATCATGAACGCGGTATATTACATCACGGGGGAAATAGAGAACCACGTGGAAGAAAAACAGCTTTCCGGAGAATTGTCTTCCGGGGAAAAGACTGCAGCCCCTGTCCAAAGCGCGAAAGAGGCCGTTGTGAAAGTACCGGCCTTCTCCAAAGGCAGTGCGGCAGGAACAGTGGCTGACGTGGAAGAAGCGGGAAACCTCACCTGGCTGCAGAGAAAAAACCATGAAAATGCCCATGTCAGTACGGACATGGCAGAAACCATTCCGGCAGAAAAACTCCGGCTGTCGATAAAGAATCTGGCGGCTGACAAGGCAGAGGAAAGGAATGCAGGGGTTAGGGTTCTGAAGTATGTGTGGTATGCAGGGATGGCCGTCATGGTACTGTGGATGCTTTGCTGCGGAATGGTATTCCGGCGCCGGCTTTACCGGGAAAGGCGTTTCCTGGCCGTGTGCGGGAACCGGAAGGTGTATGTGGCCGGCAGTCTGGATTCCCCTTGTCTGTACGGACTTTTTCGCCCGGCTGTGTACCTGACAACGGAGAGCCTGGAGAAGGAACGGTACCGGGAACATGCCCTTGCCCACGAAATGACCCACTACCGTCAGCTGGACCATATCTGGGCCCTGGTCAGGCAACTGTGCCTGATTCTCCACTGGTTTAATCCCCTGGTGTGGCTGGCAGCCCGGCTGTCCGTCAGGGACTGTGAATCGGCCTGTGATGAGGGAACCGTTAGGATCCTTGGGGAAGAGCAGAGGGAAGGCTACGGATGCACACTCATAGAAATGACGAATCTTTCCGGGAAGCGGCGGAGGGCCATGGGTTTTGCGGCAGGTCTGTCCAACGGGAAAAAGGAATTAAAGGAAAGAATCCGCCTGCTGGCGTCGGACAAAAAGAAGACCGGCATGACGGCGGCCGCGGCGGTTGTCTGCGGTATTGCGCTGGCCGCCTGTTCTTTCGGGGGAAGCCGGGAGGAAGCGGCAATGGGACGCTATGTGGAGGAAGCGGTGGAATTTGACGGAGGGGGCAGGGAGTTTTCCGCGCTGGCCCAGGATGGGGGAAAAATCCGGCTCATGGCAGCGGCGGGACTGGATTATCTCTCTTCCGACGGCGGTGCGACATTTTATAAGGCGGGTACGGAAGAGATGGCAGCAGGGCCCGGGAGCCTGAATCAGGAAAGGACCGTGAATCCGGCAGTGACGCCCGGAGGCGGCAGGATATATATGGAATATGATGTCTCCTATTCCAATGAGGAACCGGTTGTCACTTCCCGTACTGTCCTGGTTACGGAAGCGGGGGAGGAGAAGATCCTGGATGTTTTTGGGGACAATTATACTTGTTTCTGGTATGCGGAAGGATCCTTTTATGCCTATGTCTTTACAGATGGAGAAGGAGAAGTGCCCCGGTATTACAAGGTGGACCCGGTCACGGGAGAGACGGAATTTATACTGGAGCAGAATATTCATGCCTATTATATGGCAGCCCATGAAAACCTGCTCTATGTGATGGGGAATGAGGGTGTGCTGATTTATGATATGGACGCGGAGAAGGTGACGGAGAAGCAGGACCAGATTCTCTCTTCCTTTGTGGCTGGGAAATTCACAATGAAGAGTAATATACCGGTTATGATATATCCCTATGGGGATGGAGTTTATCTTCTCACGCGCCAGGGACTGTACTGGCATGAACTGTATGGGGAAACCGTGGACCAGATTATAGACGGCAATCTGTGTACCATGGGAAACGGTGAAAAAGTATTTACGGGTATGGCAGTCCGGGAGACAGAGGACAGGCCGGAATTTCTGGTACTGTATGACGGCAGGGAACTGATGCGCTATACTTATGATCCCACTTTGCCCACAGTGCCGGACGCCCTGCGGGTATACAGTGTCCACAGGGACAGTCAGGTGGCCCGGGCAGTGAATGCCTTCCGGGCACAGAATCCCGATTTGACTGTGATTTATGAGGTGGGACTGGACACTGCCTACGGTGCCACCGTGGATGATGTTCTGAAAGAACTGGCCACGGAAATGGGGGCGGGAAAAGGACCGGACATACTGATCATGGATGATATTCCCTATGAGTCGTATCTGGAAAAGGATGTGTTGATGGACTTGTCCGATCTGCGGGAAAGTATGACAAAAGAGGAGTATTTTGTCAATGTAATCGATGGATTTGCAGAGGAGAAAGGCCTTTTCACCATACCCATGTCCTTTGCCATACCGGTTCTGGGAGGAGACAGCGGCATAGAGGGCGCAGAGACCCTGGCTGATCTGGCAGACCGGCTGGAGGCGAAACGGGAAAAGGGGGAGGATACTTTTGTGTTCTGTACCTGGGATGCGGAAAGCACCCTGCGGCTGCTGGCCCAGTCCAGCCAGGGAGCATGGATGAAAGATGGTGCGCTGGATAAAGAAAGCGTGACGGAATTTCTGACCCAGGCCCGGAGAATCTATGAGATACAGTTTGCTGTGGAAGCAGATCCTTATGAAGATTGTCCGTACTATTATTCTTCCCACTCGGGACTGGCCGAAACGGGCGGAATGTGGACGATTGATCCCCAGCAGTATCCTCTGGCAAGACGTTTTGATTCCGATGGGGCGTTCGGCATGATAGATAAGATTACAGTCGAGTTTGCCGAGGAGGACGCGCCATATTATGCAGGCTTTGTCAGTGGCGGAGAAAAGGATTTTCAATTCTTCCTGGGAATGCGCAAGGAGGGGGAGACTTATGTGAGGATGCCGGGACAGCGGTACGGCGAATGCCTTGCGTCCACACTGCTGTCCATCAACAAGGCAACCAAACATGCGGAGGACAGCAGACGTTTCCTGGAATATGCCATTTCTTATGAATTTCTGGAGTCAGGCGCATTTGACGGAACACCTGTAAACAGGGAAGCCTATCTGCACCGGCAGCAGACGGTTCCGGAATTGGCCGGCTATGGCGGGGATTCGTTTCACGGAAAAAGCTATTTGTTCCAGATAGAGCCGCCCACAGAGGATGAATGGAAGAAAATCACCGGCCTGGCAGATTCGGTCACAGGAGTGAACCGCTGTGACGCCACGGTGTACGAGGCGGTGGTGGAGTACGGCATACCGGCCCTTACCGGCGAGACAAGTGTGGAGGAAGCCGTTGCCGCCATTGAGAAGAATGTGAAAATCTATCTGGCAGAATAGGCAGGACATTCTGCCGGGGCCGTACTTTGTGAATATGATAAGCTGAATATGATAAGATATCCTTCGTGTGTCTATCTTCCACGAAGGGTATTGTTTTATACAGGAAATTGTGCTAATATTCTATTGTGATCTCAAATCGTAAATTTTTTCGGAAGTTCGCGTCTGGGAAACGTCATTCCTATTACATCACAGTTTATAAAAAGGATAGAGGCATATGGAAAAAATCAGGGGTAGTATGGAAACTCTCAGTGCCATGCAGATTACATCCAATACAGAGGGACTGGATGCGGAGAGCAAAATTTTGCTGCACAGCAAGGAAGTGCTGGCCGTCATTTTGCAGGGGGTAGTTGCGGAGTATAAGGGGTACACTACAAAGGACATTATCAATTTTATAGAGGCAGATTCCATAACCGATGGAAAAGAGGTATCTCCGGGAAGAACCAATACACAGCTGCGGGGTGACACCACGGAGTATATACAGCTGAATGAGAAGACATCCCTGTTTGATGTGTTTTTTCGGGCAAAAAACCCGCAGCTGTCTGCCGGAAACATGCTTGTGAACCTGCATATTGATATTGAAGCACAAAAGTCATATCGGCCCGGTTATCCGGTTGAGAAGAGAGGATTGTATTATCTGGCAAGAAGTTTGTCTGCCCAGCTGTCTCTTCTCAGGGATAAAACGGACTATGGGGAGCTGGAGAAATGTATCAGTATCTGGATATGCAGGGATGATATCCCAAAGGCCGAATGCTACAGTATGTCTTTTTACGAAATATGTAATACCAGAAATATTGGAAATTGCAAGGTCAGGAGGGAAAATTACGATTTGTTGACTTTGGTGGTTATCAAACTGGGTGAAAAGATGTATAATGGAAAAAAGGGAGACGAAGGTTTTGGCCTGCTTCGTTTTCTAAATGCACTTATGTATCCTCACAAGAGTGACTTTATGGATACAATATCGGAATATATTGACTTTTCAGCAAATGAAGAGTTATGGCAGGAGGTGAAACAGATGTCGGGACTGGGACAGAGTATTCTGGCGGAAGGGATAGAACAAGGAATAGAACAGGGAATAGAACAAGGGATCTTTATGACATTATGCGGCCTGGTGAATGACGGTCTGTTGGACAAGGAGGAAGCCGCACGGAGAATGAATCTGCCGGAGGAGGCGTTTTCCGAAAAAATGAAAAAGTCACTTGACATTTCGGATGGGAAACAGTATGATTAAGAAACAACAAAGGAATAAGCGTTGAAGGTGCAAAGTAGGGGTTTATTTTCTTGCAGAGAGGGGAGGTCACCGGCTGAAAGCTTCCCTAAGTTCGGATAAACCGTGAATTTCCCACCGGAGCTGTCTGCTGGAACAAAGGGGACTTTAAGTAGAGCAGGCCGTGAAACGCGCGTTAAGCGTATCAGAGAGCCGGATATCTGCAGTAATCCCGGACTTTCATGCAGGCTGGTGCAAGCCCGCGGCATGGGGGAATGTGGATGCCGGAAGCAGGGTGGTACCGCGGAATTGTGATTTCGTCCCTTGCAGTTTTGAATTTTGAAAGCTGCAGGGGATTTTTTACGTATAAAAAAATACATTTGGGACAGAAGCTGACGTAACAAAAGGATGTCCTGACAGAAAAATATTCTGCAGCGGAAACGCCAGGTTTAAACAGGAAACGGAGACGGAGGTAGAAAATGAGAGACAGACTTGAGAAAATCAAGGAGAAGGCAATGGCGCAGCTTGGCAGCTGTGACACCGCTGACAAATTGAATGATATCAGGGTCGGTATACTGGGGAAAAAGGGAGAACTGACCGATCTGCTGAAATCCATGCGGGACGTACTTCCCGAAGACAGGCCGAAGGTAGGCCAGATGGTAAACGAGACCAGGGCGGAGATCGAGAAACTTCTGGAGGAACGCAGGGCCAGAATCGAAAAGGCTGTCCGGGAAGCGAAAATGAAGGCGGAAGTCATTGATGTGACCCTGCCGGCAGACAGAACGGAGATGGGACACAGACATCCCGATACCATTGTTCTGGAGGAAGTGGAGCGGATATTTGTGGGGATGGGCTACGAAGTGGTGGAAGGCCCGGAAGTGGAAAAGGATTATTATAATTTTGAGGCGCTGAATATTCCCCCGGACCATCCGGCAAAGGACGAGCAGGATACTTTTTATGTGACGGGAGACATTCTCCTGCGCACCCAGACCTCCGGCGTGCAGGTGCATGAGATGGAAAAGGGGAAACTGCCCATTAGAATGATTGCGCCCGGCAGGGTGTTCCGGTCGGACGAGGTGGACGCCACCCATTCGCCCTGCTTCCATCAGATTGAGGGACTTGTGATCGATAAGCATATTACATTTGCGGATCTGAAAGGCACGCTGGAATTATTTGCCAGGGAATTGTTCGGGGAAAATACAAAGGTAAAATTCCGTCCCCACCATTTCCCTTTTACGGAGCCCAGCGCGGAGATGGACGTTACCTGCTTTAAATGCGGCGGACAGGGATGCCGGTTCTGCAAGGGCAGCGGCTGGATCGAAATTCTGGGCTGCGGCATGGTACATCCCCATGTGCTTGAGATGAGCGGCATTGATCCGGAGGAATACACTGGCTTTGCCTTCGGCGTGGGCCTGGAGCGTATCACACTGCTGAAATACGAGATTGACGATATGCGTCTGCTCTATGAGAACGATATCAGATTCCTGAAGCAGTTTTAAATGCCGGGGGCGGTATGGCGGGAGGTGTGAAATATCCTGCCGAAAGCGGAAAATCAAAGGAAAGGACATCAGATACATGAATACAGCATTGTCATGGATTAAAGCATATGTGCCGGAACTGGAATGCACGGATCAGGAATACTGCGACGCAATGACACTGTCCGGCACGAAGGTGGAAGGGTATGAGAGACGGGATAAGAATCTGGAAAAGATTATCGTAGGACAGATTGTTTCCATAGAAAAGCATCCGGATGCGGAGAAGCTTATTGTATGCCAGGTAAATATCGGCACGGAGACTGTTCAGATTGTCACTGGAGCCCACAATGTGAAAGTGGGGGACAAGGTTCCCGTAGTCCTGGACGGCGGAAAAGTGGCCGGGGGACATGACGGAGGCCCCCTTCCGGAGGAAGGCATCAGAATCAAGGCGGGAAAACTCAGGGGGGTTCCGTCCAACGGAATGATGTGTTCCATTGAAGAACTGGGTTCCGACCGGAATATGTATCCGGAGGCGCCGGAAGAGGGAATTTATATTTTCGGAGAAGATGCGGAGACCGGTTCCGACGCGGTGGAACTGCTGGGACTGCATGATACCGTATTTGAATATGAGATCACCAGCAACCGTGTGGACTGCTACAGCGTGCTGGGTGTGGCCAGGGAAGCTGCGGCAACCTTTCGGAAGCCTTTTGTGCCTCCGGTGGTGAAGGAAACCGGCAATGGGGAGGACGTTCATGATTATATCAGCGTGGAGGTCCGTGATCCGGATTTATGTCCCAGGTACTGTGCAAGAGTCTGCAAAAATATCAAAATCGGCCCTTCGCCGGAGTGGATGCAGCGGAGACTGGCTGCCAGCGGGATCCGGCCCATCAATAATCTGGTGGACATCACCAATTATGTGATGGAAGAATATGGACAGCCCATGCATGCCTTTGACCTGGATACCATAGCAGGACACCGGATTATTGTGCGCCGGGCAAAGGATGGGGATGAATTCCAGACGCTGGACGGACAGGTCCGCAAACTGGACAGCGAAGTGCTGATGATCTGCGACGCGGAAAAAGAGGTGGCCATCGGCGGCATCATGGGCGGTGAAAACAGCAAGATCACGGATTCCGTGAAGACGGTTCTCTTTGAGGCGGCTATTTTCAACGGCCCCAATGTGAGAAAATCCTCCAAGAGAATCGGCCTGCGCACGGATTCTTCCGGCAAATTTGAAAAAGGGCTGGAGCCCCATAATGCGGAGGATGCCATCAACCGCGCCTGCCAGCTGATAGAGGAACTTGGCTGCGGGGAAGCGGTGGGAGGCATGGTGGATGTGGCCGTGCCCATGTCCGGCAAAAAAGTGCTGCCCTTCAGGCCTGAAAAATACAACCGCCTTCTGGGAACACAGCTTTCGGCAGAAGAAATGCTCAGGATTCTGGAGCGTCTGGAAATCCGTATCCTGACCGGTGAAAAGGGCGGCATAGAACTGGAAATTCCGTATTTCCGTCAGGATTTGAACTGCGATGCGGATATTGCGGAGGAAGTGGTGAGATTTTACGGATATGACAAGATTCCCACCACCCTGCCGGAGGGAGAAGCCACGGCGGGCAAGCTCTCCTATAAGCTGCTCATTGAGGAAAAGGCCAGGGATATCGCCGAACATTGCGGATTCTCCCAGGGAATGAGCTATTCCTTTGAGAGTCCCAGGGTATTTGACAAATTACTGCTGTCCGAAGACGATGCCCTCCGGAAGACTGTCACCATCGCCAATCCGCTGGGGGAGGACTTCTCCATCATGAGAACCATACCCCTCAACGGGATGCTGTCCAGTCTTGCCACAAATTATAACAGAAGGAACAAGAATGTCAGATTATATGAACTGGAAAATGTTTACCTGCCGGGAGAACTGCCCCTGAAAGAACTGCCTGACGAGAGGATGCAGTTTGTGCTGGGATTCTACGGGGATGGCGATTTCTTCACCATGAAAGGCGTTCTGGAAGAGTTCTTTGCGGGAGTGGGAATGCGGAAAAAACCGGTATATGACCCGAAGGCAGAGAAGCCTTTCCTGCACCCGGGACGCCGGGCCCTGGTGAGATATGAAGAGACCATTGTGGGTTATCTGGGGGAAGTACATCCTGAAGTGCTGGACAATTACGGCATCGGCACAAAGGCGTATGTGGCAGTGCTGGATATGCCTGCGGTGATTCCATTCACTACCTTTGACAGGAAATACCAGGGAATCGCAAAATACCCGGCAGTCAGCCGCGATATCAGCATGGTGGTGCCGAAAGAGATTCTTGCCGGGGATATTGAACAGGTGATTGTCCAGAGAGGCGGCAAACTGCTGGAATCCTGCCAGCTGTTTGACATCTATGAAGGAGCCCAGATTCAACAGGGATATAAATCCATTGCCTATACCATTACTTTCCGGGCAAAGGAGAAAACGCTGGAGGACAGTGAAGTGAATGCCGTCATGAAGAAGATACTTCACGGTCTGGAACAAATGGGAATTGAATTGAGACAGTGACGGACGGAAGCGGAAACCAATATCTGTCCCGGAACAATCCATGCTTTTGCGGCATGGATTGTTCTGTCGATAAAGTATGCGGGGGCAGAAATATATATTAAGAAAGGAAAAAGAAAATGGAACGAAAAACAGCCTGGGAGATTTACAATGAGGAGCAGCTGGCAGAGCTTGAAAAACTGAATCAGGAATACAGATATTTCCTGGACCACGGCAAGACAGAACGGGAATGCATTGACACCATAGTCAACACCATAAGCGCCGAAGGTTATCAGGAACTGGAGAGCCTGGTGGAGAGCGGTGCCAGACTGCAGAAGGGAGACAAGGTATACAGTGTGTGGATGAACAAATCCATCGCCATGTTCCAGATCGGGGAAAAGCCCATAACGGAAGGCTTCAACATACTGGGTGCGCATATTGACAGCCCCAGGATTGACGTAAAGCAGAATCCCCTTTATGAGGATGGCGGAATGGCGTATTTTGACACACATTATTACGGCGGTGTGAAGAAGTATCAGTGGGCGGCCATTCCCCTGGCCCTTCACGGTGTTGTGGTAAAAAAAGACCAGACAGTGGTGGAAATCAATATCGGTGAAAATGAGGACGATCCTGTGTTCTTTATTTCCGATCTGCTGATTCACCTGGCCGGGGAACAGATGAAAAAAGTTGCCTCCAAGGTGATCGAAGGGGAAGACCTTGACCTGATCATCGGCAGCAAACCCCTTCATATCAATAAGGAGGAAAAAGACAAGGAGACAGATCCCGACAAGAAAGAAGTGAAGGATGCCGTAAAAGCAGGGGTTCTGGACATTCTGAAAAAGGCCTATGACATTGAGGAGGAAGATTTTATTTCCGCGGAACTGGAGATTGTGCCGGCTGGAAACGCAAGGGAAGCAGGGTTTGACCGCAGCATGATACTGGGATACGGCCAGGACGACAGAGTGTGCGCATTTACATCCATGCGTGCCATGCTGGATATGGGCGTCACGGAAAGAACGCTCTGCTGCATCCTTGTGGACAAGGAAGAAGTGGGTTCCATAGGCGCTACCGGGATGAAATCCCGTTTCTTTGAGAATGCAGTGGCAGAACTGCTGAACCTGAACGGAGAATACAGCGAACTGAATTTGCGCAGATGCCTGGCACACAGCTGCATGCTCTCCTCTGATGTAAGCGCAGGGTTTGATCCTTCCTACGCTTCCTGCTTTGAAAAGAAGAATGCCGCTTTTATGGGAAAGGGCATGGTATTCAACAAATTTACCGGATCCGGTGGAAAATCCGGCTCCAATGACGCCAATGCGGAATATGTGGCGCATCTGCGCAAAATCATGGATGACAAGGGGATTGTGTGGCAGACCGCGGAACTGGGAAAAGTGGACGTGGGCGGCGGTGGAACCATCGCTTACATCCTGGCCGAGTATGGCATGAATGTAATAGACAGCGGCGTGCCCGTACTGAACATGCATGCACCCTGGGAAGCCACCAGCAAGGCAGATGTGTACGAGACATACAGAGGGTATAAGGTATTCGCGGAAGGAGCGGCTATGTAATGGCCGTGGAATTGCGGAAGTCAGATTTTTACTTTGATCTGCCCGAAGAACTGATTGCACAGGATCCTCTGGAGGAGCGCTCCTCCAGCAGGCTCCTTGTGCTGGATAAAAAAACGGGGGCAAGATCCCACCATATTTTCCGGGATGTGGTCTCTTTCCTGCGGAAAGGGGACTGTCTGGTGCTGAATGACACCAGGGTGATTCCTGCCAGGCTTCTGGGGGAGCGGGAGGGTACCGGCGGCCATGTGGAGCTGCTTTTGCTGAAGCGCACCGGCGGGAATGTGTGGGAGACGCTGGTGAAACCCGGGAAAAAATGCCGTCCCGGAACAAAGCTGGTCTTTGGGGACGGACGGCTGAAGGCAGAAATTCTGGATGTGGCGGAAGAAGGCAGCCGCCTGGTTCATTTTACCTATGAGGGCATTTTTGAGGAAGTGCTGGATGCCCTGGGAGAAATACCTCTGCCGCCTTATATCACGCACAAACTCCAGGATAAAAACCGCTATCAGACAGTTTATGCCAGAAACGAAGGTTCTGCCGCCGCACCTACCGCAGGGCTTCATTTTACCGAAACTTTGCTGGAAGAAATTGCGGCAAAGGGGGTGAAGGTGGCTTATGTGACCCTTCATGTGGGGCTGGGGACGTTCCGGCCGGTGAAAGAAGACAATATCCTGGATCACCACATGCATTCGGAGTACTACCGGATATCAGAGGAAACCGCGGCAATAATCAACAGAACCAAAACAGAGGGAGGGCGGGTGATCTGCGTAGGAACCACCAGCTGCCGGACCCTGGAAAGCGCCGCGGATGAAAACGGCATGGTGCATCCCGGCGGAAGGGACACGGATATTTTCATCTACCCCGGTTACCGGTTCAGGGTTCTGGACGGACTGATCACCAATTTTCACCTGCCCGAGTCCACGCTGATCATGCTGGTCTCCGCGCTGGCAGGACGGGAAAATGTGCTTGGAGCCTATGAGGAAGCGGTCAGGGAGAAATATCGTTTTTTCAGTTTCGGGGATGCCATGTATATTGGGTGAGCCCTGGGCCGGCAAAAAAGGACTTGAGAAAAAAGGAAAAAAATGATATACTGAAACTATTCTGGGTGAGATATTTCACCGGCAAAAGGAGAGGTAGAATTATGCAGCAACAGGATAGAAGAAAGACAAGAAGAACCGATTTGGCCTCCAAGCTTGTGATTAAAAGGCTGGATGGCAATGCTGGCAAAGAAGTGACAATCAATATTGCGGATGTATCCAAGAACGGCGTTGGCTTTGACTGCAGCGAACCCCTGCAGATCGGTGAGGTTTACGAGGCATATCTGACCATTTGGACCAAGGAGGTCATTCACGCGTTCCTGCAGATCGTAAGGATTGAGTTAAAGGCAGGCGGTTACGGATACGGTGCCATCTTTATCGGAATGCCAGAGATGGATTCTGCGAGAATTGAAGTATATCAGACTGTTAATGATGAAGTCTAAAGAAGAAAAAGGAATGCCGGGGAAAGTGGTCACTGTGCGGAAAGTGACTGTTACATGCATTGTGTCCGCTTTGCTCGGAATACTTTATTATACGATTTTTCATTTTTCGGCCCAGGACAGCGGGGAATCCGGATCCCTGAGCAGGATGATTTCCGAGAAATGCGTGGGAATTCTGAATTCCCTGTCAGGAGCGGGCTGGAGTGACGCGGCCATGGCAGGAATGGCAGAGTATTTTGAACATCCCCTGCGGAAACTGGCCCATTTTTCGGAATATGCCTGCATGGGTGTCCTGGTGTATGTTCTGTGGAGCCAGTGGATGAGACAGGGGTGGAGACTCCGGCTGCTGACCGCGGTGTGGGTGTTTCTCTCTGCCGCCGGGGATGAATTTCACCAGTATTTTGTGCCGGGCAGATATGCCAGTTTTGCGGATGTGATGCTTGATACCTGCGGAGGCGTTTTTGGTATGCTGTTCTGTATCTGCGTGGTGTTTTTCTGCAGAAGGCATACCCTGAAAAAATCAGTTAAAAAAGCAGCGGCTGCCACCTGAAGGGGGCAGCTTTTTGTGTACACGGGGCGCGATCCTATAATCGTACTGTGGCGCTGTAGCCTGCTTCCTTCAGAATTTTCCCTGCCATTGTCATGGAAGCTTCCGTGTAAAATTCTATCTTCAGGACACCGTCTTCTGATTCCCTGTTATGCGTGATCCCCACATTTTTGATACTCAGTCCCTGGCCGGCCAGAAGGGCGGTAATGTGGGCCAGGGCACCGGAACGGTCGGGAATCTCCACACTGATGCTGTGGGAGCGTTTGATGGGACCGCTGGAGGCATTGATGAAGGAATCCCGGTAAATCCGGGCATCTTCAAACTGCCGGTACAGGGCATCCCCATCCTTTTGCTCCAGTTTTTCCTGAAAGGAAGTCAGTGCCCTGATGTAACCGGAGAGCAAAGCGGAAATATTTTCCCCGTTGGCCAGGCAGATCTGCTGCCACATGCCTGCCTGGGAAGAAGCGATTCTGGTGATATCCTTGAATCCGCCCGCCGCAATCATCCGCATGATGCCATCCGGGGAATCGCTTTCCCGCACCAGGTTCACAAGGGAGGAAGCGATGACATGCGGGAGATGGCTTATGGCGGCAGTTACATAATCATGCTGCCGATAGTCCAGAATCAGGGGGATGGCCCGCATATCGGACACCAGTTTCCGGTAATGCTCCAGTTTTTCCGGGGAGACTTCGGGCGTGGGCGTGAGAATATAATAGGCGTTTTCCAGAAGGGATGCCTTGGAATTGGCAAAGCCCACCCGTTCGCTGCCTGCCATGGGATGCCCGCCCACAAAGTTCTTTTCCAGTCCCGCGGCCCGTACGGCTTCGTGGATGCCGTTTTTTACGCTGCCCACATCCGTGAGAAGGCAGTCAGGTTTCATGATTTTCCTTACCGCACACAGATTGGCATCGTTTTTTTTCACAGGAGCGCATAAAAAAATATAGTCACATTCCGCAAACTTTTTGTCTATCCCGGAGGCGGTGACATCTGCCACGGCTTCCTTTTCCGCCAGGGAAAGGGTTTGGGGACTGATGTCAAAGGCGATGATTTTTACATGCCGGATATATTGTTTCAGGGCTCTGGCCACGGAGCCGCCGATGAGGCCCAGGCCGATAAAGCCGCAGGTTAAATGGGACATGGAGACACCTCGTTTCTTCTGTTTTACTGTATTTTCCGAAATATTTTTTCCATCCCGTATCACAATAGCACTTTAATGTGCGAAAGTCAACAAAAATATCCTTTCCTTAAAAATGCCTTAAAAATTCAGAGAATTGAGAATAATAGCTTGTAAAAACCGGCACAGTCTAGTAAAATAGTCATATGGGAATGGTTTCTTTTGTCATTATCATGTCAAAACACCCAAATTACATAAAAACTGGAGGAAAGTCAAATGAAAGTTTACACAACTGACAAGATTCGTAATGTGGTGCTGCTGGGACACGGCGGAAGCGGTAAGACCAGCCTGGCGGAAGCTTTTGCGTATCTGTCCGGAATTACGTCCCGCATGGGTAAAGTGCCCGATGGCAATACTTTGAGTGACTACGGCAAAGAGGAACAGAAGCGTAAGTTTTCCATTAATGCATCCGTTATTCCCATTGAGTGGGAGGGACATAAGATCAATGTGATTGACACTCCCGGTTATTTTGATTTTGTGGGGGAGGCCGAAGAGGCTATCAGTGCCGCAGGCGCTGCTATCATCGTGGTAAACGGCAAGTCCGGCATCGAAGTGGGAACCCAGAAGGCATGGGAGCTTTGCGAGAAATATAAGCTGCCCAGGTTTATCTATGTTTCCAACATGGATGTGGACAATGCCTCTTTCCGTCAGGTGGTGGAGGACATGACCAATCTCTATGGCAAGAAGATGGCTCCCTTTAATCTGCCCATACGTGAGGCCGAGAAATTTGTCGGTTATGTAAATGTTGTCTCAGAGACCGGCCATCGCTGGCAGGGGAAGGAAGTTGTGGACTGTGAAGTGCCGGAATACAACAGGAAAAACCTGGAAATCTGCCGTGATACACTCATGGAAGCAGTGGCGGAGACCAGCGAGGAGATGATGGAGCGTTACTTTGGCGGGGAGACCTTCTCCGACGCGGAGATCCGTGCCGCCCTGAGAACCAATGTGTGCGACGGAACCATCGTTCCCATGACCATGGGATCCAATATACTGTGCCAGGGTGTTTACACGCTGCTGGATGACATTGTGAAATACATGCCCAGCCCCGAGAACCGCAAGATCGCGGGAATCAATATGAAGACAAATGAGATTTACAATGCGGACTATGATTTTTCCAAGGCAAAATCCGCCATTATCTGGAAAACCATTGTCGACCCTTTTATCGGAAAATATTCCCTGGTAAAGGTAAACTCTGGCGTTCTGAAGACGGATGACCTGCTTTACAACGTGGATTCCGAAGTGGAAGAGAAGATCGGCAAACTGTATGTCCTGCAGGGAAATAAACCCATGGAAGTGCCTGAGCTTCACGCGGGGGATCTGGGCGCGCTGGCAAAGCTCAGCGATGCGAAGACGGGCAACAGCCTTGCCACCAAGACGACTCCCATCAAATACGGCAAGGTGGAGGTATCCACTCCTTATACCTGCATGCGTTATAAGCCCAAGAATAAGGGGGATGTGGACAAGATTTCCCAGGCACTGCAGAAACTGACCAATGAAGATCTTACCCTGAAGGTGGTAAACGATGCGGAGAACAGACAGACCCTGCTCTATGGTATGGGCGACCAGCATCTGGATATCGTTGTCAGCCGCCTTCTGAATGAATATAAGGTGGATGTGGAACTGGACCGTCCCAAGGTTGCCTACAGGGAGACCATCAAGAAGCAGTCTGATGTGGAATATAAATACAGAAAACAGTCCGGCGGCCACGGACAGTACGGACATGTTAAAATGCGTTTTGCTCCTTCCGGGGATATGGAGCAGGCGTTTGAATTTGCCCAGGAAGTGGTGGGAGGCACCGTTCCCAAGAACTACTTCCCCGCTGTGGAGAAGGGGCTGCAGGAATCCGTGATCAAAGGACCCATGGCGGCTTATCCCGTGGTGGGTGTGAAAGCGGTTCTCTATGATGGATCCTACCATCCGGTAGACTCCTCCGAGCAGGCATTCAAGATGGCTACCATCCAGGCATTTAAGAAGGGATTTATGGAAGCGCATCCCATTCTGCTGGAGCCCATCGCGTCCCTGAAAGTCACGGTTCCCGATGCCTACACGGGAGATGTTATGGGAGACCTGAACAAGAGACGCGGACGTGTGCTGGGAATGAACCCCCTGGCCGGCGGGAAGCAGGTAATTGAGGCAGAAATTCCCCAGAGTTCCCTCCATGGCTATTGCACGGACCTTCGTTCCATGACCGGAGGAAGGGGTGTTTACAGCTATGAGTTTATCCGCTATGAGCAGGCTCCTTCGGATGTCCAGGAGAAGGAGATTGCCGCAAGGGCGGCCAGCGTTGCGGAAAACTCTGCAGACGACTGATTCTGAAAAATTTTACAAGACCTGACAAAACCAGCAGTCCGGTGCATGTTCCGGGCTGCTGTATGTCTTGTTACGGTACGGGATTGTTTTCCGTCCGGAACGGGAGGGAGCAGCCCTGGCTGTGCATAGGGAATGACAGATACAGGGACACAAAATAGAATCTGATTCTTGAGGAGACATAATTATGGCAAAACCTTACAACCACCATGAGGTGGAGAAAAAATGGCAGGCGGTCTGGGACGAAGAAAAGGCATTTCAGACTTCCGAAGATTATTCCAGGCCCAAATACTATTGTCTGGTGGAATTTCCCTATCCTTCAGGGCAGGGGCTGCATGTGGGACATCCGCGTCCCTACACGGCCCTGGACATAGTGGCGCGCAAGCGCAGGATGCAGGGCTACAATGTACTCTATCCCATGGGATGGGATGCATTTGGCCTTCCCACGGAAAACTACGCCATCAAGAACCACATTCATCCCAGAATTGTGACGAAGAATAATGTGGAGCGTTTCAAGGGCCAGCTTCATGCCCTTGGATATTCCTTCGACTGGGAAAGGGAAGTCAATACCACGGACCCCGGTTATTATAAGTGGACCCAGTGGATTTTCCTGAAACTCTTCAAGGCAGGACTGGCATACAAGACAGAGATGCCCATCAACTGGTGTACTTCCTGCAAGGTGGGACTTGCCAATGAGGAAGTCGTCAGCGGAGTCTGCGAGCGCTGCGGTTCGGAAGTGGTCCGCAGGGTCAAGAGCCAGTGGATGCTGAAAATTACGGAGTATGCGGAAAAGCTGCTGCAGGGACTGGACACGGTTGATTATATTGAACGTGTCAAAGTTTCCCAGAAGAACTGGATTGGTAAATCCCAGGGGGCAGAGGTAGATTTTGCCATAACGGGAAAAGAGGAGAAACTCCGTATTTATACCACAAGACCGGATACCCTTTTTGGGGCCACATATATGGTGGTATCACCGGAGCATCCCCTGATCGACAAATACCGGGATGAAATCCGCAATTATGACGCCCTGGCCGCATACCGGGAGCAGGCGGCGAAGAAATCCGATTTTGAGCGTACAGAACTGGCCAAAGACAAGACCGGTGTGCAGATAGAGGGCCTGACAGCCACCAATCCTGTGAACGGGAAGGAAATTCCGGTCTGGATTTCCGATTATGTGCTGATGACCTATGGTACGGGGGCCATCATGGCCGTGCCCGCCCATGACGAGAGAGACTGGGATTTTGCAAAGAAATTCGGACTCCCCATCGTGGAGGTAGTGGCGGGAAGCCCTGTCAGCGTGCAGGAGGCCGTATATCCGGACGTGGAGACGGGAACACTTGTAAATTCCGATTTCCTGGACGGCCTTTCCGTGGCGGATGCCAAGAAAAAAATCATCGAATACCTGGAGAATAACGGTCTGGGCACCAGCAAGACCAATTACAAACTCCGTGACTGGGTATTTTCCAGACAGCGTTACTGGGGAGAGCCGATTCCCATTGTAAAATGTGAAAAGTGCGGTTTCGTGCCCATTGATGAGAGTGAACTTCCCCTGATGCTTCCCGAGGTGGAAAGTTATGAACCCACCGACAACGGGGATTCCCCGCTGGCATCCATGACGGACTGGGTGAATACCACATGCCCGCACTGCGGCGGCCCTGCGAAGCGTGAGACGGATACCATGCCCCAGTGGGCGGGTTCCTCCTGGTATTTCTTAAGATACACGGATCCGAAAAATGAGGAGGCGATTGCTGGCAAAGAGGCGCTGGAATACTGGATGCCCGTAGACTGGTACAATGGCGGTATGGAGCATACCACGCTCCACCTGCTGTATTCCCGTTTCTGGCACAGGTTTCTCTATGACCAGAAAGATGTGCCATGCGCCGAGCCTTACCGGAAGAGAACCAGCCATGGCATGATTCTGGGTTCCAATGGGGAAAAAATGTCCAAATCCAGGGGAAATGTAGTAAACCCGGATGACATTGTCAGGGAGTACGGCGCGGATACCCTGCGCTGCTATGAAATGTTTATCGGTGCCTTTGACCTGAGTGCCGCCTGGAGCGAGGATGGCGTAAAAGGTTGCCGCCGCTTCCTGGAAAGGGTGTGGAAGCTGCAGGATATGCTGGTGGAGGGGGATGGCTACAGCGCATCCCTGGAGACAAAAATGCACCAGACCATCAAAAAAGTGTCGGGAGACTTTGAAAACCTGAAATATAATACCGCCATTGCGGCAATGATGTCCCTGATCAATGAGTTTTACAAAAAGAACGAAGTCACAAAGGGAGAGTTCAAAACACTGCTGGCATTGCTGAATCCGGTGGCGCCCCATATCACGGAAGAACTGTGGCAGGAGGCCGGATATGAAGGCAGGCTTTATGAGACCACATGGCCGGTTTATGAGGAAGCCAGGACCGTGGAAAGCATGACAGAGATCGGGGTACAGGTGAACGGCAAAATCCGTGTGACCATTTCGGTGCCCAAAGATCAGGAAAAAGATGCTATCATTGCGGCGGCGAAAGAAGCGCTGGGAGACAAACTCACCGGAAATATTGTAAAAGAGATCTATGTTCCCGGGAGGATTGTAAATATCGTAGTAAAATAAACGTGTGAAGGATGGAAATATACGGAAACGGCAAGGGAGGGAAGCACACATGCAGCTTCCCTCCTTTTGCCTTATTCGGAAAATGGAATTCCGGCAGAATTACGGTTCCTGCGCAAGTTTTCCGTTCCGGCTTTTTTCCAGTATTTTGTCAATCTGCGACAATTCTTCCTGGCTGCTGTGTTTCCGGATGGCGGCAATGGCAGCATTCATCTCCTGGGGTGTAAAGGTGAGATTTTCCTGCTTTGCCTTTTTCATCATGGGCAGCGCAAAAGCCATCATTTCCTTCTGGCTCTTGCCCCGTCCTTTTGCGAACAGGTCTTCCACAAACTTCAGCTTTTTTTCCGGGATGTCTTTCACAAGCGGATCCGACATCCAGGCAGGTCTTGATTGATTTTCCATGGAGGCTCCTTTCTGTTTTTTAATTCCCGCTGGCGGAAAACAATCATTATGATGGGGACTTTGGATTTACTCCTGGGGTGGTGTCTGCCGGTCTGAACCAAACATCTGGAAGACGGAGGCCAGGCCTTCGTCGGACATGCCGGAGAACAGGTCCATGGGATTGTCACCGCCCATTCCCTCGGGGAAAAGCTCCTGCATCATCTGAATCATATCCATCATTTCCCGCATTTTCTGCAGGCTGGCCATCATATTTTTCATGTTTTCAATTTTGGCGCGTTCTTCCGGACCGCTGAAAGAAAGAAGTTCATCCAGCAGTTCCATGGTATCCCCGTTATCTCCCTGGAAGAAGTCGGAAGATAATTGTTTTCCGTTTCCAAAAAGACGTGCTGACGTATTTTTGCGGAGGAACGAGAGCGTGTACTGTAATTCCAGCAGCTTTATGTAGACTGCAAAACCGCTCTGTTGTCCGGGGGCAATCCAGGGGAGGAGGATTTTGAGCATTTGAATCCGGTGATTGGTAAAAAGGGAATCAAATGCAGTGATTGTTTTCGAATTTTGCTCCTCCATAGGCGTACTCCTTTCAGGACATGAACCGTTCCTTTTTTCTATTCTATGTAGACATGCAGGCAGATATGTGCACAAGCCGTAACTGCCGCCACAGATCTTTCCCGGGTGCAGCCCGGGGCATTGCGGACTGACCCGCTGCCGCCGGGGATGCTGACCGGGAAACAGGCCCCCATGGGAACCAATATCCCACGGGAGCCTGCCTCAGGATGGAGTTTCCCTCCGGTTTAATGCTTAATTGCAGCCACAGCCGCAACCACAGCCGCAGCCGTTGTTGCTTCCGAAGAAACCGCCATTGCCGCCGCAGAAGCAGGAGAG
>OFGO01000461.1_pt1 | contig 37967 bp, 30 predicted proteins | sample 1521761 | NCBI WGS metagenome assembly OFGO01 (sample SAMEA3504128, study PRJEB24116) | mouse gut metagenome | biome: mouse gut; feature: mouse-associated habitat; material: faeces | place: Denmark | collected 2011
GAGCCGCATATCCCCGCCGCCTCCACCTGCACAAGGGCCTCCCCTGCCCCTATCCTGGGCTGTCCGGCATCTTCATACCGTAAATCACCGACTCCGTGCAGAACCCAGACTCTCAAGCCTCACTTCCCCCTCCTGCCATGTACTTTCAGATCTCATATACCTTCACCTCTCATATTACGTTTTCTGCCTTCATGTATTCCTGAAATCTGCACAAATCTTCGTCTGTAGTAATTTTAAAATTGCGCTCATCTCCTTTTATCATCACAATGTCCATCCCTGCTATAACTGCAGGCTCCGCAGAACCATTGATATCCATAATTCTGTCCGGCAAAAGAGCCATATTTGCCGAATAGTATTTCTTCAAAGCAAACAGCTCCGGTGCTTGTCCGGCATAAACATGACTGCGTTCTAACAGCCCGTCAGCCCTTATCCCGTCATGGCTCAAATATACAGTATCTTTCATGGGCAAAACCGGCATCACACCGTCATGTATGCCCAGCGCCTCATAACATGACCCTATCAATTCCTGCCTTAAAAAGGGCCTTGCGGCATCATGAATCAGAACCGTATCCCCATCACCTGCCGCGTCCTTCCTGCCTTGTTTTGAGCAGATAATCTCTCTTAAACCGTTCATAACCGAATTCTGTCTATTTGGTCCGGGATGTGCAAATCCCAATATCTTTTTTACATCAATTCCTGCATTTTCAGCGTCTACCAGAATCGCTTGTCTCCATCTGTCCTCAGCTACTATCTCTATTGCGTCAATCAAGGGAGATTCGGACAAAACCTTCAGGGCGTATGTTATTACCATCCTGCCTCTCACACAGATATACTGCTTGGGGATATCGGTATGTATTCTGCTCCCAGTTCCGCCGGACAGCAATAGTGCTGTATTCATAATAAGTTCATATCTCCTTTAAACATTTTGATCCCTGAGCCTTTCTGCAAAATATCTGTTTCCCATCAAAACCGCATTTTTCGGATCTCTTGCAGCGTTTCCCCATAGGGCTTTCTCTTGCCGAACAAAAGCGTTGTCCCCAGCACAAAACCTTTCACTCCCTTAGGAGCAAATTCCCTGATTTTATCCCGCCCGCAGGCTCCGTCCCAATAAATATCAAATTGCATTTCCTCCTTCAAAGCAAGCAGCTGATCATACTTTTCTCCCACATATGGCAGAAACATTTGTGCGGCATTTCCGGGATTTACCGACATGACCAGAACCTTTTTCACAATCCGCAGCAGCATGCGGACATTTTCTACGCTGGTTCCCGGGTTGATGGCAATTCCAGGAACCATACCTGCATTGATAATTTTCTGCAGTGTGGTAGATGGATGATACTCTGCCTCCGGGTGGATATAGACGGTATCTCCAACGTGAAGATTCTTTATGAAAAGATCAATAGTGTTACTGGGGTGTTCTACCATCAAATGCACATCCAGAGGCTTCTCCGCAACAGACCGGATATATCGCAGATCATTCAAGGACATGGCAAAATTCGGCACATAATGTCCGTCCATAATATCAATATGAAAAGAGTCGATTCCGCCCTCCTCCAGATTCTCTACCTCCCGCTTCAGATTGCCATAATCTGCACACATCATCGATGCCATCAGTTCAAAATCCATCTGCTCCTCCTCCCGTCTTTCAGGCAATATCCGTCCCGCATTTCATCCTTTTCAGAATACTTCTATACATCCTCTGCGTATCCTGCCTATCATGTAATTCCTGCTTATCCATCCATCCGCCATAAAAATGATGCTTTGCTATAGTCGCTTCCGTTCTGGAGTCTTCGCAGCTCATATAGTCATACGGGTGAAACACACATGACGGATATATTGTCACACCATTGATGATTTGCATCGTATTATCCACTTTCATTCCATGTCTAAGAAATGGAATCGTCTCATACAATCCATTTGTAGCGGTATCCCTGCTGCCATCCTTCTGCAAAAAATGAAAGCATTTTCGATATTCCAGCATTTCTCGAATCATAGGATGATGCGCCACAGCGCCGCATCCACCTCCGGTATTGATATTCCCCCACTTTTCTACGCCTACGAACGCCGGCTGATACAGCAGTTCATCTAAGCTCTTCAGAAGCGTCACATCCGTATCCAAATATACCCCGCCATATTGATACAGAATGTCAAGACGAGCCACATCAGCTACAAAGCCATAGCTTCCGTTTTTATACGCTTCTTCCACATATGGAATATCCGCAACATCATAGTTCTTCTCATTCCATTCTTTAATCTCATAATCCGGACAGAGCTCTCTCCAGCTCTGAACGCATTCCTGCAGAAACAGCGGCATAGGTTTCTCGGAAAACCAACAATAATGAATTTTCTTTGGAATCACGGGGGTATCTAAAAACCTATGTATTCCGAATTTCTCCGCCCTTTCGGACGCCTCAAGCTGCATCATAGGAACCAGATATGCTTCCGTGTCTCTCAATTCCGGTATTCCATCCAGACAATCCAAAACTTGGTAAAATCTGCTTGTCGTAATCAACAAAACACTGTTTTTTTCCAGCCGGCTCAGAATTTCCATCCCTCTGATCTCATACCGAACTGAACCTACAAGGATTTCCTGACCTTGTTTGCGGCTATCGCTATCAACAAAACAGTCTACATATTCCTGCAGTCCATACGCCTCCACAATATATGGGATTACTATCCTGCCAATCATGCCAGCCCCATACACTGTTATACGTTTATCTTCCTCCTTGATCCGATTCGCCAGCTCCGGATATCCCGCATTTCTTAAAACCATACCATCCTCCGATTTAATATTCCGCATTCTTCTCCAGACACATTTCCGCAAACTCATCCAGACGCACTATCTTTTCCTCCGCCAGACATAATTCATAGACCAGCTTCTTTTTGATAGGCATGTAATATTGTTCTGAAGCAATCACAAGAATATCAAAATCCATATGCCTTAATTCTTCCGGCGGAATAACCTTCACTCCCCCTCGAACCATTCCCCATTTTTGGCGGTCATTATCAGATACTCCAAGCACACAAACAGAATCATCCCCCAGAATGCCAAGCCTCTCCACATAATGCTCAAATATAAAACTGGCGCCAAAAAATACAACCCTGACTGTTTCCTCCACAGCTTCCGCAGCTCCTCGCTTTATATCCTCCAGAATGCGCAAGCCGCAGCCTCCGTCCAAAAAGGGAATGACTTTCTCTCGAACTGCCGCGATCCTTTCCGCAACATATCCTAAACCATTTTCCCGAAATCTGTTTATAAAATGAACCATGTCGTTTGCTGAAGCGCCTTGCTCAAAAGCATCAACAAGACTTTTCACGGCTCGGGTCAGAGGCTCCTCATAATCCCCGTTTTTCATATACAGCACCGGTACACCGCACAATCCGGCTTCCACCAGCAACGCGCTTCTGTCAATAATAATGGCATCTGCATGATACAGTACATTTCTATAATCAGGGTCCTCCTCGATCCATACGTTTTCTTCTGTCCTCAGCAAATGCAAAAGTGTCTTCGCTTCTGCTGCAAGTTCCCTATCAATGGTTTGCGAATAAAACATAGGATGTGGCATTACTACAAAAAGAAAATCACTATATCCGTTCAGCCCGCCTGCAAATTCCAGATATTCTGACAAATATGGCGTCACCTGCCTGCGGCATTCTCCCTCGTAAATCAGCTTGGGAAAATGAAGCTTCCATAAGATAATCTTTCTTCCCCCTGCCAGCCTTTTCACCTCATCCTTGACCGGACCCAAATGTTCAGAAAATCCGTCAAACTTCGGTATCCCCAATGCACGTACTGCATGGCGATTTGGGCAATAGCGAAAATAATCCTCTCTCATCGCTTCTGAAAAAGTATAAATTCTCCAGCTGTTTAGGACCACAAAAGTAAAAAAATGGTTCAGATGCGCATCTTCCGTGTCCGCTATTTCAATTCCATAAGGAATATACAGTATCCTCGTCCCCATATTTTTTAGATGCAGGGACAATGCTGAGGGATTGCGGTAGGAAACATCATAAGGCGGCTGATACAATGCGACATGAGGCTTATATTCCAGAATTTTCTCCTCAGAATAGATCTGAAACGGAATTCTTTTTTCTTCCAAGAGCTTTCCGGAATCTTCCACCTGAACCTTCTCTACTGCCGCATCATCCACAAAGAAAACCTGCGCGTCCACTTGTTCATCCGCTGCGCAAGCCTGAAAAAAGCTTTCTATGGTAGGCCAATAAGAAGCCACTTGATAAAGAAATGCTATACGCAGCTTTTCTTGATGTTTCCACCGAATATACTTTGTTCTCCCGAAACGCTCTTCCCTCTTCACTGCATCCTAACACCCTTTCATTCCAGACAAAATATACATCATCATATGGTTCAAAACCAAATGGACATCCTCTGTAATTTGCATATTCTCCACCGGCACATGAATATTGTATTTCGCCAGCTCCTTAAGTCTGCCTCCGCTATAACCGGTCAGGGCGATGGTCTCTGCCCCCACATTGTTTCCATAAACCACCGCGCGAATTACATTCTCGGAATTTCCGCTTCCTGAGATGCCAATCACGATATCACCCTTTTTTAGTTTGTTTCTAAGGGGAACCACAAAAATATCATTATACCCCACATCATTCGCTATCGCCATCAACATAGGAATATTATCGCTCAGGCATTCTATGTCATACTTAATTTCCTGATCGTAGCTGATTCCTTTGTTGAAATCACATTCCAGATGCGCGGCAGTGGACGCGCTCCCGCCATTGCCGCAGACAAAAATCCTTTTTCCTAACTTTCTCGCATCTTCCATTACATTCATCACATCGTTTATCTCCTGCAAGGAAAGAGCATCCAATACTTGTTTTTCCATCTCTATATACTGCGCTATCTGCTCTCTGTAATCTGTCATTCTATTCTTCCTCTTTATCATAATCACGGCACTCCCTGAGAATTAGCTCCACAGCTTCCCCAAGGTTTCGCGCAACAATATCCGGAGTCACGCCATATTTACCGTCCTTGCCCGCCTGCCCCGTAAGGACAAGGACGCTGCGCAGCCCTGCGTTATGAGCGGTCTGCACGTCCACAGTACTATCGCCTACCATAAAGGACCGGGACATGTCTATATTATATTTTTCCGCCATCTCTTCAATCATTCCAATCTCAGGTTTCCTGCATTTGCAGCTGATCTTATAGGCGGAATTTTCTTCTGGATAACCTTTGTCCGGATGATGAGGGCAGAAGACAATATCATCCAGATAAGCCCCCTCCTCACCCAAAAGCGTCTGCATTTTCCGATGAATACGTTTTACATCCTCCACTCCGCACAGCCCTCTGGCCACCACGGGCTGATTCGTCACTACAATTGTCAAAAAGCCTTCCTCATTCAATCTGCGGACGGCATCCGCCGCACCGTTCTCCAGCTCAAAGGCTTCTTCCGAAAAAAGCAGTCCCTGATATGTATTCACCGTCCCGTCCCTGTCAAGAAATATACACGGCTGCTTATTGCCAATATTCTTGCGGTGCCAAATCCCTTTCTGCTGCTCCCCTGATATTTTATAAAACCGCTCCGGAGTACCTGCATCCTTTACATATTCCGGGCTGCGATAGCCGTATACCGTCCCGCGTTTCATCAACGGCATCAGAATATCATGCTCCAAATCCAGTCTCTTTACTTCAAACAGCTCCCCAAGGACATCCGCGGAAAAAAGATAGATTCCCGCATTGACACAGTTTTCATACCAATCTTCCCCTGAATCTCGTCTGTCCCGAATTCCAGTTACGCGATTTTCGTCATCCACCAGCAAAAGATCCGAATCGTATGGGTGGGAATTGGGGTGTGCCAAAAGCGTTGCTTGTCCACCATGGCTCTCATGAAACCGTACAAATCTGTCCAACGCAATATCGAACATAATATCCCCGAATACCAACAGAAAACTGCTGCTTCCAAGAATCGGCTTCAAATAAAAAAGGGCTCCCCCTGAACCTAAGGGTTCTTTTTCCTCCACATATTGAATGCGCACGCCCCATTGGCTTCCGTCCCCAAAATGCTTTCGTACCTTATCTCCCAGATATCCGATGATCAATATGAAATCATATATTCCATATTTTTTTATGTTTTCGATCTGCCACTCCAGCATTGTCTTGCCATTTATGGAAAGCATCGGCTTTGGAATTTCATTCCGGGTGAGCTTTTCCATCCTTGTGCCTCTTCCACCTGCCTGAATAACTGCGGTATACTCGTTAATCATGCCCCATTCCTTCCCCGCCGCCCATAATATTGTTTCGCACTGTTTCACGGACTGCTTCATCCGATGTGTATGTAGCCTTCCATCCCTCCCCGTGAATCTTATCCATGCAATATCGGAACTTCGGAACATCTCCTCTCCAGCCGCTTTCTCCGCCTGTGAATTCATACTCCACAGCTTCCAATCCCATTTCCTCACAGACAATATCCGCTATCCGCCTAACGCTGGTATTGCTCTCAACTCCAATATTATATAGCGATACCCCGGTTTTGCCCCTATCCATAAACCCAAGAATTGCTTCCACCAGATCTGTCACATACATATACGGCTTACTCTGATTCCCATCTCCCAGAATTTTAAGGCATACCGGATTTTCCCTTAGCTTTCGGATGAAATCAAAAATGACGCCGTGGGTCAGACGGGGCCCTATGACATTCGGAAAGCGAAACACAAGAACCTGCATATCGTTCATATAGGAAAAAGCGTTAATCATGGCTTCACTTCCCAGCTTGGCCGCGCCATAATAGGAAATGGGCGAAAGCTGGGCCATATTCTCCACCAACAGTTCTTCCCGCCGATCCCCGTAAACTGCCGATGTGGATGCAAAAAAAAGCTTTTTGACGCCGTTGCGCCGCATGCAGGACAGAATCTGAAAAGTCGTGCTATATGTATTTCTATACTCTATGGCAGGATTTTCCGCACTGGCCTGAATGTCGGAGTTGGCCGCCAAATGAAAGACAAAGTCTGGTTTTTCTTTTTGAAAGATTTCCTCCAGCACTTCTCCCTCTGCCGCATCCGCCTGATGAAAACGGAAGCAGCTCCGCTCAATCAAGTGGTTTATATTTTCCCTCGTGCCCAGAGATAGATTGTCCACACAGGACACTTCATGTCCTCCATTCAATAGCGCGTCACACAGATGGCTGCCGATAAACCCTGCCCCTCCAACCACCAAAGCTTTCATATCATCCCTCCCAATACTTGTCGCCAATATAAACCACGGAGCTTCCGTCATGCTCGAACCGAAAATCAAATCTCTTTAAACCCAATTTCTCCTGCAGCAGCTCTTGCTTTTCCTTGGGGCAGTAAAACAGCAAAAAGCCACCGCCCCCGGCGCCCAGCAGTTTTCCGCCCGATGCACCGTTTTGCATCGCGCATTCATACAGCCCGTCTATCTTTGGATTCGATATGCTCCCTGCCAGCTCCCGCTTTCTCACCCAGCCTTCATTCAGGATTGCCCCGAAATCCTTTATTTCATTCTGTTCCAAAGCCTCCTTCATATTTTGGGCAAGCTCGCACATCTGAATCAGATTTTCAACTTTATCCTCCTTCACTATATTGCGTTTTTGCTCTGACAAAATACGGTTTGCATCATGGGTAAGACCGGTGTAAAACATAACAAGATTCTCCTGCAGATTCCTTATGGTATCCTCTCTGGCAATAATCGGCTCCACCGATACCGTGTCATCCCTATGAAATCTGATAAAGTTCAATCCTCCAAAGGACGCTGCATATTGATCCTGCTTCCCAATAGGGGCCCCAAGCTTTTCAATCTCCACTTTACAAGCTTCCGCTGCAAGTTTTCCCTTGGATATATATTTGCCCCTATAGCAGGCCAGCGTGTGCAGCAGCCCTACCGTAAAGGCGCTAGATGAGCCCAGCCCCGTCCCGCTGGGCACATCTGCTGTACTACAGATTTCCACTCCGCTGACATTCTGCTCGTTCAGCACGCAGCGGAAAATGGAATGCTGAATATCACTGATATGATTGACGATTTCATTCTGTGAATATTTTAACGCTGTCTTGTCCTCGTCAAAATACGGATGAATCGTTAGATACATATAGCGGTTGATTGTAACACTGATCACACAGCCGCCATGCTCCTTATAAAAATCCGCCATATCGCTTCCACCGCCGCAAAAGCTGACCCGGAAGGGAGTTTTAGTGATAATCATAGTTTTTTCCTTTCAACATAAAACTTGTTTTTATGTATAATGCGTTCTATAATTTCCCATGAAAATGGCAAACCGCATATTTCTCCGCGTCATTGTTGCAAACTTCCATGTCAAAGGGCTCATGCATCTGATGCTTTTCAATCACCATAATCCCCGGATAATAGTGCAGAGAATGCATGCTTCTGGAATAATCATTAACCTGAAGCGAATCCTCCTGAGAGAACCATGCATGGATATAATCAATAAAATTCTTGGAATACTCTATAAAGGTATTATCCTTTTTATATCCTGAATTATATTTTACGGGATTATATGACGTACCCGTATCCTCACAGATATAAACACCGTCATCCTTTACATGCGGAAACATTTCTTCAAATGTAACAATCTGCTGATTCATATAGTGCCCGCCATCATCGATCAGAATATCAACCTTCGGAATTTCTGACTTCACCTTTTTCCAAAATTCCCTATCTTCCTGACTTCCTATGTAAATACTGATCTGCTCTTCCTCAAGCTCCTTGCATGCCGGAGAAATATCGACTCCAATTATTTTCGCCTTAGGCCCCAATACCTTTTTCCAGATCTGCAGGGATCCGCCTTTATTCACGCCGACTTCCAAAATGGTCACTTCTTTGCCAATATATTTTCCGAAATGTCTATTATAAACTTCAAAGTAATGCAGCCACTTAAAGGAACGATTATGTTTTCCTATCAAAAACTCCCTTTCCATACTGCTCAGCTCATCTGCGTGGCTGCACAGCTCATCATATATTTCATCCGCGCACAACCCCCCCGAAGATTTCCAATCAGCCACCATGGTGCCTATATATTTAGGGGAAATATTTTTAATAAATTTCTTCCAGTGGATGATTTTATGTTCTTCAATTCCTCTTTCGATGAGTTCCTGCTTCACATCACCGAAATTGGCAATTATACTCACGACAATCATCTCATACTCATAGCCGGCAATGTCTTCAGGTGCTATGACCGGATATCCTTCCACTACCCCCCCTATTTTAAGGGCATCCTTGTCCGCAATACATAGGATTTCATCCTTTTTTTGGATTTTTCCCACAACGCTTTTACAATTCTCTCCAGCTCCATAAATTATAACTCTCATAACTTTACATCCTCCTTATATTTGAAATAAATTTTTAACAGCCTAACTTGTTTATCGTGTCCCTTTCATTCTATCAATGCCTTGAATATTTCTTTCCCTATGCAGCTCATTTCCCCTCTGCTTATCTCTTCATTCGTCTCAATACTGTCAATCACGGCAGCAATTGAACCATACGGCATCGTCTCTGTGATGAAGCCATACTCTCTTTGCAGCATCTGAAAATATTCGCTTTTATTTTCCAGTTCCAACTCCAGCAGCCTCAGCCTTTCAGACTCAACATCATATTCCAGCAGCTGGTCAACATCCAATAAATTGAGATATAGCTTCCCGTCACAGCATTGGGCCCATCTCACACGCATAGTCTTGTCCGCATTTCTGTCACAAAAATCAGGAAGAACACTGCCAAACAAGACCTCATCTATATGCATCCGTTCCCTGTCCACTTTATAAACACGCCCATGCCAGGTATCAATAATCAAGACATTTTCCCCATCAGAACAGAAATGACAATGCCAATTATATTTTGCTCCACACTCATTTTGAACCTCGGTTATCGGATGCCCCCCTTCCTCCCATGTATAGACTACGGCTCCGTTCCTTGGCAGCGCCCAATATCTGGAATCGGCATAGACCATGTCCCTGACCGCCGCTTGCCCCATCCCTAAGTCAAATGCTGCATATTGCTCTGTATCTGTATTCCAACGTATTATTTTTGAATTCTGTAAATTAGGTATCATCAAATCATGGCCTATTTTGCATCCACTGCCACTGGCCCAAAACTCTTTTTTATCCTGATTTCTATAAATTTCCTCCCCCCGATAATTGCGAAAAAGCTTTATCGTCTCATTTTTACAATCCAGCTTTGCCAAAAAAGGATTCCTGCTGATAAAATAGATCGCCCCCTCTATATGATAGGCGGACATAAACATTCCCCATCCATCACTATCCACATGCAGCCGAAGGCAGGTATGATTGTTAATATCAATCAAGCAAAAAACATCCCCCTCATATGGGGCCAAAATCAATATGTCCCCCTTCTTCTCCATTAAGTGGAACATCCTTCCGGAATCCTCTTTTATAGGCAGAAGTTCAATAAAAGTAACCTTTTCACTTATCAAATCAAATTCAAATAATGCCGGGATTCTATATGGCACAAACCATATTTTGTTCCCCTCCATATAGGCATATTTGAATTTAGGAAATGTTTTTTTCATATCCTGCCCCACATTCTATTTCCTATCTAGTATTCTTTGCACCCTTTGAATGATTACAATTACACGAAATCTTCCTCCTTGGAACTCATTGTATAGGACAAAAACAGCAGATTGTTTTCGGGAAACACTTCCACAATCTTTGCACACAGATGTTCTTCCTGCATGACATTGTTTGCAAAGCTGCCATTTTTCTGCACTAAAATAACATCATCTTTTCTTGCAATTGAGCGAATCATATACAGCAAAAAATAGAACGCTTTTCTCAGCGCAGTTTCTTCAAAGACAAAGACATCTCTGTCCGGATACTGTTCCTGCAGCAATAACTGAATGCTGTATGTCTGAGCCTGAACCCGTAGATTCCCCTGCTCCGGTACTCCCAGAAGAAGGAGTCTCTTGCGGCAAGAGTCCCTCATACGATTCAGCTCTTCATTATTGTATGCAAAGCCTCTCCGAAGCCATTCTGCACATAATATCTCATTGATATGACGCGACTTTATTCCTCGTTCCGACAATTGCACCTGAATACTTCGGTAACTATCCTCCCTCTCTACCGCAATCAATACCTCCGGGCCGCCAAAAGCATATAGCTCATCAGGCGATATACAGTAATATTTATTCTCCCAGAATTTTCCCCACTGTCCAGAATCGTTATCACATATGCAACAGATATGCATCATCTGTTCTGCCCTAGACAAACGTCTGGTCAGGTACTTGCCGCACCCAAACACAATGTACTCACTGGTGCCTGCAAAATCCTCATCAACGCCGCTTAGAGCAATCCCTATTTGAGCCAGCAGTCCGATCTTCCCTTTTATATGGTTTTCAGCCCTAAGACTGTTTTTTATTTCTTGGTATTCAGAAGGATTCGATATCAATATATAGTCATAGTCATAACTTTCTATTTCCTCCCGGGCTATGAGGTTCTGGTCTTCCCCTGCCCTTCCGGTCATATCCATCACGCCAATAACCGAATACAAAGTCTCTAATTTTTCCTTTGTATATTTCCTCAATAGATCTCTATAATATCTGTTCCAGCCATAAACAATGATTCTATGTCCCGCAGGAATATGAACATATTTCTCGAGTGCATGTTCCAGATCGGTTTCGTCTGGGGTGATCACTCCAATCCGAAAAAGAATAGACAAAACAGCTCCTTTGAACGTCTCTGCTGTCTCCGTCTTGGCATATTCACTAAATAAACGGGACAATTCTGCCAATCCCATTCTCTTTGTTATATTTCCAAACATCCAGAGAAAACGTTTCATCAAAACCTTCGCAAATATACATTCGTCCACCAAATGCGTTCTTCGGTTTGCACACTCCAGTTTGTATAAAATGCTTATGGTTTCAAATATCAGACGATACAGCTGCGCCAGCTTCAAATAGTTGGGAAATTTCCTCCAGGGACAAAGCACTTCCTCGCTCCAATCATCAGTGGGGATCCCAAAATATTTCTCTATCCCACCCTGAATGATCCCTATGGTTTCATGATAAAGCTTTGCCCCTTTTCTCAAGGAGATATTGGATACATCATAACGATGCTTCACTAATACTTCATCGATGTTAGCCATGCCGACATCAGCAAGTATTCTTATCCATAAATCAAAATCTTCCGCAAGCTTTCCTCCATCATAAAACCATCCATTTTCTATAAACAGCCTCCTGCGAAACATAACTGACGTATGGCTCAGCTGACACCCAAACAGCATCTCTCCCTTGAGCTCCTCAGCATCGGTGGCACAATACAGCACTCCTTCACTGCCTGCTCTTATAGTTGCCTGAAGGCATCCGCAAATTCCAAGCTGCCTCTTTTCATCCAAAAAAGCAAGCTGCTTTTCAAAGCGTTCTGGTAAAGATATGTCGTCATCATCCATACGTGCTATATATTCTCCCTTGGCCTCCCGAATTCCTACATTCAATGATTCTGCCAAGCCTAACCGTGTGTCATTGAAAATAATTCTGATTCGATAATCCTTTTGCGCATAATATCGAACTATGTTCACCGTCTGTTCAGCAGCCCCATGTTCTACAACGATCAGAAATTCAAAACTCGAATATGTCTGCTGCAAAACAGATTCTATAGCCTCTTCTAAAAAAGGCTCTTCCCCATATACTGTCATTACAACAGATATTCTTTTTGTCCCGTTCAGCATTCCACCGCTCCTACCCCTGCTTTTCATACTTTGTCAGTATTATAAAGTGATCGTAGTTAAGAATTCTATCGCTTGTATATCCGATTTTCAAAAGCTGAAGATACAGATCCCTATAAAACTTATCAGAAGCAATTACAATATACTCGCAGCCAGTTTCCGGCAGCTCTTCCATTGCTATGATCGGCCTGTCATGAAATATCAGACCTTGTTTCTGCTTATCATTATCCGCAAAGCAGACTACCTCAATAGACTTTTCCGCCTGCTGTTCCAATATCTTCATGCAGTAGTTACTGATATGGCCTGTTCCGGCTACCGCAATCCGCGCATTGGGAGGCAATTCACAAACCATTCCGATGGGCTCATCATACTGTGCGTCCAGCCATAACCTTTCCAGTATGCGTTCCGCACATTTTCCATCATAATAAGGCACACACTCCCTAAAGGCATTCTGTCTGAATTCCCTTTTTTCGTCTTCTCCGGCTCTTATCATATCACAGAAGCCTTCCATCTCCTGCTCAGTAGTTCCTTGATAATAGTTGTCCAGCAACTTTTGAATAGGCTCTGTCATCGGTTCATTATAAGTTTTATTGTACATATAAAGAACCGGAACTCCTAATGCCCCCACTTCTATCATTACCGCGCTGCGATCTACGATAATCGCATCCGCATTTGTCAAACTATTACGGTAATCATCGCTTCTGTCAATGTACACATTTGAAAGAGCATTCATTTCTTCCAATATCTGCTGCGCCCTCGGGAGCAAATCCAAGTCTATAGTTGCATCGGCAAATTTAGGATGCGGCATAAAAATACAGAATATATCTTGTCTCTTCTTGATATAGTCGACAAATTTAATGTATTCATCCAAATCCGGCGTGGCCTGCTTTTTTATTCCATTTTCCACAAATACTTTGGGGAAATGCGCTTTCCACAAAATCACCTTTCTTCCTGCAATCCGTTCCTTTAAAACGTCTGATAAAGGGTACTCCCTGCGGAGCGCGTCAAATCTGGGCAGTCCCAATGCCTTAACTGCCTTAGCATTTATACAGTACTTTTCGTATTCCTTTTTCATGCTTTCCGACAATACAAACACAGAATAGGCATTCAAAACCACCGGAAGAGAAAAATGTTTGTATCTGGACTCCGCTGTATCAGATATTTCAATCCCATACGGTATGTAAACAATCCTGATTCCTTCCCTCCGATATCTTGCAGTCCATGTACTGTCCACTCTATGACCTTTGTCATAGGGCGTTTGGTATATCATATATGTAGGATGATACTGCATGACACGCTCATATGAAAAAGGTTCATAGGGAACCTGCTTTTCGACCAAAAAATCCTCGGCGTATTCCATTTGCGCTTTGTCACCCACAGAATCATCAATCCAAAGCAGCTTTACTTCAAATCTGTCGTCTGTCATGCACGCAGTATATAAGCTATCCCATGACGGCCAGAAAGACCCTACTTGATACACAAAAATTAGTCTAACCTTCTCTTCGCTTTTCTTGTACATATCCCCTTATGCTCCTACCCTTTGTATCACTGCCAATTTCCCCATTTTCTTATACAGCTCCACAATAGAACTCCGATCACCATAGTATATATTGCTCAGCGCTATACCCTGATTCATATCGGGAGTGTCATCATAAATTCCCCAATTGCCCTGCCTATAGTTATCCCTCAGTACCCTATATTCCTCCCAAAGCTGCGGGCGCATTGTTTGAATCGTCGCCTCAATCAATGGATGCGGACGCCAGAGCAAAGTTATCTCTTCTTTCTTCTGGTAAAAAAAATCAAACACTTCCTTCATTTTTTCAAGATATTGTCCATCATATCGTAAAAGTGCTCCAACACTTGTATTATAAAAAACAACCTTTTTTCGACCACCCTCCGGCTTCTCAGTCATCTCCTTCCATTCCTCTGGAATTTCTAACTTATCTTTCCTTATATTCAATACCTTATCTACCTTCGGTGAGCCTAATCCCAAAATCTTTTCTTCCCAATATTCTCTGATTTCCCCGGAGGGCTGATCCGCCTGCTTTAGCAGGATCCTGATATATGCTTTTTTCATGGCCTCCGACTGCACAACCACCTTGTCCGAATGAAACAGTGCAGGCTGAATCACCAAATGCTTAATCCCTTCCACCTGCTTATCATTATCGGGATCCACCTCGTCCAAAACAAAATACGGAATATAGACAAGCTTTTCCGTATACTCCTTCAGATTCTCTGAATAAAAAAACGGGTGTACACTTGTGACTATATTGCAATCATCGTAAGGGTTGTGAATAAAGATCGCATCCGGCCTGCGCCTCTGAAAGTCATATTCGTCATATCTTGTAATAGGCACATAATTAGGGAAAAGGTCTCCCTCATAGTGCTCCTCCCGAAAGCTTTCGTCCGGATTTTTGTCATAATACGGAATAGGAACCACATATGCGTCCGTATTCTCATCCGCTTCAGCAGCCTCCCACACGCTCTCAAAGGAATCCCACATACTCGCTTTGTATGGAAGGAACACCACTTCCTTTCTGTCATCCGGTATTGTATAAGTGATATCATTCTGAAGTTGCATCAAATGCCTTCTATTCTTTTTAGAAAGCTTTCTTATGTCCTTTTCTCTTGACGCCAAAGAAACCTCATCAGAAAAACTCACGCTCATCTGATAAATGTTCTCGCAGTAATCTTCCAAAAGCCTTACCAGCTGCACATGCTCTTCACCCATAGATTCCAGCACGGTTCCCATCTGGATGGCTGCCTTCTGGCATTTGGCCAATACCTCTGTAGCCTCCTGCGGGTCGGCAGCTGCCGCTCTGCCCATGGAATCATTCGCCCTGATCAGGGCTGCTACTGTCTGTAACAAACCTCTCTTTCTGAATCGATCCAAAGTCCCCACCTCCCGCACTGTAAAATAAGGCACATTGGTCACTGCAGTCAGGCCGCAGTGATGCGGGATTCCCCGCTTCGCTCTCCGGTACGTCAGCATATAAGCGCCATTCCGCACAATGCGCCGCGCCCCATCCTGTTCCCGAAGTCCTGGCATACCCAATCCGTACTCCTGAGGCGTATGGGGCCCTTTCAAGGTCCTCACTTCCCCACAGACTACCTTCTAATGCCGTTCTTTGTTTTTATATATCATGAACCTGCCCTCTGGTTCCTATCCCCTGAAGCCTCAGTATCGCACTTTTGTACTCCCTGCCTGCCCCAAGGGATCTGCGGATAAAATCCCGGCTCATCACCGTTATTTATCCAGACAGCCGTTCTTATGATCTGTTTTCATACTTTTTCCTGCGGCGTTTCCCGGAAGAAGTCCTCTCTTTAAGGCATTCCTCGCCGTGTTTGTCTTCTCGTTCAGGGTCAGCCCGCAGGCGGCACAGCAAAATACCCCTCCTGCCTTGCTCCCCAGAGCGCCGCAGCCGCTGCACTCCTTGCCGATGTCCTTTCCGAAAACCTCCACCGCATCCACCGAGCGCTCCCTGCACTTCAGCATCAGACGATTTCGGATGTACCCTCTCTGCCACAGACTTACGGAATGGTTGATCTTCTTGTTCCGTCCTCCGCCCTGAGGCTTGGGCAGTCTGGCAAAATAGACCGTCTCCGGCTTCTCCTCCTCAAAAAAACGATTCAGTTCATGGTTGATATAGCTATGCAGCTGTCCAGTCATCCGCCTCTTTTTCGCCTCGTACTTCTTCCGGCCGGGATTGTTCTCCCTATTGCGGCTATAGCTCTTATTCTGCTCTCGCACCCAGTCCGCATACGCCAGCTGGTACTTCCCCAGCTCCTCCCCGTAGCAATGCCCCTGATCCGTAGTCAGCATGGTGTACATCCCCAGAGAAATGCCTACTTTGTTCTTATAATCCTCATGTCTGCGTGCTGTCACTTCGATAGGCACATTGATCTCTATGCGCCGCTCCGCCGGATATAACTTGACGTAAAGCTGAGACTTGTACCGGTTGCCGTCAGTCAGCGGCACGAAGACCCGCTTGCGCTTTTCCTTCACCGAAAAGAATATGCCCCGCCGTCCCCCAAGCTCCCCGTAACGGTAGGCCCGCTCCGCCGCTGAAAACCCCGTTGCTTCCGCCTTCCTATCCCTGCTCTGGCCGCACCCTCTATGGCAGGCTCTCACCTGCCTGCAAAGGTAGCGGTTCAGCTTCTCGGCATCCACTTGTCCCGCCAGCCTCTCATACTGCCTCCTGATCTCCGCCGGCAGCTCCAAGGGCCGCCGGTTCAGCACGGCCTCAAAGGCATTGTCCACCTTCAGCAGGAAGCGAAGATAGTGCTTCTCCTCCTCGCCAAAATTCTCGTTTCTGCCCACCAGCTCCTGAATCTTGGACTTGGTCTTGGTCCACTGGCTCTTGATATCGCCCAAGGCGTCAAAGACAGCGAGATAGAAATAAACCGACGGCATGCCCAGATCGCCCCGCAGGCCATTCTGAGTCATCTCGTTCTGCACCGTATATCCGGGATAAATCTTTCCTAGGCTGCCTATCCCTCCATAACGGCCATGGACATATGCCTTCACCTTGGCATAATCCCCGGCGATCTCCAGAAGTTTCCCCATGTCCTCATCCGGGATCAGTCCCTCGCTGTACTGCCTTGTCGTTTTGCATATCCTATCCTTTGGCATCCCCTGCTTCCCCTGATCCGTTCCATGCCTTCACTGCCTACAACACAATTCGCCTTATGTTGTACTTATTGTATTTCTATTTGCTCCAATAAGTCATACTTCTTCATTATACACGGCGCATTTCTATATTGCAAGCGGTTTTTAGAAGCCATTTAAGGCTGTAATGTTTTGCCGCAAGTACCAAGCAACTGTAAACAATACGATATAAGATATATAATAAAACCCTTTGTCAGAGTCATGACATGAAAAATAGGCAGGACAGCTGTTTTACAGCCCTGTCTATTGATTATGTCCAAAATTCCAGCAAACGTCGTAACGTAAATGTGAATTTCTGGAAAAGGCAGTATATCGGCTTCTTGATATGCTCGGATCTGTGGTCTGTCCCGCGGCTTACAACATAAGGCGAATTATGTAATCACCAATCTCATCTGTTCTATCTGACGGGCGTGGATTCGCCCGCTTTCCATTGTATATATACGGGTAGTATCTATAGCGGTGTGCCCAAGAATGTCCGCCAGCCGGGAAATATCCTTCTCCAGAGCGTAGTAGGTTCGCGCAAATAGGTGACGGAGATTGTGAGGGAACACCTTCCCCGGCTCCACTCCGGCGCTTTTGCACAGTCTCTTCATGTCTCTCCAGATATTGGAGCGGTCCAGAGGCTTCCCCGTTCTGGTCACGAACACGGCACCCTCCGTACAGCCCGCCTTCAGCATATAACGCTTCAGCAGCCTGCGCAGTTTGTCCGGCAGAAAGACCGTCCGCAGCTTCCCCTTGTTGCTGATCTCGGCCCGGCCCAGCCTTACGGCCTTTGCAGTGATATAGGGAAGCTCCGACACGCGGATGCCGGTAGCGCACAAGGTCTGCAGGACAAGGGCCAGCCTTTCGTTTCCTTCCCCTCTTGCAGTCTCCACCAGACGGACATACTCCTTCTTGGTCAGCTCCCTCCCCTCGTCGCAGAACAACCTCTTTTGAATCCTCAGCGGCTTCACCGCCATCTCCCCACGCCCCATGAACTGCAGCAGTCCGTTCAGTGCCGCCAGCATGGAGTTGACGGATGTGGCCGCATAAGTGAGGGCCAGATGCTCCTTCCATTGGATCAGTACCAGCTTGGCAAGAGGCCTGCCGCCCAGCCACCGGCGCAGGGCGGCCAGATCGCTTCGGTACTTCTGGACAGTGTTCTCTGCCCGCTCCTGCTCCCGTAGATGTGCGGCATATTTTTCTATATGCTCCTGCGTCAATATATCGTTTTCGTTCTGCATGGGGACCCTCCTCACAAATCGCTATATTTCCTTCCCCTTCTACATAATGAAAAACAGCGTGAAAAGCACTTTCGCTTTTCACGCTGTCTTTTACATCCGTAAGCTCTGGCGCGCCTTTCACGCTCAGACCCATTCCTACAGCTCCACCAGCCGGTATTCCCTGCTGCCCACTCCGATCTTCGCCGCAGCCTCCACGGTGTGAACCCCGTTTCTGGATTCAATCCGCTCCAGCAGGTGATCCCGGCCCGGATCCTTGGATGCATACACCAGATCCAGACAAGCCTGATCCAATGCCACCGGGTCCAGAGACGCCAGAATGCCCACGTCCCCCATGGCAGGATCCTCTGCCACAGCACAGCAGTCACAGTCCACAGACATGTTCTTCATAATATTGACGAATGCTATCTTGCCTCCGAAATAATCCATCACAGATTTGCTGGCATCCGCCATGGACTCCAGAAAGGAATCGTGATCCGACGTCCAGAAGGCATTCACATCCCCCACCCCATGGATATAGGCCTTGCCGTGGGAAGATGCCAGCCCGATGGAAATATTCTTCAGCGCCCCGCCGAAGCCGCCCATGGGATGGCCCTTGAAATGAGAAAGCACCAGCAGAGAATCATAATTCTCTATATGCTTCCCCACGTAATTCTTCCGAATCTTCTGGCCCTCCGGTATAGCGAGCTCAATCTCCCCCTCCTCGTCCAGAATATCCACCTTTGCGATGTCCGTCCAGCCATGGAGTTTCATGGTCTCCCAATGGGCCTCTGTGGTATCGCGCTTTCCCTCATAGGCGGTGTTGCACTCAACGATGGTGCCCTCCACATGGGCCACCATTGGAGCCAAAAAATCCGGTCTCAGAAAATTCTGATTTCCCACCTCTCCGGAATGAAGCTTGACAGCGACTCTGCCGGGAAGCTTTACGCCCATGGCCTCATACATTCTGACTACAGCCTGCGGCGTTATCTCTTTGGTGAAATAAACCTTTGCCTTCTCCATATCCACGTCACCTCTTCTTGTTTTTGGGTTCCAGACTGCCGCACCCTATCCTTGACCTTTGGACAGAGTCCCGAAACTCTTTGCACAACATTGTACCACATATGCCTCCGATGCCACAACCCCGATTTTCACCTATATTTTGACCCACATCATCCAAATCGGCTTAACCCAATCATCTCTTACAAACTCTTACACGGGTTTCCTGACACTGAAACACAGAATCACCTTGAATAGATCTCCGTCCATGACAATTTCCATTTTTCCGTCCTGCAGCTCTATCAGACTTTTTGCGATTGACAGCCCCAGCCCATTCCCTTCCATATGTCTGGATCTGTCTCCCCTTACGAAACGCTCCTGCAGTTCCTCTCCAGAGATATCCAACGGATACTTGGACATATTTCGGAAGATGATCTGCACCCTATCTTGCTTTTCCTCTACGCTCAGATATACCCTCGATCTCTCCTGCGCGTATTTGCATATATTGTTCAGCAGATTATCAAACACCCTCCACAGATGCCTTCCGTCGGCAATGATGATCACCGAATGTTCCGGCTGTCTGGCAATGAGCTCCAGTCCCTTCTCTTCCATCCTCTGCTGATACTCTCCCACGGCTTGAGACAGCAGCACCCCTACCTCGCAGGGCTTCAAGTCCACCTCCAGATTGCCTGTCGTAGCCTTGGAGGCCTCCACCAGATCTTCCAGAAGCTTCTTCAGCCGTCTGGACTGGCGCAGCAGAACTTCCGCATATTCCCGTATCCGGGCATCCTTGCAAGAATTCGCCTCCTCATTTCTGACTCCGCCTTCAGAGTCTGACTGCCCTTCGGTTCCCTGCCCAAGGGCTGCCTCTTTGGGACGTTGGTCTTCCTCTTTGTTCCTCATGGTCTCCTCACAGATCAGATCCGCATAATTGATGATAGAGGTAAGCGGAGTCTTTATATCATGGGACACATTGGTGATTAGCTCCGTCTTCAAGTGCTCGCTCTTCATGCGCTCCGCCACCGCTCTGGAGATTCCCTGCCCAAGACTGTTCAGGTTTTCTCCATGTTCCTTGAAATCTCCCAGCATCATGGAGGTGTCCACCTGATAATTCTCCTGCCCCTCCGCCAGCGCCCTGCTGGCGCCCAGAAGCTTTTTGCAGATTATGGCCACATACATAACTATATTAAGTAAGAAGAATTTCTCCAGCCCCCACAAGAGGACGCCCACCTGCGGTCTGGCAAAAACGATCACTGCCAAATCAAAAATTGCGATACCCAGAAAGAAAGTTAAAGTCGTAAGCACCAGAGGAACCTTTCCCAGCAGGGCCCCAAGCCCTCTGCAGATGAATCGTCCCACCCGCCACAACATGCGCAGAACCACGTATACCAGCGTATGCCTCCACCATTTTCCCTGCTTCAATCGCAGAGCAATATCCATGAAATAAAAGGTTGTCAAAACCACTGCTGCCGTCCCCATGGCAGCAACTATAGCCGTCCCCACCACAACAGACATGGATCCAACTCCATACTGATATATCTCCCGCATAATGGCAAACGCTGCAATAGCCAAAAAGAACAGCACTCCTGCAAATATGCCGGTCAGCACATCGAAATAAATATAGGTCAGCACACTGGGCGCGATTCCCTCCCTGCCGTTTCGGTGCCCTGCGGCACAGAGCAGAAAGATAAAGCATGCTGCACAGAGAAAGATGCATCCCGCCACCAGCCCTATCAACAGATATCTGAACTCATACCCCCAGGTCACCAGAACTGCCAGACTCTGAAACTCGTCCTCTATGGGAAACTCTGGATCCACATAGGCCCGAAACCAGTATTCTCTGTACGGTTTTATTTTATGCCCATTGATTTCTATTACCTCAGCGCGCTTGCCAAAGCTGCAGAAAATATCTGTGGTGATCCCTGTAGTATAACCGTTCCATGTGGTCCAGATAACGCTTCTGGTCTGTGTATCATCATAAAAATACAGCTCCAGATCCAGATTCTTATTCAGGCAAATCTCTTTGGCGGCATCGGTGTCTCCAAGTTCAATATAGTCTTTGACCTCATAAAAGACACTGTTGACCATACCCTGCAGCTCCTCTGTCAGCACATCGTTCAAGCTCGATGCATAATATCCTTCCGTCCCCATATAAAGACACGCCACAGCGGATACGATTCCAAAAAAGCTGCAAATAGCCAAGAGAAAAAATGCCACAACCTTCGCAGCCATAGAACCGGTAAGCCGATGGTCCCCTCTCCTTCTCCCTTTTCTCTTTCTGCCGGCCTCGGCTTCCTCCGGCCATTGAACTTCCTGCTTCCGGTTGTGCCGGAATGCCTCGGCTATCTGGGCCGCCTGCTCCCTATCCGCCTTGGATTCCTTGGATGTCTGGGCCAAATGCTCTGTCTGCGCCTTAGACTCCTCTGATATCCGAGCTGTCTGCTCTGTGTCTGCCTTTGATTCTTCTGGTATCTGGGCTGCTTGTTCTTGATTCTCCCTGAGCCTTTCCATCTCCTCTATCCTATCCTCCGATTTTCTTCCCATTCTCCCCGCCTCGTTTCTCTTCTGCCCTTCCCTCTATGCCTTTTCGCTTTCCCTCTAAAACACAAGCTTTGTTTTCTGAATTCTAAAAATTTCCGGTTTTACGTTTCTTATTGGTTTGATTTTCCCATCCGGTTCTTATTTTTTCTTTCCGGTTTGATATTCCTTTCTGTTTTCTCAGCTCCCTTCGATCTTTCAGTCAAGCTTCTCGCACTTATATCCCTGCCCCCATACTACCTTCAGATATCTGGGCTCCGCAGGATTGATCTCCAGCTTCTCACGGATATGCCGTATATGTACCGCCACGGTGTTCTCGCTGCCATAGGGCAGATCATTCCATATCTTCTTATAAATCTCCTTTGGAGAAAAAACTTGTCCGGGATGCCGCATAAGAAGTTTTAATATTTCATACTCTGTTGGGGTCAGAGCCACTTCGTCGCCGTCCAGCGAAACCTTCTTTTGGGCATCGTCCAGCTCGATCCCCCCGCAGCGGAGCAGATGGGGCGTAGGATTCCCCGCCCCCAGCTGCATATACCTGCGCAGCTGGGACTTGCATCTGGCGGACACCTCCACCGGATTAAAGGGCTTCGTGATATAATCGTCGGCCCCCACCGTAAGCCCTAATATCTTGTCGGAATCCTCCGACTTGGCAGTCAGCAAAATAATGGGCACATTGCTCCTCTCCCGAATCTTTACCATAGCCTCTATGCCGTCCATCTCCGGCATCATGATATCCAGAAGCACCAGATGAATGTCCTTCTCCGTCACCACCTGCAGCGCCTCCCTGCCGTCAAATGCTTCAAACAAGGTATAATTAGGATCGTTCAGATAAATCTTCAGCGCGTTCACAATATCCCGCTCATCATCACAGATCAATATATTGTACATATCCGGCTGTCCTCCCGAAACGAAAATCGATTTTCTAGATACATTGTAGCAAAAGCGGCTTTAACATAAAATGGGGAAATTATTTAAGATTTGTTTAAGAAATCGGAGCTCGATTTTCCTGTCAGGTTCGCCCTAAGGCTCTCTGACGCCCCTCCCACACGCGCATAGCTTCCTTATCACTGCATATACTATCATAAATGAGGTGCTTGCCATGAAAGATAAATGTCTGAAAACTTATACCATTATAGGAGTGTTTTTTGTGCTGGCTGCAGGATCCCTGGCCCATTTTCTGTATGACTGGACGGGCAGCAATGCCATTGCAGGCCTTTTCGTTCCTGTCAATGAATCCGTATGGGAGCATATGAAGCTGCTCTTCTTCCCCATGCTGCTCTACTCCGCATTTGGAGCATGGATCTACAGGCGCCAAATCCGCTGCATCGTTTCCGCCTTATGCCTTGGAATCACAGCCGGAACCTTGCTGATCCCTGTTTTCTTTTACGCCTATACCTTCATCCTTGGCAGAAACATCTTCCTTTTGGACATTGGCACCTTTGTCCTAAGCACCGTCATCGCGTTCCGGCTGGCCTTCCAGCTGGCCGTCTCCTGCAGGGCAAAGCCCTATATCCTTTTGTCATGTGTCATGGTAGGCGTTCTTTTTGCCTGCTTTCTTTGGTTCACCAATCATCCTCCGGACATCGGTCTTTTCAGCGCTTATGCCCCTTCTGATTTTGCCCTGCCTTGTTGACGCTTTCTGGTCCAATCCTATTTATTCTCGGCTGTCCCATCTATTTGGAGCAATCCAGTATAAGCTGCGCCAATTGACAGTTTTCCTCATCCAGTGCAAGCGCCTCCTTGAGCAGGTCCGACTGCTCTTTCCGCTGTCCGGAAACAGCGGCGCCAAAGGCCTCAACTGTATTATACTTCATTCCACATGTGCCCAAACCTTTGAGCTTATCCTGAAAATCAGAAAACATCTCTGCAATTTTACGGCAGTTATCCGCCATCTTTGCCAGATACTGTCTTTCTCCTTCAGGCAGCAGATCTGCATTTTCGCTTAAGTAGGACGCCGCCGCACGGCGGGAATCTATAAGATTGCTTATCATGCTGTCATTGACGCACAGCCTTCGCTGAGCCTTCTCACCATCGGCCTCAAACCGGAAATCAGACTCCTTGGCAAGCCCCCGCATCCACGCTTCGTAGGCCTCTTTTCCCTGATAATATCCTCTGTCCTGAGGCGCATGGAAGGATGCACTCAATACAGAAAGGGAAGCTTTCAAAGCATCCTCCGGAGATGCTCCGCCCTCCTTCTCCCCAAAATGAATCAATAGGAACGGCCAGAAATCATTGAAAAGATAGCCTTCATTATCCTCAAAAACCAGCCTTCTGTCTTCTATGATGGAGTTTTCCTCTGCGGAAAGGTCTTTCTCCCCTATATCCCCACAGCCATTCTGTTCCAGAACGTCAAAGACCTCTTTGTCAAAATAAGTACGGCATAAGAACCGGGCTCCGTTTTGAGTGTATCCCGTTATCACGCCCCATTCGGGAGCCACCCGCAGATTGATGGCCAGAACCGGCTTTCCGTTCCGGATATCTCTCATGACCGCAAGACGTTCTGCCTTTCTCTCCTGTTTTTCCACCCTATCCGCCATGCGGAAGGAATAACCCAGACTCCGGAATAAAGGTGTAGCATAGTCAAATGCCACCAGCGCGTCCGTACAGCTGTAATCCCAGACATCCGTAAAGCATACTCTCCAGCAGGCACCGCTCATCCCCATGATCTGATGATAGGTATATGGCTCCCTCATATACTTAAGCGCCGCATACAGCGATCCGGCCCACGGGCATTCCATTCCCTGCCCCCAGTCCAGCCGCATCACATCCTTCAGAATACACTTTTCCTGACTTTCAAGATAAAGACTGGTACGATGATTTCCGTAATAGACCGTCTCGTTTTCCGGACAGCTGATTACATGGATTCCGGCAGCGTTCAGATAAACCAACGTCAGATATTCCACGTCATCGCTGGCGGTGCTGCTGGGAAAAGTCTCATGGTTCACTGAAATCTTGTCCCATTTGAAATATTCATAGTGCTTCATTTTCTGCAGGGCAGAGGAAAATTCCTTCTCATTTCCATAATAGGCGTCAATGATCCTAAACTCCTGACCATCCCCATAACGGACGCTTTCCTTATCCAATACAAGGCTATGGTTTTCTAACGCATACGAAAAGAAAATCCCTTCCGGAGTCTGGAATTTCACCGTCAGCATTTTCAGCCGGTCGCTTGCAATGGACACGCCCAGAAACGACTCGTTCACATTGATGCAAAGTCCATTGCTCCGCACCATGTTTTCCACAAAATGGGTCATCGGAATATTTGTCTCCCCATCCGTATAAACCGCTTCCAGCACAAAAAAATCTCTTGGACAAAGCAGACTGTCGATACTGCAGTTCAGAGCCTCTGCCAGAGCCGGAAGAATCGACGTCTCCGGCAGACATCTGGCGTTTTCCCATTTTGATACAGCCTGAGGGCTGACCTCAAGCAGCTCCGCAAGCGCCTCCCCCGTAAGCTTGCGTTCCTTGCGCAGGAACGCAATGCGTTTCCCGACCCTTTCCAAATCAATCATACCATTACACCCTCCTTGTTTTTTGTTTTCTGCACTTCTTAGCATACTGCAGGAACCGCTCCGCGAACCCTGCGGCCTAAAACACATTATAGGCAGGAACCGCTGCTCCTACCATACATGTAGGGTCAAGTGCAAAAACAAAAAATCAACCTGAGGTTTAGGCCTTCACCGTCAAGATCGGTTCCAGCCTTGCCACCGGAGCGGCCATCTGGTGAGACCCATGCACGGCAACAACTTGATCGATATCTTTATAAGCATAAGGCGCCTCCGCCCTGACGGACTCTTCCCATTTTTTCAGGATATCCGCCCTGCCCTTCAGGTCAGTGCGGGCCGGATCGATGGGCGTAATGATGTGGAACTTTTCCATAAACCGATGAAAGGCCTCGTCATTGCCCTTGATGGCGTCTCCACGGGACTTTTTCCGCCCGGCGCCATGGCTGGCGCTCCAAAGAGCATCCCGATTTCCCATTCCGCGAAGCAGATAGCTGGAACTGCCCATAGAACCGGGTATCATCACCGGTTCGCCATAATAGGCAAATTCCGTGCCTTCCATTTCTTCACAGCCGCCTGCCCGGCAGGCGCCCTTCCGATGGATATAATAATCTTCGCCGCCAATCTGCTTTTTCCAGATATAGTTGTGCGGGGCATCATAAAGCAGCTCCATGCCGCATTCGCCCAGCACGCCGGAAAAGACATCTTGAATCATGAATCCCAGAAACAGACGATTCGCAAAGCCAAAGTTTGCGGCATTTCCGGAGACCTGCCAGAAACGGCGCCATGGATCCTGCACAGCCTCCGATTCCGGTATGAGATATATCTTATTCTGTGGATGGGGCAGCCCTGCAGGGTAGATGTCCTGACAGATCCTGCGGTTCAGCAGTCCGCTGTGATGGCCTATGGTCAGGGAACCGCTATGCAGCATCACCGCCACGGCTCCCTTTTTCACCTTCCAGACATTGGCGGTCTGGCCGTCATAAATCTCCGCAACCCGCTGTATCTCAAGAAAATGATTGCCTCCGCCGATTGTACCGATCTGATCGTCATAGGTCAGCTCCCCATAACTGCCGATAAAGTCCTCCAGCCCTTCCGTCCCGTCAACCTTTATGCTGCCCCGAAATGCAGTGCGGTTCAGCCATTTCTCCTGAATCTGGGGCTGATAGTACCGCCACAAGCCCCTCCCTCCGGCATCCTGACAAGTGTCCAAGATCCCCTCCAGCCCGCAGCAAAACAGCGCCTGCCGCTGTCTCCCCGTCATGGGTATCTGCCTGCCGCCCTCAAAAAATACATGGCGAATCTTTTTCGTCAGTTCCGGCAGCTTCTCCCTGATCCGTTCCTCCGGCAGATCCGTGACATAGAAGCGCATACCGCAGTTGATATCATTTCCCATTGCCTGAGGAACCACAAAGCCCTTGGTCATCATCACGGTTCCGATGGGAATCCCGGCGCCCTTATGAAAATCCGGCGTCACGATGATTTTTTCGATCCCCTGCCTATCTCCCTGAAAAAATCCCGTCACTCCCCTGAGCCTATCCAAAGTCTCCTCCAGAGCCGTCATCTGATGCAATTCCTCCACGGCGCTTTTATCCGGCGCCGCCCCTTCCGGCAGATAGCAGGCAATGCTCTTGTTCCTATCTTTATAATCTATTTTGTATACCATGCTCCTCCTCATAAATGCCGCCGCTCCAAAAGTCCACCCTTGACAGAGCCGTACCGTCAGCTCCGGCTTTTCACAGATATAGAAGTGATAACTCAGATACTGTGCATAGTTTATGGCAAATCCTTCTACTCTCCTTTTTCCTCCTCCAAAATCTTGTCCTTCAGCTCCTCCAGCTCTTCCCCAAATTCCTCGGAGGTCATGCCCGGATTGGAGCGAATCATGTCCCTCTGGAAGAAGTCCCTCAGGCTGCTCAGATACCTTCTCACCTCCAGATTCACTGCGTATTTCGTCTTCAGTTCGATCAGTTCTTCCTTGACATTCTCCCAATATTCCGAGGGCTTGGTCTGGGCCAGATTCTTGATGCTCTCAAGTCTTCCCTCAATACCTGCCTTCACTTCCTCCAGCCTCACCGCCATACCTTCCGTCAGCTCTCCCCTCATGTTGGCCATACCCTCCGTCAGCGCCGACCTGCCCTTCTGCAGGCCTTGGCCCGCCGCAGACGCAATGGCGTCCAGCCGCCTTTGGATATGAACAAGCTCCCGCTTCACCGTACCCATCTTTGAAAGCACGCTCCGCAGATCCGCGGCCGCCTTGAAGGAGAGGGCGAAATCCGTACAAATAACCACCGTCACAAACAGCGTCACTGCCAGCAGCACCCTGTCAGGAATGGCCAGCACCACTTGTTCCACCGGCACATGGATCACTCTGGTCAGCAGTATGGTCAACAGCCCCCATGCCAGCGTGGTTCCGATACACACCCTGCCCTGAAAGTTCAGGGGGTACTTGGAATAGTCCCAATAGCGCACCTTGAACAGCGTCTCCATGAGAATTCCCGTCACATATTCCAGCACCGTGGCTCCCACGCACCCAGCAAGATACACTAAAAAGCCATTCTCCTGAAAAGGCATGGACACCACCAGCATCATGATTGCCCCGCTGCCGTAAAGAGGCAAAAAGGGGCCTCGAAGGAAGCCCCTATTGGTCAGTTTTCTGGTTCTGATGGATACATGGACGGATTCCACGCACCATCCCCCAAAACAATATAAATAAAAGAAGAACATCCACTGGATGATCGAATATGAATACATAGAATCACTACCTATAAACCGCCGCCGAGACGGCCAGCTTGCCCTTTCTTGTCTCCCTTGGCTCTCCCGTCAAAGCAAACTTCCCATATCCTCTTGCATTCACGGTCTCTCCTGCCTTCAGCAGCCGGGAATTGTTCTCGCAGAGCCGCCCGTCCACATAGACCTTCCCCGCGCGGAACAGCTCCAGACTCTTTTCCCTCGACATGTTATAGACCTTGGCCAGCACCCCATCCACTCTGAGGGAGGAGACCTGAATGTCCACGGACACCGGCTCCTCCTGAGGAATGTCCCGAAAATCCTGCGTCACGTCACATTTTACATGGGTATGTTTCACCTGCGACAGATTATCACAGATAAATTCCGCTATGGTATCCATGCAAAAAAGGTAAGCCTGCTTTTCTCCTACCTTAATATCCCCTATGGTGCTGCGCTCAATACCCAGATTCATCAATGCGCCCAGAAAATCCCTATGGGAAAGCTCATCCGCAAACTTCTGGGCCAAGGGCCTTACATGAATGCAGACAATGGGAAAGGGTATCTCATAACCCAGCTCCTCCGGATTTCCAAAACGGAGCATAACCCTGTCCGCACCCTCAAATCCACCGTTCAGGCCATACCCCGCATACCGCAGTCTGGATTCCTCCTGCCAAAAGACATCCTGATCTCCCAGCCCCAAAAAACCGGTGAAGGTATAGACTCCCTGACGGAAGGATTTTTCCGCCAGATCCTTGAACCGGTTCTTTAATTGCTGCAGCTCTTTTTCATTGTTGTTCGCCATGTTTCCATTCTCCGGACGGCGCTTCGTTTTTTGCAGCTCACATAGGCCCAAGCAGCCGTCTGTCAGATCCTTGTTTTATTTCCTACGAAAAACTTATAATCTCCTCCTTGGGCGCCTTTGTCTTCTCCACACTGAGAGCATGGAGCATGGGGCCCTCTCCCTTATAGTCCTCCCAGTACTCCTTGGACACCGTTGCAGTAACCTTCACCCATTCCTTTTGACGCAGCTCCTCAGCTCCGCCATATTCACAGACATAGCCCAGAAACGCCATGTCGTCGGCACAGCAGGTCATGGCCATGCGCCCCGGAACGAAATACCCCTTGGGAAATTCCTCCGGCTTCATCACCATAGCCGTAAACTGCAGCTTCTTTCCCACATAGCGCTCCAAATGCTCCATAGAATCCAAATACCAGATACCGTAGCCTCTATTGTCCAGCTGAATCGGATCCTGATTCAGGTCATATGGCAGGTCCTCCTCGAAGATCTCGTCAATCTCCCCATTGGAATCCTCAAACACCACGTCCGCAGACGCATTCACCGCCTTCACATTCCTCTTGTATGCATTCAGCTGGTCCCGCACCCCGTCGCAGCGGTTGAAAATGATCATCTCCGATTTCCTGATCATTTCTGCCAGCAGGGAGCGCATATTGGTATAATACATAGGGAACGTGGAGCCGTCTATGACAGTGATCTGCTGCTCAATCTTCCAGTACCAGGGGAGCTTGGCATTTTTGTAGTTCCACATGCCGTTGAACTCGATGATGATCCGCTCCGGCTTATGAAGCTTTTCCAGATCCGTCAAATGGGCCGGATTGAAGTCCTCCTCTTGTTCGATCAGCTCCACCTCCGTGCGGCTCCTCTTCAATAGCACCGGATCGTATTCATTCTCCCCCTCCTCACAGAGAATCAGGAGAGTCTTTCCCTTTACCTGAAAATATTGCTGTGCCAGCGTGAAACAAATGAATTCCGTCTTGCCGCTTTCCAGAAAGCCGTTGATCATATATACCGGTTTCATTCATGCTCCCATCCGCCCGTCCCTGCGGGCAACCTTGCTTTTCTGCAGAAATTTCCGCCCCATAGCAGCTTATATACCATGCTTTTTTAGCGAAACAGCTCCTCCAGCCTATCCTCCTTCAGTTCCGCCCCGATGACACAGTACTTTCCCGTGACCTCCGGCTTCCCCGTCCTCACATCATGCTCCTCAGGGACGTAATCGAAGTAAATCCAGCTGCCGTCCTGTGCGGGAACCATACCTTTAGCCCGTAAAATAGCCCCATACTCCCCGCTGTCAAGGGCAGTCAGGATGCTCTCCACTCTCTCCGCCGTAAACTTGGCCGGGGATTCCTTGCCCCAGCTGGTAAACACCTCGTCCGCATGGTGATGTCCATGGTGATCGTGGTCGTGATGATGGCCGCAGCCACATTCATGGTCATGGTGATGATGCTCATGGCCGCAGCACTCCTCCTCATGATGGTGGTGCCCATGGCACTCATGCTCCTCCCCATCGTGATGGTGGTGCCCATGGCACTCATGCTCCTCCCCATCGTGATGGTGCCCATGGCACTCATGCTCTTCCCCATCGTGGTGGTGCCCGTGGCACTCGTGCTCCTCCCCATCGTGGTGGTGCCCATGGCTGCAGCACTCCTCCTCGTGATGGTGGTGCCCATGGTCCTCCTGAGCATGCTCAAGCATCTCCTTCATCATCTCGTCCAGCGTGTCTGCACCCTCTATGGTCTCCAGCACTGCCCTGCCGTCCAGCTCTGCCAGCGGAGTGGTCACAATGGTAGCCTTCCCATTGTGCTCCCGAACCATCTTCACGCATTCCTCCAGCTTCTCCGCACTCACCTTGTCCAGCCTGCTTAGAATGATCGTTCCCGCATATTCTATCTGATTAATGAAAAACTCCCCAAAATTCTTGATATACATTTTGGCCTTGGAAGCGTCCACCACTGCCACGGCGCTGTTCACCTGCACGTCCAGATCTGCCGCCACGTTCTCCACTGCCTTCAGCACGTCGGAGAGCTTGCCCACTCCCGAAGGCTCGATGAGAATACGGTCCGGCCCATAAGTCTCAATGACCTCCTTGAGAGAGGTTCCGAAATCCCCCACCAGAGAGCAGCAAATACAGCCGGAATTCATCTCCTTGATCTCGATTCCCGACTCCTTCAAAAAACCCCCGTCAATGCCGATCTCACCGAATTCATTCTCGATCAGCACAGTCTTGCTGCCGTCCAAGGCTTCTTTGAGAAGCTTCTTGATCAGAGTAGTCTTGCCCGCTCCCAAAAAACCGGAAAACACATCTATCTTTGTCATTTTGTATCCATCCTTTCCAATCACCATATTCATTGGCCTTAGCCGGATCCCTTTTGAAGCCCCCAAACACAGTAAAACTGCACTGCCGCAATGCACGGCTCATAGAAATCCTTTTCACTGCATTTCATTTTCCACCTTATTGAAGGGATTGTCAATAAGTCTAATCTAAAAGTTTTCTGAAGAATCTACACTTGTCCCTTATTCACCCTTCCTGCGGCCTGCCCGCTGCTTAAGCTCCTCCAGCGCCTCCTTGAACCTCTCGGAGGTCATGCCCGGATTGGAGCGGATCAAACCTCTCTGGAAGAAATCCTTCAGCCCTCCCAGCCGTTTCCTCAGCTCCAGATTGACAGTATATTTCGTCTTCAGATCCATGACCTCATCCCTGACACTGTCCGGGTAGGCGGAGTGCTTTGACTGCACAAGCTGCTTAAGCTGCTTAAGCCCGCTCTCAATGCCCGCCTTCAGCTCCTCCAGACGCACGTTCCTAGCCTCTTCCTGCGCCTCTCTGGCCTCAGCCCTGCTCTCCGCAAAGGCAGCCTTGCGCTCCTCCCAGTCCTGATCCGCCAAGGCTATGATCACATCCAGCCTCTTTCGGATATGAACCAGTTCCGCCTTGGCCTGCTCCATCTTCACAAGGACATTGCGCAGATCCATGGCAGCCTTGAAGGACAGCGCGAAATCCGCAAAGATCACCACCGTCAGCACATAGGTGGCCACAGTCAGGATCTGTGCCGGTATGGAGAGCACCAGCTTCTCCACCGGCACATGAATCAGTTCTGTCATGAAGATGGTCAGCACCCCCCATGCAAGGGAACTGCCCAAGCAGATATGTCCCTGAAAATTGAATTTGTTTTTGGAATAGTCCCAATAGCGCACTTTGAAGAGGGCTTCCATGGCCACTCCCGTCACGTACTCCAGCGCCGTAGCACCAATACAGCCCGCTATATAGGTCAGCACAATATTGTCCTGAAAGGGCATGGACACCACCAGCATCATGATGGCTCCGCTGCCGTAAATCGGCAGAAAGGGCCCCCGAAGGAACCCTCTGTTGGTCAGCTCTCTGGACTTTATGGACACATAGGCAGACTCGAAACACCAGCCTGCAAAACAATAAAAATAAAAGAAGAACAGCCATTGAATTACAGTATAAGAGTACATAAGCGTCACCCTCCGTCGGTATTGCGGCGCGCCTTCTCCTATCAAAACATCAAAAACAGCAACGGCCATGAGCCATATTCCGTAATATGCGCCCGCCCTCCCATTATACTCCCCTTCACGTTCCTCCGTCAAGACCACCGGAACGCTTCCCATGCCCTCCTATTCCTCGCCCTCCTATCCCTCATGGATTCTCGTCCAGATACAGCTGCACCCTATTGCCGACTGCCTCCGCAACCTGTTCCTGAGTCTTCTTCCCGGTAAAGTAATCCTCCGCCTCCTGACAGATAATTTTCAGTATAGGCTCTGTCCGCAGGGGAAGATCCCTCACCTCCTCCATTGTCTGCCTATACCGCTCTATCCATTCCTCCGTCACATCCTCGGCGTAGTATGTCACCCAGTCATCATTTTCGCTGATCTGGCCGTTATATATGGTATAAGTGCCTATGCTCACCGCCTTTCGGCTCTCTATTTCCTGCAGCCGAAGCTCCAAAGCCTTGTCGAAGGCCCCTCTGCCCACGGGAGTGCGCCCCTTATGAGCTAAGGTCTCCTGCGCCTTGTCCCCCAAAAGAAAGGCAATAAACTCCCATACCGCCTGCTTATGGGGAGAATTTGCGTTCACGGCCAGGCTTTTGGCCCTCCATCGTTCTCTGGCATAGCATCCGTCATCAAACAGAGTGCCTGCTGCAACACATCCCTTTTGCTTATGGGCCTCATAAGCACAGAAATACTCAAAACTGGAAAGGGATGTGCTCCACGCAACGGAAGGAGACCCTTTTTCTACCTCACAAACATACCGCTTTGAAGCTTCCAATATCTTTATAAACAGATCTTGGCTAAAATCGCAGGTGCCCTGCTCCCAATCGACCATTCCCCAAAGGCTCTCCGAGCCCTCCAGAAGGGATCTGAGAATATCTTCCTCTTCGTAGCTGCTCCCGATACATCCCTCTTCCTGCCATGTTATGAGAGCCTCCACCAAAGTCTCTATGTCAGGGGGCTCCTCTTCCCCCAAAACCTCCCCTTTTATTATCCATCCGTCTGCGTCTATCTCCGTGCTGATTCCGTATATTCCATCGGCCCTGCCATAGGAACAGAACGCAATAGGGAAATAATCTTCCTTTTTCAGACCGCTCTTCTCCATATAAGGCTGCAAGTCTTCAATGCCTCCCCGGGCAAGGATGCCCTGCAGATAATCTCCCAAAACCCCTCCGTACAAGATATCCGGCCCTTTTCCCGCCGCAAGCTCAACGCTGGTCTGTCTGGCGTAGTCCTCCCATTCTACCCCTTCCGCCGCCGTGTCCAGAATCACCTGATAGGTCTCGCTGGTACGGTTGAATTCCGCGATCCGCTCCTTGAGCCACGAATCGGAAAGGCTATATCCCCTGATCACCAGCGCTGTCTTGTCCGTTTCCGCCATGCGCAGCGTCTCACAGATCCCTGCCCCTTTTTGCTCCCATAGAATCTGGATCTCCCCGGTTTCCAGAACTCTGAAGTCATGCATGGTCCTGCCCGCATCATAGTATTGTGAAGATAATTCAATAGTAGAATTCTGAAAGGACACTATATTGGTTTTGGAGCCGCTCTTTAAATCTATCTCATAGATCCCCCCTGTGCGCTCCATCAAAAGCAGTCCTTCCCTGCCGGCTGCTATACCCTTGTAAATTCCGCCTAAGCCTCCCTCCCCCAGCATCACGTTATTGATTCCGGAAAGTGTGCCCTTATCCTCATCCAACTTCATCAGCAGGGTTCTGTCAAAGCTGTCGCTGTCGTCCTCCGCAAGAATCACGATAGTTTCGTCATCCAGCTGACAAATATCAACGAGGCGCATATCCAATTCCTTCTCATAGACCAGCTTGCCCTGAGAATCCCACTTCATAAGCTTTTTCTGCTTGATATGGTAAAAGCTACCGTCCCGCGCCATACAGCCCGTTCCTCTGGTCAGTCTATTGGGATCCGCAATCTTCTCAATCAAAAGCGTGCCGCTGCCATCCTCTTTGTACAGATAGACATCCACCACAAGCCCCAATTCCTCATCCCTGCTCACCCGGCCCCTCAGTTCCACCGGTTCCCCCTGATAAAACTGCATACAGATCAGCTCCGTGGCGTCATTGGACGAAAAAAGCTCCTCTGTCTCCGACCGAATCTCGGAAAATACGGCTTCGGAACGGTTCTGCTCTGTCTCTCCCCCTCCGGACTCCTCCGTTTCAAAGGTCGGTTCGAGGGCTGTATCGCCGTCAGGCTCATTGCCGCAGCCCCCTGACAGTGTGCAGCAAAGCAAAATGCAGCTTAACAGTTTCACGCCTATATCTGCCCTTCGTTTTCCCATACAAACATCCTCCTCACCGAACCTGACCGGTTCCGCCCCATCCTGCAGCCCCTGCAGACCTCCTTGAATCTGTGCCGGGCAGTCTCCCCATCTTTGCCATTCCCGCCATAGCCTTATGGTTCTGCTCCTCCCCTGCCAAAGCCTCCCAGAATTCCTCCGATCCCGGCCTCTGTACTCCCGTCCCCTCTTGCAGCAGGGAATATACGCTCAAAGACGAAGGAATATCAAAGGGCGCCAGCAACTCAGCAGTATGACCGTCCATAAAATCGGAAATATTCCACACTACTACAGTAGTTTCTATACACATATACTACCACAGCATTTTCCCCTAGTCAACATCACACAGAAGATGCCCTTGGCGAACAAGCCGCACAAGGGCATCTATATCATGCACCCACATCATGTTCCATAATCTCAGACGTAAATCACCTTCACCTCGCCAAATACCGCATCCCCGCCCACATACATCTCATAGACGCCGTCCGGCTCCCACCTTCCCCTGGCTCCCGAGGAGCCTAGGACTCTCTGAACATTCACCCGCACGTTCCATGAAGAGGGAACATACAGCGTCACGCTCCCGAAAACAGATTCCACCCGCACATTTATGGAGCCTTCGGCGGGCACGGCGTCCATGAAATAGATAGACAGAGCGCCAAACACATTCTCTATATTCACCTCTGAAACCTCACCGGAAATATACTTCATCGACGAGCCGCAAATGTTCTCATACCTGCGCTGGCTCCCGCTCTGCTCATCCTTCATAACCATTCCCCCGCCGTTCATAGCCTTGTACCGCCACCTGCTAAAACCGGGAAACAGCATTTTCAAAGCTATGGTACACAGCAGGGCGGCTCCCAGCACAGGCCAAGGCGTGATGGCTTCCAGATGCAGCGCCTCATCATTTAAGATGATCAGGAACGCGATGGAGAAAAGAATGGTCCCGAACTTTCCTTTTGCGATCCCATTGATCACAAACGCCACGAAAATGGCGGAGAACAGAATCGGCCAGAACCCAATCCCCTCCAGGTACCCCAGCCTACTGGCCAATAGGGCTGCCGCCAGCAGTATCAGCATGATCGCCCAAAAAACACTCTTTTTTCCTCGATACATAATCTTACCTCTTTCCGCATGAATCCCTCATGCTGATGATTCGACCACTCTTCCCATCCTGCGGATTCCCGCCCGGTCAAAGCCCCAGCTTTCTGGCATTGAGCCTTTCCGTCACCGCCTTGTAATAGGAGCGTGACACCAACGTTTTCTTGCTGCTGTCTCTGAACTCCATTATGCTGGAAGCGGCCAGATTCTTCGTGATAGAATAGACGCAATCCAGATTGGCGATGGAGGACTTAGAAATCCGCATGAATCTTCCGGGCAGAAGCTCCTCCAGTTCATAAAGCTTATAGTCGCAGGAAAACATTTTGTTTGCCGTGTGGGCCCGCAGCTCCCTTCCCTCCGTCTCGAAGAAAAAAATTTCCTCCAAAGGGATGAAAAAGGTCTTCTCTCCGCTCCTGAGGGACAAGCACCTCTTTCCATTGCCTTGCTCTGATATATAGTTTTGTATGCCGACTACCAAGTCATTCAGGCGGCCGCAGCGGATGACGATCTCTTCCTCCGCCAGCTCCTCTTCAATCTCGATCTTTACCTTCATACCATACCTCTGCAATGGTTCCGGGTGCTTCCTACTCTTTTTGTTTGCCGCAGGTCTATGTTCTCAGTATACAGCAAACTCCGTATATGTAAATAGGTTCTGCGCAAGAGGTAACTATAGCACTGCAAGAGGTAAGTATCATGGAATCAAGTCCTCAATCCATGATGCTGTAGCTCATCCATTCGTAAAGAAGCCTCGTTCCCTCGGTTATCTCCGGGGGCAGCAGCGCCCGTGCCACCAGTTTCAGCTCCTCCGTCTCCTCATCTATGCGCTTCAGACGGGCATAGTCCCCGTCAATCTCCGCCACCACATATTCAAATCTGCTCACGGACATTACACCTCCTAAAATTTTTCGTCTCTACAGCTTGCCCGCACATCTCCATATACGGCCAAGCTTCCCCCTGACCCCTTCCCTGAACGGCCTTTCGCTGCCTCTGCGAAACGGCCCATGCGGTCTGCAGCCCATAACCGCGCCCTCCCAGACAAAAGCATCAGCCCATTTCTCCACTGCCAAAAAAGCCGCCCCGTTTGGGACGGCTTTTCATCGAGGGCAGGTATAGCCCGCCCTGATTTCTTCTATCCTTTTACATCATATAACCTTTTTTACATCATTCCGCCCATTCCGCCTGCACCTGCGGGCATTGCGGGAGTCTCCTCCTTGATGTTTGCAACCACGCTCTCGGTGGTCAGCAGAGTGCTTGCAACGCTGGTAGCATTCTGCAGCGCGCTTCTGGTCACCTTGGCAGGATCCAGAATGCCTGCGCTGACCATGTCCACATACTCTTCCTTCAGCACGTCGAAGCCAACGCCCTCACCGGACTCTCTCACCTTGTTGATGATCACGCTGCCTTCCAGACCTGCATTTGCAGCGATGTGGAACAGAGGAGCCTCCAGAGCCTTCAGCACGATGCTTGCACCGGTCTTCTCGTCGCCCTCCAGACTCTCAGCCAGCTTCACAACTTCCTTTGCGGCATGGATATAAGCGGAACCGCCGCCGCAGATGATGCCTTCCTCCACTGCAGCTCTGGTGGCCGCCAGAGCGTCCTCCATGCGCAGCTTGGCTTCCTTCATCTCGGTCTCGGTAGCGGCGCCTACACGAATGACGGCTACGCCGCCGGCCAGCTTGGCCAGCCGCTCCTGGAGCTTCTCTCTGTCGAAATCGGAGGTTGTCTCCTCGATCTGCTTCTTGATCTGGGCAATGCGGGCCTGAATCTCGTCCTTCTCGCCCTCGCCGTCTACAATGACGGTGTTCTCTTTCTGAACCTTCACGGACTTTGCATGTCCCAGCATGTCCAGAGTGGTATCCTTCAGCTCATAGCCAAGATCGGAGCTGATCACGGTTCCGCCGGTAAGGATTGCGATATCCTGCAGCATATCCTTCCTTCTGTCGCCGTAGCCGGGAGCCTTCACAG
>OFGO01000466.1_pt1 | contig 37742 bp, 28 predicted proteins | sample 1521761 | NCBI WGS metagenome assembly OFGO01 (sample SAMEA3504128, study PRJEB24116) | mouse gut metagenome | biome: mouse gut; feature: mouse-associated habitat; material: faeces | place: Denmark | collected 2011
GGGCGGACAGCCCGCCGTTTCTGCGTCTGCGGATGATGTGGAAGCGCAGACGAAAGGCCCCGACCTCTCTCAATTCCATCTGTTTCCCCCAGTGGAGGAGCAGGTGGAGCGCATTACCCAGGCCCAGGCTGAAGAACGGCAGACAGTTCAGCAGCAGACCGTCATCCCTGTTGAGCCGGTGCCGGACGCGGTGGTTGGCCGCGCCCTCGCCTGCGGCGGCAATGACCGGCACAGCATTGAGCGCATTGTGGCGTTTTTCCAGAAGTCCCCCCTGGGTTCCGCCGCCGCGACCTTCATGAAAAACGAGTTTGGCGAGGGCGGCAAAGGTGTCTCCATCAACGGGCAGGACTACGCTTTGTGGTTCAGCGAGGAGGGCTTTCGCATCGCGCCGGGGCGGTCCGCTTTCGGCCCCGGAAGCACGTTAGTCACCTGGGTGAACGCCGCCGTCATGGTGTCCAAGCTCCTGCGGGATGGGCAGTTTACCGCCCAGGAGAAGATCGACGGGGCGGCGGACAACGAGTACCGGGAGCTGGCGGAGAAGCTGTGGTATCTGTGCCAGGATTTCAGCGAGAGTGCCAGGGAACGGAACCTGCTGCCCACGCTGTCAAAAATCTTTTGGACAAAGGGCTTCCCCGATGAATCCCAGCAGTTCGCCGAGCTGCTGAAAACACCGGCCAGCCGTCAGCAGATCGTACAGGAGCTGGCAGAGTTTGTGGGAGCGTATGACAGTAACCCGACGCTTTTGCGCTATAGGCGCATCCACGACCCCCAGAAATTGTTGGTCGATGTGGTCAACCTGTTCACGCCCCGCGAGGAGTTCCGTGCGCGGGAGGGCTTTTCCCCGGCCAAGGCCAGCTTCATTACCGAGGAGGAGATCGACCGCCTGTTCCTGCGGGGCAGCAACTATGAGGACGGAAAATTCCGCATTTACTCCTATTTTGTGCAGGGGCACAATCCCCAGGAGTGCGCCCGGTTTTTACGGGAGGCGTATGGCGAGGGCGGGTTTGGTCACATCGGATGCAATGAATCGCACGGCAGTAAGGGGATCAAATTCACCCGTGAGGATGATGAATCCGGCTTTAAGGGGTACGCCACCATCCAACTGAACTGGAACCAGGCGCAGAAGCGCGTCCGTGGGCTGATCGACAGCGGGAAATATCTCAGTGCCCTGGAAAAATCTCACCTTTCCCACTATGAAAACGAACAGCTTGCCCGCAGGATCTATTGGTTCTATCACAACGACCCCAACAGGACAAAGGCTCCCCCGTTCGATATGGATGAGCCGGTCAACCAGATTTTGAGCGTTCTGACCTCGGAAGATCGCGGGGCGCAGCACAGGATGGCTCAGGAGATGACCAATATTCTGGCCGCTGTGTCCCCGGACAGTGAAGCCTACCAGCGCATGATCCCCGTTCTGCGGGATGTGGAGGCGTTTCGGCGGGGCGAATACTCCCTGTTCAAACCTTTGCCGGAGGCGGTTTTGGAGGCCGAGCGTCAAGAAAAACAGGCGGCAAAGGAGGCCCGGAAAGCAGAGCGGGAGGCGCAAAAGGCTGAACAGGCGCGGTGCATCCAAGCCCAGAAGGGGGCTCAGGCAGAGCCGGAGGGCAAGCTGGCGGCAGCGGCCCGCGCCCTGGGGAAAAAGATGCGGCCCCAGGCAGCGGAGGATGAGGATGGGCAAATGTCCTTCGACCTGTTCTCTATGCCTGCGGCACAGGAGGAACCGCCCACCGTCGAACCTGCCGCGCCAGCGACTGAGCCCGCCGCACCCCAGGCAGAGGATGAGAGCTCCCGCGCCCCCTGGTGGGATGAGCTGAACGAGATCAGGCAGGCACACCCGGACAGCATGATCCTCTATCAGATGGGCGATTTCTTTGAGCTGTACGGCGAGGATGCCAAAACCGCCGCCCCCCTGCTGGGCCTGACACTCTTTACCCGGCCCATTGGCGGCATGGGGCGCGTGGATGTGTGCGGCTTTCCCGCCTACGCGCTGGATGAGTATGTGGAAAAACTGCGGGTCAGCCATGACGTGACTGTTGTTCCCACTGACAGACAGCCCCACACCATGCGCGCCTTTCCCGACGGGGCCGATGATGTCAAAGTTGCCGTCACTGTCCCCAACTACAAAGCAACGGTGACTGCGGAGGAAGCGCCGCTGCTGGAGCGGCTCATGGCCGACGCGGGGATCAGCGCCGCCCGTTTTGTCCATGACAATGGCGATGTCACCTTCAGCTTTTCGGCGGCTGACCGGGACGCGGTGGAAAACCTGATCGCCAAATTGAGGGCGGAACTTGCCAAAGCGGTGGTGGCTACATATGCCGCGCCTACCCCAAAAAAGCCCGGACGGTCCAGGCCGGAGCTGAATTACCGCGCTCTGGCGAAGCTGTTCCCCGAGGTGGTCAGCGGCGAGTACCGCTATCTGCGCCTGGAGGCCGGGGACAGCATGATGCCCCTGCATCTGGAGTGGACCGGCGCGGACGAAATTACCATCAGCCACACCTATATCCACAACGGCGATGTGATGCGCGACCCGGAGATGACCTTCCGGGTGGACCGGGACAAGGGGACACTGGAACCGCTGACCTTCCAACAGGACGGCTCCATTCAAGTCTATCAGCAGGTCTACCCCGAACCCGGCAGGTGGATTCCCAAGCTGCGGAGCGATTTGAACCACTTCGCCCAAGGCTGGTTCAGTAACATTGCCCAACAGAAATACCGCAAGCGGGAGGCCGTTTTGGTGCGGGATGGCGAGGATACCCGCGTTACCTTCCTGGAAAATGGCACGGCGATCAACCCGCCCCCGCCCAAGGCCGCTGACACGGGCATGGCCCCCGCCCAGGAACAGGCGGAGGCAGCGTCCCCCGCCCGCACACTGGACCCCGTTGTGTTTTACCGCAGCCTTTTGGAGATGGTGGACCGGGAGATCAGCCGGGGTGGTCTGGGCTTTGACCTGCGGGAGCACATCGTCAGCTATGAGACCGGCAGGGATCGGATTGAAGCTGAACTTAGAGGCTATGTTGATTTTGTGACCGGCGGCGACCCAGACGCTATGGCGGCATATGATACCCTGCCCATGTTCCGGGAGTGGCTGGCGGAGGACCTGCTGGAGCGCGGCTACAACAATGCCGCCGTTGACGCCCCGGACGGGCCCCAGCGCCATGCCGATGATCCCGACGCGCCCGAGTGGGCGAAGGGCGCGCCGCCTGTGCCCAAGGCAAACTATGTTGAGTGGTCCGCCAAGGAACCGATACAGCGCCCTGCGGCGGCACCTGCCGAGGCGGAGGCACAGAATCAACCTGATGCCGCTTCCCCTGCCCGTGACCCTATGGCCCCGGCCTATCAAGAGGGCGACACAGTATATATTCGAGATATAGCCTTTGTGATCTCAAAGGTCGAGAAATCCAGGGTATTGCTGCACGACCCATCCCATAACCTTCCCATTTATGAATCCATGGGTAAAGATGCCTTTGCGCGGGCGCTTTTGCAGGACCCGCGCAACGCGGGGTTCACGCGGTTCATCACCGCATATTTGCCGGACGTAAACGCCGATCTCCGGGAGGCCCTGGTGGGCGGCGGAGGTTTGCTGGAACTGAAGGATAAAGCGTCCATCGTGGGTTACATTGAGGCGGGCGAGGACAATTTGAAGATCGCCCAGCGCATGGCGGACGCCTATGCCGGTACTGCGGAAACCATGGAGCTGCTGTCCGGCGATCAGGCGGATTACTTTGCCAACAGGGAAGGCTTTGAGGTTAATGTCCATGACAGATTTGGTACAAAGATAACCATGACCTGGAATCTGGTCGTACCCATTCTCCGCGCACTCTATCAGGAGCAGTTGGACGGCTTTCTCCATGAGGCCCCCGGCGCGGAGCATTCCGAGCCGGGACAGGAGGAGGCCAATCCCCCGGCACCCCAGGAGCCGGAGGTGGTGTCTGACCCCACCGGGGCGGGCGCGCCGGAGCAGCCGGAAAACGATGCTGCCATCCCTGTGGAGCCCGACTTTGCGCCTATGGCGGAACAATACTGGGATCTGAAATCCCAACACCCGGATAAACTGGTGGGCGTCCAGGTTGGGGAGTTCATGATGTTCTACGGCAAGGACGCGGAGGAGGCTTCCGCCGCGCTGGGAACCAAAGCGCCGGTGCTGGGCCTCCCCGGCCTGGGCCAAACCCCTGCCACCGGGAGCCGGGACGCATGGCAGGCGGTACTCAAAAAGCTGCTGGAGCGCGGGCACAGCGTGGTGCTGGCCCGTCCCAACCCCGAGCGCGGCCCGGATGCGCCCTATGAGGTCATCCAGGAGAGCAGTGCCGCCGACTATATTCCCATCGGCATGGAGCTGATGATGGACGGGCGGCGCATGAAGATCGACAGCGTGGACTATGCCAACAACGAGGTCAAGCTGCTGGACCTGGATTTGAAGGGCTGGTTCCCCGTGTTCCGTTCAGCGCCCGTCCCCTATGTGCGGGAATCCGTGGAGGACGCGCTTACCAGCGAGGAGTACATCGCCGCTGAAATGGCCCACCGGCTTAGGCAGGAGGAAGCGGCGGAGGCTGCCGCCGCCAGCGCCCCGGACCATGACGCGGCGGATGATATCCCCATCGGCATGGAGCTGACTGTAGACGGACAGCGTGTGAAGATTGACAGCGTAGATGCTGAACAAGATATTGTCCGTCTCAAAATCCTTGATTCAGAATATTCCTATCTTCAAAGGTCCGTTCAAGATGTGCGGGACCTTATCGCAGAGGCGCATCCCTTTGTTCATGGTGCGGATAGGCCCGCGCAGCCTTCCGAGCCGGAGCCGGAACAGGTGGAGATCGACGGCGGGCAGATCGTACAGCCCGAACCGCCAGCGCCCCGGCCCGCCCAGGAGCGGCATAATTTCCATATTACCGACGATAACCTGGGCGCAGGCGGCGAGAAAACCAAATATCAGTACAATGTGACGGCCATCCGTACCTTAAAGCAGATCGAGGGGGAGGGCCGTCTTGCCACCCCCGAGGAGCAGGAGGTCTTGTCTCGCTATGTGGGCTGGGGCGGCATCTCCAAGGCGTTCGATCCCGACGATCCCAAGTGGGCCAAGGAGTACGCCGAGCTGAAGGAGCTGCTGACCCCGGAGGAGTACGATTCCGCCCGCAGTACGGTGCTCAACGCCCACTACACCAGTCCCACCGTTGTCAAGGCCATGTATCAGGCAGTGGAGAACATGAAGTTCCAGCCGGGGACGGTGCTGGAGCCCTCCATGGGCATCGGCAACTTCTTCGGCCTGCTGCCGGAGTCCCTGGACAGGGCCAAGCTGTACGGTGTGGAGCTGGACAGCCTCACCGGGCGCATCGCCCGCCAGCTTTATCAAAAGGCGGATATCACCGTGGAGGGCTTTGAAAAGACCAATCAGCGGGATTTCTACGATCTGGCCGTGGGCAACGTGCCCTTTGGACAGTACCATGTCAACGACCCGGCCTACAACAAGCTGGGTTTTAACATCCACAACTATTTCTTCGCCAAGACACTGGATCAGGTGCGTCCCGGCGGCATCGTGGCCTTTGTCACCAGCCGTTACACCATGGACGCCAAGGATTCCACCGTCCGCAAGTATCTGGCGGAGCGGGCCGACCTGCTGGGGGCCATCCGCCTGCCGGAAAACGCCTTCAAAGCCAACGCCGGGACGGAGGTGGTGTCCGACATCATTTTTCTGCAAAAGCGGGACCGGCCCGCCGTGGAGCTGCCCAGTTGGGTTGGGGTGGGCGAAAATGACGATGGATTTAAGATCAACCATTATTTTTTAGAGCACCCGGACATGGTGCTGGGCACCCCCACCTCGGACAGCACCCAGTATGGCAGACAGGGCTACACCGTGGCCCCCATCGAGGGGGCGAACCTCGCCGACCAGCTTGACGGGGCCATCCGGAACCTCGCCCCGCCCGACCGGGAGCTGCTGGAGCTGGACGCGGCGGATGAACAGACCGGCGAGGTGCTGGAATCCATTCCCGCCGACCCGTCCGTCCGCAATTTCAGCTATGCGCTGCGGGAGGGAAAACTCTATTTCCGCGAAAATTCCCGCATGACGCCGGTGACACTGGGCAAAACGCCCATGGAGCGCGTCAAGGGCATGATCGCCATCCGGGACAGCGCCCGGAAACTCATCGACCTCCAACTGCAAAACGCCGGGGACGATGAAGTGAAGGCGGAACAGGCTAATCTCAACCGTCTTTACGACCAATACACCCAGAAATACGGGCTGTTGAACAGCCTGGGCAATAAGCTGGCCTTTGAACAGGATTCCGCTTACCCTCTGCTGTGCTCGCTGGAGGTCATCGACGATGAGGGCAAGCTGGAGCGCAAGGCGGATATGTTCACCAAGCGCACCATCCAGAACCGCCGCCCCGTCACCAGCGTGGACACGGCGGTGGAGGCCCTGGCGGTGTCCATCGGCGAGAAGGCCCGCGTGGATTTGGAGTACATGGCCGGTCTCATGGGCGGGCCGGACAAAATTCCTCAGATCGTGGCCGATCTGGAGGGCATCATCTTCAAGGACCCCGCCACCGGCCCCTTCGATTTTGCGGAGGGCGGCGAGTGCTGGTCCCATGGCTGGCAGGCGGCGGACGAATACCTGTCCGGCGATGTGCGGGTGAAGCTGGCCCAGGCCCGCCTCGCAGCGGAGGATCACCCGGAGTTCGCCGTCAATGTGGAGAAGCTGGAGCAGGTGCAGCCCAAGGACCTCACCGCCTCGGAGATCAGCGTCCGCGTGGGCGCGTCCTGGATCGACCCCGAATACTACCAGCAGTTCATGTATGAGCTGTGCCAGACCCCGGAACGGCTGCGGGACGGTAAGATCAAGCTGATGTATTCCGATTCCTCCGGCGAGTGGCGGGTGCTGAACAAGAGCGCCGACAGCAAGGATAACGTCCGCGTCCACGCCACCTACGGCACCAAGCGGATTAACGCCTATGAGATTTTTGAGGCGCTGCTGAACCAGCGGGATGTGCGCATTTTTGATAAGCATTGGGAGGACGGGAAGGAAGTCCGCGTCCTCAATGAAAAGGAGACCGCCATCGCCCAGCAGAAGCAGGAGGCCATCGGCGAGGCGTTCAAGGACTGGATTTTCAAGGACCCGGAGCGCCGGGAAACCCTGTGCCGGAAGTACAACGATAAATTCAACAACATTCGGCCCCGGGAGTATGACGGCTCCCACATCAATTTTGTGGGTATGAACCCGGAGATTGCCCTGCGGCCCCATCAGCGCAACGCCGTGGCCCATATCCTCTACGGCAAAAACACGCTGCTGGCCCACTGTGTGGGCGCGGGCAAGACCTATGAGATGGTTGCCGCCGCCATGGAGAGCAAGCGGCTGGGCCTGTGTCAGAAATCCCTTTTCGTCGTCCCCAACCATTTGACAGAGCAGTGGGGCGGCGATTTTTTGCGCCTCTACCCCGGCGCGAAGGTGCTGGTTGCTACCAAAAAGGACTTTGAACCCAAGCGCCGCCGCAAATTCTGCGCCAGGATCGCCACCGGCGACTATGACGCGGTAATCATCGGGCACAGCCAGTTTGAGAAGATTCCCCTGTCCCCGGAGCGCCAGAAGGCCGTCATCCAGGACCAGATCGACGAGATCATAGAGGCCATCCAGGAGGCAAAGGAGGAGGACGGCGACAGGTTCACCATCAAGCAGATGGAAAAAACCAAGAAAAATCTGGAGGCCAAGCTGAAACGGCTGACCGAGGGCAAGAAAAAGGACAATGTGGTGACCTTTGAGGAGCTGGGCGTAGACCGGCTGTTTGTGGATGAGGCCCATGCGTTCAAAAATTTGTTCCTCCACACGAAAATGAGCCGCGTGGCGGGCATCGCCCAGACCGACGCCCAGAAATCCAGCGATATGTTTGGCAAATGCCGCTATATGGATGAGATCACCGGGGGCCGGGGCATCACCTTCGCTACGGGTACGCCCATCAGCAATTCAATGGTTGAGCTTTATACCATGATGCGATACCTCCAGTTTGATACGCTGGTGAAGAACGGCCACCGTCATTTTGACAACTGGGCGGCGGACTTTGGTGAGAAGGTGACGGCCATGGAGCTGAAGCCGGAGGGGACGGGGTTCCGTTCTAAGACCCGGTTCGCCAAGTTCTACAACCTGCCGGAACTCATGAGCATCTGGAAGGAAGCCGCCGATATTCAGACGGCGGATATGCTGAACCTCCCCACCCCGGAGGCTGAGTACATCACCGTCACCACCGAACCCAGCACTTTTCAGCAGGAGATGGTGGCGGAGCTGGGGGAGCGGGCAGAGGCCGTGCGCAACAGAGAGGTGGAACCGTCCGTGGACAATATGCTGCGGATCACCTCGGACGGGCGCAAACTGGCGCTGGACCAACGCTTGCAGAATCCGCTCCTGCCTGACGATTCCAACAGCAAGGTCAACGCCTGTGTCAGGAATATCGTCAAGGAATGGCGGGACAGCACGGATATCCGGGGGACCCAATTGGTTTTTTGCGATTTGAGCACACCGAAAGGCGACGGCAAGTTCAACGTCTATGACGATATCAAGGCAAAACTCATCGCCCAGGGTATTCCCCAGGAGGAGATCGCGTTTATCCACGACGCCAACACCGAGGCGCAAAAGGCGGAGCTGTTTGCCAAGGTACGCCGGGGGCAGGTGCGGGTGCTCATCGGCAGTACCCAGAAAATGGGAGCTGGCACCAACGTCCAGGACCGCATCGTGGCCTCCCATGACCTGGACTGCCCGTGGCGGCCCGCTGATTTGGAGCAGCGGGCGGGCCGTTCTCTGCGCCAGGGCAACATGAATAAAAAAGTGCGGATGTATAAGTACGTCACCAAGGGCACCTTTGACGCCTACAACTGGGGGCTGGTGGAAAACAAGCAGAAATTCATCGGACAGGTTATGACCAGCAAATCCCCCGCCCGGTCCGCCGAGGACGTGGACGCCACCGCCCTGTCCTACGCCGAGGTCAAGGCCCTGGCTACCGGGGATGATCGAATTCGTGAGAAGATGGACCTGGATGTGCAGGTGGCGAAGCTGAAAATGCTGAAAGCCAACCACGCCGCCATGCAGTATGAAATGCAGGATAAGGCGCTGAAATACTACCCCCAGCAGATGGCCGAGACAAAGCTGTTCATTGAGGCGCTGGGGAAGGATCTGCCCATTGTGCAGGCACATCCCGTCAAAGACGATGCGTTCACTATGACCGTCATGGGGCAGGTTTTCACCGAGCGCAAGGCGGCGGGCGAGGCCATTCTGAAGGCGTGTATGCTGATGGATAACCCGGAAAAAGTGGTGGATTTAGGTGAATACCGGGGCTTCCCCATGCAGCTTCATTGCGATGGGTTCAAATTCAAGGTAACGATGAAGCAGCACTTGACCTACACGGCGGAGCTGTCCGATGACCCGGTGGGCAATGTAGCCCGGATCAATAACGCTTTGGAGGGCATGGCCGAAAATCTGAAACGGAACGAAACCCGGCTGGCCCGGTTGGAAAGCGAACTGAAAAACGCCCAGGAGGAGGCCGAACGCCCCTTCCCCAAGGAGGAGGAGCTTCGGCAGAAATCCGCCCGTCTGACCCAGCTTAACCGGGAGCTGGAGAAGCCCAGCAACAAGGGGGTTAATCAGCATCAGAATAGTGATGGCAGACCGAATTTGGAGGACGGTGGGGCACCCGCACGGGAGAACCCCGTTTCCTTACCCACCCAGGGGAATAAACCGTCCATCCGAGATGCCATCCGTGCGTTTACCCCGCCCGCCCCGGTGTCTCCCAGTGTGGAAAAAGGCCAGCGAGGGGAGGCGGCGCTGTGAGGTACAGCGAGGGCCGGACGGTTGGCCTATATACGAAAGTGTCCCCGGAAGAAAAGAAGGTGATCGACCAGAAGATGGCCCTCCTGGGGACTACCAATCTGCGGGCCTACCTGCGGAAGATGGCGGTGGACGGGTACATCGTGCAGTTGGACATGGGCAGCGTGGTGGAGCTGGTAAAGCTGCTGCGCTCCATTTCCAACAATGTGAACCAGATCGCCCGCCGTTGTAACGAGACACGGAACCTCTATGCCCAGGACGTGGAGGACCTGCGGCGGGGCTATGCCCAGGTTTGGGAGGGAATCAATGTCTTACTGAAAAAATTTGAGAAGCTGTGATAAATGCGCTGACTGGATTCGAAGGCCAGCGTGGGCAATTTTGCTCACGCTGGCCTTTCAAGGTTTTTGCTCAGGGATCAAATTTGGAAATAGTCCAGCAATATATCCCGCAGCAATTCGTGGCGGTCCACCTCTGTAATAAGCAACCGCGCCCCTCTATGGTTGGTGATGTACGCGGGATCGCCTGTCAGAATGTAGCCGATGATTTGGTCGGTGGGGCGGTATCCCCGCTCCATTAAAGCCGCATAAATACGGCCAATGGTTTCTTTTCTCTGTATCTGGTCCATAGCTCCCTCTCCCGGCGGGACCGTTTCTTGTTAAAACGGGTTGTCTTGAACAGCCTCACCCTTGATTTCTAAAATATCCTCAATAGAGATGGCCGTGCCGTCCATGAGAACGACACAGCCCTGCAATGGGTCAATTTTCCTGATCCTTCCCATAGTGGCGACATAAGTCCCGCCGCTCTTTTTTTCATCGGGCAGAAAATATGTGAATACGCCCTCCTCGCCTGTTTCAAACAGATGCCGCAGCTTCTCGTCCAGAACGCCCTTCTCATCCTCAGTAAGTTCCACCCGCTCCCCGGTAACACGGACTGTCTCTTGAATGGCTGAACCGTAACCAGATAGGGCTTGAAAGGGCTGGAACTGCGCCGCCCGGTCTGCCATAGGCATACGGGGATGTCTGGTCGGTATGGGGTAGGGCAGATTCAAAATATCATCGTAAGCTCCCATGTTAAGCCTTATGCCCCCCGATACGTCCATTGCGGTCAGCGGCGGTAGCGCCGTCAATCAAATTTGTCCCCTTTAAGATGGCGTTTTTGCCATACTTGTTCTTGATGCCCAGCATGGCCTCCTGGAGTTTGCGCTCCCGTGCCAGCTCCGCCGCTTCAGCTTCCTTTTTTGCCTGAGCGGCTGCGTAGTCTGTGAACAGGTCCATTTGCTCCATGACTGGCCCATCAGATACCGTGGTTTCATCCGTCACCCGGTTTGCGGCAAGGTACAACCGGCGGATCAGCAGGTTTCTATCCACGGTGCGGTCAAAGAGTTCCAGGATCGCCGCTGTGATACGCTTGGAGGAGGCGGTGTGCTCCTCCAAATTGGCGGTGCCGTGGGCGTGTTTGGGAATCTGCCGCCCATAGCGGTCTGTTTTGACCTCGCCGTGGTATTGCTTGCGGCGCTCACTGTCCCGGAGATTGTCGATATCATAGCCCACGGTGAGGGTGAGCTGGTTCGTCACCAGCCGCTGGCCCACCAGTTCGAGGGCCAGTTGGTCCGCCATTTCCCAGGCTACCATTCGGGCCTTGTCGAAGGGATAGGGACAGGTGAGCACCTGCCCGGAGCCTACGCTTTTTGCTTCGGGCTTGTACGCTTTGATGTCAGCCATTGTTACCGGCTCGTACCCCCAGGCATGGTCGATCAAGAGTTCCGCGTTCACGCCGAACATCCTGTAAAGAAGATCTTCGTTGTAGTAGTCGGCGGCATTACCGATGGAGCACCGGGCGATATCTCCCATGGTGTACAGCCCCTGTGCCTCCAGTTTTTTGGCGTAGCCCGGTCCCACCCGCCAGAAGTCTGTGAGGGGGCGGTGATCCCACAGCAGGCGGCGGTAGCTCATCTCGTCCATTGCTGCCACACGCACACCGTTTTTGTCCGGTTTGGTGTGCTTGGCCCAGATATCCATGGCTACCTTCGCCAGATATAAGTTGGTGCCGATGCCCGCCGTGGCGGTAATGCCGGTGGTGTCCAACACGTCCAGAACGATCTTTCGAGCCAGCTCCCGAGGAGTGAGTTGATAGGTGGGCAGGTAGTTGGTCACATCCATCAGCACCTCGTCGATACTATACGCGAACACATCTTCGGGGGCCACGTATTTCAAATAGACGTTGTAGATTTTTGTGCTCCATTCGATATAATGGGCCATCCTGGGCGGGGCAACCAGGTAATCCAGGGCCAGTTCTGGGTGGGCTTTTACGTCCGGGTCATACCAGGAGGAGCCGGTGAACTGCCGTCCCGGAGCGTTCCGCCGCCGTTGGGCGTTCACCTCCGCCACCCGCTGTACTACCTCGAACAGCCTTGCGCGGCCGGAGATGCCATAGGATTTCAAAGATGGTGTGACCGCCAAACAGATGGTTTTCTCTGTCCGGCTCTTGTCCGCCACCACAAGATTGGTGGTTAGGGGGTCCAGGCCGCGCTCAATGCACTCGACGGAAGCGTAAAAACTTCTGAGGTCGATAGCCATATACACCTTGTCTTTCATACCGGACTCACCTCCCACCTCAGCGTACCACAGGTTATCCCTATTATACACTTCATCAGCGCAATTGTCCATATGTTCGATGACGTTGCAAAAAAGAAATGCCCATAGGGCTTTATGAAAAGAGATGATATGTTATATCAAGCGTAACAAAGGAACAGATAGAAAAGGCGAAGGAATGGGACTTGCTTTCCTATCTCCAAACCTATGAACCCCATGAGCTGAAACGGTGCGGCCCAAACGAATACTGCACCCGCACCCATGACAGCCTCAAAATCTCCAACGGGAAATGGTGCTGGCACAGCCGGGGCGTCGGTGGCCGGACGGCGTTGGATTATCTCATTGAGGTGCGGGATATGACCTTTGTGGAGGCGGTGGAGACCCTGTGCGGTTCTCGTGCCCCGCCGCCCCAGGAACGGCCAAAGCCAAAGCCCCCGAAGCCCTTCCAGCTCCCAGATGCCAGCCGGTTCCCCTCCGCCATGCTATCCTATCTGCAAGGCCGGGGCATTCACCCGGAGCTGCTGCAAGCGTGTATTCAGGCCGGTACTCTTTACGAGAGCCGGAAATATCGGAACTGTGTCTTTGTGGGCAGGGACCCGGCAGGCCGCGCCCGGTTCGCCTGCCTGCGGGGGACGCGGGACAACTTTCGGATGGATGTGGAGGGCAGCGACAAGCGATATGGTTTTTCCCTGCTGGCCGCTGACCCGGCGTGTCCCAGGCTGGCCGTGGCGGAAAGCCCCATTGACGCCCTCTCCCTGGCCTCGCTGGTGAAGCAGGCCGGGGGCGACTGGCGGGACAGCCACTACATTTCCCTGGGCGGAACCGCGCCCCGAGCCATGCTCCAATTTCTGCACGATCATCCGCGCATTACCCAAGTGAGCTTGTGCCTTGACAATGACAAGGCCGGGATGGAGGGCATGGAACGGCTGGAGCGGGCCATTCGAGAGGAGCCGGAGCTATCCCAGCGGATAAAACTGATCTATCATAACCCGCCGCCTGCGGAGTATGGGAAGGACTATAACGAATTTCTCTGCACACAGGTGCGCACACAACAGAAAAAAGTAGTGGAACATCAATGCGCTTTGTGATATATTGTAAAAGGTAGTTAAAAAGCATGGAATCTGGATTAAAGCTAAAACATCATTTTTATGAGTTGTGGTGAGGTTTTACATGAGCATAATTTTGCATCAAAACTCAAAAGGCGTTACAATCGTCCGGGACGATTTCAAGCGGCGCAGCCAAGTTAAGGTTTACAGCGGCTTCCCGGAAAACAAGTATTGCATTCGCACATACCGTTTTGACTTTATCCAAGACCCAATAGAGATCCCATACAATTCCTGGGCCAATGTGGATTGCTGCGGCGGCTGGGCCTATGACGAGGAGTATCTGAATACCGCTGTGCAGAATGGTTTGAAACTCTTTGCGGGCATATCGCACTCCCTCAAACATATATATACTCCTGACTATCCCACCCGAGAGGAAGCACTACGCCAATTTCGGATTTTTAAAGATTCTCTGCCTGCGGATATTTTTGCCGATGTGGAAGATCAGCAATCAGGACCAGCGTATCTAAACACATTCATCTGCCGGATCGGAAGCATATCGGATTATATCAACCTTGATACGGTATTCGAGTTTTACGAGAAGTTGGGCCATTATGTTTCTGCCTCCGAAAAAAAGGAGGTTGAGCACCTTTGCGCTTGTGAAATGAAATTATATGGAACAGATAAGGCCCCATTCTCGTATTCACAGGCAGGAACTACGGCAGAGTTTATTACCACCGGCCTGCTTTTGGGCTATCCTATCGAATCAACAGTCAGCGTTCTCCACGGGAATTGAAACGTGAATGAGAACCCCGCCTTATAAAAAAAGTGATGCTGGATATAATTTCTTTGAAAGTTCTACTTAAAATATTTATAGAAGGAGTTTTGCCGGTATGGATGAACAAAAAGTAAGGCGTCCCCGCCGCACCGCTGAACAGAAGGCTGCTGACATTGACGCCAAAATTCAGAAGCTGAACGAGGATTTGGAAAGCATTGAGGCAAGACGGACTGCCGCAAACCAGGAATTTGACGCGAAGGCGGCGGCGGTGAAGGAGCGAATTGCGGTGCTGGAGCAGCAGAAAAAAGACATTCTCGCACCTAAGCCTCCGCGCAAACCCCGCAAGACGAAAAAACAGAAGATACAAGAACTCATTCAGACCGCCAGCAAATCCGGGCTGAAGCCGGAGGAGATCGCCGAGCGTCTGGGTTTAGCTCAAACTGAGGAATGATAGAAAATGTGGGTAGGGCGCATGGCCTACCCACATTTTTTATAACAAGACCACTGAAATAAAATGGGGACTACTCCTCAATCTTCACAATATCCACGGCTGATTCCAGAAGCAAATTGATGATCTCATTTCTGGATCGGTTTGCAGTTTCCGCCAGAGCGTCCAACCGCTCAATCAGTTCATCCCTCATGCGGACAGACACGACCTTATGCCCATCGTCCCCTCTGCGGGCAGACTTCTTTTTGATTTTGATTTCCTCTGCCATACTGCCACCCCTTCTGATAGTTATAGTGTAGCTTGACAGAGATGATTTTAGTATATTATAATGATATAGTTCTAATAGACTATACTTTTATAGTCGAAAGAAAGGAGGATCAAGTGGCGATTTCCAGCCTATACCCCCGCAAAACCATGCGCAACCACAGGCGGTTCATGATGGACCGCCTGGACTACGATCAAAAAGCGGAAAAAACCATCGACGGCGAGCTGGTGTCCTCCTTTATGTGTCTGCCGGAGTCCGCCGCCGAGGAGTTTGAGGCCAGCAAAAAGCTCTATTTCCAGCTCACTGGGCGCAGACAGGACCCGGCTCACGACATACTCATGTACCGCATCATCCAGTCCTTCAAACCCGGCGAGATCACCCCGGAGGAGGCCAACCGCATTGGCTACGAGCTGGCTATGAAATTCACCAAAGGCCAGCACCAATTTGTGGTGTCCACCCATGTGGACAAGGCCCACATTCACACCCACATTGAGTTTAACAGTACCAATCTTAACTGTGACGGCAAATTTCAGAACGTTAAGGATTCCGCTTTCATCCTGCGGGAGCTGAATGACAATCTGTGCAGGTCCCACGGCTATTCAGTCATTGAAAATCCAAAGCCCAGCGCAAAGAAACAGAAAGAACTGGCGGCGGCTCAATACGGCTCCAGTCATAAGGAGCAGCTACGGCAGGCCATTGACCGGGTGCTTCCCAACAGCCGGGACTACGAGGATTTCCTGGCAAAAATGCGGGCCGAGGGCTATGAGGTAAAGGAGGGAAAAACGCTGTCCTTCCGCGCCCCCGGCTGGGACCGCTTCACCCGCTCCTCCAAACTGGGGAGCGATTATACCAGGGAAGCCCTGCGGGAGCGTTTCGCCGTCCGGGGCGGGGGGCCTGCCGGGGCAAAGAAGCCCTTTCAGCGGGATGGCCGGAAGGTCAATCTGCTTATCGACATTCAAGCGAAGATGGCCGCTGGGAAGGGTGCCGGGTATGAGCACTGGGCAAAAATATTTAATCTGAAAGAGGCCGCTAAGACGCTGAATTTTCTGGTGGACAACGGCCTGACCGATTATGATGAGCTGGCGGCACGGGCGGTGCAGGCCGGGGACAGGTTCAATGCCGCTTCCCGCCGCATCAAACAGTTAGAGGCGCGGATGGCCGATGTCGCCCAGTTAAAGACCCATATCATCAATTACTCCAAGACGCGGGAGGTCTACGCTGCCTATAAGAAGTCCCGCCATAAAAAGGAATTCCTGGCGGAGCATGGGGCCGAGATCGCCCAGCATGAGGCTGCGAAAAGGGCCTTTGACGCCCTGGGCGGCAAGCCCATCCCCAAAGTGGCCCAGCTTTCCCAGGAGTACGCCGAGCTGCTGGCGGAGAAGCAGCGGGAATACGAGGAGTACCGAACGGCGCGTCAGGACATGATCGCTTATCAGACAGCGAAGCAGAACGTGGACAAAATCCTCGGCCTGGAGCTGGAGGAACAAGAGCAGAATAGAGAACAAAAGCCGGAGCGGTGACTGCAAAAATTCTCCCATGCCGCTTGGTATGGGAGAATTTTTTATATTCATTCAACTGTAGCGTTTGTCGGCTATTCATCTTTGAAACGGACCACAGGAATTTGCTTGACTTTCTTCCCGCTTTTCCGCCGTTCCAGCGCAAATACCATATCATTGGTGCGTTCAAAGAAGCCCTTGCCCCTCTGCCAGCTCATGCCGCATTTGCAATGCTTCAGCCCTATAAACTGCTGTTTCATTTTTCTACCACACGCTGGGCAGACTTTACCGCAGCTCCCTTTCTTTTTGGGCACGGACGGAGGATTTGGGGACGGTTGCGGCTTATCTGGAAGCCCGTCCTCTTGAATGCGAATTTCGTATTGGGGCAGCTTGGAGAGAAGCTCCTGGTGAACCTCGTCATAGGGGACCCATATGCAAGTGGAGACTATTTTCTCATATACCTTATCCGTGATCGCGGACACCGCCGCGCCTTGGGGCATTTCTCCATGCTCCCGATAGTATTCGCACACGGATTTGAACATCCAATCAGCAATTTTGGCTTTATGCTTCTGCCGCAAGTCTCCATAGGTTCTATTGGGCTGCATCTGTCTTTTGTAGGCAAGTGAGGGTCGATGCTTTTTCATCATGATGCGCTCCATTGTTTTTCTTTCAATTTCTGGAGTTCTATATATTCCACAACCGACATTCTCCCATGCTCACTTAAAGATAGCGTGTCCTTTACCAGCTTTTCACAGGAGCAATCACGAGTGACGTACACCATTTCCAATGGCTTCTTTTCATCGTAGGAACATCGGCCAATCAGATAATCGGCAGATACGCCATAATGCTCTGCCAGCGTGATGAAATGCCGGAGAGGAAGCTCATATTCTCCTTTTTCGTATTTGGAATAGTGCTGCTGAGAGATACCCAAAACTGACGCTATATCGCTCTGCGAATAGTCATGATCTTCCCGCAGTTCCCGAAGTAAGTCCATCACATTTTTCAAAGCGGTCCCCCTCCTTTTTAGGAAGCGTACCATACATAGGATAGTGTGTATTGATTTCACCCATTCATTCATGTATAATACATATAATTATATGTATCAAGGAGACACAAATTATGATGAACACCGCTTGCGCGTTCACCGGCCACCGCCCCAGCAAATTCCCATGGAGATATGACGAAACGGACAGCCGGTGTGTGGCGCTGAAAGAGGAACTGACCGGGCAGATATCAAAACTGGCGGAAGTCGGTGTAACGGATTTTTTCAGCGGCATGGCGGAAGGAACCGACACCTACTGTGCGCAGATCGTTCTTGACCTGCGCAGAAAAAACCCCGCGCTGAACCTCCACTGTGTCCTGCCCGGCGAGGGGCAGGCGGACAGATGGAGCGATTCAGCGCGGGAGCGGTATCACATGATTGTAGCGCGGGCCGATTTTGTGGACTATGTGAGCCGGAAATACTATGATGGATGTATGCTGGCACGCAACCGGCGTTTGGTGGATCAGGCCGGAATCCTGCTGGCGGTGTATAATGGGGAGCGGCGCGGAGGAACGGCGGCGACTGTGCGCTACGCGCAAAAGGCGGGGCGGGAGATTATTATGATCGACCCACTTACCCCGACGCTTGCTAACAGTAGAAATCTAAGCTGAAAAAACAAGGGGGATTCATTATGGCTGCAAATCTGCCGCCTGAAATTGGCAAGGCATTGGAAGGGCTGTTCAAAAAAGGGTCGCTGTCAGAAAACGGTGACTGGATCGCGGAATATGTGGATTTCATCGAAACCGAAGCCCACGGTATTCCTGTCCAGCGCGTGAACATCAAGGATGAAGATATGGCGGGTCTTTTGAGCAAGGCTGTTGGGCAATATTCCACCCTTCAGACGGGGCCGCTGGGCGACTATGACGATCTGGAAAATGTCTGCGCCTGTTTGACCGAGGAGCTGGACCGCTACCTGTCTCCTTACAAGGGAAAAACGCTGCTGGTCTGCGGAATAGGGAACCGGGATTTCCCGGCTGATTCCATTGGGCCAGAAACCGCAAAAAGGATTTTTACCCACGTTCCGATGAAGTCTGTGTTTGAAAAACTGACGGTGCTGGCTCCAGGTGTGAGCGGCGAAACAAACATCAGCGGAAGCGCCTTAATCGCCAGCGCATCATCCGCAGTAGACGCGGCCTGTGTGCTGCTGGTCGATTCCACAAATTGCACGGAATATTCCCGGCTCTGCCGCAGTATACAGTTGACGGACGCTGGAATACGGATTTATTACAGCGGAGAGGAATTATCGCAATCCACGATTGGTGTGCCGGTCATTTCTATCGGAATCCCGGCTGTAATCTCTGTCAAGGACTTAGTGCCGGAGATGGAGGCGTCCAATCAAGAGTTTTTGACTGTTTCCAATATTCAAGCTGTGGTAAGAAGGGCCTCGCTGATGATCGCCTGCGCAATTATGCGGGTGGCCTATCCAGAACTGGATCACAGCACCAGCATGATGATCGCGGACTATTCGTTGCTGTAAACCAAGTCTGTATGCCCGCTTTATATGTCCCGCGCGGAGGTGCGGGAAGAAGCGACCAACGGGAGCGGAAAAGCCACGCCGCAAGGCGTGTTCGACTGGACGCGGAGCGGCCAGTCCGGGGCTTGGGGGAACCCCAACAAGCGAGCGGCGAAATCCAAAAGGATATCGCCGCTCATTGCTTGCCCATGTTATCGGAACTTTTCACCCGGCGCTGGTTGTTCGGCAGTTTCTCGCAAAAGGGGGCAAACAAGGCGGGATTCCGGCGAATGCTCGGCTGAAAGTGATCGGGACAGAAATTATAGGAAGGCGGCGTTTCCTATGTCAAACGCACAGTTTCAAGACGGAAATTTCCGATAAAAATCCACATCTCATCTTTACAATGTTTCAACCGGCCCTTTTTCCGTTAAAATGTAGGTTGCATTTTCTATCATTTTACAGAAGGGGGCCGGTGTATGGAGCGCAATACTTACGGCTATGTGCGGGTATCCACACAGGTGCAGAACGAGGCCCGTCAGCTTGCGGCCATGCGGGAGTTTGGCGTGGAGGATGAAAACATCATCATCGAAAAGCAGTCCGGGCGCGATTTCAAGCGGCCGCTCTATCAGCAGTTAGTGGACGGGCTGCGGGCGGGGGATGTGCTGGTGGTCAAAAGCATCGACCGGCTGGGACGGAATTACACGGAGATTTTGGAACAGTGGGCGTTCATTACCAAAAAGCAGGACGCGGCCATTGTGGTGCTGGATATGCCCCTGCTGGACACCCGGCAGGGCCGGGATCTCACCGGGACGCTGATTTCGGACATCGTGCTCCAGCTTCTCAGCTATGTGGCCCAGACGGAGCGGGAAAGCATCCGCCAGCGGCAGGCGGAGGGCATCGCGGCGGCAAAGGAGCGGGGCGTCCGGTTTGGACGTGAGCGGTTGGAACTCCCGGAGAATTTTCTTTTGTTTGCGCAGCTGTGGCAGGAGGGCGGCATTTCGTCCAGGGACGCTGCCAGGGAGCTGGGGGTTTCCTATCAAACCTTCCTGCGTCGGGCGAAGGAGGTTCCCCCCATCGGATAAGGCTGTGACAAAAAGTCCGGCAAAGGTTTTGTCACAGTGAACAGGATATGGAACAGCATCCGTTTCCCTCAAATTGGGGGAGACGGACGCTGTTTTTTTGCATCTCATACCGGCCAAAAGCCGTTTCCCTGAAAAAAGCGGCCACTCTCAGCAAAAAAGCACTCAAAAAAGTAATTGTTATTACCCCGAACGCCGGGATTTTAATAACAAAAGCCATGCTCCGCTTGTTACAAAGAGTATACCCCTTGTAACAACGCTGACAGCAGGCTTCCTGATGGCTTACACCCATTATATCGGCACCTTTTTTGCGGAATTAAGCCTTATTCGGAAAAAATTCTGGATTCGCCCTTTTGTTACAAAAATCATAGTTTTTGTAACAAAGCCGACAGCGCGTTTCGACCACACCCGGTGGAGTTTGCGGACTGCTGGTATTCCCTGGGAAGGGGTGAACCGCATTGCCAAGAAAAGCAAAAGCACAGCGCACCGGGGAGGAGCGGGTCATCCAGCTTGCCGCTGCCAGGGTTCAATTTGATCCCACTGGGACGCGGGAGGAGCTTCAAACCCAACTGCGGGAGCTTGCGAAGGTAATCGCGTCCGGCCTTTCCACGTTGGAGCTGAATCAGAGCAAGGAGCTGCTGGGTGTCTTCGTTTCCGATTTGTTCCTCTCCGTTTCGGATCGGGAACGCCAGGAATTCCGCTGCCAGCGGCAGGCCGAGGGTATCGCGGCGGCGCGCGCCCGTGGTGTGCGGTTTGGCGCGGATCCGAAACCACTACCCGACAATTTTGACGAATGCTACGAGGCGTGGCTGAACGGTGATATGACAGCCACAGACGCGGCTGCGGCCTGTGGCCTTTCAAGGAAAGGGTTCTACAGGATGCGCAAGAAAAAGCAGGACAGGAATGCGGCTGTTTGACATAGCAAAGGGGGGTGGATCGCCGTGCCGCGAAAATCAAAAATCCCATGTGGTGATGGGCAAGTTGTCCAGTACAACACCATCAAAGCGCGGCTCTATCCCACCGAGGTCCAGGCGGAGCTGTTTGAGAACACCTTCGGTTGCTGCCGTTATATCTGGAACCATATGCTGGCCGACCAGCAGCGGTTCTATCTGGAAACCGACAAACACTTTATCCCTACGCCTGCCAAGTACAAAAAAGAAGCGCCGTTCTTGAAAGAGGTCGATAACCAAGCGCTCATCCAGGAGCATAACAAGCTCTCCCAGGCGTTCCGGGTGTTCTTCAAAGACCCCTCGCATTTCGGCTATCCCAACTTCAAAAGGAAAAAAACCGACCGGGATTCCTTTACGGCCTGCAATCATGTTTTTGAATCCGGCCCCACCATTTATATCACGAAAGACGGCATCCGCATGACCAAGGCGGGGATCGTCCGGGCCAAATTTCCCCGCCGTCCGCGAAACGGCTGGAAGCTCAGGCGAATCACTGTGGAGAAGACCCGTTCGGGTAAATATTACTGCTACATTTTGTATGAGTGCTGCGTGAAAGCGCCGGAGACTGTTATTCCAATGGCGGAGACCACGCTGGGATTGAAATACTCCATGCCCCATTTCTATGTAGCTGACAACGGCGCGATGGCCGATGCTCCCCATTGGTTGAAACAGTCCCAGGAGAAGCTGGCGAAGGTCCAGCGGCAGCTTAACCGAATGCAGCCTGGTTCCCAAAACTATCAGGAAGCAGTGCAAAAGTACCGTGAGCTTCATGAGCACATTGCCAACCAGCGGCGCGACTTCATCCACAAGGAATCCCGGCGGATAGCCAACGCTTGGGACGCCGTGTGCGTGAGGGGCGATTCCATGTCGGAGATTTCTCAGCTCGTGAAGCGCGGGAACGCGCTGGAGGCCGGGTTCGGAACCTTCCGGGAGTGCCTGCGCTATAAGCTGGCGCGGCAGGGCAAACCGCTGATCGTGGTGGATCGGTATACGCCCACCACCCGTACCTGCGCCGTCTGCGGGCTGGTGCGGGACGATGAGGTGAGCTACAGGCACCGCAGCTGGCGATGCCCCAAGTGCGGCACGGTACATAATCGGGAGGTCAACGCCGCGAAAAACGTCAAGGCCCAGGGTCTTGACCAGTATTTCGGTTATCAGGAATGGCGCGAAAGCGCCTGACGCATAACACCCCAGTTTGCCGGTCGGGACGCCGGTGAAAGCCCATGATTCCGGCTGGGAGCGTTGAGTGAAACGGAACCACCCTGTTCTGCTTCACTCAGCGTTTCCGAAACCGTTGAGTGGGAAACGAGAGGCCGTCTTTCTTCTGGGATCGCGGCTGAAGCCCTCCGGGGCGTCCAAAACATTATGACGATGAAAAAGCAGGCGAAAGGAGTTTGCCATGCTGTTCCTTCAACTCAAAACAGGAGAATACATGACCATTGGCGGCGATGTGATCGTTCAGCTGAATGATGTTTCCGGCAACCGCTGCAAGCTGATGATCGAAGCCCCCAGGGAAGTCCCTGTCATGCGGGGCGAGCTGCTGGAACGCGCCGGGGCGGAGCGCCCGGAATGCGTGATAGAAACGGCGCGTTCACGCTGGTCGGGATCGGGCCCGTCCTGGAATCGGAACAAGACCCAGGCGCTGATCGCCATGCGGCGGCTGCTCGCTCAAATGGACGGCGGGGACGATCATGTGAAGGATCTGCGCCGCCAGCTGGACTTTTTGTTCCCACCCGAGTTCGCGTCCAATGAGACGATTTATGCTCCAAAATAAAATCGGTTTCTTCCGGCTGACGAGCTGGTTGAAATACAGCGCCGAGCCAATGTTCCAAAGGCCACGGAAAAACAGGCAAAGCGCACCCTTTATTGTGTCGAATCCATGGAACAGGTGAAAGCACAGTGGAGGAAACCCCGGCAATCATTTTATTTATAGGAGGACTATAAAATGAGGATCCAACATAACATCATGGCCATGGGGGCGTACCGCAACTACACCAATAACGTCTCCGCAATGAAGAAGAACCTGGAGAAGCTGTCCAGCGGCTACAAGATCAACCGCGCGGGCGACGACGCCGCCGGCCTCGCCATCAGCGAGAAGATGCGCGCCCAGATCACCGGCCTGGAGACCGCTCAGAAGAACGCCAAGGACGGCATCAGCCTGGTGCAGACCGCCGAGGGCGCCCTGACCGAGGTTCACGATATGCTCAACCGCATGGTCGAGCTGGCCACCCAGTCCGCCAACGGCACTTATGACAATGACACCGACCGCTATCAGCTGCAGAAAGAAATGAACCAGCTGAAAGAGGAGATCAACCGCATCGCAGACAGCGCCAACTTCAACGGCATCAAGCTGCTGGACGGCATGAGCGGCTCCGGTCGCCTGTCCACACTGCCCGTGGAGTACGATTCCATCTCCACCACTGCGGGTATCACCGTGGATTCCGTGAACAACGGCAATGGTTCCAAGGGCGAGTTCGTCATCGACCTGAACGAGAAGTTCAGCTTTGGCGACACCATTTCCATTACCGGCGTGGATAAGGATGGCAATACCATTGGCGGCGCTGCCAAGACCTATACCTTGACCACTGCCGCGGGCACCGCCAACTTCTACGGTGATACGGCTGATGCGCAGGCCACCGACCTGGTGAACAAGATGACCGCAGACTTTGGCGCTTACTTCGATATCAAGGCCGAGGGCAGCAAGATCACCATGACCGCAAAGGCCGAGGGCGTCGAGGCTGCGCAGATCACTGCGGCCACAGTCACTGATAACAGCACCTCTTACTTGGGCGCTGTTACGGACACTGCCGGCGCTGAAACTGCTGGCACAGCTTGGAAGGGCGTTCTGGAAGTCCTCGGCGGTGTTAACGCCGGAGCTTCCGGCAACATTGAGGTGGGCGACAAACTATCCTTCGAGTTCACCACCGGCCGCGGTACAACCCTGACCGCCGAGATCACCGCCACCCAGGAGATGGCCAACGCCGATGCCGAGACCGCCACCAAGGCCATTGTGGACGCGCTGAACAAGGCCTACTTCAATGACGATGGTAATACCACCGGCATTGACGAGAGCCAGATCAAGGTGAGCGACCTCTTTACCTTTACGGCCAACAAAAACGCCAAGGGTGATGCCGCAGCCTACGGCTCCATTAACGTTGTAGCTAAAAATGCGGGCAGCACCGCCATTGCCAAGGCAAATTCCTTCACCATCAACCGCAACGGGGCCAAGACCACCTTCAACGCGACTGCCGATACCAATACGACCGCTGCCAAGAATTCGACTACCGCGAAGGACAAGGCAGTTGCCGCCGCAGTGAACACTGTGAACTACACCGCCGGCGATAAAGTCAAGGCCACCGGCACCCTGGCCGACGGCCGCACCTTCGAGGTGGTGCTGGAGGCCGGTAAAGATTTTGAGGTTGACAAGAACGCGACGGTTGCCACCGCTGTCACCAATACCGTCAACAATCTGAAGGATGCTTTTAGCTCCAAGGATGTGACCGTCAAGGTCACGGATGCGGACGGGAATGTCAGCACGATGACCGGCGAGGATTTGTTCGGCGCCAAGGGCGAATTTACCGTTACGGCAAACGCCGGTGCGCTCACCATCGAATCCAAGTACGACGGCACGGCGGGCAACGGCAATGCCAGCACGATTGACAGCCTGGTAGCCGTTCCCCTGAAGGCTGTGGATGCCCCGCTGACCCGGAACCTGGCCGATGCCCAGACCGCCGCCGAGTCCACGTTCACCCTGGACGAGAAGCTGGACTACGGCGCGGCCATCAAGGTGGGCGACCACACCTATGAGATCGTCAAGGATGCCCGCGACACCTCCAACCGCAACAACACCGCCATCGTGGTGGCCGACCCCACCGACAGCAAGGCTGTCGCCAAGGCAATTGCCGACGCCATCAGCGCCAACGAGAAGGGCAGCTACACCGCCACCAGCAACGGCGGCACCGTCACCGTCAGCAGCGACAAGATCGGCAGCGACCAGAAGGCCCTGTCCGTGACCACGCCCTATGGCGACAAGATCAAGACCGCTTCCTTTACCTTCGACCCCAAGGCGGTCAAGGAAGGCTCCATCCTGGAGTTCGGCGGCAACACCTACGAGTTCGTCAAGAAGGGCGGCGAGGTGAGCAACGAGGGCGCTGTCGCCATCGAGGTTGACAACCCCTCCAAGGCTTCCGCCAAGGAACTGGGCGATGCTTTCGCCAACGTGGTGAAGAACGGCACCGCCACCGTGGATAACAATGGCAAGGTCACACTGCGGGGCGCTGAGGCTGAGAACGGCACCATCGCCGATCCCACCGTCACCTGGGAGAACAACCTGGTTCTCCAGATTGGCGATACCTCTGACAGCTACAACCAGCTGAAAGTGAAACTGAGCGATATGCACACCAATGCCATGGGCATTGACGGCATTTCCATTGCTGATCAGGACAGCGCCGGTAAGGCCATTGATGTGATTAAGTCCGCCATCAACTACGTTTCCGATGTTCGCGGCACTCTGGGTGCCACCCAGAACCGCCTGGATCACACCATCAACAACCTGTCCGTGATGACCGAGAACATCCAGGATGCCGAGTCCACCATCCGCGACACCGACGTTGCCGCCGAGATGATGGAGTACACCAAGAACAACATCCTGATCCAGTCCGCCCAGGCCATGCTGGCCCAGGCCAACCAGGTTCCCCAAGGCGTACTGCAGCTGTTGCAGTAAACTGCTCTTGGCAAAATCGCATAGACTTCTTAACCTTGGGGGGCGGGCTTCGGCTCGTCCCCCATTTCAACTATCGTGAGGTTATATTATGGCTGATGAGAAAATCAAGCTACCTATCCGATCCGCACTGATCCCTATCTTCTATAAAAACTTCCGCTGCCTGATGGGTGCTTGTCAGGATAACTGCTGTGATGACGGCTGGAAAATTGAATTCAGCAAAAAGGACTATCTTGCGGTTAAGAGAGCTGTAGAGCAAAATGAAAAGCTTCAAGCGTTGGTATCTCAAGGGATGCGCCGTCTTAGAAAGCGGGAGCATGACGGGATGTATGCTGAGTTCCATATCACCGATTCGGGACGCTGCGCATTCCACACCAAAGAAGGCCTGTGCCGTCTCCAGCTGGAGTGTGGGGAGAAAGCCCTGCCTGAGGTATGCAGAACCTATCCGAGAAGGGTCGGTTACACCCCCGCCGCTAAGGAGTATTCCCTCTCTCCGTCCTGCGAGGGTGTGCTTCAGCAGCTTTGGGATTTGCCAGAGGGTGTGGGATTTGTGGAGGATCCCCTGTCCTCAGCGGAGCAAGCAACAGCAGATATTCCTCGAGGTAATAACCTGCTGATCTGTTTTGAACCTATTCGGTCGTTATTCATCGACATCCTACAAAACCGTGCATTATCGCTAACCGAGCGTATGCTCTATCTGGGCGTAGTCCTTCAACGGCTACAGAAGGAGAACTGGGACATTTTTGACCCAGATGTTTGGACAAAGCAGGTGACGGCGCAGACTGATGTGGACACAATCAAGGATATGACAGCGAATATCCCAGGGAACCGGGATATGTATCTCATGCAGAACTTACAGGTGTTGGACGCAATTTCCAAAGGACAAATGGGGTGGCCCACTGAGCTTTACAAGGCAGTGAATGTTAAACGTAAGTTTACATTGGCATCAACTGTGGATGGCGTGTCGGAACGGAATATCCAACTTATGACAAGCTTCTCGAAAAAAGCCTATGAGGACGCACTGGAGAAATTCCAGGCTGCTTTTTCGGACCGTGAATATTTCTTTGAAAATTTGATGGTGGCTGCGGCGTTGCATATGGGCTTCCCTGCTTTGGATAGCAAAGAGAAGCTGTGGGAAGGCTATGTTTCCCTGTGTAATCTGTACAGCTTTTACCGCTTTGTATCGGTCCTGGGCTGTAAGGAGGACCAAACAAAGGAGCGGCTGTTCCACATGATTGTCGTGGCAAGTCGGGCCACACTGCATGACAGCGTACGCTTCAACGGTTTCCAGGAGGAACTATTTCAGCATGACAGCTCCACGTTAGCGCATATGGCAATTTTGCTTAGTGGCTAATTCTTTTTTGCTTAGTTGTAATATTTTGGAACCTGTATAAACATTGATAAAAAATTGTCCGACAAGCCCCAAATCAGCCCTACCCGAACCAAGAGCGGTAGAAGTCGTGATCGTGCTGGCTTAGTCGTAAAAGCTCTTGGCAGGTGATCTACCTATGCGGAGCCCTTTTGTGTCGCATAGCGGTGCCCGACAATGGCGGAGCGCTGTTCTGCCCAATATTTTTCAAAGGCCACAAGTTCCCTCCGGGGAACTTGTGGCCTTCTCCTTTTTCGACAAGGTTCGACGCCAATCTGCAAATATTCCCTGGAATTTATACGGGCGGTTGTCAGACGGTGGCATCTCTTTACTATGCCGCCACATATATGCGCATACCGCCCGTGGGCCACCCTCCAAAATTAAAAAAATTTAGTTTTGGAGGTAATGATATGCGCAATATCGCACTTCAGAAATTTTCCGTAAATATTTTTCTAACGTGTTCCTGGGCAGAACACGTTGAGGTTTATGATAGGCCCTGTAGAGCAGAGAAGGGGGGTGTGAGCGCATGAACCCTGTTGAACGCCGTCAGGAAATCCTTGAAGTGTTGTGCCGCAGGCGGCACGATACATACGACAACCTGGCGCATGAATTTAACGTTTCCAAAATGACGATTCGGCGAGACATCGCGGCACTCATGTGCTCTTACCCGATTGAAACAGTTTGTGGTCGTTATGGGGGCGGCGTCAGGGTTGCGGATGGATTTTATCTAAACCGCCGGATCCCAGCTCGTAATGTCCTTTCTCCCAAGCAGACCGCCCTGCTCAAAAGGCTGCGCGGCCAGCTTGCGGGCGATGACCTGGACACGCTTAACAGCATTCTCCTTCAATTCTCTCCCTGAACATATTGTTCACGCACCTTGACAAACAACGGGACAAGCTCCTGTTCATAATCAATATGTAAGTGCTGCATCCTGCATCAGCCATCCAATCGCCAAGACTGCCTGCGGGCCGGGGATGAACGAAAGGGGGTGGATCCTCGTTCCCTGCCCGTCAAAACGATAGCATCAAAGGCACGAGCGACACCTGGGCGGCTGTCCGGCGTTGGTAACGCCGCAGACGCGGGACGCACCGCAAACACCCGTATCGCAGGGTAAAAGGGAGGTACTGGGGGAACGGCCTGGGCAGCTTAGTCAACTGCCGCCACCGTCTGCCGGTATCGCGCCGCCACGCCAAAGGCGGGCTTACATATTCCCGTGCCGGGGGGAGCAGCAGGGCGGTCATGCCGCCCGATAATACGGCACACGTTCACATATAGGGCATGGGAGAGGCACCCGCGCCGGTCAATTTCCTCACAGTATGAGGGCGCTAACATGACCGGCGCGGCCCTCCCCCCACTTGCGGGATGCAAGACCCGGCACCGCAGGGCTTTCCTGTGGTGTTGGGTGTTTCATCCGGCGAGGGCAAATAACAAAACGGTCCGGGGAGGTGACTAAAACGCAGATTCCGATTTACCAAATCAACGTCAACGCTGGGCGGCGGGAGGCCGACCAGGACGCCGTGCAAAAGCTGGCGGACAGCATTTCCAAGGTGGGGCTACTGAACCCCATCACCGTGGACCAGGAGTACACCCTAATTGCCGGGTTGCACCGGCTGGAGGCGGCAAAGCGGCTGGGTTGGACGGAGATCAAGTGTACGGTCAGTAATTTAAGCGGTTTGCTGGCAGAATTGGCGGAAATCGACGAAAATCTTGTCCGCCAAGATTTTGACTGCGTAGATGAGGGGGAACAGTTGGCCCGTCGCAAAGAAATCTATGAAATGCTCCATCCAGAAACACGGCGCGGCAAACGCAATGGACAGACTTCTAAAACCGACACGGGGTCGGTTTTAGAAACAAAATCCTTCGCTCAAGATACAGCTGAAAAAATTGGCGTTACACCGCGTACTGTCGAGCGTAAGGTTCAAATTGCGAAAAACTTGACGCCAGAGGCCAAGGGAATTGTTAAGCGCAATGACATTGGCTTCAAAAATGCACTGAAGATCTCCCGTCTGCCCCCGGAGCAGCAGGAGGATGCCGCTACCCAACTGGCGGCGGGCGATATCCGTTCAGTGGACGAATATCATCCAACTCCAGCAGAACCAACGAACCCGGAACAGCCAGAGTCCCCAGCCCCTACATCCCAGGCAGCAGAGATCTGCTATCCCACGATTAAAGATTCCGTGGACGATCTGAAGAACCCGGACAAAGACCGCAGGCGCACCCCGGACACCTTCCTTATGACGTTTTCCTTTTTCCTGCAAAAGATTTGCGCGGAGGTCGCTAACTACGCCACCCCGGAGCACGAGGCAGTTTTTCCGGCGCTGACGCGGGAACAGTTGGGACAACTCCGTGACGAGATACAGTCCGTTCACACCGCTTTAGACGGTTTATTTCACAAAATGGAAAGGATGTCGCAAAAATGAGCTACCGCAAGAAAAAACGCGCCCCTGCCAATCCGAGGCAGACCGTGCTCACCGGCATGAACGCCGATCTTCAGGGCGTGGAGGAGCTGCTCTCCACCGGGGAGCTGTACTCCGGCCAGCCCTACCAGCGCCCCGTGCTGGATCGGACGGTGGACAAGCTGGTCCGGGAGTGGGACCCTCGCCTGCTCACCCCGCTGGTGGTCAGCCACCGGGAGGGCCGCTACAATCTGGTGGACGGCCAGCACCGGGTGTGCGCCATGCGCAAGAAAAACGGCGGCAAGGATGTGACCGCTCTGTGCCGGGTTTACCACGGCCTGACCTACGAGCAGGAGGCGGAACTGTATTACAAACTGGACCGGGCCAAAGGCCATCTGCGGCTGTCCCACGCCACCAAAGCTCTGGTGGAATCCGGGGCGGACGCGGAGATCATCGAGATCAAGCGTCTGCTGGAGGGCGCGGGCTTTGTGTGGGCGCTGGACAAGCCCACCGGGGAACCCTTTGAGGTGGAGGCTACCCGCGCCGTCATCAATGCCTACCGTCTGCTGGGCGGCGCGGCCTTCTCCCGGATGCTGGAGCTCACCGCCCAAACGTGGCACGGCTCTCCTGGCTCGGTGAAGGCGTCCTTCCTCTCCGGCATGGCCCTGTTCCTCAAAACCTACGAGACGGAGCTGGACGATGAGGTGTTCATCAAGTGGCTGTCCGCCGTGGACCCGGAGGAGATTCTGCGTCGGGGCAAAGCCGACTTCTCCACCAACAAGGCCGCTCTGCGGTTCGCCCGGGTGATCCTGGGCAAATACAACAGCCAGCAGCGCGGGGGCCGCAAGCTCCCCTACCGCTTCAAGGGCTGATCTGAATACATACCGCCGCAGGCTGGAAACGGTCTGCGGCGGCTCTGTTTGTTGTAGGAGGTACGAGAATTGGAACATCAAGCCCTTTCCCCTGCGGGAACGCCCCTGGCTGATATCCGGGAGGTATCCGTGGACCCGGAGCTCCCCAAGGAGGAGCGCATTGCCGAATTTCTCCGGCAGATCAAAAACCCCTACTGCTTCAAGTGCGGCAAATTCACCGTCCGGGTGCGGTTTGCTGACAACGGCGTGTCCCTGGAGGACTGCTTGAAGCAAATCTTGATTTAGCGCTTTAGCGTGTTGACTTATCCGTGAAAATGTGCTATGCTTGTGACTGGAAAAAGAATTCAATAGGATAAACCAGCCACTCGCTGCATCGCGGGGTAAGTCCGTGATGCAAAGGAGTGACTTTTTTATGCCTAAATATCGCGGCGACGCATACCTGCGCCTGTCCTACTCTGCCGACCACAGCGTAGAGAGTGACAGTATTGCCAACCAGAAGAAGCTCATCGAGGACTTCGTAGCCGCTCACCCGGACATCGAGCTGGTATCGGAGCGGGTGGACGACGGTTACAGCGGTGTTCTGTTCGACCGTCCGGCGTTCCAGGAAATGATGAACAACATTGTTTCCGGCAAGATCAACTGCGTGATCGTCAAGGACTTGTCCCGCCTGGGCCGGGAGTACATTGAGACTGGCCGCTATCTCCGGCAGGTCTTTCCCACCTACGGCGTTCGGTTTATCTCCGTCAATGACGGCATCGACACCGCCAACGAGCAGAACGGCGATGATCTCCATATCACGCTGAAAAATCTGCTGAACGACACCTATTCCCACGATATTTCTGTGAAAACCCGGAGCGCCCTGCTGACCAAGCGGCAGAACGGGGACTATGTAGGCTCCTGCCCCATCTATGGCTACCGGAAGGACCCGGAAAACAAGAATCATCTCATTATTGATGAATACCCTGCCCGTGTGGTGCGGGACATTTACCGCCGCCGCATTGACGGGGCCAGCGCCAAGCATATCGCGGAGGAATTGAACCGGCTGGGTGTCCTCTCCCCCATGGCCTACAAGGACAGCCGGGGCCTGCCCCACCCCACCGGCGGCTTCGCGGATGTGCCGGACGCCAAGTGGTCCGCCCGTGCGGTGATCCGCATCTTGCAGGAGGAAACCTATACCGGCGTTCTGTTGCAGGGGCGGCAGGAAACCCATAACCACAAGCTGAAGAATATCATCCACAAGCCAGCCGAGGAATGGGTCCGCATTGAAAACGCACATGAACCGATCATCCAGAAGCGGGATTTTGACCTTGTTCAGAAGATTTCCAGTCTGGACACCCGGACAGCCCCGGACGGCGAGGCGGTCTATCTGTTCTCCGGCCTGCTGGTATGTGGCTGCTGCGGCGGACGCATGACCCGGAAAACCAACACGGTCAAGGGCAGAAAGTACGTCTATTATCATTGTCCCACCGGGAAGAAAAAGGGCTGCACTCATCCGGTCATGCTGAAAGAGGCTGATCTGATCGACTGTGTTCTGGTCAGTCTCCAGGCTCATATCCGACACATTGTCTCGCTGGATGAGGTTTTGGACAGTATCAGCGAGGAACAGATCAACCAGGAGGAAATCGCCAAGTTCAAAGCGCAGATTGCGGACAATGAGGTGAAGCTGGAAGAAGCCCGGCAGTTCAAGGCCACGCTGTATGAGAATTTTATCGCCAACCTTATCAGTAAAAAGGACTATCAGGATTTGAAGAACCTCTACACCGAGCGGGCGGAGCAGGCGCAGGAGGCCATTGACCGTCTGCGGGCCGAGATGGAGCTGGTGACGAACAACAGCAGTTCCCGCCTGCGGTGGACCCAGCACTTCAAGGAGTTCTCCGCCATGACCACCCTGGACCGGCGGGCGGTGATCGCTCTGGTCCAGTCCATTCGGGTGAAAGCCAAGGATGATCTGGTCATTACCCTCCGCTATCACATTGAATACGTCAAGGTGCTGAAACGCCTGGACGAGATGGGAAAGCTCCCGCCCGATTTGAAGGATATTTTGAACAGCCTGACGGCCATGGAAAAGGAGGCGGCGTAAATGGCACGGAAAAGCAGGAAGGACACTACCGCTTTGGCAACACCGAAAAAAGCTGCCATGAAAATCTGGCAGGCGGCGCTCTATATCCGGCTGTCGGTGGAGTTCAACGGCAAAAAGGGCGATTCGCTGGAAACACAGCGGCAGATCATGGAGGCGTATATCGCTTTGTGCCCGGATATTGAGATTACGGAGATCTACACCGACAACGGTACAACGGGCCGAACCTTTGAGCGGGAAGCCTTTCAGCGGATGTTAGGCGACATTGAGACCGGGAAAATCAACTGCATCGTGGTAAAGGACCTCTCCCGGCTGGGCCGGAACACCATCGACACCGGGTACTATATCGAAAAGTATTTTCCTCTCCATGGTGTACGGTTTATCGCTGTCAACGACCAATTTGACAGTGAGGATTCAGAAAACAGCGGCAATCACCTGATTGTGCCCTTGAAAAATATGATTAACGAGGCTTACGCCGCCGACATCAGCAAGAAGGTTCGGGCACAGCAGAATCAGGCCATGCGGAACGGGGAGTTTGTGGGGGCGCGTCCACCCTATGGCTACCGGAAGGCCCCGGACAACTGCCACCGCCTGCTGGTCAACGAGGACACGGCCCCTATTGTCCGGCAGATTTTCCAGTGGACGCTTGACGGCGTTGCGCTGAACGTGATCGTGAAACGGCTGAACGAGAGCGGCGTTATGACCCCTGGCTACTATCATGCTTCCTGCGGCCTGTTCAGCTATGACAACAAACTGGCTGGCAGCGGCAAGTGGCAGACCTGGACCGTGGGGAAGATTCTGGCGGATCAGGTCTACACCGGCGATATGGTACAGGGCAAACACACCAATATCGGTCATAAGCAGGTTGTTACCAAGCCGGAGGACTGGATCGTGGTACGCAACACCCATGAACCGCTGGTCAGCCGGGAGGTATTTGCAAAGGCCCAGGCTGTCCGGGAACAGATGGCGGCAAAATACACCAGGACCATGAAAGTCCCTTACAGCGAGAATATTCTGCGGGGGCGTGTGTTCTGCGCCCACTGTGGCAAGAACCTTCATCGGCAGAGAAGTCACGGGCATTACTTCTACCGCTGTATTTCCAATGACCGCATGGGGGAGGGGTCTTGTACCGGCGGCGTTCACCGCCTGCCGGAGCCGGAATTGTTTGATATGATTCTGACCATCATCCGGCAGAAAGCGGAGATCGTGATGGGAGAAGCCCTGCGGTTGAAACATTGTGACGGCAAGATTGCCGCGCAGAAGGCCCAGGTGGATCAGAAGATTGTCGAGCTGGGGCGGGAGATGCAGAAATACAAGGCTCTCCGCGCTGGCCTCTATGAGAGTTTCGTCAAAGGAATCCTCACTAGGGCGGAGTACCTGGAAATGCAGGAAGATTACAGTCAGAAAATCTGCGGTGCGGTGGAGCGTGTTCAGCAGCTTCAGACCTGGCAATCCGAATTGGAGCGGCAGGTGGCACGGTACACCAGCATGGCCGACAAGCTGGCGGCGGTAGACAAGGACACGGCTCTCTCCGCCCGGCTGGTAAATCAACTGATTGGGCGGGTCACGGTGAACGGCCCGGAGGATGTTTCCATCGACTTTGCCTTTGAAAGCGGCTTTGACCGTGTGATGGAGGTGTTGGGAAATGAGTAGCGGTCTGATTCCCTATGTGATCGCCCTCTATATCCGGCTCTCCACCGAGGACAGCAAGGTGGGCAGTTTCAGCATTGAGAACCAGAAAAACGCGCTCCACCAATACGTTGATGCTATGGAGGGCCTTAAGAATGTAGAGGTCTTGGAGTTCATCGACAACGGGTACAGCGGGACCAACTTCGAGCGGCCCGCCGTCCAGGAATTGCTTGACCAGATACGGGAGGGCAAAATCAACTGCATCGTTGTGAAGGACTTCACCCGGTTCGGGCGCAACAGCATTGAAGTTGGATACTTTATGGAAATGGTTTTCCCTTTGTACGGTGTCCGATTCATCTCCATCAACGACAATTTTGACAGCGACACTCTCCACGGCGACACGGGCGGCATCAATGTGGCGTTCAAGTATCTGGTCAGCGAGTTTTACAGCCGGGACCTGTCCATTAAGTACAAGAGCGCCAAGTATGTGAAGTTCCGGCGGGGCGAATACCAGAGCAAGACCTGTCCCTATGGCTATCAGAAGGGCGCGGATGGCCGCATGGAGCCGAATGAGGAAACCGCCCCCATTGTCCAGATGATCTTTGAATTGGCACGGGATGGGCGCACTCCGAATGAGATCGTCAAGGCCCTGTTTGAGCGCCATATCCCTACTCCTGCCGAGTACAAAGCGGCCCATGGCTACAACGGCCACGATATTTCCCGGTGCTGCGGGATTTGGCAGGAATCCTCTGTGATTCACATTCTGGAGGATGAACGCTACACCGGCACATATATCATCGGAAAGCGGGAAGTAACGGAGGTGGGCGGGCACCGGGTACGGATGAAGGATGAAAGCCAGTGGATCAAGATTCCCGACCATCATCAGGCCATCATTAGCAAGGAATTGTTCGAGCAGGTGCAGGCCCAGCGGCCCCGGATGAAATCGCCCAAGAAGAACGCCAGGGCCTACCCCTTGCGGGGAAAGGTATTCTGTGGGTGTTGCCACCATGCTATGCCGCGCACGGCAAACAAAAATCACTATTTTCAGTGTCGGCACAGCAAGGTAAACGAAGCGGCCCCTTGTCACGGCCTGACGGTCACGGAGGCGGAGCTGGAAGGGATGTTGTATGAGATTCTTTCCAAGCAGGCCCAGGTCATTTTGAATGTGGCCGATCTCTCCAATGCCGGGATGCTGGATGTTCAGCTTGCGGAACAGGCCGAGTATGACAAGCAGATCAATCGCTGTCTGGACCAGAAGCGGGCACTGTATGAGCAGTTCATTTTGAAACAGATCACCATGGCGGACTACAAAAGCGAGAAAGCCGCTGTTGACAGTGAGCTTGACCGGCTGCGGGAAATCCACTCCAATTTGAAAGTGCAGACCTCGCAGATGGAGATGGACGAAAAGGTGAAAAACACCAGGACAGAACTGGCGCGGGAGGTAGTCGGGGCCGGTGGCCTGACGGCTGGACTGGCCGACACGCTGATTGACCGGGTATATGTCTATCCGAATAATCAGGTGGAGATCATCTGGAAAATGAAAGACTTCTGCATGGAGGCGGCGTGATGGAACAGAAAAAGGTTTGGATTTACTGCCGTGTGGCCCACGATGGGCCTGACAGCGCGGCGGTTTTGGCAGCGCAGAAGAACACGCTGGAAGCCTACGCAAAAGAACATGACTTTGAAATTGTTGGTGCTTCCAGCGATATGGGAAGCGGCCTCACTATGGACCGTCCGGGTCTGCTGGATTTCCATGCGGCCGCAGAGAATAGGAAGGTTGATGTACTCCTGATTCATAGCCTCACCCGCCTGGGCCGTGATACGGACAAGGTGACAAAATACTGGCATCTGCTCCGTGATCTCGGTGTCAGCGTCCATACGGCAGATTGTGGGGAAGTGGATTTGAGCCTTGACATTCTGCTCCGTGGAATGTTCGAGGATATGAAAAAACGCTCCTGATAGGAGCGTAGCGCACAACCGAAAAATTTTCTAAAAAACTTCAAAAACTTTTTGTCTTGGGCTTGACATTTGGGTGCCTAAGCTCGTGGAAGCGGAAAATGAGGGTATCCTCGTGGAAGTGGAAAACGGAACATGATATAATTCCCTCAAGGGCTATGGTTTGCGCCATAGCCCTTTTCGTATAAGGGAGATGTTATCATGGCGCGAAAAAGCAGAAAGCATCCTGAATTGGCTGCCCCGGTCAGTAAAGACACCGTAGGCTATATCCGGCTATCTGTTCTAAACAGAGATCCCCACGGGTCTGTAGAAAATCAGAGGCTCATGATCGAAGAATGGGGACGCCAACACCAAATCCCCATTATGCGTTATTTCATCGACAACGGTTTTAGCGGCAAACGCTTTGATCGTCCAGCATTTCAAGAGATGCTCCAAGACATACAGAAGGGCAGGATTGACTGCATTGTTGTAAAAGACCTTTCCCGTTTGGGCCGGGACTACATTACTATGGGCTATTACCTTGAAATGTTCTTTCCACGCGAAAACGTCCGTTTTGTATCAATTAACGATCAGTTTGACACCACCAATGGTATAATCAATAGAGATAAATCTGCATACATCCAATCCAGAACACGCATACCGCTCATCAATTTGTTTAATGAGCAGGTATCCATTGAAACAAAAATGAAAGTTGAGGTTGTTTTAGACATGAAAGCACAGCATGGCGAGTTTATTGGGCCCAGAGCCCCATTCGGTTATCAGAAATCCAAAGAGGATTCCAGCCAGCTTGTTCCTGACCCGGTGGCAGCTGTTATTGTTCGGAAGATTTTTGAAATGGCAGCAAGAGGTACTGGTGTGACTGGTATCGTTCGGTATTTGAATAAGCGGGACCTCCCCACACCGATTCAGTACGCCAGGGCTCACGGTTTAGACGGAAATTTTGACGATGGCAATGGCAGTTGGAACAGCAGATCCGTGAAGTACATTCTTACCAATCGTACATACACGGGGATGCTGGTACAGGGGAAGGAAAAGCGGGCAGTGGAGGCCACCCATGAACCGTTGGTCGATTCCAGCACATTCGATACCATTCAAAAGGCATTCCAGGCCAAGGCATACAATGTGGCGCCGCAGGGGCAGCCGGCAGACAACATTCTGAAAGGCAAGGTAATATGTGGGTGCTGCGGCGGAAAGATGCAGCGTAAGCGGGGCACCAATCACGCTAATTGGTATTTCTTCACTTGTATCACCAAGAATCGTTTGGGAGCTGATAAATGTACCGGTATGTACGCCCGAGAGGAAGATATTTTTAATGCGGTCTACCGGCATTTAAAAGTTTATGTGAGCGAGCATTATATTACGGATGTACAGTATAAACAGCAAATTCAGCAATTTAACGATAAAATCTATGAACTCGCCCAGAGCAGCGAAAAGGCATGGTCAAATGCGATGGAACACTATGAGCAATATGTCCGGGGAGAAATTAGTAAGGCAAAACTCCGTTCTGCATTAGATTCAGCTCATGAAGCAAAAGCGGTGCTTGCTGCAGTTACAGAACGAAAAGCGGCCTATGAAAAGGAATACAGTATATTCCGTAAACTTCTATCTGCGAGTGGCAAGCACATTCCGCTTAATGAGATTATGGACTGTGTTGAGAAGATTATAGTAGACGCGGGCAGAGAAATTGTGGTAAAATGGAATATCCCGTGATAGCAATTCTACATTAAGGAACCACTGAATAAAGCACCCATCAAGCGCATAAGCAACGGGAAATAAAGGGAG
>OFGO01000467.1_pt1 | contig 37679 bp, 35 predicted proteins | sample 1521761 | NCBI WGS metagenome assembly OFGO01 (sample SAMEA3504128, study PRJEB24116) | mouse gut metagenome | biome: mouse gut; feature: mouse-associated habitat; material: faeces | place: Denmark | collected 2011
CATAATTTTCATGTTATATATTTATACCTTTCATAAACTATATATGAAGTTCAGCTTGCGTTGCTGAGGTTTTTCACGAATTTAGTACGCTGCGTTTTATTCAACCTTCATATATTATGTGCTATACTTATACTAAACTCCCATCATGAAAGAAAGGATATCCTACCCACATGAATGACTTATTAACCCGCATCAAAGACAACGTATCAAGAGTGATCATCGGCAAGGAGCATGTAACGGAGCTTCTTCTGGCCTCGTTGGCCGCCGGCGGACATGTTCTGCTGGAAGATGTGCCCGGAACCGGCAAGACAGTGCTGGCGAAATCCCTGGCCCGTTCTATGGAATTCTCCTTCGGACGGATTCAGTTCACGCCGGACCTGCTGCCCAGCGACGTAACAGGGCTTTCCTATTATAATCAGGAAAAAGGAGCCTTTGTCTTCAAAGAAGGTCCCGTGTTCACAAATCTCCTGCTGGCGGACGAAATTAACAGAGCCACCCCCAGAACCCAGTCCAGTCTGTTGGAATGCATGGGAGAAGGACAGGTCACCGTGGACGGCACTACTCGTTCTCTGGGCGTTCCCTTCTTCGTGATCGCTACACAGAACCCGGTGGAAACACTGGGCTGTTATCCGCTTCCCGAAGCGCAGATGGATCGTTTTCTGATGCGGATCAGCATGGGCAGCCTGAGCGAAACGCAGGAGCGGCAGATGATCGACCGCTATATCAACAACCAGCCATTGGAGACCATCCGTCCTGTCTGCACTCTTCAGAACATGGCAGACCTGCAAAAAGAATGCCGCAATATCTTCGTGCATGAGGATCTGCGGAATTATATCGTAAATCTGGTACAGGGAACCCGGAAATACGGTTCCTCCTCTGGTGATACCAACACCCGCAGCATCGCAGAAGGAGTCAGCCCCCGCGGCACCCTCGCTCTGCTTCGCGCCTCCCAGGGTTATGCCATGGTACAGGGAAGGGCTTTCGTCGTCCCCGAGGACATAAAGACAGTGGCTGTCCCGGTGCTGGCGCACAGGATGATCTCAGAAGCTACCTACACCGAACAGAAAGAATCAATGATCCGCGGGCTGTTAAGCAGCATTCCCCTGCCCACGGAAGATTGGACACGGCCATGATCAGTTTATTTCTCTTGAGTTTTTTGCTTTTGACATATCTCTGGAATCTCTATTATGCAACACACTGGAGCCGCAACCTGCTTGTCACATTACGCTTCCTGCAGGATTTCGTCTATGCAGGAGAGCAGGCAGAGATGACTGAGCAGATCGAGAACCATAAGAAGCTGGTAATCCCCGTACTAGAAGTGGCCTTTCATGTGGACAAAAGGCTTGCCTTCCACGACTGCGAGAATACCAGCGTCAGCGATTTTACATACAAAAGGGATATCTTCGCCTTACTTGGCTATCAGCGTATCACAAGAAAGCTGACGGTAGGCTGCACGAAGCGCGGCTGTTACCGGATCGATAAATCATACCTGACAGCCTTTTCCATGCTGCACCGGCGCCGTTTCTCCATAGATGTCCCGGCAGACACGCACCTGTATGTCTATGCCGCGCGGACCAACGTCTCGGATATCCTTGTCACCTGCGAACGGCTTATGGGCAGTGTACAATGTGCCAAAAGGCTCTTTGAAGATCCTTTTGCCTACGCCTCGATCCGCGAGTATACCGTCACCGACCCCATGAAGACGATCAACTGGAAAGCCAGTGCGAGAACGGGTGAGCTGATGGTCAACACCTTTGAATCCACACATATGGAGAAGGTGCTTCTCTTCCTGGACGTGGAGGACAGCGGCATCCTGAAATACGAGTATCTGACGGAAGATGCGATCTCCGTGGCTGCCACCCTGGCCCAGAAGATGATCGCCCGGGGAATGGAGGTCGGCTTGTGTACGAATATCACAGCAGAACCCAATCCCGCTTGCCCCTCACCGCACCAGGATTTTACTTGTCTGCATCCGTCCGGCGGCAGGAAACAGCTTACCGATATCGAACGGCTGCTGGCCATACATAGGTCCGACGCGAAAGTGCTTCCCCTACCTGCCATGCTTGACAGCTTTGCCACTGAATATGCAGACCAAACGGAAGATGCGGTCATGATCTTTATCTCCAAAAATACAGGCGCAAACCAAACCGCTATCGAAGCCTTTACCGGCAGAGAACAGGCCATATGGGTCGTTCCCTGTCCGCGAAATGAAGCCTGCGGCATACATACTGCAGACAATATCCGTCTGATCGGCAGAGAAGTGTATGATTTCTGACTGTCTCTACACAAGCAAAAACCTGTAAACATAAATGCCCGACAAGATCCTATCGACAGATTGCCGGCCATTACTTTATTCTCTCAGAAAGGGGTCAGCTATTTTGAGAAAACTGATCAAAACAACCGCAGGATGGATCCATACCACACTCATCCTGGCCATTATCATACCGCTTCTCTATGCCCTCTGTGTAAAAGATCAGGCCGCAGTCGGCCCGTATCTGTACCTGAAATGCCTTGTGATCCTGTTTCCTGTCGTGGTGACCGATCTTGCCGCCGACAAATGCAGAAATCTCCTCTCCTACCTGTTCTTCTCTGCGCTGACTTTAGCCGCCACGGGGGCCATGGGCTGGGTGGCTGCCGGTTCCCTGCGCAACGGTTTTCTGCTCTTCGGATATATGTTATTGCTGGCAGGCGAAACGCTGTTTGTGATCGTGAACCGTCTGACTGCCCGCCTGCAGAAGAAAAAAGAACGGGAAGCCGCACTTGAGGCCGACCCGTCCTATCATCCCTTTTACGACATATTAAAAGAACCTGCTTTTCCGGTTCTGTTCTATTTCGGCGCCGTCTATGTCCTTGCGTTGAATTTCAACAGCCCTTCCGTATGCAATGCCGCTCTGTTCAGCGCTGTTTTGTACGCACTCATCACCTTTTTATATCACTATATATATGAGACTGACCGCTATCTTGCCCTGAATAAGAGAACCTGTAGCCTGCCTTCCCGCCGCATCTACGGCATCGGAAGCGGTATGCTGGCGATCTACCTGGCGCTTCTTATGGCGCTTACGCTGCCGTCTCTGTTGACCATTGCCAACCGGCATTACCGTGATCTCCGGGAGCTGAAATTCGATGTCGAAATAGAACCCATGGAAATGATGTCGGAGCCCACCGAAGAGCCCACTGGGGAAGACCCCATGGCTATTCTTATGGAGCAGTACGGAGATATCAAGCCTGCACCCTGGTGGTTGGACTATATTTTCTATGGTATCACGATCGTCATATTTGCAGTGTTGATCCTGGCATTGATCAAAAAGGTCTACTCTGTCTTCCAGGACTTTAGGGCAGTCAATGACGAAAACGGAGATATCGTCGAAGAACTGCAGGACACGGACGACATCATCAACATAACCGCTCCCTTACGCCGCCGCAAGCTTTCAGAGCGGGAACGCATCCGCCGGGAATACCGCAAAGTCATAAGACGGCACCGCAAGGACCGCCCTGCCGTCTACGAATCCCCCGCCGAGATCGAGCAGAACGCGGGTATTGCGCAGACGGAAGACGGCATGGCGCTGCACGACAGGTATGAGACGGCACGCTATGCTCAGGGAGCGGATGTTTAGAAACATATGCCAGTTACTTCTATGTAGATTAACCTTTTGATACCCTAACCCTATATATTAATGAATTTGGATCAGGAACTTCAACACATGATCTCTCTCCATAGGATAACAGTACTCCTTCGCCGTCTTCGGACCACAGATCCCGGTGCCGATGCCCATCTGGAAGGCCGAGATCGTAACATAAGTGCCTGTCACTGTTTCATCCTCCCGATGCTTCATCGTCAGAAGCTCCCTGTCGCTATAGGGCTTGATCCCCAATTCAAAAGGTCGATCAAGCGCGGTAAAGGTCACTGTCTGCCAGCCGTTACTTACACTTGCCCACCGACAGTCACAGCGGTTGCCGCTCTCTTGCGGACGGATATTGGGCTCCGTCATGTCCAATACCTTACAAGACACTTCTTCGATCTGTGTCTGTTCTTTCATATCGGCATAAGACTCCCCGTTTCTTCCCAGATACACGACTTCCCCGTAACTCTTGTCCAAACGGAATGCCTTACCAAAGCGAGGCAGATCGCCATGTCCCTTTTCGCAGTGCAGACGGCTCGTGACGACGATTCCCTGCGCGCTGCCTTCATAGCAGTCGATGCAGATAAAACTCTGCTTTCTGCCAAGGATCCGTGTGGTGACCGTGATCCGGTCCTCCTCCCTCTCTATCGCCAGCACCTCTTCCTTCTGCTCCAAAAAATCTTCCATACAGTTATGCATTGTGAAATTAAAATCGTTGTCCGTTGGCGCACGGAATAAGATCGTGTAAGGATCTGCGGCCTCCAGGCAGCCATCATTCAGCTGTATCACCGGCCTGCCGCCGTTGATATCAAACCTTCCTGTTTCCAAAGCAGCATCCTCTGCCTGACCCGCACCGTTATGCATATCCACGGCACTCTCTGCCTGACCCCCTGCGGCCAGAGCCTTAGACAGCTTCACACATCCCGTATCCTCCGGGGCCGCAGCGATCCGCTCCTCCAGAATGATCTGTTCCTTCGCCACTTCCCGGCCAGCCCCGTCTTTCGTATCGATGGTCACTACCGTCAGCGACAGATCCTTTCCTGCTGCCTCAGCTGCCTCTCTATGCAGCTTTGTATCCAGCATGGTCTCCACTCTGGAAAGCGGTCCGGCCTCGGGCACAAGCGTTATTTCGCTGCCGTCACTCCACTTACATTCCAGACGGTAACGGCTTCCTGCCGAAAAAGCCGTCGTATTGAAAATCTCAAACCGATCGCCGCCCAGATGCCGCATTCTGATCGGGCGGTAAATATATTTCATGATCCTGGCGCCGGTAGAAGGCGTCCTGTCAGGATAGAACATGCCGTCCACGCAGAAATTGCCATCGTGCTCCCACTCCCCATGATCGCCGCCGTAAGTATAGCTGCCGTCCTCATGGCGCACCGCATGATCCACCATCTCCCACACGCAGCCGCCCATCAGATTATCATACGCATAAATCTCTTTCCAGTACCCTTCCGCATTTCCCGGCCCAACGCCCATGGCATGGGCATACTCGCAGAGGAAATAGGGCCTGTCACACAACTCCCGCACCCGGTAAGTCTTCTCTCCAATCTCGTGCACTCTTTTGATGGGCGGATACATCTCGCTTCCCACATCGTAAGCCTTCTTCTTCGTGTGGATCGCGCTTTCATAGTGCACCGGCAAGTCCGTATGCTTTTTCAGATAGGCATACATCCTGTCCGTATTGTAAATACCGCCCGCTTCATTTCCAAGGCTCCACAGGATCACGGATACATGGGTCTTGTCGCGCTGGTACAGCCGCCTCGCCCGGTCAACGTAATGTCTCGCCCACGCCGGATCATTGCTGATCCTGTTGTAATCCGGCGGCAATTTGTGTGACATAGTACCATGCGTCTCCAGATCCGCCTCATCCACCACATAGATGCCAAGCTCGTCACACAGCTCCAACAGATACGGATCCGGCGGGTAGTGAGAGGTGCGCACCGTATCGATATTGTATTCCTTACAAAGCCTCATGTCCCGTTCGATCTCTTCCGGTGTCAGCGTATACCCGTTGTCGCAGCTCGTATCGTGATGGTTGACGCCGTGCAGTTTCACTTTATGGTCATTCAGATAAAAGACCGTGCCCCGGATCACCACATCCTTAAACCCTACCCGTGTCTTTACACAGCTTCCGGGTACTTCGTAGTACAGATCGTACAACACCGGTGCCTCCGCATTCCACTCTGCCACCGCCAGATCATCAAACACCACCTTGGCCACCTTATCCCTGGACCGGACAGTCCTGCGCTCGCAGATCCCGTTTCCTTCCAGGGTAAAAGTAACTTCCCTGTCCGCATAAAGTTTAACGCTGGCTGCCGCCTGATAGCCCCGCTGCGTTTTCCTGGTCTTGAAGCCGATATCCCAGATATCGCCCTTCTCACTGATCCGCAGAAGTACATCCCGGAATATGCCGTTGTTACGGAACATGTCCTGACATTCCAGATAAGTACCATTGCACCAGCGGTGCACCACCGCCACCAGCTCATTTGTCCCAGCATGGATATAGGATGTAATGTCGAACTCGGCCGTATTGTGGGATCCTTCCGAATAACCCACGAAACTGCCGTTTACATACAGATCAATGCAACTGGCCACGCCAAGGAAGGAAAGCACATGGTTCTTCCCACAGTCCTCCACCTCAAAAAACCGGCGGTACACACCAACATAATTATATTCATCTACCGGTTCCTGCCATCTCGGCTTGATGCCCTGATCCGAACCGATCCAACAGAAACTCTTCCCTGCCTTCTCCGTAGTCGGGATCTCCGGCGGCTGATAGGGAAACTGATATCTCATATTCACATAAAAAGGTTTCCCATATCCGCGAAACTGCCAGCAGGAAGGCACATCCAACTTATCGAACTGCATATCGTCCGTGTCAAGCACCTTGGGCAATTCGGACGGCTGCGGGTAAAACTTAAAGTCCCACTCCCCATTCAGACAGATCACCTTCGGAGAGCCGTAACGCTTCTGTGCGCCGCTCACCCTATCCGCCTGCTCCCTGTCCGGGTAGGGGATAAAATAACTCCTCGGAGGCAGTTTATTCACCTCAAAGATATGAAAGTCCTGATAATTTGTTGTGTTGATCTTGTATTTCATGATATCTTCCTGACCTTTCCTAAAAATCCTCCATCTGTGCGGTTGCAATCCGATGATCTGTCTGTATGCCGTTTGCGGCTCTCTTACTATCAGTATAACACATAGGATCTGCTCCTTGCACTATCCATGCGATCGCCCTGGCAAATCTCCCGGCCATATCATGAAAATGTCCGCCTTCATTCCATTCCAGACAGACTTCTCCGGTTCTATACCGTTCAGACGCACATATCTCTCCAAAGCTTACCAGGCTGCCCACGCCTAAACTACCTGCTCCTGTCAACCGCTCCTCCAGGATCTCCTTCGCTCGCTTCGTACACTCCCCTACTCTCCTCATACGGGGATCCCTACTCTGACTCTCCTTCTTCCCCAAAGACAGATATACATTCCCTTCAGGCCGCAGCAGACTCTTCTCTTCCATAAATTCGCAGAAACCGTCATACCAGAGAGAACCGGAAAGACTGCCGATCCACCCGAAACGATCCGTCTCATACATCGAATAAAGCGCTGTCAGACCACCAAGAGAATGGCCAAACAACGCCGTATGCTCCGGACTCGGCTGCGTCCGGTAATTCGCATCTATATAAGGTTTGATCTCCTCCGTCAGACGACCAAGATAGCGTTTTGCCCTGCCCTGCGGCGGCATTTCTCCCTTACGGAATGACGGTGCACTCCACGGTGTAAAATCGTCGTTCCAGCTCTCCGGCCTTACAGCCACCAGGATAAATTGTGCCGGGATCTTCGCCTTGTCCAGGGCTGCCATGATCTCCGCAACCGGTATTTCTCCATTGATGTAGAGAACCGGCCAACGGTCCGTCCCTGTATCGTAGCCTTTAGGCAGAAGCAGACTGCAGGACAGGCCAGCGATCTGCAGTTCCTGAACTGTCCGCGCCTCTTTACTATGAAAGTCTTCGACTTTCATAGCATGGATGGCCATGCGGCCCGCCAGACGGCAGGCTGAGTATGATGTAAGTTTACTATGAAAGTCTTCGACTTTCATAGCATGGCTGGCCATGCGACCCACCGAAGCTTTACTTCTAACGTCTCCTGTCAAAGTCTCTTGATTCTTCACTTCCTGCCACTCCTTTTGTCGGTAGAATCTCTCCATGGTCCTTACATTCCGGCTCTTGGCTTTCCATTTTTATCGAACTTCTTGCGCAGGGCCCGTTCCACAACCGGTATCGTCAGGACCATTGCCGCACCCTGAAGAAATACCCACAGGCCAAGTATTCCTCCCACGGTATCTTCTCCTCCGCCTCGGACAGCCAACATAACAGGCAGCGTAAGAATACCCATGCACCAGCCGCTCTTCCACCATATCTTACCGCAGCAGAAATGGGCAAAGTCCCATGTCTGCTGATTCTTTCTGGACATGGCTGTCCTGTAGCCGTACGTATCATTGATAGTCCTTGGCGGATGCTTGACAAACCAATAGCCTATGACGATCATCAGAAACGGTGTCATCATACTTACGATCGCCATAAAGATCCAGAATCCCATTCCCTCTTCCTCCTGAAACTATCTGACCCGATATTTCTTCTCTATCACCGTCACATACACGACCATTGCCCCGATCGCCTCCACCATACACCCCAGAATAGACAGGATGATGTACGGCGAATTCTGGCCTGTCAGAAGAGGAAGTCCCAGCAGGGCAAACACAGAGCCGAAAACGCACCACAATTTCCCCACTGCACGGTTATACGCCCGCACATCCCTGACCTCGAATACTTCCGCATTCGCCCAGAAGCCAAACGGCATGGTCCTTTTTGAGAAAAAAGCATAAATACCAAAAGCGACCATGACCACACTACATAACATCCAGATCACAAACCCCGTCATCATCGTATATACAGCCCTCCCAACTTCAGATCCTCATCAAAAGAAAGCGTATAGACAACGCTCACATTCTCGTAGATCGCATCCGTCTGCGTGACTATGATAAGCGTTCCCTTCTGTTTCATACCCTGCACATATGTCTTTCCGATCGACTGCATCTCACCCCAGTCTTGGGAAATCTGCTGCCGCACCGGATCGATGACTTCGGGCGTCAGCTTACTCTTCAACTTATCCACCGCCATATCCTGCAGACTGTCAAAATCCCCCTCATTCAACAACGTGATCACTTGTTCCACACTCGCGGCAATCTCTTCCTGCGTAGGATCGTCTCCCAATGCCGCCGGCTTCGGCATCAGCCACCAGGCCAGGAGCGACGAAGCTATGAGCGCCAGTATGATCTCACTGACGGTCCTTACGATCTTCCCTCTGCGGTATGCCTTCTTATCAGCGTCGGAAAGATCCTGCCAGAAAGCATCCGCGATCTCCTGCGGCTGCCCCATACTCTCCATGATCTGCTCCAACGTTTCCCCCTGTTCCCTGCGGGCAGCAATATCCGAAAGCAGCTGACTGCCTATCTCCTTCCTCTTCGCCCCCGTACATTTTAATCTCTTAACAATTTCCTTCACATATTTCTCTGCATTCATTTCGCTTGTTCCTTTCTCTTTAATACTTCTCTTTTGCAAACTATGAAGCTCACTCCATCAATTGCTCTACGCCTTTGGCGATCTGCTGCCAGCTCTGATACATCTCGCACATGATCTGCCGGCCCCTATCCGTCATCAGATAGTACTTCCGCGGTAACTGCTTGTTCTCCGCCTCGGACCATCTGCTCTCTACCAGGCCTTCTTCTTCCAAACGATAGAGGATAGGGTAAAGCGTCCCTTCTTTCAAACAGAAAATATTACCGCTCTTCTCCCGCAGCTCCATGATCAACTGATAACCATATTTCTTGTCTTCCGTCAGAAGTCGTAGGACAAGCATGTCCAATGCACCTTTTTTCATCTGTCGTTCGTATTTTTCCTGCATCCTTTCCCCCATTCTCTGTGCTCTATATATGATATAATATAATTCGCTAAATACTTTGTATTACTAAATATACTAATACTTACTGTTTATACTGTCAATCATAATTCTTATTTTTTATAATAAATATGTAACCTTTTCCCCCTACGAGTTGTACTATTAGTGAAAGGCTTTCAATTATAGTAAACGACATGGCAAATTTCTGTCTCTGATATCGTTGACCATAACTACCAAAGGAGCACTCATGAGACTACCAACACAGGAACTGTTTGAAAAATACCAGAACAACCTTTACGCAGTTGCCTTTAATGTCTGCAAGAATGCAGAGGATGCGGAAGACGTTGTGCAGGACACTTTTATTCAGTACTATTCATTTAAAAAGCAATTTGACAACGAGCAGCATATACGCGCATGGCTGATCCGTGTGACGATCAACAAAGCCAAGAATATGAACCGCACTTTCTGGCGGAAGAATAAAATGTCACTGGAAGAATATATGGAAACATTGACATTTGAGACGCCGGAGTCCAGTGAATTATTCGAAGCGGCTATGAGTCTCCCGGAGAAGTACCGCATTGTGATTCATCTATTCTATTATGAGGACTACACCGTACACGAGATTGCCGGGATCCTGAAACTGTCGGAAAGCAATGTCAAGGTAAGGCTGTCGCGCGCACGTTCGCTGCTCAGAGAAAAGCTGCAGGAGGACTGGGAAAATGACGAATAAAGAAAAATATAAACAGGCGTTTTCGGTATTACATGCCTCCGGCAGGATTTCCCTGGAGGAAGAAAGGATGAAGATCATGAAGAAAAAAGCAAGATTTCAGGCTGCGGCGGCAGCAGTGGCTGTCTGCCTGGCATTCGCGGGCGGCGGCAGTATCGCCTACGCGGCGGACTTAGGCGGCGTTCAGAGAAAGATCCAGCTCTGGGTACACGGAGACCAGACAGATGCAGATATCGTATACAATGCAAACGGAAGCTACGATCTGTGGTTTGAAGAAAACGGTGCACAGGAGGAACGCCATGGCGGCGGTATAGCGATCGATGAAGATGGCACCGAGCGTTCGTTAACAGAAGAGGAGATCATAGAGCATTTGAACCAGCCCGAAGTAGACTATCGGGAAGACGGCAGCGTCTGGGTATATTATTACGATCAGGAAATCGACATCACCGACCAGTTTAAAGACGGTGTGTGCTATGTTAAAGTGTCAAACGGTGAAACCACCCTGTATATGACCATTCTCTATCAAGACGGTTACTGCACAAGCCCCCATAAATACGAAAGTCCTGATTCTTTCAACTGAAGCAGGAACACAAGAGCCGGCCGGATGGATCTTAACTCCATATCGGCCGGCTCCTTTTCTATTTGATGTTCTCTCCGAATGCGGTATCAAAAAGTTGACCACCTGCTCTTCCTGTCACGATGCATCTTCCCCGCGCATATGTTCCTCGATCTTTAAATCGGTATAGCAGAATCCCCCGATCAGAACTACAATACCGATCCCTCCGCCAATCTCCAACGCCCAGCCTACAGAAACCCGCGCAAGCAGCAGGACAACATTCAGAACGGCCTCTGCAGCCAGCAGATATTTACCCAGGCGGATAAAAATCTCCGGCGCGATCTTCTGCGCATAGTCCCAATGAACCTGGGACCTCCTTGAGACCGGCGTATTGTATCCGTTATGCGATCTCATATCGGCCACGGGATGCTTCCGCAGCATATTTCCCACCAGGATCATCACAAACGGCACGATAAAGTTTTGCAACAACGTTCCGATCGATCCAATCATTCCAACCATTTCCGGCACCTCCTAATACGCCGCAATGCGGATCATTGCCTTGATCCACTCTTTAAAGAAAAACCATCCCCCGGACACGTTCTCATCGATCACCCGCAACACCTCCTGCGAATCGAAGCCGCCCTGTCTGCCCGTGACCTGCTGGAAAACGGTTCCTGTCGCCTCGCTGAATCCCAGCGCGATATCGCCCCTAGCCACATCGCCCACTGCTACCTGCTGCCCGATGGCTATAGCACCGAAAGAAAATTGCCCCACCGCCAGCGCACCCATAGAGAAAAGGCCAACACAGACAGCGCCCATGGCCACAATGCCAAATGCAAATTCTCCCAACGCGATACCGCCGATCGCTACCATCCCTGCAGAGAAAAGAAGACCGATCCCAATCGGCGCCACCGTGATCACACCCAGGGCTGCCAATCCGATGGCAACGATCCCCTTCGCGGTCAGCCCGATGGCGATCACGCCCTTCGCCCGTCTCCCCAATCCTAAATTGACATGCACAAGGGGCAGCCCCCGCCAACTTCTCTTACTCTTATATTCATAAGAAAATCCCTGTTTTACTATCTCACGCGCCTTGACTGTATCGGCATCCCGCTCCGTACCCGAAGCCTCCTGCCGCAGTGTCCATTGCTCCTCTATGGCAGATTCCTTCAATAAATAATCGGTACTGACTGCAAACAGGTCACTGATCATCACGATCTTATCCAATTCTGGGACAGACTGATCTGTCTCCCACTTTGAAACGGACTGTCTGGACACTCCCAGTTTCTCACCAAAGGCCTCCTGCGAAAGTCCCTCCCGCATCCTGAGTGCATAAATTTTTTCTCCAAGTGTCATAATATTCCCCTTTCCGCGTAATACCTCGGATCTTCTTCGGCAACGTCATACAGATGTTTTGCACATACTTAAGAAAATCTCTCCACGCCACTCTTCTTATACCCCTTTTATACCCCAAAAGAACCTAAGAAAGCTATATATGGCACTTGGAAATTTGTCAACCGACAGTTGCACCGCCCAAAAACCGCCTGTTCTGTGTCTAAATACACTCTTCCGATCCGTTCAACTCTCATCATTTAGTGACAGCCGCCACAGCGTCCGCAGTCCCCGCCGCATTGGATCGATCTGCCTGCCTTCTTAGTCTTGATCATGCTGCGGACCGCCAGTGCCACAGCGCCTGCCACGACCGCCAACACAACTACTGTTCCCATATCGTCATCTCCTTATGATCTCAATCCCATTTCATCACCATTTCCATCTTTCTGTGCGGCCTAAACAGTAGGTACAGGAAACCGGCCACCAGCACAAATGCCGCGATCGTGTCAATTCCAACTCCACCGCCTGCCGCCAGTGTACCAATCTGATAGATGCACATCGACACCGCATAGGCCAATGCCGTCTGATAGCCGATGGCAAACCAGAACCACTTTCTGTTGTTCATCTCCCGCCTGATTGCGCCGATAGCCGCAAAGCAGGGCGCACACAGAAGGTTAAATACCAGGAATCCAAAAGCCGCAGCCGGCGTCATTACCGCCGCCAGGCTACCCCACACTTCGACGCCATCCTCGGCAACTTCTGCAAAGCCGAACAACATCCCGAAAGTCGCCACCACGTTCTCCTTTGCGATCAGACCGGTGACCGCCGCCACTGCCATCTTCCATCCTTCCCCTGCCTGCGTCCAGCCAAGGGGTGTGAAGATCCATGCCACCGCGCTGCCAATTTTCGCCAGAATGCTGGAATCCGGCTGTTCTGCCGACAGCATGCCAAATCTGCCTTCTGTCCAGCCGAAACGCATCAGAAACCAGAGTACGACAGTGGACAGAAGAATGATCGTCCCTGCCTTTTTGATAAAGGACCAGCCCCGTTCCCACATACTGCGCAAGACCGCACCCGCAGTCGGCATATGGTAAGCCGGAAGTTCCATCACAAAGGGGGCCGGATCGCCCGCAAACATTCTCGTCTTCTTCAGGATAATGCCGGAGCAGATGATCGCCCCGATTCCGATCAGCCATGCGCCCCACGCCACCGCGCCGGCATTATCGAAGAATGCGCCCGCGATCAGGGCGATGATCGGCAGTTTCGCACCACAGGGGATAAAAGTGGTCGTCATGATCGTCATCTTCCGGTCTCTGTCACTCTCGATGGTACGGGAAGCCATGATACCCGGGACACCGCAGCCCGTACCGATCATGATCGGGATAAAAGATTTGCCCGACAACCCAAATTTCCGAAAGATCCGGTCCATAATAAAAGCCACTCTCGCCATATACCCGCAGGACTCCAGAAACGCCAGCATAAGAAACAGCACAAGCATCTGCGGTACAAACCCGAGAACCGCTCCTACGCCGGCCAGCATACCGTCCAGGATCAGTCCCTGCAGCCAGGGAGCACAGTCTAGACTTACAAGGATGTTTTCCACTGCAGGCGGGACGATCTCTCCGAAAAGTACATCGTTGGTCCAATCCGTCAGAAAACCGCCCACTGTCGTCACCGACAGATAATAGACGACAAACATCACCAGTGCAAAGACCGGCAGCGCCAGCCATCTGTTTGTCACGATTCTATCAATTTTGTCCGAAATCGTCAATGTATTGTGTCTGTTCCTGACCACACACTCAGCAATAACAGCCGCAATATATCTATACCTTTCATTGGTGATGATACTCTCCGTATCCTCGTCAAACACCTCCTCCAAAGTCCTGATCTCACCGCTTATATCAGGCACCCGTCCCATCTGCTGTTCTATCTGCTCTCCGATCCTTGTATCCTTTTCCAATAATTTAATGGCAAAGAATCTCCTCTGTTCCTCTGCCACACCCTGCAGCATCCCGGCTGCATTATGAATGGCGCTCTCCACACCGTCATCGAATCTGTGCACTGCCGCCTGGCTTTTGCTGCCAGCGATTCTGACTGCCCTGTCTGCCGCTTCCTGAACGCCCGTACCTTTCAGGGCAGAGATTGAAATGACCTCGCAGCCAAGGCACCTGCTCAGCTTATCGGTGGAAATATGATCGCCGTTCTTGCTTACAAGATCCATCATATTGATCGCTATCACCACCGGAATACCCAGCTCCATCAGCTGCGTAGACAAGTACAGATTCCGTTCGATATTCGTGCCGTCAACAATGTTTAAGATCACATCCGGTCTTTCACTGATGAGATAATTTCTTGCCACCACTTCCTCCAGCGTATAAGGTGAGAGGGAATAGATACCCGGCAGATCCGTGACCGTCACATCCTTGTTTCCTCTGAGTCTGCCTTCCTTTTTCTCCACCGTAACACCCGGCCAGTTTCCTACAAATTGGTTGGAACCGGTCAACACATTGAATAACGTTGTCTTACCGCAGTTCGGATTCCCTGCAAGTGCGATTTTAATTGCCATTCTTTCTATCCTCCATTCTTATCACGCAGACTCTCAAAATCTCTCCTGCACCTGCCTGTACGGCTTAACTTCTGCCGGCTGTGCACGGATCAAGTCCGCTTCTGTCTCCGAAAAAGTATAAGTTATACCTCTACTCGACTTCTATCATCTCCGCATCCGCTTTGCGCAGAGATAATTCATAGCCCCGCACTGTCACTTCCACCGGATCCCCCAACGGCGCCACCTTACGCACAAAGACATGAACCCCTTTTGTAATGCCCATATCCATGATCCGTCTCCTGACCGGCCCTTCTCCGGTCAGCCTCTTCACCGTCACGGTTTCTCCGCAGGATATTTCTTTTAATGTTTTCATCGTCTCCTCCTTCACTTCTCTGCTTTCGTCTTAGTTAGTCATAGCTTACTACTGGTCATAAAAAACTACACCATAATGCGGGCAGCCATATCCCTGCCAATGGCGATCCTGGAATCTTTGATATTCACGATCAGACTGCCCCCCACTGTAGAGACGACCGTCACGGCAGCCCCTGTCACAAAACCCAGCTTCTCTAAGAATCGTCTCGTCTCTTCCTTTCCGCCCACTTTCTTGATCCAGGCCGGTTCCCCTGCTTTTGCCAATGTCAATGGCATACTGCACATCTCCTTTCTTACTTTATATCTGTTTTCTTGTAGTTAGTATATTCTAACTTCATTACCAAATATAGGTTAGCATATGCTAACTCTATCTGTCAAGTTCAAATACATATTTTATATTTACACCGTAATAGTTCAGCCATAAAGTACTCTGTAGACTGTGTGGGTGCTTCACACAGAACACGGGCTGCAGAGTATTTTATGAGCTGAGCGCCCTCATAATGAAAAAACGAACATAGTTCGTTTAAATATGAGCCGCAAAGCGGCGTCGGCTGCGCAGCAGACGCTTTTATGAATGATGAGGGCTGAACTGTTACTTTACACCCAACCTGACTGACTTCCGCGTACGAATATAGCGCCGCTTTCCCTCACGGGATCACGACGCTATATTAAATACATTCCTTAACACAAAATGTCTGTTATTTATGATATCTGCCGACTCTCTCGTCTGCGATCACACCGTCAAAGTTCATGCCAAATCCGAAATCATAGACATGTCCTTCTTCGTCCTGATAGCATTCCATGTCAAATGCCACGTCTTCCTGCTGTTTCTCTACAGTCTCCATGTTTGCGGGCATCTGTATGGGAAGCAGACCCTGGGGCGTAAATCTTCCGGTGAGCACGTCCAAAACCGCCTGCGCACTGACGCCGTACTCCACAAGAAGCGCATCCGTACATGGCTCCAGTTCGCTCATCACCGTAGGGTTCTTCAGAGCAACGATCGTGATCACAGGCTTATCGCCCATCCGTTTGCGCATTTCTTCTACCAGATCGAGATCTGCTTCATTGGCGGCGCTGTTCCACTTATCACGGTAATTGCGGTCCGCGGATTCTTCCAACGGATCTCCGCCTGCCAGACTGGGTTGTCTCGCGCTCCCTGCCTGATAAGGGCGGTACTGTAATGTCACCGGCACGTACCCACTGCCGCCTGTCTTCCGGTCTTCCGGATCATAACCGCAGGAGATTGGGGATTCTATGAAGCAAAGCGCCGCATCGGCCTCTTCCGGTGTATCTACCACCGTAAAATATTCTGCCGCCGCCTGTTTTCCGGCCGAAACCACCGTCCGATCGCCAGTGGGGGTACTCATAAAGCTCATATGGGACTTGATAAATCTGTCCGGTATATAAACCTTGATGCCCTCTTTCAAAGGCAGTACATTATTCTTATTCTTCAGCAGGGTCACCGATCTCAACTGGGACTGGTATCCTTTTTCCATATAAGAAGGACACCCGACGGTACGCAGCGACTCCTCCAGATTAAGATAAGGATTCTCAAACAATCCCGTCCTGAATATATTCAGAAGCAGTCTGTACGCAGACCGTCTGAACCGGGCGTCCGCTGCGTCCTTACCGTATTTCTCACACAGCATCCGATAGGCTTCCATCACAGGCTCCCCGTCGTTGTTTCCGCCAAACTGATCCACGCCCGCTTCCAACGCCTTACTGTGCCGCTCTGCTTCCGTCAGCCCTTCCACGCCCCAGCATTTTCCGGCAAATGTTTCCTCTGCCTCGCCAATATCATGGGTGATGCCCCAATCCGTGCAGACTACCCCTTCGTAACCAAGCTCCTCCCGGAGCAGATCATTGATCAGATACTTGTTGAAGGAGTTTCCGACATTTTCCCCGTATTTCTGATCCAAGTCGTAAGAGATCGTGTAGTAAGGCATTACCGCGCTGGCTTTGCCTGTCTTTCCATCCAGGGAAAAAGCACCTTCCGCGAACGGTTTCAGATGTTCCTTGTCATTTCCGCCCGGATAGACCGCATACTTCCCATAAGCATAATGAGCATCCCGGCCGCCCTCACAAGTACCGCCGCCCGGAAAATGCTTGACCATCGTGTTCACACTGTCCTTACCCCAGCCCGTCTCGCTGTCCTTCGTCGTCTGAAAACCGTCGCAGTATGCCTTCGTCATATCGATCGTCATCTGCGTGTGCTCACCAAAGGTATCCGCGAAGCGCATCCATCTGGGCTCCGTCGCCAGGTCGATCTGCGGGGAAAGCGCGGTGGTGATCCCCAGCGCACGATATTCGGCGGCAGCGATCTCCCCGAATTCCTTCACAAGCGCAGGGTCAAAGGACGCGGACAACCCGATACCGTTGGCCCATTTAGAGATCGATTCCCCGGTCACCCCCATGTATTCCGCCGTGGAACCTGCTCCGTGCCGCGGATCCGAGCTGTTGTTCGCCGGAATGCCGAAGCCAGAATTCTCTGAAAGTGCCTGCAGCTTATTGTTCCAGCGTACCGCCGTCTCCGTGCTCTCCAGTCCCATGATCAGGACATGCCGCACTCTATCCTTGACTATAAATTCTTTCTGTTGGTCTGTCAGCTCCCAGGGATCCACCCCGCTCTCCTCATAACTCTTACCACCGTAGGTCGCGCCAAACACTGCCGCTCTCGGCCCTTTTGCCGGGATCAGCTGGTGAGCGCTGTACAGCATAAGCCCTGCAATATCCTCTATGGATACTCTCTGCGCCAGATCTTTGGCCCGCTCCTCGTAAGAAAGACGCCAGTCCTCATAAGGGGCCAGCTCTCCTGTGCCCAGGAAGTCTTTAAAAGCATAACCGTCCACCGTCAGAACCTTGACCTTGCTGTCCGCGGCAAGTCCCAGTGTCTGTCCTCCTTCATTTTCGATCAGAATGTAGCCGTCCTGCTCTGTTTTGGTCCATTTTTGATCCATCTGCTCATCACACTCCTTTACTCTGTCACATTTTTCCTTAATAAAAAGTATAGCACGCTGGTTTTTACCCTGTCAAAAAAGGATTCCGCTTTTTGTTTCAGGCATCCGTCCCTTCGTCAAAGGTGACTTGGAATGGGCTGGGATTGAATCTCAAAGCTGTCTTCCTGATGCCACGTGATAAGGGCTGTCGTGTCAATCTGTCATGACACAACAGCCCTCTTTTTAATCCGCAAAACAGCTGGATCAGCCCTTCGTCTTCCACACTCTGTCTTTCTTGTACACGATATTGCCGACTCCGCCGTCTGCACGGCCCTTCGGTGTCAGCGTTTTCGCCAGAAACGCCTTCTCGCCCATAAAATCAAAGGGCATATCATCCGTATTCCCGGACATGATATCATCACATACCTGAATGACACCTTCGATCATATTAGCCTCGCCGTCTCCAGGCCCGTGCGACAGATATACATGATCGTATTTTCCGTCTGTCTGCTCTTTCAGCGTTTTCAGGCTCTCTTTGTACTCCTCGACATACAGGCAGTGATCGGAGAAAAGGAAAGTAAACGGATTGCAGGCATCTCCCAGCAGCAGGCTCCTCTCCTCTTTAAACAGGATCACCATCGAACCGGGCGTGTGGCCGGGACAGGCATAAGCCTCCAGTGTAAGTCCGCCCAGATCAAATGTATCTCCATGCATAAGCGGCAGATATTCTTTCGTTCTCAGCGGAATATAGTCGCTCTCCTCGATCTTCGAAACGATCTCTTCCGGAACGTTCTGCAGAGAACCTTTCCGGAACTCCAGATTGCTGTGCTCATCGTGAACAGCATTATCCGCCGGATTCATGTAGATCTCCGTATCAAACTCCGGCGCCCCCATCGCATGATCCACATGTCCATGCGTCAGCAGCACGATACACGGCTTATCGGTCAAAGTTTCCACCAGCTCCCGCAGACTGCCGATACCGCTTCCGGTATCCACCAGAGCCGCTTTCTGCGTTCCCTCCGCCAGATACATCAGTTCCCCCGTAATACCATGGATCCTTGTCAAGTGTTCTGTTATTTTTTCTGACTTAAATGTTACCATGATGCTCCTCCTTCCCTGTTACGAATATTATACTGTGCTGCGTATTCTCTTGTACAGTATCATTGCATAATGGACAATAAATGACAGTGACAACCGCCTTCCTGAAGTTGCAAAAGGCAGACAGCGCCCAATCAATCCACGCTGTCTGCCCTTTTTATCAATCCATTCTTACCGACTTCTACAGTCTCTTAAGCAGTTCCTCTCTCTGCGCCTCATACCCCGGCTTGCCCAGCAGTGCGAACATGTTCTTCTTATAGCTCTCCACACCCGGCTGGTTGAACGGATTCACGCCCAGAAGGTATCCGCTCACACCACATGCGAACTCGAAGAAATAGAACAGCTCGCCCAGATAGAACTCATTCACCTCGGGTACATTCACCATAAAGTTCGGAACCTGTCCGTCTGTGTGCGCCAGAATCGTACCGTTCATCGCACTCTTGTTGACGAAGTCCACGTTCTTGCCTGCCAGATAGTTCAGTCCGTCCAGATCCACCGGCTCTTCACCGATGATGATCTCTTCTCTGCTTGTCTCAATGTTCAGAACCGTCTCGAACATCGTTCTCGCACCGTCCTGAATAAACTGTCCCATAGAGTGCAGATCCGTGGTCAGATCAACGCTTGCCGGGAAGATACCCTTCTGATCCTTGCCCTCAGACTCACCGTAAAGCTGTTTCCACCACTCGGATACGAAATGCGCACACGGCTCATAGTTTGCCAGGATCTCGATTCCCTTGCCTTTACGAAGCAGGATATTACGAAGCGCCGCGTATTTTACAGCGTCATTCTCTTCAAAAGGAGCTTCCAGCGCCATCTTCCGGCCTTCTGCAGCGCCTTCCATCAGCTTGTCGATATCCGCGCCGGATACTGCGATCGGAAGCAGGCCGACAGCCGTCAATACGGAGAAACGTCCGCCCACATCATCCGGCACTACGAAGCTCTCATAGCCCTCTTCATTCGCCAGATTCTTAAGCGATCCTCTCGCCTTGTCGGTGGTCGCATAGATTCTCTTTGCTGCGCCTTCCTTGCCGTACTTCTTCTCTGCCATCTCCTTGAATACGCGGAATGCGATAGCAGGCTCCGTGGTCGTGCCGGACTTGGAGATCATATTGATCGAGAAATCCCTGTCTCCGATGACATCGATCAGATGCTTGATATAAGTAGAGCTGATGGAATTACCAACGAAATAAATTTCCGGCGTCTTCCGGATCGACTTGTCTACTACATTATAAAAACTGTGACGAAGGAATTCGATAGCCGCTCTCGCACCCAGATAAGAACCGCCGATACCGATCACCACGAGCACCTCTGAATCGTTCTGAATCCTGGCCGCCGCCTGTTTGATCCTTGCAAATTCTTCCTTGTCATAATTCACCGGCAGATCGATCCAGCCCAGAAAATCATTTCCGGCCCCCGTCCTGCTCACAAGTACTTCCTTCGCATCCAGTGCCAGTTTCTTCATGGACTCCACTTCATTTTCCCCGATAAAGGAAGCTGCTCTGGAATAATCAAATGTAACTTTGCTCATCGTTTTTCTCCTTTTCCGGCAGGCGCTGCTGCCTTTACTTTGTCATTCTAAGTGTAGCACTGCAACTATCGTATTTCAAGATTTTTCCTTCTCACTTACCGCATTCTCAATCAGTCCCACGATCACCCCGATAGCGTCGCGCTGGCTGCTCTTGCGCATCGCATCCACATAGGTTTTACGGTTAAAATATAACTCCTGCACCTTCTCCAGCAGCAGCTTGTTCGTCAGGTCGTCCTCGTCGATCACAATGCTGAATCCCTGCGATTCAAAAGATCTGGCGTTGAGCAGCTGGTCTCCCCTGCTGCTCGTGGAAGGCAGCGGAATGAGAATATTCGGCTTCTTCAAAGACAGCAGTTCGCTGATGGCATTGGCCCCCGCCCGGGAGATCACCATATCCGCCATGGCAAAGAGATCCTTCATCTCGGACTTGATATACTCGAACTGCTTATAACCCGGTGTGGTGAGCAGCAGATTATCCATCTTCTCCTTACCGCACAGATGCACCACCTGAAAGTCGGTAAGCAGCTCCGGCAGTACATCCCGCACCGCCTGGTTGATGGCCGCCGAACCCTGGCTGCCGCCCACCACCATGATCACCGGCTTCGATGAATCGAAACCGCAGAGCTTATAGGCCGCCTCCCTGCTCCCCGAGGAAAGCTCCTGCCTGATGGGGGAACCCGTCAGTACCGCCTTGCTCGGCGGCAGCTGCTGCAGCGTCTCCGGGAAATTGCAGCACACCTTCTTCGCCACCGAAATGCAGAGCTTATTCGCCAGCCCCGGCGTCATGTCGGACTCATGTATGATACACGGAATCCCCAGCGAACCCGCCGCACGCACCACGGGCACACTGACAAACCCTCCCTTGGAAAAGACCACGTCCGGATTGATCTCTTTCAGATATTTCCGCGCTTCCCGCATTCCCTTGATCACACGGAACGGATCGGAAAAATTCTTGGGATCAAAATACCGCCTGAATTTACCGGTCGCAATGCCGTAATAGGGAAGGTTGAAATCTTCCATTAACTTCTTTTCAATTCCATCGTAAGAACCCATATAGCTGATCTCATATCCCAGCTCCCGCAGTCTGGGAATCAGTGCCATATTAGGGGTCACATGCCCGGCAGTCCCGCCGCCGGTTAATACGATCTTCTTACCCATATTGAAAGAAACCTCCTAATTATCCAGGATCTCCTGCAATGCGCATGCCAGCTGATCAGGACAGGAAGTATTCTTGACCCCGCACTTGATACCGCGAAGCTTGCCAATGGCATCCTTAATCTCCATACCTGCCACCAGGCTGGAAATACCCTGCAGATTGCCGTTGCATCCCCCTGTAAATTTCACCGATTTGATCACGCTTCCTTCCACTTCTACGTCAATAGCTTTCGAACATACACCTTTAGGTTGATAAACCATTTCTGTCCTCTCCTTTTCCCTTAAAAATCATAATCCATTGGTATTTTAATAAAATATTAAACTTTTATTATTTTACCACATTTCTCCTGCTATTGCCAATATATAACAGATCCTGCATCTTCCGCATAATATGGCTTTATTTGTCGATGCCTTACAGCTTCTGCCTTCCGCTTTTTCCGTTATAATAAAGTGAGAAAAACATCAGGGAACCAGGAACGCAGAAGAACAGGGTATTCTCCATACGGATCCATGAAATGTCAATCCACTATATTGATTGTGAAAGGTGTGATACAGCATGCTTAACTTGATTTTTCTACATAAAAATTACATCATTGCAATGTTAGTATTTCTTTTTTTAAGTATCATATGCCAGATTACGCTTGGAGTGATATATCATAAGCTGATCTGGGAAACCGAACATATGTCCTCAACTACCAACAAATCCCTGCAGCAGCTCAAACTTAAATTTTCCGGCTGCCGCAAGATCAATGAAAAGGTATCCAATGTCCCCATTTTTGTGGACAGGTTTATCAGCCGCATTAAGATCGGCGGACTGCCCCTTTCCCTGTTAAAACATCTCTCCGGCCAGTTAATGCTCCTCTCGGTGTTGATCGCCGGCATCGGGGCATGTATGGGAATCGTGAATAATGAAAGTTTTATCAGTATCGCACCATTTTATGCAATCAGCTTTCTCGGACTCTACTGTTACTTTGCCGTTTCCTCCCTGGTCGACATTCCCGGCAGGATCAAGATCCTGCACATCAATCTAGTGGATTATCTGGAAAATCATCTTGCCAGCCGTCTGGAGCAGGCCGAGCTGGACATGCAGCTGATCCAGCCGGAGCAAAAAGAGACGACCCGGACTATAAGAACTGCTGCCGGCAGTCCCACACCTGCCGGTACAGACTTAAATACAGGAAGCAGCGCAGCTGTAAATGCAGGTATGAATACAGATATCCCTACAGACGCAAACCCCGGCGTGGATGCACAGGAGACTTTCACTTTCTCGAAAGATGAAGCCGAAGAACTGGAACATTTACTGAAAGAACTCCTGTTATAATTCTCCTGACCCTTCTTACACAAAAATCCGGCGCATTTTTTCGCCGGATTTTTGCTACTCCCCATAAATCGTTATCGTCGGCCCGATATAATACTCTTCCGGGTCATACCTGAAGATATCCGCATATCCGATCCTGTACTTCCACTCTCTCCCGTAGGAAATCCCCGGATAACTCTGCTTTAACGGAAAGGCAGCCTCTTTCTCCTCATACGCCGCCCGCAGTTCCGGATACATATCCTCACCTTCCCTGATCAGATAATCCTTGGGCTGTTTAAAATATCCCGTGGCGTACTCTACATCCACAAAATATTCCCCGTCCCCAAGCGTCTTCGGCAAAAGCGACAAATCCTCCCCGATGTCAATCACCGTATAACGCTCCTCGTCTATACCTGGAGCAAAAGATGTGCAATAGATGGAAGCTCCTGCCGGAATCTCCGACTCAATATACTCCACCGCCTCCGTGTAGGTCAGATCATAGCGATAATCATTAAAAGCCGTCTCCACATTAAATGCCACCATCAGCACCAGTACCGCCGTGATCATGCCTTTCCGGTAGAAACGGCGCTTTTCCAATACTGTCTCCGTCTCCATCAGGCCATACACCATAAACAGATAGGCAAACGGCAGGATCAGCGACAGATTCCTCCCAAGAACGATCTGATATTTCGACAGGAAAAGGATCACGAAGACCGGCAGGATCAGAAACACGCCGATCTGACGCCAGTCTTTCCTGTGCGCCAGCCTCCAGATACCAAACAGCAGCAGTATACCACCTGGTACCCCATAGCTTGTCAGCCCGTAGGCCTCCAGATATCCAAGGATCGGCAGGTTGTGTTCGATTCCCGGATGCCCCCATGCATAATGGTTGAAATTATACATATTATCCCCGACAAAAGTCCGGAAATAGAAGAACATGGAGTAATTACACAGACAGAACACCAGCACGATCAGGATACAGTTCAGGAAAAAGAGGAAATTATTGCGGTAGCTTTTCCAGTACTTCTTACTGATATGTAACGCCAGCCAGAAAAGGCCGAACAAGATGCCGTGATACTTGGCCGCGGTGGCAAGTCCGATGCATACTGCAAGCAGCGGATACCACAGGTACACTACCCTGTCCGCCTGCGAATCCTTATAGATCAGACAGCCCAGAAAAAGGATCACATTGGCCACCGCATAGATCATCGTATCCGGCCCGGTATAATACAGGTACGCATACCCATACAGGGAAAAGACCGACAGCACAAGACCGATATAAGCCCACCTTCCTGACCCGGTCATCATTTTAATCACAAAATAGACAAATACATTGGACAGCAGCGCCGTGCCGCATACCACATAACGGATCAACACCACCGTATCCACGCCGGAAATAAACCTGCCAAGGACCCGTACCCCCAACACTGCATAATAGAATGTAAAATGCGGATAGCGGAAAAAGTCCAGGATATAGATATCTCCTGCGTAGAGATGCTGGTTCAGCAGATTATAAATACAGTCCAGAGACAACTGCTCATCCACATTCGGATAAAAAGGCAGTTCAAACTGCCAGTGCCGGTAAAACACCAGCAGTCCCGCAAGCAGTGTCGCAGCCACTGCTGCCGCCATACCAAACTTTTTCCTTGTCTCTGCGTCCGGTTTCCTTATCCATTTCATCTTCCTCGAATCACACTCCCCTCACCGTCTAAATGCCATTCTTAATCCGGTATTTCCCTCATAAGTTTCCTGTCAATATCCTGCATCCGCCCCGGATTTCCAGAGTCAGCCGCCGGTATCCTGCCGGCTGCCATCTCGTTTACATCCAGTCTTTGATATGGTAACTTTTGGTGCAGACAGCATCGAAGACAAAGCCCTGATTCGCAAGATACTGTTTATATTCCTCAATCTTCTCCTCCTGTGCTTCCAGCTCCGGCGATACGAAGCACAGCTTATACCCCAGTTCTTTCAATTCCCGATAGCTGTCCTGATCCAGAGGAATCCTGGTGAAGCAATCCACCCACACCCACTCTGCCTTCCCCGCCATGTTGCGGATCGTGTCAAGGCCTTCCAGCTCACTGAACCGGAGCGCGATCTCCTTCACCCCCATATCGGTTAGCAGCTTGATCATCGGAAAAGAAGAATCCAAAAAGAAATATTTCTCAATATGGTACTGTTCCATATACTCCAATACCTTATGCTCGATCCTCTCGCTCTTGATGTTCAGGATCATCGTCCCATGATGATACTCCTTACAGTACGCCTCAAAATCCTCCCCCGCCTCGAAAGGATTATGGGAAATATAGATTCTGCCGTTTAAATCGTCCCGCAGGTCCAGCTCCACGCCATATTCCGTCGGCAGTTTCCGCAGTTCCTCTATCGTATTCACCCTGTGCGCTATGTATTCCATATCAGTCTCCTTTTTGTTCTATCCGCTTTACACGGTTTCTTTGTACAGACTACAAATTTCCAAGCTCCTTTTTCAACTTTACACTGAATTCCATCGTCCGCTTAATGAACTTCCACTTGGCCTTAAGCCCCGTGTTCCACTTGGATTCCCCGTAAATCCGCTCCGGGAAAAGCACCGGGAATCTGATCACCTTCAGATTCTTTCTGCGCGCCATATACAAAGCATACAGATCCAGCGCGAAGTCATATGGCGGATTCTTCCACTCATCAAAAAATACCCGCGGGAAAATATTCGGCTGTGCATTTATATCATACAATTTCGTATGTAAATAAAAAGTCTCAAACAGGCTCATACCCGCCGTAAAGAACACATCAAACAGCGGCCGCCCTTTTCGATTCCCCTTTACAAAGACAAGCCCCTGTTCCCGCTCTATGATCCCCAGTGCCTTGAGAATATCCCCGGGATCCGTCTGCATGTCCGCATGGGTCCAGCCGATATACTCCCCCCTGCACTGCCGCAGGCCCTGCAGTATGCCGTAACCATACCCCTGGTTCACTTCCACCCGCACCGTCCTCGCGAAGGCATACTTCGGCAGCAGTTCCGCAAGTACCAATGCACTGTCATCCGTAGAGCCATTGTCCACCAGAATGACCTCGATATCCTCCCGCTCGATGATCTCTCCGAACCGGTTCAGGATCAGCGGTATATTCTGCTCTTCATTATAACATGGTACAACAATCGATAATTTCATATGCTATTGGTTATCCCCCTTCTTAATTACTATCCTGTGCTTCACCGTTACCTGCAAGAATCATCTCCGCCACAGCCCGGTACTGTTCCGCGCTCGGTTCTTCCGGATAAAACCGCACCGCCCGCATACCGGCCGCCCTGGCGCCTTCCACATCTTTCACCGGGCTGTCACCGAGATAACAGACCTCTTCCGGCTTTACGCCCAGCTTCTCAAGGCAGAGTGCGAACATCTCCGGAGCCGGTTTCTCTTTCCCCGCTTCCTCGCTGGTCACCAGATACTTAATATCCCCGGCGATTCCCAGCGCCTCGATCTTCCGATGCTGGATATGCGCCGTCAGATCCGTGCAGATCATCATCGTGATCCCATGCGCACGCATACGATCCATAAATTCCCGCGCCCCGTCAAACAACTGCATCTTCTCCAGAAACGTCCCCCAGTATGCCTCATACATCCGCAGAGACAGCGGCATCGGGTTTACCCCCAGATATTCCAGCGTCTTCTGACAGTACAGCAGCCTGTTATGGGACGCCGCCACATCTCCCAGCTGCCGTTTCGTCTCCCCTCTGCCATAGGAATACGCTTCCTCATAATCCTCCGCCGAAGTCCCCAGCTCTCCGCACACAAGCTCCCGCACCCGCACCCGCGCCTCTTTGTCAAGCTCCTTATATCCATACAAAGTATCATCCAAATCAAATATAACAGCTTTTATCATCCGTCCCCCTCAACTTGATCCCCTGTCTTAAGACACTATATCCTGCATCCCCAATGCTCTGCCCTAAACAGGGCATTCTCCCTTCCAGTCCCCGCCACAGCCTGGGAAGAATGCCCGCTTCTGGCATTCTTTCGGACATGAAGTTATACTAAGACACCGTACTTTGGTGTCTTAGTATAACTTCATGTCCGCTGCATAATCTCTCCGATCACCGCCATCAGCATCAACTGCACCACGCCATTGATCCCGTCTTCCCACACGATCCCGTTACCCGCCAGATCCTCGATCTGCACGATCGCCGTATGCGCGACTTTTTCCCAGACTTTCTTATCCGCCTTAAGATCCCCGGCTTGAAACAGGATCCTCTGATGCTGCAGATCATCATATGAAAGCTGGCTTCGCACTCCCTGTTCCTGTAAAAGCGCCAGGATAGGTTCCGCGTTGATCCGCACATCCATCATGAACTCCACACCAAGCTCCGCTTCCAAAGAACCTTCTTTCCTGGTGCCGTCCTCTGCCAGTCCTTCATCGAAATATCGGATCACAAGGTCGGCATACTGCTTCTGCGGACAGATGTATTTCTCCGCATCCGCACGACGCTTATCGATCTGCGCCATCACTTCTTCCCTGTCATGTCCCCGGTCTCCCTGGTCTCTTCCCAGTTTCCAATAACATCGAAGCGCCTCGTCCGTATCCAGATAAATCTTCATATCCAGCACCTGTCTCATCTGCGGCAGATAGAGGGAATGCAGTCCGCACATAATGATATATGGCCTTGGCGTCAACTTTCTCTTGGCAGTAAAGGTACCCGTGTTATGGTCGTAATCCGCCCGCTTTACCGCATTGTTGCCACGCAGCACCCGCAGATCCTCCGCCTGCCTGTACAGATAATTGGCACGCGGATTCAGATGCGTCATCGCCTTCCAGTTAGCGTTTCCCCGCTCCCATCTATGATCGCCGTCTCCCTCAATATTCAGGATATGATCCTCCGAAAGCAGCTCTCCCAACATCACTAACAGCCGGCTCTTACCCGCCCCGCTGTCACCTGCAATACCGATCGTAAAGGGGCGGCTCCGCCTTCTGTAGAACGAATTGCTGTTCACACCGTACAGATACATGGACACCACCAGAATCAGGAATACACCCACCATCAATGTAAAAAAGATATCGTGCAGATCCTTGTCCGTATATTTCAGCCCATCCAGCCCTCTGCCCAGAATCGACAGATCCGTAAACTGTGTTCCATGAAAAAACAGGTAATAGATCAGATAAAACAGATTAAATCCTCCGTAGACCATGACCATCTTCGCTCTGTTCTCCATCAATCCTGCCAGATAAAGCATGAAAAAGGGCACCACCCACATATACCATCCCGGCATCGCCGGAACAAACCCCAAAAAGACCGAAAACAACAGCCCCGTCATACTGATCAAAAGATCCCTGTTCATCTGATTGACATGAAAAGCCTGAAAATAGATGATCAAAAGCACCAGGATCGACAGTAAAAGATGGGAACTTCCATATTCCAGAAAAACATTGTCTATGGCGCTCTGCTCCTTATTGAGCAGTACCATACTGATAAACCCACTTCCCCAGAAGGGAGCCACAATCAACGCCGTGAACAGCGTTGGCAAACCGGTCATGACTACTGCCTTTTTAAAGCCTTTCTTCTTTAAGATATAAAGAAAAAACAGAGGAAGCACCGATAAAATATGGAATTTCGATGCCAAAGACAGTGTAACAAACAGCATATACTTCCATTCACTGGCTGTGATCCGCCCCGTAGATATACCCGTTTCCGTCAGATAATACATCGCGATGATCAGGAAGACCGTCGGAATCAGATCCAGCTGCCCATGCATATAAGCCGCATACAAAATGATCGGAGACATGAAATACAGTACCAGTATATACTTACGCCGCGATCTGGAAATACGCATCAGATAATATAAGCCCAGAAGATCCATGACAAGCATCGGCAGCTTAAAAACCAGGTTCCTGACAAAAACCGGAAAACTCCCGAGTACCGTGACCAAAACTCCCCCTGCACTCTCCACAAACAGCATGACCGGCGGATAGGGAAAGGAAGAAAGCAGCTGATGGTCGTAATAATACTGATATGGATTTTCACCGCCAAGAAAACACTGTACAAAAGGAATGAACATCAGATCCTGATAATCTGACGAAAAAAGCCCCATCAACAGTAACTTTAATAAGACGGTCATCACGATGGCCGTCTTTAACAGCTTACGATAGTTCTTCTCAAAACCAAACGCCCCCAGCTTTTGTAACATAAATGCTTATGCCTCTCCGAAAATATTTTATACAATGAACCCGGCTGACAATCCATGCGCAGACCAATGATCGACGACGGATCACAACGCAGCGGTATGATACAGCCGCATGAATTCCTCGAAATATTTCCACGTTTTCTGGTATCCCTCATAGTCCGCCGGCGTGCCCCAGCCTACATACCTGTCGATATCAAAGATCTTTGCCCGATATCCTGAATCCAGCACATGCTTCACTGTCTGATCCACATAGAATTCACCATTGATACGGTCATTCTCCGCGATCATCTTCTTCGTTGCTTCTATAAATACTCTCGCTCTCCGGAACCAGAAAGTAGCCACGACCGCCGGATCCTCCATCGGTGTATCCGAGATCGCCTTTTTGATTGATGTACCCGTAATATTCCCATTTTCGTCGGCAATCATCCAACCATAAGCATCAGGATTGGCCAGCACCGCCTCATTATGCCTGTAGGTAAAGACAATACAGTCGCATTCTTTCGTCAACGCATCAAAAGCCGCCCGGTCAATGTCCATGCCATTATCGCAACCCGCGATCAAAAGCGGTTCTTCCGGATCCAGATACGGCTCCGCCAGCATACAGGTACATGCCTGCCCTTCCGTCAGGTGATCTACCGTAATAAACTGCGCCTGCGGATACCAGGCACGGATCGTGTCCTCCACTCCATCAGCTTTATGGAATGTCCTGTCCACATAGATCACATTACTGCCATCCGCCGCCACACCAGGCAGATCCCCTGTCGCACAGACCACCATCGGCTTCTCCTGCCCTGTCTGCCGGTCCGTTGTCATGATCGCCGGTTTATGTACCGTATAACCCGCATCCGCAAAACGCTGTCCGGCTCCCGCCATGGGGATCAGGATACGGCCTGCTGCCGGCTGGTCTGTTTGGGCGGCCTGCAAAACAGCCGTCGTCTTTTCATTATTTCTTCCGGCTCCGGTTCCACGGATCAGATCGGTCCAATAGACGAACTCCTGCATGTCCTCCGGCGTCCCCCACTGGCAGAAATATTCCACATTGACCGGAACCCATACTTTCAAGCCGTCCTGCACCATGAAATTATAGGGCAGGGACGCATAATATTCTCCGTTGATGGCACATTCTTCATGCTCCGTCAGCATCTGGCAGTACTTCTCCATCACCGAACCGTTCTTGAAATAATAGACGCCCGGGGAATGCTTCGCCTTCGTCTTATCCTGTTCAAAAGAGTATTTCTCCCGGATTTCCATCAGATAATCATCTGCATCCGTCAGGCACGAAGCATAATAATTCTTCTTCGGCAGCAGATTGGGATGAAATCCGGAATAGCAGGGCACCGCCCCGTCACAGTCACGCGCTGAAGCCTCCGCGGCAAAAGCGTTATAGTCCCAGTGCATAAAAAAATCACAGTAATTGATGATACACGGCTCTTTAGCATCAATGCCGCCGTTTGCAAGCAGTTCTCTATATCCGCGCAGCACATCGTATACCGGACCCTTTTTTACCCAATCCTCTATGGAAACGATCTTCGCCGACGGCACAAGTGAAAGCAGTCTCTCCCGCATGGACGGATCGTTTTGCAGGTGCTCACCACGGCAGATAAAGATAATATTAACGTCCGCAGGATACATATCCTTCACAATCCACTCGATCACCGGTCTGCCCAACACTCTGATAAAAGGCTTCAACTCCTGATACCCCGCCGCCACGAAACGGGATCCATATCCCGTCATCGGAATGATCACATTCATCTTAATTTCCTCTTTCCTTATTCTATATATATTCGTCCTGAAATTTTCCACCTGTGCGGTTGGACGCTTCAAAGAGCATCCAGCCTGACTGCCGCTCCCAGCTTACGCTTTCTGCCTGCGGTATTTCTCCGCATCCCAGTTGAGCAGTTCCTCCTTTTGTGCGTCACTTAAAAGGCACATCTGCTGCCCCCTGTTGCCATACTGCACTCTGGCAGCGAAGCTCATCACATTCTCGATCTCCTGCGCCTTCTTCACACTCTCCGCCAGTATGTAGAAATGCCCTTCATAATACACAAGTGTCGGCAAACCATGCGCCTGCATAAAATCCAGAATATCCTGCCTGTCATAATCCTTCTTAAGCCAGAGCAGCTTCTTGCCTGCGTAGACTACGCAGTCCGGGCAAAAAGCATGTTCCCACATCCCCTGCTCCACCAGATGGCTGCCTGCGTATTCCTGCGACAGATAACGGTTTTCCGACAGATAGACAATATTCCCCGCCAGCGCCTCAATCTCTCCGATCACCCTGTAAAGTTCCGTTGCCACACGGCATGCACTGTCATCCAGATCCAAATACTCTGCGATCTTTGCCAACACCTGCTCCGTCTTCTCGATTACCGTATCCCCGTCGTCCCCGCTGACCACCAGTCCGTGATTCTGTAAAAAGACGATCGTCCCGTCCGCTCCCTGCGCTTCTTTCGCACGGTAAATCCTGTCATAAGCCTCCGCCAGCGCAGCACCCGGCTTCCTGTAAGGCACAAAGACAGCTTTCGGAAAAAGCTCATGCACTATCTCCTCCGCATCTTCCCGCGCCGTCAGGATATTCACAAGCAGCGGGTGAGAATGCAGCGTATACTTTCCGGTAATCGCATGAAGGAATGTCTCGATGGAAGCACGCCCTCCCTCGATCTGTGCCTCTTTCAGAAGCTGATTCCCCTTCTCCTCCGTAAATACATCCTCCGCAAAGGGTTCCACATATTCTCTGAAATATTCCACGATCTTCCTGTAATCCACCCTGGAATATCCCGCCTGCTCACTCACATCCGCCAGCTGGAATCCGGAACTCTTGACAAGCATGATATGATCGTCAAGTTTCACGGAAGTGTTACCGCCTCCCGCCTGTGCCAGGTCATTGCGCATTCCTGCGTATTTTGATATTTTGATAAAATCCTGCATTCTTTAGTACCCCTGTCTTCCTGATAGAATAGTCTTATTCCATAATCTTCTCTTATTTTCTTAATTTCGGAATAGTCTTCAACTGCCTTCTCCGACTCATAGTTGTATTGTAACAAGATTCTGACGATACAACCAGTCCTATTTGCAAAAAAACAGGTGAAGGTGCTTCCGGTTATCAGAAAAGACTGCCAACACCGGTCATACAACCCGATACGGCAGTCTCTCTTTCCCCAAATTGTAATTCTAATCCCTTGATCTATTCTTTAACCCTAAACACAAATTGATATGCACGATAATCTCCCATCTCCACCGGAATCGGGATTCCCGCCTGCATCAGCGCAGAACCGCAGTAACACTTACCGCTTGCTGCCTCCTCATAGACGGCATCCGGCAGAAGTTCTTTCAGCCGTACATAATTCACGGTCATATTGCCGTGATTCTCCAAAATCACCACATGCAGCAGAATATGCTTCCTGTCCGCTGACACAAACATCCATGCCGCACAGGCATCCTCAAAAGGATTTGAAAGACGATAATAATCTCCCGTGCTGATCAGCGGCTCAAACTCCTTATACTGCCTGATCTGCTCTCTGATCTCCTCTTTCTCTTCCGCACTCAGCCTGCTTAAGGACAACTCATAGCCGAAAGCCCCCGTCATAGCCACAATGCCTCTCGTGCGCAGGCTTGTGATCCTGCCTGTCTGATGATTGGGCACCGCCGACACATGAGCGCTGACCGTAGACATCGGATAGAAGAAAGAGGTCCCGTACTGAATCCGCAGCCTGTCCAGCGCATCCGTATTATCACTGCACCAGATCTGCGGTGTATAATACATCATTCCAGCGTCAAACCGGCCCCCGCCGCCGCTGCAGCCCTCGATCATCAGCTTCGGATACCTGGCCAGAAGCTTCTCCATGAAATCATACAGGCCGGTCACAAAATCATAGGACACCCTGCCCTGTCTGTTCTCCACGGAATAGAAATCCGTGACGCTCCGGTTCATATCCCATTTAATGTACTCGATATTGCCCTGATCCAGCACTCTGCAGATCTGATCAAAAATATGCTCCCGCACATCCTCCCTGGAAAAATCAAGTACCAGCTGATTCCTGCCTCTGGCCGGATTCCTGCCCGGATTCTGCATCGCCCAGTCAGGATGCTCTCTGTACAGATCGCTGTCCTCGGAGATCATTTCCGGCTCGATCCAGATACCGAACTTGACACCTTCCGCGTTGACTCTGCGCACCAGCTCGCTCAGACTGCAACCCAGCTTTTTTTCATTGACCTGCCAGTCTCCCAAGCCGCTGTTGTCGTCCTCGCGTTTGCCGAACCACCCGTCGTCCATCACGACCATGTCGATACCCAGTCCGGCCGCTTCTCTTGCCAGCTCCACGATCGTCTCCCCGGTAAAGTTAAAGTAAGCCGCCTCCCAGCTGTTCACCAGCACCGGCCGGGGCACAAATCCCGTCTCGCTGCTGCCATTTCCCTGCATTTCTGTTGTGCGCCTGCTGCGCGCTCCGTTGCATATATGATTTCTGATACAACGATGATATTTCACCGACAGATCCCCAAATCCTCTGTCGCTGTAACACATAATCGTCTCCGGAATCTCAAGTGTCTGTCCGGATTCCAGCGGATAATGAAAAAGATCACTCTGCAGTCCCATCAGCACACGCGTCTGGTCAAACTGATCCTGCTCCGCCTCACAGAGAAAATTCCCGCTGTAGACAAAGACCATACCATAGCAGTCCCCGGTATTCTCCGTGGTGTTCTTCTCTGCCACGATGACTGCCGGATTATACTGATGGCTGGAAGTGCCTCTGCGGCTTCCGATGCTGTGGCTTCCATGTCCGATCCTTATCCTCTGCAGATTCCTTTCCATCGTATGTCTTCCGTAGAAACTGAGCAGGTCATACTGTCCCGTGATAAAATCCAGACAGGCCGAGGCCGCCTTCTCCACAACCACACACGCTGTGCCGTAATTGGTGATCTTCACGCTTCTTGTAATGATATCCTCGTCTTCCAGCACGCCGTACAACAACTGCACGCGCACCTTACTCACGTTATCCTCCAGCACGATCTTAAGCGTCTGTGCTTCCTTCTCCCCGGCATACACCGCCGGCAGTCCTTCAAGTTCATACTTGCCTTCCCGGATCTCATATCCGGCATACCGCAGATCACAACACTCCGATTCGTCATGACCACGCAGCACTAACGCACTGTTTCTGTAATCTCCTGTTCCCAAAGTCGGATATTCCTGTGGCAGAACGTCCATGGAATAAGTCCTGTTGTTCCCCACATCATTCGGATTTCCCGAAAACCCCCTGTCATAATAAGTCAAAAGATAATCCATGTCGCCGGACACCTTCGTCCCATAATACAGATGCAAAAGAAACCCGAAATCATCTACCTTCATCTGGTAGGTCGTCTGCTTTGTCTGTAATGTGAAGATCCGCTTTTCCTCTTGAAATAGAATTGCCATACGCCGCACCAACCTTTTTCTTATATTTACTGTTTTTCGCCTTTCTTATGCGGTAACAGTTCATCCTTCGGACTCGCTGTCATAGATATCCGGCCCCCTTACATCATTACACGGCAGGACGGATATTTTGTGATATACAATATACTTGAAGCAAGCCATAAGGCTGCTCCAAGTATACCATAATTTTACATTTTATTCACTTTGTTTTTACTTAACCGCTCCGTTCACAACGCCGTTCAGGATCTGCTTCTGACATACGATGTAGAAGATCAGGATCGGAACCAGCGAAAGCAGATAAGACGCAAATGCCAGGTTATAATTCGTACCGAACTGTGACTGGAAGTTAAGCTGTGCCAGCGGCAGTGTATTCTGTCCGGAACCTGCCATGATAACAAGCGGTGTCATAACGTCGTTCCAAACCGCCAGTGCCGTAAGTACCGCCACCGTCGCATGCATAGGCTTCATAATCGGGAAGATAATCTTCCAGTAGGTTCTCCAGGTCGAAGCGCCGTCCACCTTCGCCGCCTCCTCCAGCGCCATCGGGATATTTACCAGATAACCGGAGTAGAGCAGTACGTTCATCGGCATGTAGAACACTACATACAGCAGGATTACGCCGAACCAGTTAGCCAGTCCCAGCTCTGCCGTCTGTTTTGCCAGAGGCATCATCAGGATTGCAAAAGGCACGAACATACCGCTGACGATGAACAGATACACGAAGCTGTAGAACTTGCTGTGAGCCTTGTTACGTCCCAGCGCATAACCCATCAGGGAATGAACCGCGATAGACAGTCCTACGGTCGCTACCGTGATCAGTAAGCTGTTGCTTAAGGAACGCCAGAAATCTGTGATCTCCATGGCTTCCCTGAAATTGTTCAGGCTCCATGCTTTGGGCAGCGACAGGATGCCGCTGATGCTGTTGGTCATTTCCGAGGGCTGTTTGAATGCAATAACTATCGTCAGGTACAACGGCAGGATGATCGTGGAAAGCCCAAGGATCAGGACGATCATCGCTGTTTTGTTTGTTTTCTTTATTGTCATAACTGCTCCTCCTTTTTACCGGAAAATTTCATCTGCGCCACGGAAACCGCCACGATCACGATGAAGAATACAACCGCGTTGGCGCTCTGGAAGCCGAACTGTCCACCCGACATACCGTTGTTGTAGATCAGGTAGGAGATAGACTCCGTACTCTGCGCCGGGCCGCCCTTGGTCAAAGCCATGATCTGATCAAACACCATCAGGAAGTTCTTCACGCACAGAACCATATTGATGGAGAAAAAGGGAATGATCAGCGGGAAAGTCAGGTATTTAAACTGCTTCCAGCCTGTCGCACCGTCGAGGCCGCCTGCCTCATACACGTCTTCCGGCACCGTCTGCAGGCCGGAGATATAGATGATCGTATTCATGGCGATCGCCTGCCATGCACAGACAACCATGATACCGATCCATGCCGCACTCGGATTGGACAGGATGGAGGTGCGCAGCGCGTCGATTCCGATCATGTCTGCCAGAGCCGGCAGGATATAAGTAAAGAAGTAATTGAAAATGTAACCTACAACCAGCGCACCCAGAATATTGGGTAAAAAGTACGCACCGCGGAAAAAGCTCTTGGCCTTGATGGAGCTGTTAAGCGCCAGCGCCAGCAACAGGCTTAAAACATTAACCACAACGGTCGTCACGATCGCCAGCTTAAACGTAAACCAGTAGGACTTGCCCACACGAAGATCCGAAAACAGATCGATATAGTTTCTAAAGCCTACCCAGTCATACTTTCCGAAGCCCTTAAAATTCGTAAAACTGTATATCACACCGCGGATCAGCGGAATGGTATTGAAGCAGATAAACAGGGCAAGAATCGGAATGGTGATCAATAAAAATGTTGTTTTTCTCTCATTTTTTCCTAATTTCATTATGCATGCTCTCCTTTCTCACTAATTCGCGGTCAATTCGCGTTTCCGTGCTGCTTTTCATAATCCTGTACCAGCCGGATGATATCCCTGTTGTACCGCAGCCAGTCCTTATCAAACTTCTCCAGGAAAGCGTCCACATCCTGATTTAACAGGAAGGTCTGAATCTGCGCATCCACCGCCATCTCTGACGGATAATAGTGATCCTGATAGTCCGTCATATTGCCGGATGTGATATAATCTGTCATGCCGTCCAGAATGGAAGGAAGCGTGAAGTCTCCGTCCTTACAGGGGATAGCCGTCTGTGCGTCTATGTACTTCTGGATGTTCTCATCTTCATAAAGGAAATCCAGCACCTCATAGACCGCTTCCTTGTTCTTGCATCCTGCCGTCACGCAGAACTGCAGGTCAATACCGGAATTCAGGGTATTGCCGTCCGCCGCGTCATTGGCCGGCATAACGAAAGAATCCAGATTTAAGTCCGGGTTCACGGACAGAATCTGCGGAGCCGCATAGCTTCCGATCGGATACATGGCGGATTCGCCTCTTGCAAACGCCGTACATGCGTCATTATAGCCATACGCAAACGGATCCTCCGGTCCGTACTGCAGCAGTTCCAGATATTTCTCTGACACTTCCCGATACTCTTTGGCAAATGTGGTCTCCCCGCGGTTTACCTGCTTGGATGCATCCGCCGGAGCCAGATCTACCGCCATCGCATTCCACGGTGCAAGGCAGGTCCAGGTATCCTTGAAGCCGAAATAGAAAGGCTGGATTCCTTCTCCCTGAATGGTGTCACACAAAGTAAGTAATTCGTCCCAGGTTGTCGGGATTGTCCAGCCATGCTCCTCGAACATATCCCTGTTGTACAAAATTCCTGCCGCGTTGGCCACGTAAGGCACTGCATAAGTTCCCTCAATGGGCACAAACTTAAGCGCCTCGTCGATTTCCAGATATCCCTGATTAATATTCGCAAGTCCTTCATAATCAGAAATATCCTCCAGGATCTGCGCATCCATGAAATAAGAATAGTTGATGTCTCCGCCGATTCCTATGATGTCGGGATAATCCTCT
>OFGO01000476.1_pt1 | contig 37132 bp, 37 predicted proteins | sample 1521761 | NCBI WGS metagenome assembly OFGO01 (sample SAMEA3504128, study PRJEB24116) | mouse gut metagenome | biome: mouse gut; feature: mouse-associated habitat; material: faeces | place: Denmark | collected 2011
ACTGCGCGCGCCGTTTTCCGGCCCGCTGGGCCGAAAAGCCGTTCACTCCGCTTCGCGTCTTAGCCGCCTGCTCCCGGGCGCTCCGCGCTTCTTACAGCACCAGCGACGGCGCGGAGTACACCCGGGCGCCCAGCTCGCTGTTGAGCATGTACAGCCCCTTGGCGTCGCCGCCGAACAGCTCCATTTTGGTGATGAGGTCGCAGGCGTTCTTCTCCTCCTCCCCCTGCTCCTTCACAAACCAGTCCAGGAACTGGACGGTGCGGTAGTCGTGGACCTCCTGGGCGGCGGCGTAGATGGCGCCGATGAGGCCGGTGACATACTGCTCGTGCTCATAGGCCGCCTTCAGCGGGTCGGCCAGCCCCTGGAACTCCTTGTCCGGCTTGGCCACCGCCTCCAGGGTGACGGTCTGGCTGTTGTTGTGGAGGTAGCGGTACATGAGCATGGCGTGGTCCTGCTCCTCCTTGGCCTGGATCTCATACCAGTTGGCGAAGCCATCCAGCCCCTTGGCACTGTAGAAGTTAGCCATGTCCAGGTACAGGTAGGCGGAATACAGCTCCTTATTGATCTGTTCGTTCAGCAGCCGGGAAACCTTTTTATCCATGATGAAACACTCCTTATTCTGACATGCGCTGTCGCGCTTTCACCGTAACAGTATAGCATGATTTGCCCCGGTGTCAACCGTTTTCCACCGCCCGGGCCAGCGCCTCCCCCACCCGGGCGGCAATGTCCAGCATAACCTCCTGGTCCGCTTTGCGCACCGCCCGGTCATAGGTGTACAGCCCGTTGGTCTCCCCCTCCACGTCGCTGAGCTGGGTGTAGACGCACCCGCACAGGCCGTTGGGGATGGAGGGCAGCACCATATCCTCGTACATCCCCCGGATGCGGGCCGTCAACTCCCCCTCCGTGCGGCACTGTTCCCCATAGCCGTAGTTTTTCCGCTCCAGGGCCACGTGGCCCTCCACCCGGCGGGAGAAGCCGCCGCACTCGCTGAGGAAGAGGAACTTCCCCGGCCTCGTCCCCTCCAGCACCCGGCTGTTGAAATAGACGTGCTCGCTCTCCACGTCGCTCTCCCGCTGGGCGAACCAGCCGGAGGTGGTCATGAAGAACCGGCCGGGGTCGGCTCTCTTGAGCAGGCGGTAAATCCGGTCGGAATCGTACTGGCCCCAGCCCTCGTTGAAGATGGTCCAGCCCACGATGCAGGGGTGGTTTTTCAGGTGGGCCACGGTGTCCAGGCAGTGGCGCTCAAAGAACAGCTTGCGCCGTTCGCTGCCCCCCCGCCCCAGGTCGCCGCGCTTTTTGCTCACAAAGGTGGGGATCACCGTGTCCCGGACATAGCGGTACTCCCCCGAGTTCACCATATCCTGCACCACCAGCATCCCCAGCCGGTCGCAGGCGTAGTAGAACGCCTCCGGCTCCACCTTGACGTGCTTGCGCAGGGTGTTGAAGCCCAGCGCCTTCATGCGCAGGATGTCCCGGTCGTACTCCTCCGGGTTCTTCGGCAGGAACAGGCCGTCCCGGAAATAGCCCTGGTCCAGCACCCCGTGGAGGAACACGGGCTTTCCGTTCAGGCACAGCCGGGCGTGTCCGCCGATCTCCCGTGTGGTCACGGTGCGCAGGGCGAAATAGCTCTCAGCCCGGTCGGTGGCGGTGGCGATGGTCATGGTGTAGAGGTAGGGGTCCTCCGGGGTCCAGAGATGGGGGTCAGGCACCTCCAGCCGGAGGGGAACGCCGCTCTTCCCTGCGGCGGTGAGCATCCTCCCATCCCCCAGCGGGACAGCCAGGTTGTAGTCCGCCCCGCCGGTGTCCGCCTCCACCGTCACTCCGGTCAGGTCGGGGGTGAGGCGCAGGGCGGCCACCGCCCCCCGCGCCGGCGCCGCCTCCAGCCACACCCCCTGCCAGATGCCGGACACGGGGGTGTACCACATCCCATGGGGACGTTTGTGCTGCTTGCCGTAGGGGTAGTCGTGGGACAGGGTGTCCACCGCCTTCAACTCCAGGCGGTTTTCCCCCTGGGCCAGCATGTCCGTAATGTCCGCGGAAAAGGGCAGGTAACCCCCCTCGTGGCGGGCCGCCGGCGCGCCGTTCACCCACACCTGGGCCGTCTGGTCCACCGCGCCGAAGTGGAGCAGCACCCGCTGTCCCTGGGGCGCGAAGCCCTCGGGGAGGGTGAACGCCGTCTCATAGTGCAGCACCTCCCCCACCTCCCCCGGCCAGCCCGCCAGGGGGGCCTGGGGAGGCCAGGGCAGGTTGATGGGCCGCCCGTTCAGGGTCCAGCCCTGGTTCAAGGGATAAAAGCTGCCCCGCCGGAGCTGTGGGCGGGGGTAGTACCGGTCCCAAGCGTTATATTCCATCGCGATTCCTTCCTTTTTATCCGTGGGTTTCCCTCCTGTTTTATCCTTGCCGTTCCTTAATCATACCACCCTGGGATGGGAATGGCAACGGTTTTTTGGACGTTTTGTCGGGCTGACCCCGGCTCCCCCTGTCTTTTTTGTGCACAACCCAAAATCCAGATTGACAAACCACCCCCCAGCGTGTTACATTTGGATAAGTGGATAATGATTCCTATTATTGTCACATATCACTCAAAGGAGGTTCTCGTATGTTGTTCCAGACCACACAGGCCCACGAGGAGCTGCGCGCCAAGATCCGCGCCTTTGCCGAGGCGGAGGTGAAGCCCAACGCCATCCTGATGGACCAGGAGAGCCGTTTCCCCGCCGAGGCCGTCAAAACCCTGGCCGGGATGGGGCTGATGGGCATTCCCTATCCCAAGGAGTATGGCGGCGCTGGGCTTGACGTGCTCAGCTACGCCATCGCGGTGGAGGAGCTGTCCCGGGTGGACGGCGGCACGGGTGTCATCCTGTCCGCCCACGTGTCCCTGGGCACTTGGCCCATCTTCGCCTTCGGCACCGAAGAGCAAAAGCAGAAATACTTAGTGCCCCTGGCCAAGGGGGAAAAAATCGGCGCTTTCGGCCTCACCGAGCCCAACGCCGGCTCCGACGCGGGGGGCACCGAGACCACCGCCGTGGACAAGGGCGATTACTGGCTGCTCAACGGCCAGAAAATTTTCATCACCAACGGCGGCGTCGCGGACACCTATGTGGTCTTTGCCGTCACCACCCCGGACATCGGCACCCGGGGTATCTCCGCTTTTATTGTGGAAAAGGGCTGGAAGGGCTTTACCTTTGAGCCCCACTATGATAAAATGGGTATTCGGTCCTCCGAGACCTGCCAGCTCAACTTCGACGACGTGAAGATACCCAAGGAGAACTTGCTGGGCAAGGAGGGCCAGGGCTTTAAGATCGCCATGGCCACACTGGACGGCGGACGCATCGGCATCGCCTCCCAGGCACTGGGCATCGCCCAGGGGGCCTACGAGTCTGCCGTGGAGTACGCAAAGGAGCGCGTCCAGTTCGGCAAGCCCATCGGCTTCAACCAGGCCCTCACCTTCAAGCTGGCGGACATGGCCACCAAACTGAAGTGCGCCCGGATGCTGGTGTACTCCGCCGCCGAGAGGAAGGAGCACCACGAGCCCTACGGCGTGGATGCCGCCATGGCCAAACTGTACGCCTCCGAGATCGCCCTGGAGGTCACCAACGACGCAGTGCAGATCTTCGGCGGAACCGGCTTCCTCAAGGGCATGGACGTGGAGCGCATGTACCGCGACGCAAAGATCACCACCATCTACGAGGGCACCAGCGAGGTGCAGCGCATGGTCATCGGCGCGGCCATCATGGGCAAGCCCCCCAAGCGCGAGGGCGGCTCGTCCAGCGCCGCCAAAAAGCCCGCCCCCATCACCGGGGTGCGCAAGGGCCTCATCATCAAGGAGGGGGACGCCAAGGCGCGGGTGGACGCCCTTGTCGCGGCACTGAAGAAGGACGGCTATGATTTCTCTGTGGGCATCCCCATGGACACCCCCATCGCCCAGGCGGAGCGGGTGGTGTCCGCCGGACAGGGCATCGGCTCCAAGGAGAATATGAAGCTCATCGAGGATCTGGCCAAGGCTGCGGGCGCCGCCGTCGGCTCCAGCCGCCCGGTGGCCGAGACCCACAAGTACGTGCCGCTGAACCGCTACGTGGGCATGTCCGGGCAGAAATTCAAGGGCAACCTGTATATCGCCTGCGGAATCTCCGGGGCGGTGCAGCACCTAAAGGGCATCAAGGACGCGTCCACCATCGTGGCCATCAACAAGAGCTCCAACGCCCCCATCTTCAAAAACTGCGACTACGGCATCGTGGGCGACGTGAAAGAGATCCTGCCCCTGCTGGCCCAGGCCCTGGGCACGGAAGAGAAGCAGCCCGCGCCCCCCATGATCAAGATGAAGCGGCCCCAGCCCCCCAAGCCCGAACCCATCGGCCCGCGCTATGTCTGCATGGGCTGCGGGTACGAGTACGTCCCAGAGTTGGGCGACCCGGAGAACGAGGTGGCCCCCGGCACCCTGTTCGACAAGCTCCCCGAGGGCTGGGCCTGCCCGGAGTGCGCCGAGGGGAAGGATCAATTCATCCAGGCGTGAGCGCGCAGCCGTCGTGAGCAGCACGGATGGACTGGAGCGAGGCCGAGCGCAGGCCCGCGTAGCGGGCCGGAGACCAGGCCGAGACGAAAGGAAGCCGTGCGTCGCGAACAGGCGAAGCGTGATAACAAGGCGTGAGCGCGCAGCCGCCACTGCCATTAACCTAAAGGAGGAATTTCAATATGTACTGTGTCCGCACCGTCACCGACAACCTGTACTGGGTGGGCGCCAACGACCACCGCACCCATTTGTTTGAAAACATTCACCCCATCCCCCGGGGGGTGAGCTACAACGCCTACCTGCTCATGGACAAATCCACCGTCCTGTTCGACACCGTGGACTGGTCCGTCTGCCGCCAGCTCATGGAAAATCTGGACCACCTGCTGGGGGACCGGCCCCTGGACTATCTGGTCATCAACCACATGGAGCCCGACCACGGCGCGTCCATCGAGGAGATCCTCATCCGCTGGCCCAACGTGAAGATCATCTCCACCGCCAAGGCATTCATGCTCATGCGGCAGTTCGGCTTCACCGTGGACAACCAGGAGCTCATCGAGGTCAAGGAGGGGGACACTTTCAGCTTCGGCTCCCACACCGTCACCTTCATCGCCGCCCCCATGGTCCACTGGCCCGAGGCCATGGTCACCTTCGACACCACCAACGGCGTGCTCTTCTCCGCCGACGCCTTCGGCTCCTTCATCGCCCTGGACGGCAAGCTCTTCGCCGACGAGGTCAATTTCGACCGGGATTGGATCGACGAGGCCCGCCGCTACCTCACCAACATCGTGGGCAAGTATGGCCCCCAGGTGCAGGCGCTGCTGAAAAAGGCCGGGGGCATCCTGGACCAGATCAAGTTCATCTGCCCCCTCCACGGGCCGGTGTGGCGCAAGGATCTGCTTTACTTTGTGGATAAGTACGACAAGTGGAGCAAATACCAGCCCGAGGAGCAGGGCGTGATGATCGCCTACGCCTCCATGTACGGCAACACCGAGGGCGCCGCCCAGGCCCTGGCCGCCAAGCTGTGCGAGAAGGGCTGCACCAACGTGTGGGTATATGACGTGTCCAACACCCATGTGTCCCAGCTGGTGAGCGAGGCCTTCCGCCTCAGCCACCTGGTGTTCGCCTCCGTCACCTACAACCTTGGAATCTACCCGGTAATGCACGATTTCCTGATGCACCTGAAGGCCCTGAATTTCCAAAACCGCACCTGCGCCATCATTGAAAACGGCTCCTGGGCCGTCAAGTCGGGTGATCTGATGCAGAAGTTCCTGGAGGACGAGATGAAGAATATGACTGTGCTGGGCGACCGGCTCAGCCTGGCCTCTTCCCTCCACGCGGATAAGGCCGCCGAGCTGGATTCCCTGGCCGACGCCATCATTGAATCCATGGCAAAGGAATAAGCGCTGGCGAAGGCCCGGTAGGTCTAGGGCTTGGGTGATAAAGAAGTTTTCAGCTTTCGAAGGACAGCCTCATGACGCTTTAGCGTCATGAGGCTGTCCTTTTACTGTATCTGCTGAACTCCGGCCGCCCACCCCGCATTCGGTTCCGCCGTCCGCACAACCCGCAGCTCCCCCTTGAGGCCGAGGTTTTCCAGACTGGCCTGGTATATGTACAGCATTGCCTTGCCAAACACATCAATGGAATTTTCGTTCATAAACATGACCTCCTTTGGGGTTTGCTTTATACTATGCGCCCCGCCTGTCCCACTTGCCCCCACGGCCCGCCGCTGCGGTAAAATCGGGGCCTTAAAGGCAGCGATGCTATTCAGAGGAAATATTACATACTGAAAACCCTTGGCAACGCATTGCCTATTATACACAAGCATACTATTTCTTTACAACCGGCTATGCAGGACATAGGGCGCAGGCTAAAAAGCTGTATCAATAGCCCCGGTACACATCTTTGCGGCCCGAATCAGGCACAATTTCTTCTTGAATAGGAGGCCCCAGTGAAACAGGTTTTTCTATATATCCGCGTCTCCACCGAGGAGCAGGCCGTCCATGGCCTATCCATCGCAGCCCAGTCCGCCGCCTTGGAACAGTGGGCGCAGAACAACGGGCATAACATCGTTGGAACTTATATAGACGCAGGCATATCCGCCCGCAAACCCGCAAAAAAACGGCCCGAACTTCAGCGGCTCCTCGCCGATGTTCAGGCCGGAAAGGGCGAGCTTATTGTCTTTACAAAGCTGGACCGCTGGTTTCGTAATATTTCCGAATACTACAAGGTCCAGGAGGTCCTGGAACGCCACCACATAGACTGGCGCACCATCCATGAGGATTATGACACCTCCACCGCCTCCGGGCGGCTGAAAATCAATATCATGCTGTCTGTGGCACAGGACGAGGCAGACCGCACCTCAGAGCGCATCAAAGCCGTCATGGAGGTCAAGCGCAATAAGCTGGAGCCTCTCACCGGCAGCTGTCCGCCCGGCTACAAAATCGACGGCAAACGCTTCGTCAAGGATCCGGCAAAGGAGGCGGCTATTGCGGCATTTTTTCAAAAATACTTGGCCTGTGGATCTTTGGTCAGGACATTTGAGTATGTCCGTGAGAATTTTGGCCTGGCCCTGGGCTATCAAAGCGCCCACAAAATGCTCAAAAACCCATGCTACTACGGCCACTATTTCGGGGTGGACGGCATGACCCCCCCATACATTACCAAAGAGGAGTTCGACAAAATACAGTCTATGCGGAGGCGTATCGTGAGAAAAACAGAGAACAACCGGGTATATATCTTCTCCGGCCTGATTACCTGCGGAGAGTGCGGCCAGCGGATGGGCGGACGGGTGAACACGAACCAGGAATCCTATTATTATAACTGCTCCTCCCATTATATGGCCGCCAGCGCCTGCGCCAACAACTCCAACCTTGGGGAGCGGCGCATTGAAAGGTTCCTGGTTGAGACGGTCCGGGACAAAATAGGACAGTGGAAAATTGAGGTTGAGCAAATCTATGCCGGCAGGAAGGCGCGGGATTACAAGGGCGAGATTTCGGCCCTCCGGGCCAAGCTGGGGAAGCTCAAAGACCTCTACCTCAATGACCTTATCACCCTGGAAGAGTACAGCGCAGACCAGGCCACATATCAAATCAAAATCGAGTCCCTGGCCGCAGAGGAAGCTGCACAGGAAAAGCCGGATTTCAAGGCCTCAGACAGACTCCTGGCCGGCAGCTGGGAAACCGTCTACTACGGGATGAAGCAAGAACAAAAACAGGAGTTTTGGCGCATTCTAATTGGGGAAATCAGGATTTATAAAGACAAACACATTGAATGCGACTGGAACCAGTAATTTTTATCTATCTTCATAATATGTCATCGTCTACACAGGAATCCAACATGTATGTAAACGGCGGCAGCGAGGAGGAGTGGATGAACCGCTTGGCCGATGCCATGGTTCCTTACCTGAACGCCTCGGGTATCCAATTTGACCGTAATACCCCGGATATGAACGCCGTTTCCTCCATCCGGGCGTCCAACGCAGGCAACTACGACCTGCACTTGGCACTTCATTCCAACGCCTCCGCCCCCAGCAATTATGGCCGGACCAGGGGCATCATTGTGTTCTATTATCCGGGCAGCTCCAACGGCAAACGGGCGGCAGAGATCATGGCGGAAAATTTGAAAGCAATCTATCCCCTGCCCAACCGGGTTCGTACAGAGGCCACCACATCTATAGGGGAGGTGCGCCAACCCCGTGCCCCATCGGTGTTCATTGAACTGGGCTACCATGATAATGAGGATGACGCCACCTGGATCAAAACCCATCTGGATGAAATTGCCCGAACCATTGTCCTGGCGCTCACCGAATACTTTGGAATCCCCTTCTTGACCTCTGAGGGGCCCATCCGTCAAGGTGTCGTCGATGTGGACTGGGGCTATCTCAACATCCGCTCCCGGCCGTCTACCGCAGCCCCTGTGATTGCAAAAGCCTATGACGGCGCGCGGCTTTCCATCCTCAACCAGTGGCAGGACTGGTATCTCGTGTCCTTTGATGGAGCGGAAGGCTATGCCAACAGCAACTTTATTACACTCCTCTGAATCAGGGCATTCTATTTGCCAGCTTCTAGGCCCGCTGCCTCCTGACCGGGTGTGGGTTCCCGTTAATGACCTGCCTACCGCTCTAAACACCCTTGCTTTACTCCAGGAAGAAATTTCTGTACACTCTTCTGCGCGGCATGTGAATGACGCCATCTGACCTTTTGTAAATCGGTTGAGGACGTTGCAATAAAACTACATTTCAACTTGGAGATTACCATAAGCTTCGTTATCAGGCATTGAAATGTCTCCCGCTTTTTTGACGCATACTGGCTGCCTATACTGCTGTAAAATATGCTTAACCCGCCAATACGAAAATCCCGCCGGGATTTGCCCCGGCGGGATTTCATTTCAGCCGATAATGAAACAGGCGGGTTCAAGGAGCCAGCCCAACCCGTCAATATGCACGCCGCACTTGCGGCCCGGATGGTAATATTTTATGTAAACGCACCGTTCACGGTCTTTCTTCATCTGTTCCCATTGCCGTCCGGTACAGGAGGCCGGAATACTGGATCCGCGCGCCGACGCGCATTTTTGCCGTGGCTCTGCTCCCGGTAGACTTCCATGTCCGCCGCGCCAACCTGGCCGTAATGCCCTGACTTTTGGCAATGTCCGCCGGGCGCGCGTTCGCCCGATAAAGCGCGGCAATCTTCCGCCGGTTCGAAAAAGTTATGTATTTGTAGTGCCACGCCATGCTTTTCCTTCTTTACCCAACTTTCCCGGTCTCCATAGTATAAGAAATCCGATAGAATCAAATCGCCCCGTTCGTGGGGCTTCGTGTTCTTTCGCATTTAATGTTACAACTCGCATTCCTTAAAAAATTTCAATTTACCTCTTGCTTTTTCTTTCTTTGTATGGTAATATACTTGAGGTTCACAAGTTATGCTGTTTATCCGGGTGTGGCGAAGTTTGGTATCGCGCTTGACTGGGGGTCAAGAGGCCGCAGGTTCAAGTCCTGTCACTCGGACCATCGAAAAGCCTTGAAATCGAGAGATTTCAAGGCTTTTTCATTACTTTTTTAGCAAAATCAGGGTGACACAGACAGCAAGAGCGCACAAAAAAGCGCACACAGCAGGGAACAAGAGCCGGAAAAGCATTGGTACACCTTGAAAAATGAAAGGGTGTATTTCAATGGCAACCATCAGGGAAAACAAGAAAAACGGGAAAACGGTATCGTATCGGTTCACTGTCTGTTTGGAAAGGGACGCACAAGGAAAGCAAGTCAGGCGGTACATGACATGGACGCCAGAAGAAGGGCTTACCCCATCAAAAGCAAAGAAAGCCGCAGAACGGGCGGCAGACGCATGGGAGCAAGAGGTAAGGGCAGAGTACCAAAAAGAAAAGGAATTGGGCCGCGCCTACCGCCTCCCCCCGGATAAGCGGCACGATGACTTTGTGTCGTTCGTCAATGACACATGGTTGACCTTGCAAATTCGCGGCGGCAACGCCAAGCCCTCTACAGTAGCATTTTACGAATATATGTCTAAAACGATAGTAGATTACTTCAAAGGGGCGGTATTGCAAAAGATAAGCCCGATTGATATTCAAAAGTATTTCATCTATCTGCGGACAGAGCATAGAAGCAAACTGGGCAAGCCCCTCTCCCCTAAATCCCTGCGCCACCAATACGTTACGCTCAATGTGATTTTTGAGTATGCCGCAAAACAAGAGATGATAGCAAAGAACCCGATGAAGAAGGTAGACGCGCCCAAGAAGGAGAAAAAGCCCGTGGACGCGCTGACACAGGAACAGGCCGCGCAGTTTTTCCGGCTCCTGTCTACCTGTCCTCTTGATTTCCGCTGTATTCTCCAACTGCTGATTACCACAGGCATACGGCGCGGCGAGTGCATGGATTTACAGTGGGGGGACATTGACGAACAGGCCAGCACCATTAGAATTGAGCGCAACGTATCTTATACACCCAAAAGTGGTGTAATTGTCAGCACCCCCAAAACTTCTAATAGTATCCGTACCATCCCCATCATGCCCAGCACCTTACACCTTCTCAAACAGTGGAAAGAACAGACAGGGCGGGAACACCCGGACACAATTTTGGAAAGCGCGTTTCTGTTCCCCAAAGGTAAAGATGTGTTTGCCCCACGCGATCCTAATTCAGTTACCCGGCGCGTCAAACGGTTTATGAAGAACAACGGGTTCCCTGACCTCTCCCCGCATGATCTGCGCCACCCATATGTCAAGCCCACGACAAAAATTTTTACAATTTTTTTGAGGAATGTTTATGACGAAATGACGCAGAAAAATTGTATCTGAACATTTCCGTAAATAGGGATTGCATATCCAAATATATCTCTCCCTCGGTCGCAGTATAGAGATGAATATGATGTTTCTGAAGGAGCCGCCAGTATTGAAGCACTTCCTCCAGATCCCGCCCCAGGCGGGACAGCTTAGCCAGCAGAAGGATATCGACCTCGCCTCCCTCCATGGCTGCGTGGAACTCCATCAGCCCCGGACGGTTCATCGTCAAGCCGCTCCCCACGTCGCTGGAACAGCCCACAATTTCAAGACCATGCTCTTTTGCGTAGTCCTCTAAAATCTGTTTCTGTACCGCCAGCAGCTCCACGCTGTTTTCCCGGCTGGCCACACGGCAGTACAGCCACACCCGTTTCCCGTTCATTCCGAACCCTCCCCGCAAAAATCCTTCATCTTCCACACGATCTCCACCTGATTTCCCGGACTGATATACACCCGGTCGATCAGCGCGTCCGCCAGCTCCGCCGTCAGGCCGCTGGCCCCGGAGACCTCCCGCGCCAGTTCTGTCCTGGCGCGTTTTGTTTTTTCATCCCCTCGCGTCCGCTCCACCTGGGCGGTGACGGCGGCGTGGACCTGTTTCAACCGGGCCAGCTCACCGTCCAGCACGGCCTTCTCCGCCTTAAACGCATCCGCGCCGATCTCCTTCAGCACAAACCGCTCATAGAGTGCCCGCTTCCGTTCCAGGCAGGCTTCCACCTGTCCGCTGCTCTCCTTCTGCTGGGCAAGCTGGACCTCCAGATTTCCGGCGTGGGAGATATCGTCCACATTCAAAATGGCCTTCGCCTGTTTGGACATGACCTCATAGATCATGCCCTCCAGCTCCGCCTCGTCAATCCGCAATCCATGGCAGGGGGTGCTATTGTCCACGGCGGTGTACTGGCAGGCAAAATAGCGGCCCCGTATCCGGGTCATAGCGTGTCGGCAGCATCCGCAGAACACCTTCCCCCGCAGGGGATAGGAATGGGCCGTTTTTGTCCCGCATTTGACGCGGGCCAATTTATCCTGCACTTCCTCAAACATCTCCCGGCTGACGATGGCGGGATGGTGGCCGGGGATCTTCACCCACTGGCTTTCCTCCTTCAGCCGAACGTGATGCCCGCCCACCTCCGTCACCTCCCGCTTCCCCATAATGTAGACGCCGGTGTACCGCTCATCCTCCAAAATGCGCCGGACGGTGGTCTTATGCCAGATATGACAACACCGGGAGATGTCATAGCCGTGGCTCCCATTGGCCGCTTTGTACTCGGCAGGGGTGAGGACGCCTCGCTCAAACAGCGCCCCCACGATCTCCCCGGCGCTGTGCCCCGCTTGAGCCAGCTCAAAGATCAGCCGCACATTGTCGGCGGCCTCGCCGTCCGGCTCCATCCGACCGTCCGTCCCCTTGCGGTAGCCGTAGGGGCACTTGACGCTCTGATACTCGCCCCGGCGGAACTTCACATACTTGGCGCTTTTGTACTTCACGGACAGGTCCCGGCTGTAGAATTCGCTGATGAGGTATTTGAACGCCACGTTCACCCCGCCCGTGTCCCCATGGTAGTCGTCGCTGTCAAATTCATCCCCCAGGGAGATGAACCGGATGTGGTACAGCGGGAACACCATTTCCATAAAGTAGCCGATCTCAATGGCGTTGCGCCCAAACCGGGTGAAGTCCTTCACGATGATGCAGTTCACGCCCCCGGACCGCACCAGCTCAAGCAGCTCCTGGACGGCGGGCCGCTCGAAGTTGGTCCCGCTGTAGCCGTTATCCACGAACTCCAAAACGTTGGGGTCAGAAACGCCCTCTATATTTTCCACGTACTTGTGGAGGATGCGCTTCTGCCCCTCGATGCTGTAGCTGCCCACCTTGCTGTCCTCGGAGGACAGCCGGATATAGAGGGCGATGGTGTACGCCCCGCTATCCATGCAGGGACCTCGCCAGCCGGAGGAAGCTGTCCTCGAACCGAAATTGGATTGCCACATCGCCGGGGCCGCTGACGGTGACGCGCTCGATCACCTGCTCCACCAGACGGGCGGTGAGGGCCTTATACTTCTCCGCTGCCGCCAGCTTGTCCGCCAGGGAAGCGCAGTCCTTCACCAGGGCTTCCAGCTCGCTTTGTTGCGCTTGGAGCTCCCGGACCCGCTCCACTGCCGTCCGAACTTTGCCGCTGTAGTCCTCTTTCAGCTCCAGGTACTCCGCCCTGGTGAGGATGCCGGTGACGAAGTTTTCATAGAGCCCCTTTAGCAGCGCCTGGTTTTTCTCTGTTTCCCCGCGAAGCTGGTCGATTTCCCGGTCCACCGCCGCCTTTTTCGCTGCGATTTTGGAATCCTGCCGCTTCAAATACAGACCGCTGCCCATCACCGCCCCGGCCTTCTGCCGGATGACGATCAGGATGGTATCAAACAGGTCGGCCTCCTTCAAATAGCGGATATCGCCGGGGCAGGCATCCTTCCCCAAACGGTCATTGGTGATACAGCGGTAAAAATAGCGCCCATGGCTTTTCTGGCGGTGGAGGTTCTTCCCGCAGCACCCGCAGAACACCCGGCCCTGTAGGATATTCTCCGTATAGGGTTTCTTTTCCGTCACGGTGTATTTGACTGCCGCGTTCTGCCTCACAGCCTGGACCAGCTCAAACATCTCCCGGCTTACCAGGGCCTCATGGGTGTCCCGTACCACGATCCAATCCATCGGAGCGGTAGAGACCTGCTTTCGGCCCACGGTCCGGCTCTTACCCTGCACCATGTCCCCGGTATACACCTCGGCCTCCAGAATTTTGCCCACCGTCCAGGTCTGCCACTTGCCGCTCCCCATGAGCCGCTGGTTGGTTATGAGCCCCACACTGGCCAGATAATGGCCAGGGGTGGGCACCTTGGCCTCGTTCAGCCGCTTCACCATATCGTTTAAGGCTACGCCCTCCGCCGCCCACTGGAAGATCTGCCGTACAGTGGGGGCGGTGTCCTCGTTCACCAGCAGATGGTGGCAGTTGTCTGGGTCTTTTCGGTAGCCGTAGGGAGGACGGCTCCCCACAAACTCCCCGTCCCGCATGGCCTGACGCTGCTGCGCCGCCACCCTCCGGCTGATGTCGGCGGCGTAAGCCTCGTTTATCATGTTTTTCAGCGGCACGATCATATGGTTGGCGCTGTTTTCCCCGTCCTCGCTGTCGTACTGATCGTTGACGGCGATGAACCGCACCTGATGGAGCGGAAAATATTTCTCAATGTAGTACCCGGTGTCGATAGTGTTGCGCCCCAGCCGGGACAGGTCTTTGACCACAACGCAGTCGATCTTCCCCGCCTCAATATCGTTCAGCAGGTGCTGGAACGCCGCCTGCTCAAAGGTCTGGCCGGAGATTCCGTTGTCGATGTAGATCTCCGCCACCTCAATATCCGGGCAGAGGGTCACATACGCCTCCATGATCTGCCGCTGGGTCTCCAGGGAATCCCCCCGCTTGCCGTTGAACTCCACGGACAGCCGGATGTAGAGCGCCGCCCGCCACACTTTTATAGCGGGAGCCTCCTCCACCACGGCGATATTTTTTCTGCTTTTCCGAGCCATTCAGCCCGCCTCCTTTGCCAGCGACAGCTTTTCCTTTGCTGCCTGATATTCCATATCGTACCGGAATGTGATCTCCAGCTCCGTCTTGCCGATGACCTTGATGGACTGGACCAGGGCGATCACCGCCCGCCGGTCCAGCTCAGTGAGGTTGGAGAACTCCTGGAAGTGCCGCACCCACCGCAGACGGTCCCCAGCGCCCCCCGCCGCCCGCTCCATCTCCTCCCGCAGACGGTCGATGGCCTCCTGGATCCGCTTCGCCTGGGCGGCGTAACGACTGCGCAGGTCCTGGTACTCCGCTTTGTCGATCATGCCCTCCACCATGTTTTCGTAGATGGTGGATTTGAACCGCCGCACCTGGGCCAACTGGGCCTCGTTGTCCGCGATCTGGGCCTTGAATCCAGCAATGAGCTCCCGGTTCATCCGGTCCTCGTCGATGCTGTTCAGCATGGCGTCCACCGACGCCACGCTGCGGATGTGGGCCCGCAGGCTGTCCAGGACGCACCGCTTCAAATCGTCCTCCTTCAGCATCACAGCGTGGTCACAGCCGTTTTTCTTCCCGGTGGGGCAGTAGTAATAGATATACTTTTTCCCCTTGACCGTGTTGGTTTTCCGGGTCATGCGCCCGCCGCAGCAGCCGCAGATGAGGATGCCGGAGAACAGATAGACCTCCTTGCTCTCCGGGGCGGTGCGGGTGTCCAGGCTGGCGATCATCTGCACCAGCTCGAATCTCTGCCGGGGGATGATGGGGTCGTGGGAGTTCTCCACCCGCGTCCAGTCCTTGGCGGGCTTCTGCACCAGATTTTTCAGCTTATGGTTGTAGGTCTCCTGCCGCCCCTGGACCAGCACCCCGGTATAGGTTTCGTCCGCCAGGATACGGATCACCGCCTTGGCGGACCACTTGGCCTCCGGGCTGTCCGCCGCGCCCCCGGTGGGGTGGGGCAGGCCCCGGCTGATTTTGTAGGCCAGCGGGGAGAGAACACCGCGCTCGTTCAGCTCCCCGGCGATTTTCTGTGCGCTGGCCCCGTCAATGCGGCGGCGGTAGATCTCCCGGACCACATGAGCGGCGTCCTCGTCGATCACCAGATGATTTTTGTTAGCTGGGTCCTTCCGGTAGCCGTAGACGGGGCAGGCCCCCACGTAGTCCCCGTTTTTTCGTTTGCTCTCCAGGGCGCTCCGGGTTTTCACGGAGATATCGTGACAATAGGTGTCGTTAGATAACCTCGCATAAAGAAGGATAGAATTCAGAGTTCCACATACCCGACAAAGTTGTAGTAGATTTTGATGTCCCGATGGGTCTCCCCGGCAATTTCGTACTTCTCGCCTACCTCGATGCGCTTCACCAGCCGCAGGAGGGTGGGGCGGTCGAGTTCCTCAAGCTGGGCATAATCGCGGATGACGGCCAGCCATTCATCGGTGGCCTGTTCGTCCTCCCGCGTGGCCTCCAACTGCGCCGTGAGCTGCGTCCGCTGTTCCAGCTTGCCCCGGCGTTCGTCCTCGTAGCGGTTCATCAGTTGGACGCACAGCGCCTCCGGCATGATGCCTTTCACCTTGTCCTCGTAGGCCGACACCACCAGCTTTTCCAGTTCCGCCAGCCGCTTGTCCACCGCTGCCAGCGTTGCCCGGAGCGCTTTTGTCTGCTCCAGACTGGCGGCGTTCTTCTGGGCGAGGATTTTCTCCTTGAGGGCGGCGGGGCTGTTCTGCGCCAGCATCGCCTTAGCGTGGATGTCCAGCAAGAGCAGCTTCGTCAGCACCTTGCAGTTGATGTAGTGCGAGGTACAGGCCGCCTTGCCGCCACTCATATACCGGTTGCAGGAGTAGGCTTGAAACCCGCCAAAGTGTCCATCGGTGTGGCGCTTCCGGCTGCGGTAGTCCCTCTGATAGCGCATAGAGCCGCCGCAGTCCGCACAATAGAGGACGCCAGCAAACAGGGAGATCACCCCATCACTGCCGGAACGCCCCTTTGACGGATGATTGTCCAGCCTTTGAACGGCATCCCAGACCTCCTGAGAGATGAGCGGCTCATGGGTATGCTCCACCTTGATCCAGTCTTCCTTGGGCTTGCTCACCTGCTTGTGGACCTTGTAGGAAACGGTGCCGGTTTTGTTCTGCACCATATGACCCAGGTAGACCTCGTTCCGCAGGATGGTCTTGACCGTCACATCGTTCCAGTAAGGCGTTTCGCCCCGCAGGTTCGGCCTGCCCTCGGCCATGTAGTAGAAGCCACGGGGAGAGGGTACGCCCTCCTCATTCAGCGTCCGGGCGATTTTCCGAAAGCTGTCTCCCTGCAAACGCATATCGAAAATGCGGAGAACGACAGGGGCAGTCACAGGGTCGATTTCAAGGATGTGCTTATCCGCCGGAGATTTTCGGTAGCCGATGGGAGCATAGCAGCCGACATACTTTCCGCTCTTGAAGGTTGACTGCTTCACCGCCCGGATTTTACTACTGGTATCGCGTGCGTAGAGGTCGTTCATGACATTCTTCAAAATGACCAGCATTTCATTGTTTTTGTGGATGGTGTCCACGCCGTCATTGAGGGCGATGAAGCGGCAGCCCATCGAGGGGAACACGATGTCCGTATATCGGCCCGCCTCGATGTAGTCTCTGCCGAGACGACTGAGGTCTTTGCACAATATCAGATTGATTTTCCCCGCCCTGGCGTCGGCAATCATCTGGTTGAACATGGGACGGTCGAAGGTCGTACCTGAGACCCCATCATCGCAGTAGGCGGCGTAGAGGTTCCAGCCCTGCTCCCGCACATATCGGCTGAGCATGATTTTTTGATTTTCGATGGACACGGACTCGCCTGTTCTCTCATCGTCCCGGCTGAGCCTGCAATAAATTCCAACATTGTATTTTTCCTGCATCTTGTTTTTTTACCTCCCTGGACGCAGGAACATAGCATCTGTTACCTGCTCCTATTATAGCCGCTTTAGCACTGTAAAGCAATAGCTTTCTGCCGGACATCGAAAGTTTTTACGCCGTCCGCCGCCCGTTTCGCTCCAGTTCTGCTGTGTCGATGACCTCGCCCATTTCCGCTTTTTCCGCAAAGCTGCTGGACAGGTGATAGGTCACTCCATCCATTTCCACATCAAGCCCCAGGTTCAAAAATACGCCCCGGCATCCGCCGTATTCAAAGCCGGGGAGTTCCCCCGCCACTGTGATTTCTACTGGCCGTTTTTCGGTTTTCATGTGATACCTCCCATGCTCCGCAGAATGTCCACGGCGTTTCCCAGCACACAGTAAAGCGCCTCGCTGTCTGGATTTTTCATGCTGGACTTCGCCGCCATTCGGATTTCCCGCAGGGCAATCTCCACCTCCCGTGTGGTAAACCCAGCTTGAACGGCGGCGATGGCAAGATTGGCAAGATAGACACAATCGGTACGGCACAGCTTGTCCTGCACCGCCATTCTGCCGAGCTGCTCCAGGATGCCGTCACGGGATTTCAATGTGATCGCCGTTCTGTCCTCCTGCCATAAAACCTCGCTGTTTTGAATTTCGGTAGCCGCTACCGATAACAGGTGGACGCCCTCATACATATACATCTTGTTCAGCGCCTGCCGCCTGCTGGGGGCGTATTCCTCGGTGATGTGGGCGTCCAGCTTCGGCCTGCCCCGCTTGCGCCTGACTTCCTCTGTCTTGATATTCTCCATTGTCCGGCCTCCCTTCCAAAACAAAAAACGCAGATACAATAAGACCGACCCCAGCAAAAACGCTGTGGTTCGGTCTATGTATCTGCGTGAAAAATATGTGCAGTATTCAATTCCTCATTATGATAGCACAAACAGGCGTTCCTGTCAATCCCGTTGGGAAAAAATTTGTCGAGGGCCGACGAAAACAACAGCTATGCGCTACTGGGCAAGCAGGGCATTTGTATATACAAATGCTCAAACCTGCGATTTCCAGCGTTGCCGGAAACCGCAGTTTCTGCTTGTTGGGGTAACACCCCAAACCCTTTGAACAGCATTTCACGCTGGCTGCGGCTCTGCGAGCCTTATCATTTTTTCAAAAAGCGGGGAACAACGAAAACTCAAAAAGCGCCGGAACGGTGCGCAGCCGCAGATGCCAATCTACGAAAAAGGGGCTTGGGGGCGGGAGCCACCAACAAGCAAAACGGGAGATTTCCGCTCAGGCGGTAATCTCCCGTTTTTCGCATCTGTGGCCACAGATGCCCTGCTTGCCACTTTGGTGCCAATCCCCACAATAGTGGTTGAGCTTTGGTTGGCAATGTGCTATACTTTAACAGAAGTATATCCACAACTGTGAATTTGTTGGGGAAAGGTACAGAGATGAAAAAAGCAGATGTTATTTCCAAAATTGACGAACTCATTGAAGGACCCGTTTACCTCATTGATATTTTCCCAAGTACTGTTCCTCGAAAAGCAGACAACCGCTATTTTGAAATTGAGGAATTTTTCCAGCATAACAGAGAAGAAATTGACAGGAAATTTACGAGTATTCTTCTCAAGTTATATTGTTACTACGACTTTTGGATTTCGGCATGGCGGTCAGAACACGAGGTTTTTGAAAATCCAGATTTAGGTCAACTGACAAGCCTCATTAAGCGTTGTTTTTCAGGGGAATGGAAATCAAGAGAATATATCAATATTATCTTGCCAGAGTGCAATTCCATGATTATACTGAATGGTGATGATCTGTATATGAGAGTCTATAACCCAAGCGACTTTCTGAAAAGTCGTATTTTAGAATTGGCCCAAAGCGAGGGGCTATTTTTTCGTAAGGTTTCGGAAGATAGTTAGAGTATGACGCTCTGTGCGATAACATAAGGCAACAAACATAGGAGGCACCTGTCTATGACACTATACCAAAAATTCAAAAGACTTAGTATTGATTTTTCTCAGCTTGGCTTGGAACCTGGAGATACTCGCAGCGACTATTTTTGCACGCCCAAGGGGGCGGAGGTCATCGGCTGGGCGGGGGTGGACGGCATCCACTGCTGCTTCGTGAAGGGCTTTGGGGAAACGGTGTTCGCCGTCAACCCCTCCAACCTGCCGGGGGACTATGTCCACCCGCTGGCTCAGAGTTTTGAAGACTTCCTGCGCCTCATTCTGGCCTGCGGGCTGGACGCTGCGGAGCAGGCGTGGATGTGGAACCGGGGAGAGTTCGATGCCTTCCTGGAAACCTATCCGCCCAACCCAGAGCAGCGCGCCGCCTTAGACGGCCTGCGGGATGGCCTGGGTCTGACACCCACGGAGGATCCCTACGGATACATCAAAGGGGTGCAGTCCGGCTTTGACTACGGCAAGATCCCCTACTCAAAAGAATATTACGAGCTTATGCCCGAACCGGAACCCGCAGGACCGCCGGAGCGCCCAGAGTGGAAGGTGTACTTTGACGGCTTCGGCGGCCGCCATCATGGTCACGACAAGCCGGGGAAGGAAATTCCAATCGGTAAAACCTTCGCCTGGGCTGGGAGGATGTGGCACATCCCGGCAGTGTATTCCTGCGGGAAAGGACTGGTGGTGGATGTCTGTGTGGAGATCGACCCGGATGCCCTGCGGGCCTTTCAGAAAAAGTGGTGGCCCAACGGTCAGGAGGGCCGAAACTTTACCCCGGAGGAAGAGGAGCAGCAGGATGCCGAAAACCCCATGGCCGTAAGATACCAGCCCACCCTGACGGTGAACGGGAAAACCCAGCGCCGCCGGAGCGGGATTGGCTTCGGCTGGTTGCTGGACTCCTGCCGCCCACCGGAGGAGCAGGGACAGCGGAACCAGCAGGAATGGGAGACCATTTGGCTCATGGAGCACTACGGCTTGGACCCAGAAAAAGGCTGGACCTTCCTCCGGGAATCCTTCCCCTGGATTACCAAGACCCGGCCCGCACTGAAAAGTCTTTCCCTCTCCCTGGAGCAGGGCCCGGTGTCCGTCCCTGGTCCCCGGTTCACCGTGTCCGGCGCAGAGGACGCCATAGAATTTACCCACCCCGTCACCGGGGAATCTCATACCCTCCATGTGGTAGAGTATGAGACACAACAAATGGATGCCGACCATTTTCAAGACAAAGATCAATGGGAATACCCCACCCATTACAGCGCCATGTCCTTTGTAGTGGAACCGGAACTGCCCCGACAATCGCTGACGGTACGGGACTGTGGGCAGGGAGATCGTCCCCGGCCTAAACAGTCCAATATGACGGGGCCAACAGTGGCAAGTTCTGTGGGCGTCATACTGGCTACCAACAAAAGTGGTCAGCCAAGAGCTGCCTGTTCTTCCCTGTATTTTGACCCACCTGAACGAATTGAGTGGCGGATGGTATTCTACCAAAAAACGGCGGAGGATATAGAGATTGACTTGCCCCTATCGCAAAACTGACAGCAGGCGTTGCGGCCTTACTTAATCCCGCAGTCTGTAATGCGTCAGATGCCAAAGGGAGGCTTGCCAGCATAGCAAGCCTCCCTTTGATGTTTACGTTTTTGGCCAGTGCATTTGTCGGGGTTTTGAAACTGTTAAGCGTTGATTATCTCGCTCTTGATGATTTCCTCGGCGCGGCTCACGATGCTGTTCATAGCTTTGATCCACTCCCACTGCGACCGCCGCTTCAAGTCCTCGGTCACGCCCTCGGCAGCGACCATCTGCTTGATGATAAGCCGACAACGATTCTGCGCCTGTTCATTGAGGTCGGCAAGGTAGGAATGCAGTTTGCCTGTCAGAATCAGGTGATTGAGCAGAAGCGGATTTGTTTCTTCCAAATATGCCCGGTGCATCCGCCCCCATTTCCCGATAGGGCGGTCATCGCTTTCCGACAGTTCGATAACCGGAATGTAGTAATCCCCGGCAAGGACATAATCAAGACAGTTTGTTTCGTCATGGATTCTCGGTTTTAATTCGTCGGTTTTAATTCGATCATTATGTTTCCCTCCGTTATTTTCGGTAGCCGCCACCGTTATACAGTATTCGGTACAGAACAGCTTTGTCAGAGGTAACAGGGATGCTATGTCCTGCGTGTGATGTCATTCTTTATGAGAGGGTGGCATTGAGCAGATTTTTCAGCGACACATTCAGATCGTCCCCGGTGCGCTCATGAGCGGTGTCGATTCCGTCATTGATGGAGATGAAGCGGACGCCGTATTTCGGGAAAATCTGCTTCAGATAGCGGCCAGTCTCGATGTACTCCCGGCCCAGCCGGGACAGGTCCTTTACAATCACGCAGTTGATCTTGCCGGAAACGATGTCGTTCATCATCTCCTGGAAGGCGGGACGGTCAAACAGGACGCCGCTGTAACCGTCGTCCACCCGCTCCGACACCAGCTCAATATCCGGCTGCCCGGAAACAAAGTCCTGGATGAGCTTGCGCTGGTTGGCGATGCTGTCACTCTCGGTGGAGCCGTCCGCCGTGTAGGACAGGCGGAGATACCCGTCCGCCCGGTATTTTGGGCACAAAAAAATCACTCCTTTGCAGCACGGAATTTCCCCGTCCCGCAATGAGTGGTTCAGATTTGTCTACTCAATTCTTTTTCCACTCAAAGCATAGCACAGTCCGCAGGGAAAGTCAACACATTAAATCGCTAAAGAAGCGCCTGCTTCAAACAGTCCTCCAGGGAGGGGCCGCTGGCGGCAAACCGGGCCCGGACGGTGAACTTGCCGCACTGGAAGCAGTAGGGATTTTTGATCTGCCGGAGAAATTCGGCGATCCGCTCCTCCTTGGGGAGCTTGGGGTCCACGGACACCTCCCGGATATCTGCCAGGGGCGTACCCGCAGGGGAAAGGGTTTGATGTTCCAATTCTCGTACCTCCTACAACAAACAGAGCCGCCGCAGTCTGAAAACAGTCTGCGGCGGTATGTATTAGATCAGCCCTTGAAGCGGTAGGGGAGCTTCCTGCCCCCACGCTGCTGGCTGTTGTATTTTCCCAGGATCACCCTGGCAAACCGCAGAGCGGCCTTATTGGTGGAAAAATCGGCCTTGCCCCGCCGCAGGATCTCCTCCGGGTCCACGGCGGACAGCCGCTTGATGAATACCTCATCGTCCAGCTCCGTCTCGTAGGTTTTGAGGAACAGGGCCATGCCGGAGAGGAAGGACGCCTTCACCGAGCCGGGGGAGCCGTGCCACGTCTTAGCGGTGAGCTCCAGCATCCGGGAGAAGGCCGCGCCGCCCAGCAGCCGGTAGGCGTTGATGACGGCGCGGGTGGCCTCGATCTCGAAGGGTTCCCCGGTGGGCTTGTCCAGCGCCCACACGAAGCCCGCGCCCTCCAGCAGACGCTTGATCTCAATGATCTCCGCGTCCGCGCCGGACTCCACCAGGGCTTTGGTGGCGTGGGCCAGCCGCAGGTGGCCCTTGGCCCGGTCCAGCCTGTAGTACAGCTCGGCCTCCTGCTCGTAGGTCAGGCCGTGGTAGACCCGGCAGAGGGCCGTCACATCCTTGCCGCCGTTCTTCTTGCGCATGGCGCACACCCGGTGCTGGCCGTCCACCAGGTTGTAGCGGCCATCCCGGTAGCTGACCACCAGCGGGGTGAGCAGGCGGGGGTCCCACTCCCGCACCAGCTTGTCCACCGCCCGGTCCAGCACGGGGCGCTGGTAGGGCTGGCCGGAGTACAGCTCCCCGGTGGAGAGCAGCTCCTCCACGCCCTGAAGATCGGCGTTCATGCCGGTGAGCACGGTCTGCCTCGGATTGGCAGGGGCGCGTTTTTTCTTGCGGTAACTCATTGTCGAGCCTTCCTTTCTATTTTGTGATATAAGCCGTCTAAGGCGGTGTGAACAGACTGAATTTCCACCCGAAGCTGTTCCAACTGTTCCTGCGTCAGCGCCGGGAAAATCGCCTCGTGTTCTGGGGTGGAATAGTTGGCAACCCCAGCGCAGAACTTTTGCAGGAAAAACGAAAACGTCATGAGGAAGGTGTCCGGGGTGCGCCTGCGGTCCTTGTCCGGGTTCTTCAGATCGTCCACCGAAGCCTTGATCGTGGGATAGCAACCCTCCGTTGCCTGGGGCGCGGGGGCCGGGATTGGGGTTTCCGGCTGTTCCGAGTGAGTAGGATGGTACTCATCCACTGAACGGATATCGCCCGCCGCCAGTTGAGTGGCCGCGTCCTCTTGTTGCTCCGGGGGCAGGCGGGAGAGCTTCAGCGCATCCTTTTTCGTGAGCTTGGCGTCAGAATCACGGAGAATGGTTTTGGCCTCTGCGGTCAGGTTTTTTGCGGTCTGGATTTCCCGCCTGACGGTAGCAGGGTGAACGCTCAGTTTCTCGGCGGTATCCTCAATAAATGAAGGAACGGAATCAAGCGCGCATTTTGCGCGTTTGATTTTTTCACTCTTTCGGTCGCCGCCATGCTTTGTCTCTGGGTGCAGGCTTTCATAGATTTCCTTCCGCCGCAAAAGCAATTCCCGGAATTCATCGTCAGACAAATCCTTGCGGACAAAATTCTCGTCAATCTCCGCCAGTTCCGCTTGCAAACCCTCCAAATTGCTGACCGTACACTTGATCTCCGTCCAACCCAGACGCTTCGCCGCCTCCAGCCGGTGCAGACCGGCGATCAGCGTGTACTCCTGGTCTACGGTGATGGGGTTCAACAGCCCCACTTTGGAAATGCTGTCTGCCAGCTTTTGCACGGCCTCCTGGTCGGCCTCCCGCCGCCCAGCGTTGACGTTGATCTGATAAATCGGGATCTGCACATTCTCACCTCCCCGGCCCTGGGCCGTTGTTTTATTTGTTCCCGCCGGATGAAACACCCAACACCACAGGAACGTCCTGCGGTGCCGGGTCTTGCATCCCGCAAGTGGGGGGAGGGCCGCGCCGGTCCTGTTTGCGCCCTCATGCTGTGAGAGAATTGACCGGCGCGGGTGCCCCTCCCATGCCCTATATGTGAATGTGTGCTGTATTATCGGGCGGCATGACCGCCCTGCTGCCCACCCCCGGCACGGGAATATGTAAGCCCGCCTTTGGCGTGGCGGCGCGATACCAGCAGACGGTGGCGGCAGTTGACTAAGCTGCCCAGGCCGTTCCCCCAGTACCCCCCTTTTATCCTGCGGTACGGATATGTGCGGTGCGCCCACATCTGGCGGCGGTGCCAGCGCCGTCCGGCCATCCAGGTGTCGCTCGTGCCTTTGATGTGATCGCTTTGACGGGCAGCGAGCGGAAGGGATCACCTCCTTTCCTCCGACCCTGGCCCGCAGGCAGTCTTGGCGATTGGGTGGCCTGTGTGGGACGCACACTTACATATTGACTATGAACGGGAGCTTGTCCCGTTGTTTTTCAAGGTGCGGGATATTTGTCAGGGAGCGAGTTGGAAAAGGATACTGTTCAACGTGTCTAAGTCATCGCCCTCCAGTTGAGCGCCCAACCTAACGAGTAGGTCTACCTGCTTTCGGTTGAGGCTCCTGCGGTAGGGACGGTAGTCATCTGCTACCTTAACGCCCCCGCCATAGCGACCACAGACTGTTTCAATGGGGTATGCGCACATGAGCGCCGCAACATCATAACGGATCGTCCGTTTACAGACGTTGAACTCGTGCGCCAAATTGTCGTATGTATCATGCCGTCTTAGGCACAGCACGTGCAACAATCGCAGACGCCGCTCGGCTTGGCTCATGTACTCACCCCCTTTGCCATCGCTCTCTGGGGACAATGGTACATGGTAACGTGGCAAGGCCGATGCCACGTAAGAAACTTTTTATGCAGACATTGCAAAATTTTGAACCCGATCATATTCTGCCTCCGAAAATCTGAATGGAATTTGGATTCCAAGTCAGATCTCCGGGGCGGGGCACGGGACTGTTGATGATGTGTGGTATGGGCTGGTACATACCAGCACCGGATTATCGACAAGAATCGACAAAAGCAAACGCCAGGAAGATTATTCAACTTCCTGGCGTCCTGTTTGTTGGCCTGCCTATGCGCATTACAGTACCATTCAAATAGATACTTTAGTACCGATTTTGTGGAAAAATCCGGCTGGGCAGAAACCTTGATTTTTTTGAAAAGATGTACCTCGACATAAAAAAGCCGCCCATGATACTCCTTAACGGCAGTTCACAGGCGGCATAGGAAGCCCTGCTGCGAAAAGCCGGTTTAAGCACTGGCTTTCAGCAGGACTTTTCGGACAACGATCTACGGCGCAAGTACGCCGGTGGGTCTGATGAACTATTCAGATCTTTCGGACTCACGTTCACGTTCCAATAGCTGCTCAGCCAAAAAATTCAATACGTTCAACACCATTTTTTGGTTTTCGGGATTGCAAGATTGAAACTTCCAAACAAAGCGCTGTAATTCTTCATCTTCTACGGCCATTTTGATAGGGAATAGTGTGTTGGGGGAGATACCCAGCCATGCAACCAGGCGTAATAAGGTTTTATACGTAGGATTTTTATGCCCTTTTTCAATTGCCTGAACTGTTTTGGGCGATAATCCAATTTGCATAGCAAGCTCTTTCCGGGTTAGGCCACGTACCTTTCTGGCAGCTATAATGCGATTGCCTAAAAACAACAAATCAACTTCTGACATATCTGGCTCACCTCGCAATAAACTATGGCAAAAACAATAGATTTTAGCCTTGAATAGCTTGTTTAGCGGCAGATGTGTTTTTGATTGCTGGAAAAACCATTTGTTGTCAAGCTTAATCCAGATATTTATAACGGAACGAATAACTGCCAGCATAGAATGTTCGCAATGCTTGTCAGAACATTTAATTTTTCTGCTGCTTAGACTTGCGGAATCCCCGATAGATAAAATAACCCAGGATTGCAACAATTACTGCCGAACAAATATTTATGCCAATGATAATCTTCTCTGCAATCGTCATAGCAGCCGTAAAGGTAGAACTCGGCATTAGCCCGCACATCAATTTGGAGTTGGCCACGGTATATAGCATATGGTGCATAGCCTCTCGTCCATAGGTATAATGGGCGGCATCGTCCTTGTCAAATTTCCATACAGCGTGTTCTGTGGTGGTCAGTGCCCCATCCCCGCCCGCCTCAATCATTTGATAGGCATTCATATAGGTGGGAGAGCCCGTGTTGGCGTTGTCGGTGACGATGAAACCATCGAATCCCCACTCATTGCGCAGAACTTCAGTAATCAGTGGGTAGCAGCCGCCAGTCCAAGTGTAACCCAGGCGGTTGAAAGCAGTCATGATGGCGGTAACAGCCGGAAAATCTCGTACAGTATTGCGATAGCTATCACTATCGTCCTTCTCTACATAGTTTAGTGTAATGGGCTCGTTCTCAACGCACATCTGGAAAGGCAAAAGATAAATCTCGCGCACAGCCTGCTCATTGGACCATGTGCATACGCCAAAGTTGCCCACACGATCACCCCGGTGATTTTCCTGGTCATTGAGGGCGAAGTGCTTGATAAAAGTATACATACCTTTATTGGACGCGCCACGGCTGGTCGCGGACGCAATAGCGCCGGACAAGTACGCATCTTCGGAATAGTATTCATTGTTGCGGCCAGAGAAAGGCAGGCGATGGATGTTCATAGCAGGAGCATACCAGCCCGTACAGCCCCCAATTAGTGCGGAATTGCCAATCATATTGCCATAGCGAGCAGCCAGTTCTTGATTCCAGGTTTGTGCCAGAACCAACGTTCCGCAGTATTGAACCCCTGTGCCTCCGCCTGTTAGGCCGGTAGCAGCGTCTTGATCCAATGCCGAAGGCTTACCAACGCTCTCTAACGCCGCACTTCCGTAGCCAGAAGTGGCAATAATAACCTGGTAATCCTCTGGTGTCAACTGGTCTAACAGCATATCCCACATGGGATCGGTGAAATCCTTACCCCGCAGGTCGATAAGTTGGAGGCTGTTTTTCGCGCCATATACAGGTCGGGCCGAAAGAGACGAGGCATCAGCGGGATTCAGAGAATCAAAGCCATCCAGTTTGGCTAAATCCTCGGCGCTGATGGTCTTAGTATAGGTGTAGCTCTTGCCGTCGGGGCTATTGATCTCATTGCCCCAGGTGGAAATCTGAGTGCTGACCTCGCCATCGGTGATAGGCCAAGTGCCCTGCCAGTCGCTTCGGCTCAGGTATTCGTAGCCGCCGTGGGTAAAATCGAATTGGTTGGTGACGGGAACGCCCGCCGAGCTGACGGAATAAGTATCACTGTCCATGGCGGATACGGTGTAAAGAGAAGTCATAGCGGTGTCACCGTCCTGGGTCATGCCATCGGCGGTGGTGCAGCCCTTGGCGGCCAGCACGTTATTCACAGCGTCGTGGGCGTCGTGGGCGGCAGTGATGTAGTAGTCCCCTGCGTCCAGAACGAAGGTTTTGGCATTGGTATAGTCATAGGCTTTTAACTGTTCCTTGTCAAAGGCAACGGTAACTGTACCGCTCTGCCCAGGCTGGAGCAACTCGGTTTTTCCAAAGCCCACCAACTGGACGGCGGACTTCTCCACCTTGTTTTGCTTGTCGTAGTCGGTGTAGGGGGACTGGGCGTAGACCTGCACCACGTCCTTGCCCGCCACACCTCCGGTGTTTTTCACGTCCACAGTGACGGTACAGGTGTCGCCGCTCCAGTTCGCTTGAAAATTGGACCAATCGAAGCTGGTGTAACTTAGGCCGTAGCCGAAGGGATAGAGCACAGTATGGGAATCATGTGGGAGGAGCGCCGCCGAGCAACGGAGAGTAAACAGACGATATTCACAAAGCAATATCCGTTAGTGAAGATGGGCTGGACACGGGAAAGATGCTTTGATTATAACAAATACGTTTGGGGGCTCTCAACAAGGGCGAGCTGTTGTCTGTTTTGTCCGTTCCATACCAACTACTTTTATCGGCACATACAAGAGTATGAGCCAGATTGCTATGCTCGCGCCCTCTATGTGGATAAACTTGTGGAAACACATCAGGCCCACCCACCGCTGAAAAGCAAGCTATACCTATCTAAATCGATGAAGCGAATAGGGGAGCTGACCAGCGAAGATTGCGGGGATATGCAGAGGTTTCTATGCAGGGATGGGCTGATTTGGGACGGATTTTAAATGTGTTGAATAACTCGCCTCAGTTTGAGGCAAATTTTGGCCGCGCGCTCCGGGGAGTACGCGGCCAAAATTTATTTGTTTAGTATGCGATCCATAATAGCGATAACCGCAGACAAATCATCATCCGTCATCTGCTTGGCCCTATTGGTAATATCGTAAAGTGGTGCAGGATTTTCTATTGAATCATCAAAAAAATCTTTTACTGATACACCCAAATATTCGCAAATATAGGGTAACTCGGACAAAGAAGGGAGCGTTCTGCCAGAAGAAATAGAATAAATGTAATTTTTTCCATGGCCCAAGTCCAAGCTCATTTGATATTCTGAAACGCCTTTGAGAAGTCGCAAATGCGTTATTCTGTCGCGTATAAATTTTTCAAACATTTGCATATTCCCCCCTTGAAATGTAGTTTATACTCTGCTGTCAGTCTGTTATAAGCCTGGTAGGGGGAAGTTTCATTTGTATTATAACGCTTATAGAGTTATAATGTGAATATGTTGTAAGCCTCCAAGGGTTACACGTTCATATTATTGAAGTTAAGGAGAATTGATATGCGCGACAAAACCTGCTGCTTTAGCGGTCACCGGGATATATCTGAGCGGGACCGAAAGAGAATCGCCGCGAAGTTGGAAGAAACAGTTACCGAACTAATCCAACGGGGTTATCTTTACTTTGGAGCTGGGGGAGCCCGGGGGTTCGATGCTCTTGCCGCACAGACGGTACTCAACCTTCGCACCCGACATCCAGATATCAAGCTAATCCTGGTCCTTCCATGTCATGACCAAACAAAAAAGTGGTGTCAGGAAGATAAAGAAGAACACGAATACATCAAAACCCGGGCGAACAAAGTGGTATATACTTCGCAGGAGTATACCCCAGCCTGTATGCACAAGCGCAACCGTCATTTGGTGGATAACAGCAGCGTGTGTGTCTGCTATTTAGCCAAGGATAGTGGAGGAACAGATTATACCGTTGGCTATGCCCGGTTAAAAGGGCTCAAGGTGATCAACCTGGCCTCTGGCCGCACAGGTTTATGATTGGCGCTAATCTGGCAAAAGATAGGCCGTAGGGCTTCCGTCAAAAGGGAGTTATTGATGATTGATGGAAATACATCAAATCAAAGCACTCTTTCGCAAATTCTTCAGCAGCATCCATTACGCTTACGTTTTTGACTTGGAATACACAAAGTATTCCAAGTCAAATTGCCTTGTCTGGCAAAAAAATTTCTCGCTGTTGGGCATATCCTCAATTTTCAAACAGCGCTTAGACTTAAAAAAAGAAACAGTTCGGTTTCAAAGGTGTTGAGAAGGTTTGGTTCACATTCGTTTCCCCTAATAGCTTACAGATCAGAAAATTCTGTAAAATTCCAAATACGAACTTGAAAATTACTTTTACTATATAAAATGGAAGCATGGCCTATGATATTTGACTTTTTTAATTCAAACATGATATAGTGAATGTATTAACATATTGAACTCACCCATGTAACTGTCAATGGGGCCTACATAACGGCAGGACGGTATTTTCCGCCCTGCCGTTTTTATATATACGCCCTCGAATTTTGTCGGAAACAAACCTCAAATTGAGGGAAATTACAGAAAGTGAGGAATCAATTATGAAGTATCGCACATTGGTATCAAACCTGCCCGCCGACCTCCGCCTAACGCTGAAACATCGACTGATAGGAGTGGGCGGAACGCTCGCCACAGCGAAAAGCAGTGAGGAAACGGTTCGACTCTGCACCGGACAACCATACCACTTGATCGTGCTGGGGGTTTCCAGCCTGAACACCTGTGATGAAATTGCCGCAGACTTACGGCGCATCAGCTTTGCACCCATCATCATTCTCACTGATGAATATGACACAAGTCTGGCCTGTTCTGTCCTGGAAAATGGAGCAGACTTGTGCCTACCCATCAATAGTCCCACCGATTTTCTATCCGGGCATATCATGACGCAATTTCGACGTTATACTGCCTATAACAAATTTGAAAGTCCCCAGGAGCGGGAAGATGTTCCCTTCACATCAGGCGACATCTCCATTGATCCCGCACGTCGTATTGTAAAGGTTCGGGGAAAAGAAACATCTTTACGCCCTCGCGAGTTTTCCCTTTTGTTGTACTTTATGCGTAATCCCGATGTGGTTTTGACCTCCGAGCAAATCTGCGAGCACGCCTGGGGCATGGAGGGAAGCTATAACCAAGGCGTGGCCCAGCCTATCCGCCTTCTGCGGAAAGCCATTGAACCCGATCCTAACCACCCGTTTTACATCAAAACAGTGTGGCGCGTTGGCTATTGCTTCACCACATCACATTATGGCGAAACTTGCGATGGTTGTTAGAGTAGTGTTATGGTTCTGTTAGAGTTTTGTTAGAAATGGATGGTATAATGTCTCCATCTAAGTGGAAGGGGTAGGTCTCATGTGTTGCGGTCAAGTGTTCACAGAAAAGGAATATACTCGGCTGGAGATGGCCGCTACCCCGGAATGGGGTGGCGGCCACTCTGATTTTAGTGCGAAAAATGAAGCAATGGAGGGCCTTTTGTAAAATTGGCATTTTTCGTGAAAGATGTGATCTAACTGGAACCAGCAAGCTCTAATTTGTGAAATTTCCCTCAAGCTGAGGTAAATTTATTGCCATTCAGCACAGGTGCACCAATCCCGGCGCATCTGTGCGGGCTGGCGATAGCCCACCACTGAACCTTGACAATCGAATGACCGTCCAAAGAGGATATGTGCCTTCATGGAGTATGCCGTTTGCGTACCGAGGGAGGACAATACACCGCTGACAACCAGGGGTAGGAACGGCTTTGGAATGAGCGGCAATCATCTAACTGTGAGGTGATAATCACGAAAAAATGATGTTTTCTGCTTTAGAAACTTCACAGCCATGCCGGGACGTATGGCGTTCCGGCATGGCTGCTCCACATAAGAAAATCCTCATTTGAAATGGAGGCGATCATATGGCTGATGCCAAAAGGCAGCAGCCGCCAACGAAAATAGAGAGAACGATTGGCAGCACAACCTACATCGTAACTTCCCGATTCCAGGAAACAGGCAGCACCGCAGTTGATAAGATCAGGTGCCTTTTGGGTTCAAGCACTAAGGCAAATATCATCTGTCAAAAATCGTAATTTTTTGACAAAAAGGCGCATATTTGCTATAATAATTGTGTCGAAAGGAACCAATGAATCTTTGCGGTGACTGCCGGAAACGGAGGTTATTATGGATAGGCAGTCTGATAAAATCACGGCGCTGTATTGCCGGATTGGTGGTCCCTTTGATGGCAGGGAAACCATTGCGGCCCATGCTCAAATTGATAGGCTTTCCGAGTATGCAAAAGAGCATGGCTTAAAGAATCCCAAGTTTTTTTGCGATTGGGGCTACAGCGGGCTCACATCTGAGCGGCCCGAATATCTGCGTATGCTCCACGAAGTGGTGGGTGGGAATGTGGCAGACCTTGTTGTGCTCAACCTTTCCCGCTTAGGCCGCGACCCCGAAGATGCCTGGAAACTGGTTGGGGACACCTTTCCCCATTATGGCGTTGTATTTCACTCCATTCAAGACGGTATGGGTATCAGCAAAACTCTCAAACAGTTTTCGGTGGTGATGCAGGAATTGAAAGCGGCGTACTGTCGGAGCCAGGAAAGGGGGCGGGAGTAATGCCAGTCTCCAGGAACACATTACAGCCGGTCCCCGACAAGTGGAATGCTTTCTACTGCCGCCTTTCCCGCGACGATGACAATGAAGGGGACAGCAACAGCATCCTACACCAAAAGCAGATTTTGGAGCGGTACGCCCGTGACCATGGCATAAAGCAGTATCGCTACTATGTGGATGACGGTTACAGCGGGACAAATTTCAACCGCCCAGGCTTCAAAGAAATGCTGGCCGACATTGAGGGCGGGCACGTCAAGGCCGTGATTGTCAAGGATATGTCCCGGTTTGGCCGGAATTATTTGGAAGTTGGAATGTATACGGAAATCCGCTTTCCAGAATTGGACGTGCGGTTTGTTGCCATCAATGACGGGGTGGACAGCGAGGATCAGTCGGGCAATGAGTTTACCCCCTTCCGCAATATTATAAATGAAACTTATCCATAAAGAATGACAGTACACGCAGGACATAGCATCCCTGTTGCCTCCGACAAAATTGGTGAAAAACGGAGGTGCTGATTATGAATAATCAGAGTAATGACATTTTAACCTACACAAAAGTTGGCGATTACTATATCCCGGACCTTGCCATGGATGACCAGCCTGACAAGGAGATCGGCATCTATGGCCGTATGAGGGAGCGGTACTTGAAAGAGCATCACCCCGGCAGGTACAGTTATATGCTCCTGTACGGGACACTGTATCCTCATCTGCTGGAAATTGGCAAGGCGGCGCAGAGGTATCTTGACACCATGATCCCTCGCATGGCCGCTGCCGCTGGTGTGACTGAGGAATTGAAGGCCCGTGACCAGATGACATGGGTGGGCAAGATGAACGCTATTCGTGCCCAGGTGGAAGAAATAATAAGGGTAGACCTGATTTATTGCTGACACTACAAAGAGGGTGTATGGTTCAGTCTAAAAGCTGAACCATACACCCTCTTTACTTTTTTGCCCCTTTCCCGTGATGTAGGTTGTCTCCTTCCGTGCCGACTGATGCTATTTCTGACAAACTTGGATTTCTTCAATATCCAGATCAGCGCCAAAAATTTCTCCAGTATAACGCCGTCATAGTCAATGCTAAACGAGTTCAGATACGTTTTTACAACCTGTTCCTCGCAGTTCCCCTCTTGTAGCAGGAGGGTTTACTGTTAGTCCATGCATTTTGTGTTGTATGCCTTGCGAAACAAGAAACTTTCCCAAAACTTTCAGATAAACGAATTATTTGTTAAATATGGTAAAACCATTGGATTTTGTGCTGAAGTATGGTATAATTCGTATTGCAAAAATTAGCTGTAGGTATAGTGTCCTCCATCCAACGGTAGAAAACACTTTTTGGCAGTTAAAAATGGCGGATATTTAGGTATGAATGGAGTGATTTAAATGATGTCGGAAGAACATAATCAAACTCAAGAATTTGAACTCAAAAGAGAAGATTTATATAACTATCTATCAAGCCAACATATGATTGCCTTTTTGGATATACTTGGTTCTGCTGATGCAATCATGCATGACGAATTTTCCTTCTTTTCCTCTGTATATGAACTTTTTGGAACTTCAAAAGCATTATGCGAACAATTTGGAGAGCAATTACACTTTTCCAATATAAAAATCAAAGCTTTCTCTGATAATATTATATTTGTACAAGCCATTCCACCGCACTGTTCCTATGTTGAGCAATGTAGTATTATAGGGGCAATGTCTTTTTTTACATCTATGTTTCAGTTTTTAGCTCTATCCAAAGGAATCCTGATACGTGGTGGAATAACGGTCGGTTCTTTGTGCTTTAACGAAACGTTTGTTTGGGGCAAAGCATTAGTCGAAGCATATAGGATGGAAAACATCTATGCAATTTATCCAAGGGTTTTAGTTAGTCCTGACATTGTAAAATTGCTGGTAAATGAAAATTCTCACCCACAGTGCAGTATACGTATGTTGCAAGATATTGATGGACAAATTTTTCTGGATTTCCTGTCATGTATGCACCAAAGCTCCCGTCCGTGGTTAATTAGTTACGTTCGAGGAAATATACAAAGGATGCAAAGTAAGTATGCCGACAACATAAAAGTGTTGCAAAAATATGCATGGCTTGAAACTTACCTACACAGATTTCAAGACGAAAATAACATCACAGAAGAAATGATCAAGGAATCCATCGAAGCAGATCAGAAACTTCATCAAGATATACTAGCTGGAAGCTTATGATTTTTTTGAGATGGTTTTATAAAACCATGCCCAAGTGGAAGAGATGATAAGGGCAGACCTGATTTACTGTTGATGTTATAAAGAGGGCGCATGGTTCAGCTTATGGGGCTGAGCCATGCGCCCTCTTTTATTTTTTGCGCTTTTTCTGCGGCGCAAGTCGGTTCTTTCCTCTCCGGCTGATGCTGTTCTCCTTAAACTTGGATTTTTCCAATACTCCAATCAGCACCACAAATTCCTCCGGGGTCAAGCTGTCATAGTCGATGCCCCATGCTGCCAGACACGCTTTCGCGGCCCGCTCCTCGGGGCTCCCTTCTCCTTCAATGACAGCCTGGACCTTCTTTTGGAATTCCTCCATAACAGCAACTGGCGATATGTCCGCATCATCTTTTGCTTTCTTCGGGTGGGCCTCGCGTATATCACGCAGGATGCCGGTCAAATCATCCCGGAGAACAGAACTGACATACTCATCCGCAGGAATCTCTCCTAATTCAGCGGTTCGGTAAAACAATTCGTTTTCGTCCGGGCGGTACTGTTTCTGCACAATGCCCCGCGCTGTTCCCAGGCCATAGTTCAAGTTGTTGATCTGCATTTGGGCGATATGGTCAACGAAAATCTCCATATCCACCATCAACTGCCGGAAGTCCCTGTGGCATATAACCTCAGACAGCAGCACCCCGTTGAAGCCACCGCTTTTTAATACATCCAAGGCGCCATTTGTCAGCCGTAACTCTTGTATCTCCGCATCATCTGGCCTTTCCATATTGCTAACACCCAGGAGATAGTCGGTAGTCACACCGTAAAATTTCGCCAGGGTTGCGACATTGAACGGACTGATGTCTTTGAAGTCCTGGTTTTCGTACTTGCTCAGCGCAGACTTGGATATTTTGGTGGCCTCCGCTAATTGCTCCAGTGTCAGGCCATGCTTTTTCCTCAAATCCTCTAACCGCTCCGAAATCGTGAGGATGATACTCTCCATTTCAATGCCTCCTTCGCCTTTTGCAGACAAATTATAACATAGAAATGGGCAATATTCCATCGAATTATGACGCCTGCGGACAGATTTCCATAAGCGTGGAAATTTGCCTCTTTTGGGGCCGATTTCCGACCTCTTGGATATACGGGAAAGGGCGAAAAATTTTAGTATGATAGGTCATGCAGCGATACTTATGCACCTCGACAACTGCATGACCGTCCGAAACGGATATGTTCCCCGGTGAAGTATGCGACGATATGAGTATGCCAAAGGGAACAAAACGCCGCTGAGAACCAGGGGCAGGAACGGGTTTCGGCCAGGAACGGCAACGATATGACAATTTTAGGAGAAATCAACATGAACATACGAAACGAGATTAAGGCCCATATCGTGCAGGAAGGCACGACCATGAGCGAGGTGGTACGGACGCTGGCGGTGGTCCATGGGTGGAGCGCCAGCGTTCCCAATCTCTCGGACAAGCTCAAGCGCGGCACTCTGCGTTACAACGAGGCGATTGAACTGGCCGATATACTCGGTTACGACATTATCTGGCAGAAGCGGGGCGGGAGGCATGGAGTATGAAAGTCAGAATTGATGAAATCAAGGTCAATCCCGGACGGCGCGCCGCTTTGGAAAGCAATATTGAAGAACTTGCGTTCAGCATTTCGGAGATCGGTCTGCTGAATCCGATCACGTTGACAGGGGACTATACCCTGGTCGCGGGACTGCACCGGCTGGAGGCCGTGAAGCTGCTGGGCTGGACGGAGGTAGAGTGTACGATCACCGATTTGGACGGGCTGACGGCGGAGCTGGCCGAGCTTGACGAGAACTTTGCGCGGACAAATCTATCCCCGCTGGAAATTGGAGATTTGTATAGGCGGCGCAAAGATATTTATGAAATGCTCTATCCTGAGACAAAGGCCGGGACTGCCCAAGCGATTGGGATGAACAAGGCGAAGGGAAACAACGTGGATTGCAATTTGCAATCCAGGAGGAAATCCTTCATTGAGGATACTGCTGGCGTGACCGGCTCCCACCCCAGCACCATCGCGCGGCACATCAAAATCGCAACCGATCTGACGCCGGAGGCGAAGGAGACTTTGCGCGGTGCGGAGAAGCCCGTGTCCAGCACGACCTTAAAGAAAATATCCAAGCTGGCCCCGGACCAGCAGAAGGAGGTATCTACCCTGCTGGTATCGGGAGAAATCCAAACGGTAGACGAATATCTGACAAAGGGGCAGCCGCAGGAATCAGAATCCTTGACAGCAGAAAGATTTCCGAAGGAACAAATTGCTGCCATGATGGGTATGGCCTACTTTGCGGATGGCGTTATAGCACACACCAACGATTTTCTGAAACAGGTGGACACCTTTGCTCAAATGTCGAGAGAGAATCTGATGGATGTTCTGAAAATGCTGGACGCAATCAACAGTTCCATCCAGATATTGAGTGATATGGTAGAGGGTTGCTACTCTAACAGTTGACTTCTCACCTTGCCCGTGCGGGTGCTTTCGCGACCCTCAGATGGCAGGGGGTATATCCGTACCCATGGCCACTCATCCGGCCTGCTGAGGCCACCCGCGCGGGTACTGTGCGGAAAGCGAAACACCATTTTGAGCGTCACTATGCAAGAGGAGGTTTGAAGCCATTTCAAATACATACGGTTATATCCGGGTCAGCACCCGAGAACAGAACGAGGACCGGCAACTCATTGCCATGCGAGAAATGTCCATCCCGGAACAGAACATCTTCATGGACAAGCAGTCCGGCAAGGACTTCAATCGGCCTCAGTATAAGAAGCTGGTCAAAAAGTTAAAGCCGGACGATTTGCTCTACGTCAAGAGCATTGACCGGCTGGGGCGCAACTATGAGGAAATCCAGAATCAGTGGCGGATTCTCACCAAGGAGAAAAAGATCGACATTGTGGTGCTGGATATGCCGCTCCTGGACACCCGTCGGGGTAAGGATCTGATGGGGACGTTTCTCAGCGATATTGTCCTGCAAGTGCTGTCTTTCGTGGCGGAGAACGAGC
>OFGO01000486.1_pt1 | contig 36333 bp, 25 predicted proteins | sample 1521761 | NCBI WGS metagenome assembly OFGO01 (sample SAMEA3504128, study PRJEB24116) | mouse gut metagenome | biome: mouse gut; feature: mouse-associated habitat; material: faeces | place: Denmark | collected 2011
GGAGTTTCCTTAAGCATGCGGCACCAGACAGTGATGGAAGTAACTTTCAGTTTCAGGGCAAGCAGGTAGGAGCGCAGCATACAGGAAGGGAGCCGGGGTTCCGGTCCAAAAACAGAGTAGCAGTCCTGCATAATGGAATCGGTCTGGGAAAGATCAAGATACCAGAACTGCACGATATAATCCCAGGTGCCTTTAGGGAGCACAAAGGGATCGGGATAAAAGTTAAGGAACTGGGATACGAAAGTATCCTGATAGGCGGCATGACCGCCAGGGTTACAAGGTAACATCAAAAATCGCCTCCAATCAAAAAATATACTTCATAATCAAGGGCGCGAAGCGCCGCATTTTTTGACTGGTTTGTCAAGTGTTTTTGAGAAAAAAGTGGGTGATTTTTGAAAAATAGGTTCTGAAAGCCCCATGAAATAAGGGCTGAAGATTCCGAGAAGTTATTATTTTACTACAGGAGGAAAACCATGGAACAGCCGTTATATACTTCAGCGAAAGTGAACAATGAAATCGAGCTTTGTGAAGTTACTGAACCGGAGTGCAAACAATTGATCGAAAAGGCGCTTCTGTCAGAGCGAATCTCCTATTTTATCCGCTGGGCCAGGCCTTCTTTTTTCCAGAAGAATAAAACCAGCTGCATCATCTGCATCAATGACAATTCAAAAGATATCGCGGAAAACGTGGTACGCTCCGTCTGTGACGAAAAAGGATACCATGTGAAATTTCTCATGAGAAAATCCCAGAACCAGTTTCTGTGAGCGGGAAAATAATCTTATTTGTGACAAGAATCTTTTGTTTCATGCCGGATAACTGATTCTGTATTTTCCGGCATGACGTAAGGAGGCTCATGGATTTCACACAGTTTGTAAAATCACATACGAAGCATATTTTCATCGGACTGCAGGTCTTACTGATCTGTGCAGTCTTTTTTGTCTGGCTCCTGAACCGGGGAAATGCCTTTACACATATTTTTACCGTTGACGAGTATACCGTATCCGACAATGCCGTCCTGGGAGATCACGTCACCATGGAAGCCGGGGAAAGCGGTATTTTTTTGTCCACGCCTGCCCTGCATTTAAAAAAGGGCATCTATCAGGTCCAGATCGACTATATTGCCGACAGTGCCGGAAACACCGTGTCCGCGTCTTCTTCCCTGGGTTCCATGGAAATGCACTGTCCCGCCGTGGAACTGGTTCCTTCCACTTACAGCGCAGCCATGACCCTGGACCTGGCCCGGAGTGCGGATGATGTCCGTTTCCATGTCTCCTACTCCGGCAGCGGTTCTTTCAGTGTCCTTAAAATCGGCGTTTATGAGACAAGCCATGGCTATAAGAAAAATATTTTTCATGCATTTTTATTATGCCTGCTTTTAAACTTTTTATATTTTTTGAAACATTCCCACACCGGCCGGCGTAAAATCATTCTGGCTCTCACCGGTATTTTTATCGTCTCCTGTTACCCTCTCTACACGGATTTCCTGACGGTGGGACATGACCTGCCCTTCCACCTGCTGCGGATGGAGGCTATCAGCCAGGGACTGTCAAACGGTACTTTTCCCGTGAAGCTCCATCCCCTATGGGCCAACGGTCAGGGCTATGCGGTGGGGATTTTTTACGGAGACGCCTTTCTGTATCTGCCTGCCGTTCTCCGGCTGCTGGGGCTGTCCATCCAGTCCGCTTACAAATTTTTTGTGGCTTTCATCAACCTGGGCACTGTACTGATCAGCTATTACTCTTTCCGGAAAATCTTTTCCGATAACGCAGCCGGTCTTTTGGGATGTCTCGCTTATACCCTGGCGCCCTACCGCCTTATGGATATGTATACCAGGGCTTCCGTGGGCGAATACACCGCCATGATGATGCTTCCCCTGATATTATGCGGATTTTATCTGATTTTCCACAGCGGAAAGGAAAACTGGCTCAGGTATGCCATACTCACCGCATTCGGGCTCACCGGCCTGATTCAGTCCCATGTCCTGAGCAGCGTCATGATTGCTTTTGTGGTGATACTCGTCTGTATTCTTCTGGTACGGCGTGTTTTCAGCAAATATGCATTCCGCTCCCTGGCGCTTGCCGCTCTGCTTACTTTGCTGCTGAATTTGAACTTTATTGTCCCTTTCCTGGATTTTTACCAGGAGGACATCATGATCAATTCACCTGACTGGGCAGGCCGCACCGCAGGTTCTTTTCAGGAAGGCGGACTGTTCCCCGCACAATTATTTACTTTATTTCAAAATAGCAACGGAGGGGCCTGGTCTGTTTCCGCGGGAATCCATAATGAAGCCACCTATGGAATCGGCATTCTGCTGACAGCCGGCATCTTCCTGTTTGTCTATTTATTTTGTATTTACCGGAAAGACTGCAAAGAAGACCGGAATTACCGCGCCTCCCTTCTCTGTATGCTGCTGGGCGCTCTCCTGCTGTGGATGTGTACCTGCTACTTCCCCTGGGACGCCCTTGCCTCCCTGGGAACGGGTATCGGGAACGTGATTTACAGCCTGCAGTTTCCCTGGCGGTTCCTTGCTCCCGCAACGGTGCTGCTGACTTTTGTCCTTTGCTTTTCTTTCCGTATGGCAGGGCAGATCCTGCAAAAACACTTTGGCCTCCTGTTTACCGGCTGTATGGTTCTCCTTGCCGTAAACTGCGGCTGGTATTTTTATGATTTTTCATTCTCGGGAGAGCCCTACAGGGTTTACAACACCAACGAACTTTACACCATGCAATTATACTCTTATGATTACCTGCCCGGCGGCACCGACCCGGACGCCATTGAAGAAAATGCGGTTTATACGGAAGGTGTGGAACCCCTGCAGTCCTATCAGAAGCAGGGAACCCGTATCCGCTGTGATATTCAGGCCGGAACAGAGGGAGGATATGTGGATTTTCCCCTGCTGCATTACAAATATTACCGTTGTGTTGACCTGGACAATGGTCAGGACTTCCCTGTCAGTGCCGGTACCAACAATATGGTCAGGGTTACCTTCCCCGCCTCCTATTCCGGCCATGTCCAGGTCAGCTTCGTGGAACCATGGTTCTGGCGCGCGGCAGAGATTCTCTCCTTCCTTACCCTTCTGGCCTGTGCCGGAGCGCTTTTGTTTCGGACCGGCGGCAGAAAACAAGAAAAACAGAATTCTAAAAAATTTAGAATATTTTGTTGACAAACCTTAATCTGTTTGTTATAATATGTCTTGTGGTTGCGAAAAGCATTCACGTGCTGCTGTGGCTCAGTCGGTAGAGCGTCGCATTGGTAGTGCGGAGGTCACGGGTCCGATTCCCGTCAGCAGCTGATAGAAATCCAGTAAACCTATGGGTTTGCTGGATTTTTTTATGCGTAGGGGAAAATGATTCTTCCCTACTCGATTGTCACAGTAAAAAGTAAACCACCGGCTATGCCAATGAGTTCCAAGCTTCTTTAGCGATAAGAAAGAAAGTGTACACATATAAATACAAATGCGTACACATGTCAGATTTATACATCGAAACAAGTGTACGCACAGTATATCATATCTTCAGAGTCTGACCACCATTTATCAAAAATCTAAAGAGATATGACGTGAACCCCGGCTAAAATTCCACAGGCTTGTATTCCTCCATTTGGGGAACAAATCTGTTTTCGTAAAAGTCAAGAAAGATACCATAGCATTCCTTTTCCGAACACATCTTATAATACAGGCGGGTACCCTCCTCCTCTATCCCCAGCTCCACTTCTATCTCTCCATCATGTGTGCAGGCCTGTACAAAACGAATCTTATTCTGCGGCACAGGCGCAGACAGGATCACGAACTGATCCGGTGTGACAAACATATCTGCCAGATAGTCTTCAATGTCCATATCCCTGAAATCCGTAAGTTTTCCATCCTGATTTTCCAGGATAAATCCCTCCTGGCTTTTTACTTTCTGAAAAACAACTTCCCTTTTCTTCCTGAATGGCAGTTTCATCCTTCCGTACCTCCTTCTGTTGGAGCCAGGACGCCCTTCTCCTTCCACTTTCCCTTTTTATAAAAGACAAATGTGATAATGGCCCCCAGTATCCAGGAACACAGCAGGGAGATAAAGATACACTCCTGCCTTCCGCCGGGAAATTCAGGCGATCTTGTGAAGAAGGCAATCCCGTAGGCAATGGGCACACGAATCAGAATGGTGGTGGCAATGGATATCCACATGGGTGTCATTGTGTCCCCGGCCCCGCGCATAACGCCGGAGAGACTCTGGGTAACTGCCATGGCAATATATCCCACAGCCAAAATCCCCATCATCTCCCGGCTTAAGTCAACCAGTTCCGGTGTCTTTGTAAAAATTCCCATAAGGGCTTTTCCAAATATGAGAATCAGGGATGTGAGCACGGCTGAGACACCCATGGCCATCAGGGTTCCCTGCTTTGCCCCCCTGTCCACCCTGTCATGCATTCTGGCTCCCACATTCTGCCCCGCGTATGTGGTCATGGCCGTGCCGAAGGAAAAGTTCGGCATCATGGCAAATCCGTCTACACGCATGATGATAACATTGGCCGCGATAAACATTTCCCCGAAGCTGTTGGTCAGGGACTGGACCACAATCATTGCCATGGACAGAATTGCCTGGGTGATTCCCGACGGAAGCCCCAGCTGGACAATTTTCATGGTATGCCTCCTGGCAAGCTTCAGATAGTGCGGCTTCAGGTCAAACAGGTCTGTCATGCGCATGAGCCGGAAAAGACACAGCAGGGCAGACACTGCCTGGGCAATGACCGTGGCAAGCGCCACTCCGTTGACTCCCATATCCATTTGGGCCACAAACAGCAGATCCAGGATAATATTCAGCACTGTGGATACCAGCAGGTACACCAGGGCCGACATGGAATCCCCCAGCCCCCGCAGGATACCGCTCAGAATATTGTAAAACGCCAGTCCTCCGGAGCCGATAAACAGAATCAGCAGATAGGAATGGCACCATTCTATGATGGATTCCGGTGTATCCAGAAGTTCCAGCAGCGGCCTGGCCACAAGGGATGCCGCCACCATCACAAAGACTGTGGCAATCAGGGTCAGGGTAATACAGTTTCCAATGGTCCTGGACAGTTCCTCCCTCTCCTTTGCCCCAAAATACTGGGATACCATGATGCCCGCCCCCACGCTGATTCCCACAAAAAGTACGATCAGCAGATTCAGGATGGGACCTGCGCTTCCCACGGAGGCCAGCGCATTGTCCCCCACATAATTCCCCACCACCACACTGTCCACCGTATTATACAGCTGCTGGGCAATATTTCCCAAAAGCATGGGCAGGGTAAAAAATACAATTTTTTTCCAGGGTGACCCCTCCGTCATATCCACCGGTTCAAAAAATTTCTTCAGCATTTCCATAGCATACCGCCTTTTCATTCTTGTTCCATAATCGACAGACAGCATTTCTGGGGTCTGCCCGGAATCAGGCATCTGCCGTCTGTATAGCCCTCTTCTCTTCCATCCAGTTCTTTTACCAGAATCTGCCGCAGATATGCAATTCTGTCCTGCCATTCCGGATCCCGGATGGCATCATGCAATTCCATGGGGTCCGTATCCAGCCGGAAATACTGCTCTTTTCCGGACTCCATAAACCAGCAATATTTATCCGTCTTTGTGACAATATACTGATTTCCCAGATCTCCCCCGCTATGTTCCCCGTGAAGATACTCCCTGCCATTCTCATGGAGCAGGGACATCCCATCGATTCCTTCCGGCCTTTCCCCTCCTGCCAGCTCCGTCACCGTGGGTAGAATATCCCGCAGCTCCGCAAGCCGGTCACAGACTGTCCCGGGCTTCATCCCGGGTGCGTTCGCTATAATCAGCGGAATATGCACGCTTCCCTGATAGGGGCGCGTCTTCCGGAAAGTATGGTGGTCTCCCAAAAGTTCTCCATGGTCAGACGTAAATAAAATAACGGTATTCTGATGACAGCCATCATCCTTCAGGGCATTTACCAGACGTCCGATCTGATTGTCCAGATGGCTGATGCAGGCATAGTATCCGATTCTGGCCTGACGCATCAGTTCCGGATCCACGGAGCCCGTGTCCGCGTCCGTGAACCTGCCCAGTCGCTGCAGTCTCCCGCTGTCTGCCCAGTCCCCCATGGCAGGCGGCGCCAGCTCCTTGTCCCGGTAAAGATCAAAAAAACACTCCGGCGCATCAAAAGGCGGATGCGGGCGAAGGTAAGAAGCCATCAGGAAAAACGGTCGGGAACGGTCCCTGCGGCGCAGAAAATCAATGGACCTGTCCGTAACCCAGTTGGTGGGATGCAGCTCCTCCTCATACATCCAGGGACGCGCCGTAAACGAATTACACTCAATCCCCATGTCCGTCACATCCCTATGGATCCCCAGACGGGATTTCAGCCAATAGAAATAGTCGTCCGCAACTCTCTGGTTTTCCGCATAGGGCACGTTCCCGTTCCGGTAAGCATGTAAGTATCCGTCATGCAGCTCCACATGATGGAAGCCCATCAGGTTCCGCAGCGGATGAACATGCATTTTTCCCACGCACTGCGTATAATAACCCGCCTTTGCCATCTCCCCCGCCATAGTGACCGGATAATTCCAGGACACACAGTCCCTGTAACCCACACGTCCGTGATGCTCCTGCTTTAATCCGGTATGCAGGGCACATCTGGCCGGAATGCAGCTGGGACAGGCCGTATAGGCATTGGTGTAGCGCACCCCCATGGATGCCAGGTGATCCAGATTCGGTGTCTTCACATCCGGATGCCCTGCAATTCCCATACAGTCCCCCCGCATCTGGTCGGTCATGATCAATAAAATATTAGGCCGTCTGTCTTTCGTTTCCTTCCCCATAGTCTCTCCTCCTGTTTCATCCGCCTCCTGACGAGGTCTTTGCCGATGGCATTTTTTCCTCATGCGCGCGTTACCCGCGCTGTTTACGCTTCCCTGCCGCCTTCATTTGATTCCCCAATTACAGTTACCCGAAAGTTTCACTTTTCCTGCCTGTTATTTTCCGGGAAAGCAGTGTTCTTGTATTATATCGGATATTTCATGTCTGCGCAAGTACAGACTGTTTCCCAGGCCAGGCAGTCTTCTTTTCCGAAGCCGTTTTGCGGCCTGCCCGGGCGGCTGCGGTTCAAAAGTTTTGTTTTTCCTCCGCGATAGCTTCTATGGCAGCCTTAAGCGCCTCCGTCATCATCTCCTGAGACATGGAGGGCATATTTCCCTTGCCCAGTGCCTGCCGGGGCAGACATGGAATATGAAGAAACCCGCTCTGCCTGCCCGGATATTTGGTGGCAATCAGATGGCACACACCGTATATGACGTGATTGCACACAAAAGTTCCCGCCGAATTGGATATGGATGCCGGTATACTCCTGCTCCGGATTCTCTCCACCATGGCCCTGACCGGCACTTTCACCAGATAGGCGTCCGGCCCGTCCGCAATAACCGGCTGGTCCGTCACCTGATTTCCCTCATTGTCCGGAATCGAGTAATCATCCACATTGATTCCGATTCTCTCCACCGTAATATCTGCCCTTCCCGCGGCCTGCCCGATGGACAGGATCACATCCGGGTCATGCCGGCAGATGGCCTCCTCTATAACCTGAAGTGACCGATAACGCACTGTGGGTATCTCCAGCCTGATAATCTCCGCCCCCGCAATTGCATCCGGCAGTCTCCTGACTGTCTCGGACGCAGCATTGACAGACTCTCCTCCAAAAGGATCAAATCCGGTAACCAGTATTTTCATCTCCGCTCCCTCTTTCGCCCAAAATTTTTCTTCGGTCTGCCCGCAGGCATACCAGTCAATATCTTCCCAAGATCATGTTGTACTGACTATCATATCAGAAAATCACAGCCATAGCAATCGTAACAATTCCTATAGATAACCAATTTCATGTTTTGTCCGTAATTCTCCCCCTTATTCCAAAAACAGTTGAAGGAAACGGAAAATGCCGCTATAATAAAAATACGAAATATTTCACAAAAAGGAAGGTAATATTCATGAAACACAAGAATCACGTAAAAACCTCAGTGCTGTTTCTGACAATGCTGTCACTATTTACCGTCTCCTGTGCGTCTCCCCTGTCTCCCGGAAACGGCAGTTCCGGAAATGAGACTGCCCAGGAAGAATCGGCTCCCGCAGAAAGCTCCGGAACCAGGCGCAATCTGCTGAATGAAAATACGCCCTCTTCCCCCCTGGTCCAGGAGTACGGCAGTTTTGCCGAAGCCCACGAGGCCTTTGCCACCACGCTGGCCCGGGAAGAAAATGATGACGATCCCATTCCCGCACCTCCGGAAGGATTTTTTGACCTGGTGTACTACCCTTCCCAGGTGGGAGACCTGGCCGCCTATGTGTCCAGCGATCCGGGCGATGGCCAGAAACATCCTCTCATAATCTGGGTTGTGGGCGGCTGGGGCAATGGCATTGATGATTTTCCCTGGGGATATCCCGAATGGGACAATGACCAGACCGGTTCTGCCTTCTGGCAGGCAGGCCTGCTGACCATGTATCCGTCTTTCCGCGGCGGCAACGGTAATCCCGGTCATTACGAAACACTGTATGGCGAAGTGGACGATATTATATCGGCTTATGAATACGCCGCTTCCCTGCCCTATGTGGATCCCCAGCGCATCTATCTGGGAGGTCACAGTACGGGCGCTACCAGGGCCCTGCTGGCCTCCGAACACACGGACAAGTTCCGGTCCGTTTTCTGTTTCGGCGCTGTGGACGAAATCAAATACCACAATAACTCCCAGTTTACCTTCGACACAGACAAGGATGAAGAATATGTCATGCGCTCCCCTGTCTACTGGCTGGACAATATCAAAAGCCCCACTTTCCTCATAGAAGGCAGCGAAGGGAATTCAGAAAATCTCAGGCGTATGGAGCAGGCTTCCCAGAATGACAAGATTCACTGCTATGTCATCGATGGCGCCGACCACTTCTCGGTACTGGCGCCGCTCACCAGACTGGCGGCAGAGAAAATCCTGGCAGACACTGGCGCCGAGCCGAATATCTCCATCACCCAGGAAGAACTGGACAGCGCCATGGCCCAGGAGCCGGTGGTACCCATGCCCCTGATGACTACAAGGACTCTGGATGATTTGGGTGTCACATTCTCCTGCCCTTATCTGTGGGAGATTAACACCACTTCCGATGCTTCCCAGCTGGCAGTGTATTCCCGCTATGAAGGCGACAATGCCTGGGATATGGCAGCGCTCTATATTGGCAGCTTTACCCCGGAGGGAAACGATTACCTGCAAAGTCTGGGAGAATATCTGACCCAGGAAGGGTATGAGACCAGCGAACTGGAAATCGCCGGACAGCCTGCAGTCAGTGCCCTGGGCGCTATATTCAGCGATGAAGGGGAACACTTCTATCAGCACTACATCGCCCTTGTGCACGGTTCAGCCGGTATCGATTTTACTTTTGTAGTCCATGAAAGCTATCAGCAGGAAGCCGAGGCTTTATTCCAGGCCATAGTGGACAGCATTTCATTCGGGGAGTCAGATACCCCACAGTAAGCTGCAGAAATGACGTATAGGGCGGGAACCCGGTTCTACCAGATTCCCGCCCTGTTTCTTGAAGGGGCCGGTTATGATTCCATGCCCTGATCTGCCAAGAATTCTGCAGGCGTAAGATTACTGCACCACCCTGACAGTGACGTACTATGGGAATCATTTTCTCTGTAAACGGATACATAACCGCTCTTTGCATAGTCATCAGCCCCTTTCTTTCCTGCCCTTATCAAGTTCACGCAACAATATAATCTTTCTTAAATTTACTTCAGTACTATTTCTGACCCGTTCACAATAAGTCAGCCTCTGCTTACCTGACAAAACGCCATCACTGTCTGCATACTTCACACAAAGAGTGCAATCCATGGATGCCCAGCAATTTTTACATGACTCAGCAGTCATCTGACATATATTAAGCATCTTATCAATCTTTTCAAGATCAAATCCTTCTTCCAGATTTCCGATCTGCATGACACTGGATTTCTCACTAACCCGGAAAAAATATCTTCCGCGTAACTTACTACTGGCTGAATCAGGTCAAACGCCAGCATCGGTTCTCCTCCGTAGAAACCAATATTGATCCTAGGACTATCCACAGAATGCTCTGCCAGAAAGTCGACTGCCTTCAGCGCTGTCTCCAGCGTCATTTTTTTATTTGAATGGGATCTCTGCTTTTCGTTATGTACATCAGAATAGATACAGTAGGAACACCTCAGATTACAGTTCTGTGTCACCTGCAATGTAATTGTATGCATTCCCCGCTCCAGTTTATATTTCAATAACTCTGTGGCCGGATGTTGCAATGTACTCATTTTATGAGACGAAAGATAACCCTCCTCTCTCAGCCGGTTATACTCCGAGCAAATTGCTTCATCCGTGACCTCCCGTTCTGTACCAGAAATCAGATCCTGTAAAAAGGAATACAACCCTCTGCTTATCCTTAAAATATTATCTTTATTCACATCATATACATAACATTCCCCAAAATAATCGATCAGCTTAATAAAAGGCACTTTCTCCATACTCTACCCCACCTGCTCTTTTTCTTAATGTGTCAGACACTTTTCTCATTGTAATCCCTGACAACATACATTGTCGAGAATTTTAAGACATTTTGTAGTTAAACTTTATAAATTTTTGAATTATACGAAATTTTCGCATGATCCAGTCATAAAACAGCATGCTGTCATTTATCTGAATCCACTGAATTTTTAAGTATAGATACCCATTAAAAAATAGTCCTGAATAAATGCAGATTGGACATCCCCTCCTCCAAATACCAAAACCTCTTGTTGCGTGCGGAAAGGAAAGTGATATCAACATGATAAAAGTGGATAGTCACGAAGTGCCAAAGAGAATTAACCAAGCAGACAGTCAGCCATAAAGAATCAAGTAGAAAAAATACCCCTCTCCCCTGCGCGGACCGTGCGCCGCTCTAGCGGCAAACTTCCAGGTGAGAAGAGTCGCACTTTGTGTACGGGGCTGCGCAATCAAGTAGGGGAACGTCCTTCTCCACTACTCGCCGCGCAGGGCGCGTGCAGCTTTCGCTGCTAATTTCCTTACACACACCTGCGCATAAAGAAGAACCGGGCAAACAGTGATGCCCGGCCCAGACCTGCTGCCGGACAAGAATAACGGCATTGGAAAACCCTTGTCCGGCAAAAATTATTTTATATTTTCCATGCCAAAGTCTCACAGGGCCTTGCACAGATTATCCACTTCTCCTGCCAGAAACCGGACCGGACCGCCGTATTCACCCAGCTTTTCGGCCTGCTTCATCAGTTCTTCCCATATCTCCTGCAGGATATCTTTGATTTCTCCGGCGGCGCTGTTCCCGCAGGCCCCATACGCCAGCTGGATCATGCCGTCAAATTTCCCGCAGACATGGTCAAAATCACTCTTCTGTTCTTCATCCGAAAGCTTCCCCAGCTTCTGGATCTCGCCCCTGAGATAAAACAGCAGGATATTTCCCTGGAACGCAATATCGCTGTACCGTTTTTCTACAGTCTGTTCCACGATAATCCCTTTCTCCTGTCCCGCCAGCTCCCCGGCCATATCCTCGGACAGATCCCGGAACCATTCAGCAGCGGCCTCCAACTGTACTTTCCATTCCGTAAGGCCTTCAAACAGCGGTTTGTGGGAGGGCGTGCGGAAAATTTCGGATTCGGACGCAAAAATGATAATATCCAGACGCAATATCAGTCCTTCCAGAAAGTCTGCCGTCATATCCTTTACGGAAACGGCCGATAATTCTTCCGTGATTCTCCGGACTTCATCCACAATATAACCATAAGGAAATTCCGGTTCCTGGGAGAGGGTTTCGACGGCGGCCCTGCCCATCGCCACGGCTTTCTGCAGATTTTCCTCTGCGTTTTTCCTTATGTCCCGGAAAATCAGGTCTGCAAGTTCATTGAACAATGCCACTATTTTGCCCGATTTCATCCGGGCGCTCCCTGCCAGCTGCCCATACTGCCGGCATAAAGGTTCATAGGACATGCGATGTTCTTTTTTCGCCCTTGACATCATCAGTTTTGCCTGGAATGCCGTGAGATCCAATTGAAAAGCCGCATCTTCTATGGCTTTTATGATCACAAATCGCACCGAAATTTTGTCGGGACAGCCGCCAATATGCGTGATAGCGTCAAGGTTTTCCGTCAGTTCATCCGCCATAATCTCGGTCCTGGCCGCAATAAAGTTCCAGAACGGGCCATAGACGGCTGCCGTCTCCGGATCAATGTCCTTTTGTCTTCTTGTTTCTGCCGCAGTTTCCCTTGCCTTTGCAATCAGGCCGTTCAGCTCCCGGATCATCTCTTCCGCTGCATTTGAATTTGTCATAATATCCCTCTCCTTTCGTTTTCCGGGAGACCTGACGGATAAATGATACTTCCTGTATTCCGTGGGAGTGATCCCCATATAGGCCTTAAAACTGCGGGTGAATCCCTCATGGGAGTCAAATCCATACCTCAGCGCAATGGCAAGAATGCTCTCCCGGTTTCCTGCAAGTTCCTCAGCCGCAAGGGCCATTCTGCGCGCGTTCACATATTTCATGACGCTCTCTCCCATAATCTCCCGGAACAGCCGCTGATAGTGGTACTTTGAAAAATGAATACTTTCCGCAAGCCTCTCCACTGTCAGCTTCTCCTGTATCCGTTCTTCGATCAGATCAAGGGAACGGAATATCGGAATCTCTTTACCCATGTTTTCCCCCATTTCTGCGCTGCTTCACAGAATATGCCAATGTTTCGTGCATGACGAATCTGTGAGCCTTACCGCGGTTTTGCAGCGCGCAAACACAAATACTGTCCCGGCTGGCCGGCCAACCGGTAACATGAGTGTATCATGACTTCATTCTTTTTTCTTGACCTGAAATGCCGTCTTCAAAACCGATGATAAGAGTATGGGAATTGAACCGGAAAAATTTGTAAGGGTCAACGTAATGCGGTGTTCCAGTTCAGCAGCAAGGGACTGTCGGCCGCATTCTTAAACTGCAGGTATGCCGCCTCGAAGGGCTCCCTCTCTTTCACATTGGATCCCCCTGCCGCCCCTTCTATATATGCCTGGAAATATTCTTCCCAGGAAGAGTAAAGCCGCTGAATCTGCTCTGCCGCCATGGCCGCGTACCGTATGGATTCTTCCCTGGTAAAATAACCCGCGATAAACATTCTGCCGCACATATTGCAGGCACATGCATAATCAAAAGCTATGTTCTCCGGTCCGGCATTTTTCAACAGATATTCCACCATCTCCACACCGCTGTCATGGTCTTTGATCATCCAGTCCTGCCGCAGCACCCTGGCAATCATCTTTGCGTTGGATTTTGTTTTCTCATATCCTCCAAGATACCGGTAACTTCCCCCGCAGTATTCCGACCAGACCGCATAGGTGCCCGCAATCCATCTCTCCGCGTCACTGACCGGCAATGTGGCGCCTGCTTCCTCTTTATTTCCGCCGAATAATCCCATTTTTTCCTCCATTCTGCCATCCGCACAAGACGGCATTCTGCGTAATTTTATATGGTATGGAACCACATCCTCTTTTCCCCGGCGCTTTCCCCCAACCACCTTTTGGATAAAACCGGAAATTCCAGATCACATGCATGGCCCGTTGGGAACAGATGTTCCATATCTCCGGATAACGGTTCCCTGCCCTTCATTTCAGGACCACAAAGCCATTGCCACCGTACCCAGTATCATCAGAAGCAGACCGGTGAACGCTTTTCTGCTCAGCTTTTCCGAAAAAACCACATAGGAAAATAATACCGTCACCACTATGCTCAGTTTATCCACCGGCACTACCACACTGACAATGCCATTCTGTATGGCATAGTAATAGCACAGCCAGGAAGCTCCTGTGGCAAAGCCCGACAAGATAATAAACATCAGTTCTTTTCCGTCTATCTTCCCTGCCTGGGACTGCTTTCCTTTCATAAAGACAATGAGCCACGCCATCACAAGCACCACCGCCGTGCGGATTGCCGTGCCCAGATTGGACTCCACTCCGGAAATACCCACTTTGGCAAGTATGGAGGTCAGTGCGGCAAACAGAGCACTGAAAACCGCATACGGCATCCATCCCTTGTCTTTTTCCGCAGCCTGTTCCTGCTTCTTTTCCACCATCAGGTAAATCCCGGCCCCCAGAACCGCCGTACTAATCAGTTTCACGGCCAGATGCTCCGTCTCCCCGAAAAGAACCACCGCCAGCAGGACCGTGAGCACTGTGCTTGACTTGTCGATGGGCACCACCTTGTTCACATCCCCCATGGACAATGCCTTGAAATAACAAATCCAGGATGCCCCTGTGGCCAGGCCGGACAAAACCAAAAAACACAGTGACTTAGGGGATATGTCCCTGACCGTTCCCGCCGACCCTGCCACAAATACCATGACCCAGGAAAATAAAAACACCACCACGGTCCTCACCGCTGTCGCCACATCCGAGTCTGTCTTTCTGATACCGCATTTCGCAAGAACAGATGTGACTCCCGCAAAAAATGCTGATAATACTGCCATAATCATCCACATAACACTGTCCCCCAGCCATTCTGTGCGCATCATCGCACATGGAATCAAAAGTCGAAACAACGACTTTCTGTTTCGATATTATACCATATTTATGTGCGCATCATCGCACATGGAATCAAAAGCCGAAACAATGTCTTTTTGTTTCGATATTATACCATATTTATGTACGCATCAGCGCACATGGAATCAAAAGTCGAAACAACGACTTTCTGTTTCGATATTATAGCATAGTCCCCAGATAATGCATAGGGTGTATGGGAGAAAAAGGTACGGCTGAAAGGCCATGGCATAGAAAACCATGGCCTCTCCTCCGGCACCTCCAATATAGGTAACCGGATCTTTTGACAGCAGGCACTGCCCCGGGACCGGAATGGGGAACCGTCCTGGTGAAAACTCATTTATTCAGAGTGTCTTTTGAAAGATACCGTCACAATAAACAGGTCCGCGTCCGTCCCCCAGGAGAATTCCCCGCCGCAGGCTTCCGTGAAACTCTGTGCGATGGAAAGTCCCAGTCCGCTCCCGCCGTCCGTGCGGCTCTGGTCACCCCTGACAAAACGGTCCGTAAATGCCTTATCCTTCTCCAGCTCGCTCCGGGAAGTATTTTTCACCGTGGCCACGGCCTTTTTTCCATCTGCGTTTAAGGCCACATACACCCGGGAGCCCTCCAGGGAATACTTTATGGCATTCTGGAACAGATTCTGGAACACCCTGTACATCCGCTGTCCGTCTGCCATGATCATCACCGGTTCCTCCGGAATATCCGTGCGGAAGGTCACGGCTCCCGCGGCGATCTCTTCCTCCATATCTGCCAGGGTCTGGCGCAGCAGCTTGCCCAGATCCAGATTTTCCATATGCATGGGCAGTTCCCCTGACGCGGCCTTGCTCACCATAAACACATCCTGCACCATGTTCTTCAGTCTTTCCGATTTTTCATCCAGAATTTTCACATAGTCTTTCACATGCTCCGGCAGCCCTTCTTCCTGCTTTAAAAACTGCACATAGCTGATAATGGAAGTCAGAGGCGTCTTGATATCATGGGATACATTGGCAATCAGCTCCACTTTCATGCGTTCGCTCTTCATCTGTTCATCCACAGCCCTCTGCATGCCATGCCGAATGTCCTCCAGCTGGATCATGGCGCCCTCCAGGTCATGTCCCGAGAAATCTTCCTCCCCGCTTTCCTGATATTCTCCGTTCCGGATGTTCCCGATCCGGCCCACCAGCTGGTCCACATCCCAGGCGGTCTCCCTGTTTTTCCTGCAGGCTATCCACACCGAAGGCAGGAAAATCAGCAGTCCCGTGCCGGAAAGCAGCATCATCACCGGCAGATTTCTTTCATCTCCCTGTCCCAGAATCCATGTCCCTTCCACAAGCAGCGCAAAGACCACCGATGCAAAAAAGATTACCAGGTTCCGGCGCGTCATTTTCCGGCTCAGGGGCTGGTTCATGCCTTTGACGGAAAATAATCCGTAAATCTTTGCCGTGAGACTGTTTTTCCATATTTTCCTGTTATACCGCAGATCGTTGGCAATCAGGTAAATTCCCCAGAATAATACGGTCCAGGAAAAAGGAGGGATGTTGCGCAGCACTTCCCCTGTCATGTATCCAAAAGCTCCCGTGCCATAGTCATATTCATATACATGGAGTAATTCCTCCCATGCATCATAGCCATAGTTTTCGGTGATACAAACGACGCATCCCATGTACACCAGATAAAACATTCCCAATATCAGTATGATTTTACACTCAGCCCAGATTTTACCCTGAACCGCGGCCAGCGCCCGGGCCGCCTCCCGCCTGCTTTTCCGGGTCAATACCGCTGCCAGCAGCAGCAACAGTCCTATAGCCAGCCCCGCAAACTCATGTGTCAGACTTTTCTGTCTGTTCTGAAAATTCACATGCATCCAGTACAGACCATTGTCATACTGCAAAGTCCCCCCGCTTCCGTAAGACCCGGCGGAATACAAAACCGGCGTCCCTGCCACAGCCATGCAGACCTGTGCCTTTTTTACCGTCTCATCCACCTGGAAATTGCTGTATCCGGGCACATACCAATCATTTTCTTCTCTGTAATAACCATCCCCGTATACATCTTCCTCCTGCCCGTCTTTGTTTATCCGGACTTTCTCTCCATCATACGTAAGGATAAAATTATATCCTTCCGGAGCCGTCAGACTGCCATCTTCCGGGAGCAGATCCGTATTGCTGTACAATACCTGGCCATCATAAGATATTCTGTAGATCAGGTTTTTGTCCCCCTCCATGTATTCATGGTATTTCCGGGCAATTTTCGCAAACTGCTCCTCCGTCAGCTCCCCGGGGCTGTATACATTGAAACCATCCTGGTAATTTTCCAGCTGCTCCAGATAATTTAACAATTCCTCTTCATAATTCTTTAAATCCTCCTGGAACGATTCCCTGGTTTCCTGCCCCATTGCTTCATCCTCCATGGCATGGCGCAGGTCAAGGTATCCTGACCACATCTCTTTCAGACCTGTCATAAACTCCTGCAGTTCCCCTTGGGAGACTGTGTAAGTCTCTTCCTCATCATTTCCGGCTTCTTCCAGTATCTCGTCCACATTGACCGGATCCGGCCCGAAGTACCAGCTGTCCCCATAGACATCCGGATAGCCGCCGTAATTGTAATAAAGCCATTGGTTTTCCAGTCCTCTGCCTCCTGTGGCCATGATCAGGAAAATTTCCAGGCGGTTTGCAATATATTTCCGGAACTTCCCTGTGGTCTGATAGTCATCCTCCAGCATCTTGTTCAGCTGCCAGATTTTCACCCCGGAAGGTTTGTCCCTGAAAATCTGTGCCGCGCTTCCGAGAGTCAGGGTGACTCCCAGAACAAAAATGATAAAGCTAATTCCCTTTTTCCTGTTTTTCCATTTTGTATCCAATACCCCACACCACCTTTATATATTCTGGCTCTTTCGGATTCAGTTCCAGCTTCTCCCGGATGCGTCTGATATGCACCATCACGGTATTCTCGGAGACCACGGCCTCTTCCTCCCACACTCTTCGGTAGATTTCTTCCGCGGGGAACACGCGGTTTGGGTTGCGCATGAACAGCTCCACAATCTTCGTCTCCGTGGCAGTGAGTTTCACCGGCTCTCCATCGGCATAAAGGATTCTTTCCTCCGTACTGTAGAGCAGTCGGCCGTTCCTGATCTCGCCTCCCCTGCTTCCCGCGTGGATATCGCCCAGACAAGTGTATCTGCGGAGCTGGCTTTTCACCCGGGCTGCCAGCTCCTGGGGATTGTACGGCTTTGTCACATAATCATCCGCACCCATGGACAATCCCAGTATCTTGTCGGAATCCTCGCTTTTGGCGCTCAGCACAATAACGGGAATGTTCTGTTTCTCCCGGATGCGCATCAGCGCCGAGAGTCCATCCAGCTTCGGCATCATCACGTCGATCAGGACCAGCCTCACCTGCCGGGATGCCAGAATCTCCAGCGCCTGCAGCCCGTCATAGGCTTTCAGCACCTCATATCCCTCTCCCTCCAGCAAAATCCCCATCGCTTTTACGATCTCCCTGTCATCATCCACAACCAGTACGCATTCCTTCATTCCTATCCCTCCTGTATGCCGCGCCGCAGTATTCTTTCAGACTTCCCCCGGACACGGCGTATCCGGCTCTCACGGCATTTGGCGGCGGTCCCCATCCGGTCTGAATCTTTGAGCTGAAATTATCTTATCCTATATTCTTTACAAATTTCAGGGGATATTTCTTACAAATTCCTTACAGAACATAATCGCCCGGGGCGCGTACACAAAAAGCCCGCCTGCGAAATTGCATGACGGGCTTACTCCTTTCCCATATGTGAAAAGGCGCATGTCCTGTCCTTCCATACGCCTATCCAATTTGCCACACAAAACACATGTCATCCTCTCTCCCGCCACTCGTACAACTGCCTGTACGCTTCCCTGCGTCCCTCCGCAAAGGCGTCCCTGAGCTTTCCGGTCACCTTTTTATCCCGCAGCCTGGCTGTCAGAAGCGGGGAAAACCTTCTCCCTTCCAGGGCCACAGCCTCCTCCACTGCTTCCTCAAAGTTCTTGTGAAGCCCGGTGTAGAGCCTTGCCGTTTCTGTCACATTGTTCATCCAGTCCAGCAGCCCGATGAGATCCACCATCTGCCTGCAGGGACATTCCAGCCGATGGTAGACTTCCGGATACCCCCTGGAGCCATCATACCAGGAATGGTGCCCCAGGGCCACAGGCGCATATCCCTCGGTAGATTTTCTTCCGGAAAGCCACTCCGCGCCCAGCTGTGTGTGCAGATGGGCCAGTTCATACTCTTCCTCAAACCACTGCCGTGATGCCTGGGAGTAAAGATTCATAAAACTGATCTTTCCCACATCATACAGCAATCCGCATTCCATGGCATATTCCCGCACTTTCCGGCGCTTTTTCTGCCGGTCCTTTATCTGCCGGATATCCGGGATGTCGTCAAAATATCCCGGCTCTTCCTCCAGGATCAGGTCCCCCAGTACGGCTGCCGCAGTTCCCACCGCCCGGCAGTGGACATAAACAGCCGGGGCAAAATGTATCTCCAGCCTGATCAGAAACTCTTTGTAGGTAATACTGTTCTTTGTCTCCACAAAAGTGGCCGACAGCTGTCTTAAATACACAAAAAGGGATTCGTTTTCCGATGCTTTGGGAAAACTCTCCACATATGCCAGGACCTTCCGGTAAAGACTCTCCACATACTCTTCTCTCTCCGGTATCAGCTCCGGGAAAAAATTCAGAAACTGGCAGTAAAATGCCGGAAGGGAAATAATGCTGTACATTCCTCCATCCGCGGAAAAATCCGACGGGTCCGCATCATCCATCAGGGCTTCCATTCTGGTGAGCAGCTCATTGATATCGTACATTCCACAGTAATATTCAATGGCACAATAAGCGAAGGCGGGCCGTGCAGGAGGCTTTCCGTTTTTTTCAGCCGCCTCCTTCAGTCTCCTCTGGTAAACAATGTAGACAGATTCCATCACATCCTCAATATCCCGGGACGTCATGGTAAGTTCCCTGGTGTAAGAAATACTGGCGGCCATCTGCTGATGCGTCATGTAGATATACCTGTCCCAGGGCAGCCCCGGCTCCTTTTCCTGATACCCCTTATCCTGGAGAATCTGGAGCGTACGCTTCACCATATGAATCTTCTCCCCCGGCGCGGGAAACTGCCCCAGTGCCATATTGGCCCTGGAGCGCAGGATAAATCCCCGGGTCTCCGTATCCTCAATCTCGTCAAAATATTTCAGATAGGCGGCGGCTTCCGTGAAGCACAGTCTCATCTGGGAAATATATTTACGACTTACCGCATATTCCATCCCTACCAGCTTGTTGCACAGACTGTAATATCCCATTCCCAGCAAATACAGTTCGCGGATCATAACCTCACGGTTTTTCGTTCTCCTGGCCAGGTTCAGCAGCGCCTTATGAATCTGGCAGTACAGTCCCACGTCCAGTTCCTCCCGGCCGGCCAGCAGATGCCCGGCAAACTCCCCCAGCTGGCTGATCTCCTGGCTGTCTGTCTCGTAAATATGGTCCAGCACCGGAAACAGTTCCTCCCGGAGCAGTTTCATATTGCGTTCCGCCTTCTCGTCCGCAGCTTTCTTATGCCTCTCCATCCAGGTCATCCATTCCCCGAAAGATGAAGGCACTGCCCCTTTGCCCGCGGGCACAGTGATATCTTTTAAATTGGCAATATACTCTTCCTGATATGGCTGCATACTCCCCCAACTCTACTTTCTGCCGTCTCTACCGCTTTTCCGGCAAACCCTGCCCCGCATCCTCACCCGAAACGGCTCCGCAGAATTTCCTGCAGGCGCTCCGGGTCCACCGGTTTGGAACAATGTTCGTTCATGCCGGCCTCTCTTGACAGACGGATATCCTCCACAAACGCATTGGCCGTCATGGCTACGATCCACACGCTTTCCGCGTCTCCCCTGGAAAGAGCGCGAATCTTTTTGGCCGCCTCATATCCATCCATAACAGGCATCTGTATATCCATGAAAATAATGTCAAAATGTCCCTGGGGGGAACCTTCAAATTTTTCCAAAGCTTCCGCCCCATTGTCCGCAGTCTCCACCTGCACCCCTGTCATATTCAGAATCTCCATGGCGATTTCCTGGTTCAGGGGAATATCCTCCACCAGCAGCACATGACGGCTGCCGTAATCAGCCTCTTTGTCCGCCTGCTGTCTTTCCCCTTCCCCCACATTGTCCATAAGGGATCCCAGTGTCTCCATCAGCCTGCTTTGAAACAGCGGGCAGGGCACAAAGGCATTGACGCCCGCCCGGGCCGCCCTGTATTCGATCTGTGCCCAGTCGTCCTCGGAAACCAGCAGAATGGGAAAGTCGCGCCCCGCCAGCTGCCGCACATGGGCAGCCAGTTCCAGTACCTGCATATCCTCCAGCCCCTGGCCCAGCAGCAGGGCACAGGGCATCCGGTTTTCATACTGTGCTTCCGTAAGCCTGGTGACCGTGTCCATGCCTTCTTTTGTGCGGATCACCTCCAGGCCGCCCTCCTCCAGATAACCGGAAATCTGTGCCGCCCTGTCATCCCGGCTTTCCGCCAGCACAACCGTCAGACCGCCGGGAAACACGGTTTCCTTTTTGCCGTGCAGTGCGGGGGACATGGGAATCACCACTTCAAAACGGCTGCCCACGCCCTCCCGGCTTTCCACACTGATCTCTCCGCCCATGCATTCCACCAGGTTTTTCACAATGGCCATTCCAAGGCCGGAGCCTTCGATTTTGCTGATGGTAGTGTTATTGACCCTCTCAAAAGGCAGGAAAATTTTCTCCAGGAATTCCTGACTCATGCCGATTCCGTTATCCTGGCAGGAAAATTCCAGCAGCACCGTGTCCTTTTCCCATTCTTTTTTCCCGTCCTCTTCCGGCCTGCGCTGCCGGAAACAAACATTTACATTTCCGTTTTCCAGTGTATACTTAACCGCATTCCCGATAATATTCACCAGAATCTGCCGCAGCCGCAGGGTGTCCCCCATCAGGCTTTCTTCATAAATGGGCCCGATGTCTATCACAAGACTCTGTTTTTTCAGCTCTGCCTGGGGACGCATGATCACGGTAACATCATGCACCAGGTCTGCCAGGGAAAACACTTCCTCATTCAGGGTCATGCGCCCGCTGTCAATGCGCGACATGTCCAGCACGTCATTGACCAGGCTCATCAGATGGGTGGAAGCCGTCTTGATCTTCTGCAGGCAGTCCTGTACCCTGGACTTCTCATCTATGTGGGACAGACCGATGGAAGTCATTCCCACAATGGCATTCATGGGAGTCCGGATGTCATGGGACATATTGGAAAGGAAATTGCTCTTGGCCTTGTTGGCCGCCTCCGCAGCCTTCAGGGCGTCCTCCAGCGCGTCATTCATCTGCTCCAGCTCCTGCCTGCGCTGCAGACGGTTTTGCAAAGTGTCCAGAATCCACAGTTCATGCCCATCGCCCAGCATCACCTTATCCTTTTCCAGCTTCCCCGCCGCCTGCTCCGGGTCTGCCGCCAGCAATTTTTCCATGGAATATCCGGACAAAGTGCAGGCGCCATGGTCTGCATACAAAATCCTCCTGCCATCCCGCCCCCGCTCTATGACCAGATATCCTCTGTTCTCTTTCTTACCCTTTGTTTCCCTGTTTTCCATCTGCAGCCCCTGCCCCTAGTCTGCCCGGTTCCGCGAGACCTCCTCCGGGCTGTTTATGATGACAGGAACCTTTCCCGGCCCCTGTCATTACGGTTCCCTTATCACAGTGGGCAAAATACCTTCCGCCCCCCAGATCATTATATAATGCTTCCCTGTATTTTACAAGAAAACTTCCTCTTTACCTGCGGACCCATTTCCCGAAAAAGGTTTTTTTGTAATTTGCCAGCTCTTCCCTGACCTCCGGATGATCTCCCGCTTTCTGCAGGAAGGACACTGCCACGGCCGCATTGGCGGCAACACCCAGCCCCCTGCCGAAAATCAGGCCCCGCAGATAGTCTGCCTCCCAGTAGTTCCAGTTCATCTCGTCCAGGAACTGGCGGGCCCGGACATAATCCTGGGGCGTGCCCCATCCGTAAAAGCAGCATTTGGCCAGATACAGGACTCCCCATTTACTGCCCTTGTCATGCGCAAAGGACAACAGCCGGAAAGCCCGGTCATAGTCCTGGGAAACCCCTTTTCCATAAAAATATGATCTGCCCAGAAGATTATGCGCCGTCACATTGCCGGCGGGGATTTCCTTCTCAAAGCAGGACGCCGCCCGGGCCTCATCCCTGGGCGTGCCGATTCCGTCGTAATAGCACCGGCCCACGTCGCTCCATGCCCCCGGCTGGCCGCCCTCTGCCGCTTTCACGTACCAGCTAAGCGCTTCTTCCTTCCTGCCTGCTTTTTCCAGTTCTTCCGCATAGATGGACTGCTGCAGGGGATGACCGTACTCCGCGCCGATTTTCCAGAGATCCTTCGCCATCTCCGGCCGGGGCAGGATAATGTCCTCGTCTCCCTTTGTGTAATACTGGTTCAGATTATTGGCCGCAAAGTAAACGCCGCCCCGCAGGGCCTTCCAGAACCAGTCCTCACATTTGGATATATTTTCCTTTAAATAAGCCTTAAAGGAGGCATGATCCGGAAAAGAATCGCTTCCCTTATTCTGGATTCTCAGAAAATCCCACCAGAAATAAGAGTTGGCCACCACATACTGGCAGAAAGCGTCCCCCTCCTTCGCCATTTCCAGCACCTGGTCAAAAGCTTCCTGAAGGCTGGCAAAGGGCATTTTCTGCTCCAGTTCCGGTGTCAGCTCCCCGGTGCGCATTGCCACCAGCACGCCCAGTCCGCTGCCCTGCTCCACGGATTTATGCAGAAGACTTATGGCCCGGTCATCATCCTCCGGAAACCCGTGTCCTGCCCACACATACTGATGACCGCACAGACAGCGGGCCAGAATGCAGGTGGCATCCCCGTCCCCCGCCGCGGAAGCCTGCTCCAGAAGGGCGAAGGCCTGTCTGCCCCGTCCGGTCCTTTCGTTGTAGTAAATGTCCTGAAGTGCCTGCCGCACCTCAGCGCTCAGTGTCCTGCTCATGTTTCATTCTCCTTTTTTGTATCATTCTGATTTTCCCTCAGGCCGGCACAAACCGTTCATTCCCTTTCCACTTCCAGGTTTTCCGTCTTCAGGTCAAATATGGTTTCCTCAATAACCTTCACACATTCATCCGTGTGTTTCCTGATGTCATTCCCCCAGAACCGTATGACGGTCCATCCAAGGAACAGGAGCCTTTTATTTGTCTCGTCATCCCGCTCCCTGTTGCGCGAAATTTTGCTGATCCAGAAATCGCTGTTATTTCCCCTCTCCAGCCGCGGCTTCAGCACTTCCCAGTCCTTCCCGTGAAAAAATTCCCCATCGCAGAAAATGGCTATTTTATATTTGGTAAGCGCAATATCCGGCTTTCCGGGAAGCTGTTTATAGTTTTTCCGGAAGCGGTATCCCTTCTTCCAGAGGGCTTTTCTCAGCAGCACTTCTATCTGTGTGTTTTCCGAACGGATATGCTGCATATTTTTCCGGCGCTGCTCTTTGGTCAGTACATCCGGCATTCCATCCACCTGCCTTTTTGATTCCCCGGCAACGGGGCCTGCCCGCTTCCGCTTCACGGCCGGGATATTGTCAGGAGGGACAGGCGGCATTCACGTATCTGCGTATACATTCTGCCAGCCTGGCGATTTCGTTTTCGTCCTCCCTGACGCTGAGCTTCATCAGATATTTCAGGTCTACCAGAATCCCCTGCACCTTCTCATACTCCTTCCGGCCGGATTTCCAGCTGCCCCGGGCCTGCCCCAGCCGCATCATCTCCCCGGCCCCGGCCCAGAGCCGCACCCCGCGGTCAAAGGGAATGAGAAAGGCATTGTAAACCTTACAGCCTTCCCCATGCCTTTGCCGGAATTTCTCCTGCTCCGCAATGTATTCCCCGTATGTAATCTGTTTATTGATATCCGGGGCGGAAGGAAGGGTCTTCGGATCCCCTGTTACGCCGTACTGGTAGTACTTTGCATCCAGCACATACACATCTCCCCCGTACAGCATAATGGTGTCCGGCCGCAGACTGCTTTCATATACCCTGCGCCCCTCCCTGGTGTCTGTCTCCCAGAAGGCTTGGGGATAATAATCTTTTTTATTGGGAATTCCGAATACCCTGTCAATCAGCCTCTCCCAGACATGTTCAAAATACCATGTGCCATACTGAAAATCCCGCTCCTGGTCCCTTTCCCCCAGATACCGGATCACGGCCAGCATATTTCGGAACAGTTCCTTATTCTTATCCTGAAAGGTTCCCTGCAGCTTATCCATAACCGCCGCCGTAAATCGTTTTTTGTTGTATTTCAGCCTGGGGCGCCCCGGCATTGCCTCCGTAAAAAGCCAGCCCAGACCGGCAAAGGCCTCATACACACAGTACTCATGTATCAGCGTGATCAGTTCGTCTTCTTTTACATTTCTTTTTCCGGTGACAAACTCCAGATAAAAGACATTCTGGTTCTGCACACAGGGCTTCACACTCCTGATGGTTCTGCCCCAGTGGATTTTTCCCCTTTTTGCCACCTGGTACCGGTGTTCCCTCTCCCTGTAATATCCCCGGGCGAAAAAATCATGCAGAATGGACAGATACGCCTGAAAGGGAAAACTCCGGCTTTGGGAATCGTTTGTCCTGCCCGGCACTTCCGAACCTTTTCTTCCGGCATGCACGCTTATGGTTCCCATCAGGAGGAAAATGTCCTTCCGCAATTCCTTTTCCTCCTGCGAAACCGGGAATCCCAGCGGAAAATGTACGGTAAATTCCCCATTCCTGCACATAATTCCCACAAATCCGTCCCTGTCCTCATTCCATACGATTCTGCATCTGTCCCGAATGGAAATCCCTGCCATCCAAACACTCCTGTCCTCTCCGGAAACCCGGTTTTATCATCCTGTTCCGGGCCTTCCCTCTCATATGGAAAACCGGATTTTTATCTGCCTCTCTGCCCTGAAGGGGAAAACCCTTTGTCCTTACCCGTTTTCCCCTGCACCGCCGCCAGGATAGGCCATCTTCCCGTAAAGCTCCTCCTTCAGCACTGCCCGGAGTCTGTCTCCCTCCGTCCTCCCATAGGCTTCCAGCACCGACTCCAGGGATTTGAATTTCTCGTCAAACACGGCCGTCCTGTCCATCTTAAACACATCATCCCAGAGATACTTGAGTACCTTTTCCGGAAATTGTCCGGCGGACAGTTCTTCCGGTCTCACAAAATAGGCCCCAAGCCTTTTGTCCTCGGAACTGACCATGTCCGCACTGTAATCCACAATCAGGTCATTGACCGCACTGGCAAAAATCCCCCAGCTGACAATACTTCCCTCTATCTTTTGCCCCGCGTGGGCCGCTCCCATCACATGATTCCTGATATGCCGCATTTTCCATCTTCTCTGAAAAGCCGTGTCCAGGGTAAACACATTCTGGTCCGCCGTGTTCATGGTGGCAAGAATCCACAGATTGGAAGGAATTTTCACCGGTTCTTCCTCCCTGCCGAAAACCTTCTGGGCCACTTCAAAATGGGTGATGCCATATTCGCTTTCCCCGTATGCCCCATCTGCCACGTCCTTCCTGTCCAGCAGCTGAAACATTTCCCCGAATATGGCCGGCGCATTTCCCCGGTTGATCTCCTCAATGACCAGGTACCACTTTTTCCCGGGATTGTCCCAGGCCTTTTTCAATATCTTGGTGAAGGGCCCCGGTGTGAAAACATATTTCAGCTGCTCCTTCTCCACTCTGGGCAGGATCTGCCCCACAAAATCGGAATAGCTGTAATCCGGATGAAAAACCACCCTTTCCATGCGTTCCGCGTCACTGCAGTATTCTTTCCGGATGGTATGGCTTTTTCCGGATCCGGGGACGCCGTACAGCAGAATGTTTTCCCCGCCGGTGACTCTCTGCTCCCGCTCCTGATGCGCCTCCTCCGGGGGAAACACTTCCTCCAGGTCAACGGAAAGCATCTCCCGCACAATCTTCCGGAAAACCCCCGGACTGATCTGGATCACATCCTCCTGCTCCGGGTCTTTTCCAATGTCATGGCCCGAAAGGCTTACGCCATCCCAGACCTCGTATTTTTTCCAGAGGTACCCCTCTCCCTGGGCCTCCAGCCAGATATTCACTTCCCCGTGGGGATGCCTTTTATAGACCAGTATCTGGTCACCCTGGGCAAAACGGTCCCCGGTCAGCGTATTTTCCGGGTTTGCCAGCCGGAACCGGACAGCCGCCGTCGTGTCAGCCATGGAAAATGTATTCACATAGGAATCAACAGCCATAATATAATAACGGCTCATGGTCATTCCTCCATCATAAACTCATTCTTTTTCCAACCGTAAAATTCCTGTATCCGGATGGTATTCTCAAAGATATCCACAAGGCCGATATCTTTGAAGGAATAGGCGCCCAGAATGCTTTTCCCCTCTATCTCAATGTCATAAAAATCAGTGGTGTCAGGAGAATTATTCTGTTTTTTGGCCCTCTTCAGGAATATAATGCGCAGATGCCCTTCCAGCTGTCCGTTCCGCAGCCCGGCAGTCATCATCCGTTCCGGGGTCAGTATCTCGAATCCATCCCTGGCTTTCTGAAAGGCGATTCTGTCCGGATGCTTCCGGGTCCTGACATAATATTCCGTTCTGGAGGAATAAATTCTTTTCTCAAAAATAATCTCGTCCCCGGCCTCCAGGCGACTGCGCCTGTAGTACGGGCCAAGCCCTGAAAGACGCTTTTCCCGGGCCACGGTATACTTTACCGCAACCCTGTCCCCCATCTCCGGATCCGTAAACCACACCGTCTGGTCCGCGGCCTGGAAAATATCCCCCACATACAGTTCGCTGGGGATCAGGACATAGGAATCGTGGGTTCCCCCTTTCCCCAGCTGGGTGTTATTTAACTGCTTTATCAGCTGAATCACCTTCATACCTTGTCCCCTGCCCCTTCAACATTCCAAAACCGCCTCTTTCCCCTTCACAACCTTTCCCGTTCCCGGCTACTCCAGGTACTTTCTGATCACCGAGGCAATCCCCCTGGCCATCAGGGGAGGAACCGCATTTCCGATCTGCATATACGTTTTCAGATAAGCCCCCAGGAACAGATAATCATCCGGAAACGACTGGACTCTGGCTGCCTCCCTGGGCGTCAGCGCCCTCACCTGGGAAGGGTGGATATGGGAATGGCAGTCCATGCGCAGATGTGCCGTGATGGTCCTGCAGGGCCGGTCCCCATGGAGCTTGTAATACTTGTCTTTAAAGCAGTGGTTTCTGTGGGCATAGGGCATAATGTCCGCGATTTTCTCATCCGTGGCATCATCCCCCGGCGCCAGGCGCTTATAGATCTCGTAATTGACATCGCTGAGATACCGGGCCTTATGATTAAAGGTATAAGGAATGTCTCTCCCCTGGTTGATGAGTTTCAAATAAGCATTCTCATTCTTTTCATAAGGGTTTCCCTCTATTTTCTTTCCCGTCAGCTGGCTGTCCGTCTCATTCTGGTTCTTGATCCGGGGCGCTTCCAGAGGCCTGATATCGTCCAGGGCATCCTGCAGGACAAAGGTTCTGCCGCCTTTGCAGTCCTCCTCTATCCGGTCAAATATCATCCGGGGCGTAACTTTCCTGTCCTCCATCACATCATTCCGGACAGCGATATAAATCAGGCGCTCCCTGCTCTGGGCCACGGAAAAGTCCTGGGAATTTAAGAGCCGGTACTGAACCCTGTAGGAATATTCCTTTCCGTTTTTCCGAATCTTCAGGCTCTCATAATCCTCCACCACCTGCTGCGCCACCTTCAGCATCCCCCTGACATTTTCCATCACCACAAATCTGGGGGCGATTTTTTCCACCGCCTGTAAGAAATATTTGTACAGTTTGTTTCTGGGATCGTCAATGACGCGCTGTCTGTTCGCCTCGCTGAATCCCTGGCAGGGAGGTCCTCCCACCACTACGTCAATGTCTTCCCTGATGTAGTCCCCGATATGGTCCACAATCTGCTTGATGTCGCCCTGAATCAGCCTGTCAGACGGTAGTTCCGGATGATTGTACCGGTAGGTCCGGATGCAGACGTCTTCTATGTCGTTGGCCAGTTTTACCTGAAAACCCTCCTGCCGAAACCCCAGGCTCAGGCCTCCTGCCCCGCAGAAAAAATCCACCAGCGTATGTCCTTTTTTTCCGGCCCCTTCCCGCTGGATTCTTTTTCTTTCCTGGTTTGACAGCTTGTCCAGGGTTCCCCCCAGCTCCCTTTTATGCGATACCGCAAAGGCCACCGCCTTCCGGAAACGGCTGTAGTCCTCCCTGACCGCCTTTTCCAGCAGGGGCAGTTCCTCCTTTCCGTCAATCACACCCATCCTTATCATTTCCGCCGTGACGGCGTCCTGCTCCACAGCCGCTCCCGCAGCCCCGGTCTCAAAGGGAATGTGATTTTTTTCACAGAAAGCTTCCACCAGCCTGATATATATCTTCACCTGTTCCTGAAAGAAATTCTGCTCCGTTTTATTGTCCAATTTACCGGCTGAGTGAAATATCATTTCCCGCTTCCTCGCTATCTGTCTCTCTCAGTTTTACCAGCATGGCCGCCGCTATGGCCTCTGCCAGCAGGGGCGGCACCGCGTTTCCGATCTGCTTAAACTGCTCCGTCCTGGGCCCCCGGAATATAAAATCATCCGGAAAAGACTGTATTCTGGCAGCCTCCCTCACCGTGAAAGTCCGTCTCTGCCGGTAATCCGGATGGATAAACTGGTTTCCATCCTTATATAAATGGGCAATGATGGTTTTCGAGGGCAGGTCCCACCATTGCACCGTATAACTGTTTCCGAAAACCCTGGCCTTTTCATGCCTTAAATCTTCCCTTTTTTCCAGCATTTCCTGGAATGTCCAGTGGTTTTTCGCCATGGTCTCATATCTCTGCATATCCGTTTCGTTGTGCCCCCTGGCCACATGGTCCCGCAGCACCTTCAGGCCGGGGGCGCCGATTTTCTGCAAAAAATCATTGCCGTATGTATATTGGAAGGGGATTTCCGGTGCCCCTTCCCCCTGCCGCAGAAAGGGCAGCTCGCCTATGGCATCCCGCACCGTCACATATTTCTCCAGGCTTCCCCGGGATTCCTCCGGCATTTCCGGGTCGTAATGGGTCTTTTTTACTGCCTCGTACATCTCTTCCGGCTCTGTCTTTAAATCCCTCCGGACCCCCATGATAATGACCCTTTTCCTGATCTGGGGCACCCCGTAATTGGCGGAATTCAGCACATTCATTCCCGGATCAAATTTCACTTTATAATGTTCCCCAAGGGCCTCCACCACCCTGTTGACGATATGTTCCCCTTTGATTTTGGCCGTCAGCAGCCCCGTCACATTCTCAAAGACAAAAAATCTTGGCAGATAATGGTTCAGCACCTTCACATAGCTCTCAAAAAGATAATTTCTGGGATCCTCCTGCATTCCGTGATCGTCTTTCGCCCGCCCCAGGCTGGAGTATGCCTGGCAGGGCGGCCCCCCGATAATCAGGTCAACCTTCCGTCCTCCCACGGCCTTTTCCATGCGCTCCAGCACATCTTCCCGGGTGATATCCATTTCCAGCACGGCTTCCCCGGCATTTTCGTATCCGTAATGCCGCATTCTGGTCCGAAGGGTTTCGCAGGCCGCAGGATTGATTTCCACATGGGCCAGGGCATGATATCCCCGTCTGTAAAATCCTTCGCTGAGCCCCCCGCAGCCCGCAAACAAATCTATAAAACAATATTCCCGCATCTGTCCTCCCAAATCATTCCCTGCCGTTTTCCCCAGGGCGTGTCTGAAAATCCATTCCCGCAGCCTGCACGGGCGCCGGAATGACTATTTGTCCTGAATCCGGCCATGCAGTTCCTGCAGGGAATGCACCTGGCCGTTGCCCTCCCGCTGTACATGGAGAATTCCTTCCACGGTGGCCCTGGCGGCGGCAATGGTGGTCATATAAGGAATCTTGGCCTTTATGGCCGCCTTTCTCAGATAGCTGTCGTCATATTCACTGTCATCTCCCACAGGGGAATTGATAATCAGGTCAATCTCACCGTTGGTAATCAGATCCAGCAGATTGGGCCTGCCCTCATAGAGCTTTTTCACCGGCTCCGCGGGAATTCCTTCCTCCTGCAGCAGGGCGCAGGTGCTCCTGGTGGCAAGAATATGGAATCCGGCCTCATGGAACGCCTTTCCCACCTGGGCCACTTCGGATTTGTCCCTGCGGTTTACGCTGATCAGCACCCTGCCCTGCAGGGGCAGGCTGGTGCGGGTAGCCTCCTGGGATTTGAAAAACGCCTCGCCCACAGAACGGGACAGCCCCAGCACCTCCCCGGTGGAGCGCATTTCCGGCCCCAGAAGCGGATCCACTTCCGGAAACATATTAAAGGGGAATACCGCCTCTTTCACACCGTAGTAGGGAATATCCTGCTCTTTCAGGCCGGGCACGGGGGAAGGCCTTCCCGTGATGTCTGCCGTAATGATCTCCGTGGCCAGGGGAACCATGCGGATATTGCATACCTTTGATACCAGCGGAACGGTCCGGGATGCCCTGGGATTGGCCTCCAGCACATACACTCTGTCGTTCTCGATGGCATACTGCATGTTCATCAGTCCCCGCACATGCATTTCCTCGGCAATCTTTCTGGTGTATTCCTTGATGGTGGCAACATTTTCTTCCGAAATATGTCTGGAAGGAATGATGCAGGCCGAATCCCCGGAGTGGATTCCCGCCAGTTCTATATGCTCCATGACAGCGGGCACAAAGGCATGGGTTCCGTCGCTTATGGCATCTGCCTCGCACTCCGTCGCATGGTTCAGGAAGCGGTCTATGAGAATGGGTCTGTCCGGTGTCACGCCCACTGCCGCCTTCATATAATCCACCAGGCTCTCATCATGGTACACCACTTCCATGCCGCGCCCGCCCAGCACATAGGAGGGACGCACCATCACGGGATAACCGATTCTGCGGGCAATCTCCAGGGCCTCTTCCACCGTGGCCGCCATACCGGATTCCGGCATGGGAATCCCCAGTTTATCCATCATGGCCCGGAACAGATCCCTGTCCTCTGCCAGGTCAATCACTTCCGGCGCGGTGCCCAGAATACGCACACCGTTTTTCTCCAGATCCGCCGCCAGGTTCAGGGGGGTCTGTCCGCCGAACTGGGCGATGACGCCCACCGGCTGTTCCTTCTTATAAATGCTCAGCACATCTTCCAGCGTCAGCGGCTCAAAATAAAGCTTGTCCGATGTGTCGTAATCCGTGGATACCGTCTCCGGGTTGCAGTTCACAATGATGGTCTCAAAGCCCAGCTTTTTCAGCGCCATGGAAGCATGGACACAGCAATAGTCAAACTCGATTCCCTGCCCGATACGGTTGGGGCCGCCCCCAAGGATCATCACCTTGGGTTTATCGGTGCGGACAGGGTTTTTGTCCGGGGCATTATAAGTGGAATAGTAATAAGCGCTGTCCGGCGTGCCGCTCACATGAACGCCCTCCCAGTTCTCCTCCACACCCAGAAGTATGCGCCTCTCCCGGATCTCCTCTTCCGGCACCTCCAGCAGCCTGCTTAAATACTGGTCAGAAAATCCGTCCTTCTTGGCCCTGACCAGCAGGTCATCAGCGGGAAGCTTACCCTTTTCTTTTAAAAGTTCCAGTTCTTCCTGTGCCAGTTCCTTCATCTGTTCGATAAACCACATTTTTACATGCGTAATTTCATGAATTTCTTCCGGGGACGCGCCTTTTATCAATGCCTCGTACATGATAAAATGCCGTTCACTGGAAGGGGTAATCAGCAGCCGCAGAAGCTGTTCCTTTGTTTTTTCCTGAAACCGGGGAATCTGTCCCAGTCCGTATCTGCCGATCTCCAGGGAACGGATGGCTTTCTGGAAAGCCTCCTTATAGTTTTTGCCGATGCTCATGACCTCGCCCACGGCCCGCATCTGCGTGCCCAGCCTGTCCTCCACGCCCTTGAACTTCTCAAAAGCCCACCGTGCAAATTTAATCACCACATAATCCCCGCCCGGCACGTATTTGTCCAGGGTACCGTATTTTCCGCAGGGAATTTCCTTCAGAGTCAGCCCCGCCGCCAGCATGGCGCTCACCAGCGCAATGGGAAAGCCCGTGGCCTTGGAGGCCAGCGCCGAGGACCGGGAGGTCCTGGGATTGATTTCTATGACGATAATCCTGTCGCTCACCGGGTCGTGGGCAAACTGTACATTGGTTCCGCCGATGACCTGCACGGATTCCACAATGCGGTAGGCCTGTTCCTGCAGTCTTTCCTGCAGTTCCCCGGATATGGTCAGCATGGGGGCGGCGCAGAAGGAATCTCCCGTATGCACGCCCAGGGGATCAATATTCTCAATAAAGCAGACCGTAATCATATTGCCGTCCGCGTCCCGCACCACTTCCAGTTCCAGCTCTTCCCAGCCAAGAATGGACTCCTCCACAAGGACCTGGCCCACCAGGGAAGCCTGCAGCCCCCTGGCACATACGGTCCGCAGTTCGTCTTTATTGTAAACCAGGCCGCCTCCGGCTCCGCCCATGGTGTAGGCCGGCCGCAGAACCACCGGGTATTTGAGCCGGTCCGCAATGTCCAGTGCCTCCTCCACGGTATATGCCACTTCGCTCCTGGCCATCTCGATTCCCAGGGCATTCATTGCATTTTTGAATGCAATCCGGTCCTCGCCGCGCTCGATGGCATCCACCTGCACGCCGATAACCTTCACCTGATATTTTTCCAGAATTCCCGCACCGGCAAGCTCCGCGCAGAGATTCAGCCCGGACTGCCCTCCCAGATTGGGCAGCAGTGCGTCCGGACGCTCCTTTGCAATGATCTGCTCCAGCCTCTCCTTGTTCAGCGGCTCAATATAAGTCACGTCTGCCATCTCCGGATCCGTCATAATGGTGGCAGGGTTGGAATTTACCAATACAATCTCATATCCCAGCTTTTTCAGCGCCTTGCACGCCTGGGTGCCGGAATAGTCAAACTCACAGGCCTGGCCGATGATAATGGGACCGGAACCTATAATCAACACTTTGTGAATGTCAGTTCTCTGCGGCATATTCTGTTTTATCCTCCTGTTCCTGTCAATGATGCTTTGAAAAGGGCAGCATGGCATTTATGGCCATTCGGCCTCTCCTTTATTATGGACTTATTTTACCATGCTGTTAATGACCAGCATGGTATTGATGGCCATTCGGCCTCTCCCTTTCATGAATATGGACTTATTTTACCATAACTTATAGTGTTTGCATATATAGAAATTCTGTGATTTCCTGATCTGTGGTGAAGGGTTGGAATTTGCCGGATTCTTTTTCAGGAATATGTTTTCTCCTGAAAATCTTTGAAAATATTTTTTGTGCAAATGGCAATCACAAGCGATACCACACCGGAAAACAAAACCACGGCATATTCGCAGCCTTTACAAAGCTCAAACAGGACGCCATATAATGCACTGCCCAGCGGCTGTGCGCACATGGAAACGGTAAAAATTACGGCAATCACCTTTCCGATTAAATTTTGCGGGGTTTCTTTCTGGATAAACGCCATCATCTGCACGGTAAAAACTGTCGAAAACACCATGATGCCAAAGCAGCATACGGTTATGACAATATAATGAAGGATGGCAGATGTGAACAGCATCAGTGCCGCACTGACCGGAAACACACATACCGCGCAAATGATTACCAGGCTGCCCGCTTTATGAATCGCCAGCTTATTTGAGAAAATGCCGGCGCCAATCCCCCCTGCCAGTCCGCCTGCCGCCATCGCCCCCTCTGCAAAGCCATACAGCCTGTTTGCCTGCGAAGCCTCCAGATTCAATACTTCTGTGATCAGATACGGCAATGCGACAATGATCATTGCTGCCAGAAACAAATTAATTCCGCAGATTACAAGAAGGGCTTTCCCGATAGCAGGCTTCTCCTTCCGGATAAAACGGATGCTCTCCGCAAAATCATTTCCGGCGGTCTTCAATATGCCGCCATCTGAAACCTGCTTCCGGAACGGTATTTTGATGAAAATTTCCATCACTGCCGACAAGACGAAACAGATTGCGCAAACCCACAATATAGGCTCTAAGCCGTATGCACTATATAAAACCCCTCCAATTGCAGGACCGGCCAGAGACGCAAAAGAACTCACCGTATTGATAATGGAATTAGCCGCCATATAATGCTCCTGGCTGGTAAGCGCCGGAATACTTGCCTGCACAGACGGCTGATATGCCCCCGCAATGCCATACAGAAGCATCATTGTAACCGTCAGAAGAAGGATGAGATTCCCTCCGTTCATAAGCAGGGAAAAGGCTGTGATAACCGCTGCCGTAAGAAAATCCAGTATTACCATAATATTTCTTTTATTGACTCTGTCTGCAATGATGCCGCCAACGGGTGACAGCAAAATGGCAGGAATAAAAGCGCAGGCCGTGACAGTCCCGTAAAGCGCCGATGATCCTGTCAAATTCAATAAATACAGCGGCAGCGCAAACCTTATTGTCGCATTCCCAAACAAAGAAATAATCTGGCCCGCCACCACCAATGTAAAATCCTTTGAAAATAATTTTTGATTCATTCTCCAAACCTCCGTTCTTTCATTCTGATTACAGTTTTTTCAAAGCCGGAATGATTTTTCCCTCCGTAATTCTCAGCTTTTTAACAAAAAACGCATCCATATGCAACTATACGGTATTTTTAGTACCGCGCGACGGTATGTATATTCCGTAAAATATATCTGTCCCTTTTACAAGACAGATATCAGACACACTGTGGCAGCACAGAGCCACTGCGTATGTTTTTCATTACTTGTTCTTTTGATAGATAGATGTCAGCTCCTGCACTCTCTCCAGTATTTCACGGTCCACAATATCCAGCCCAAAGCCCTGCAGCATCTGCTGGAACACCATAAATTTACGGTAGGATTCTTCCTGGGAACTATCAAATATCATGGGATTCATCCAGACATTTGCCGCAAGTAAAATCAGTTCCGCCAATTGCTCCGGATAATCCGTTTTGATGGAACCGTCTGCAATCCCCTGCCTGATAATCGGCTGAATATAGTTTGGCGCCGCATTATCTATGGTATCGTGCAAAAGACTGAAAAGAAGTCTCGGATTATCATGGAAGCCCGGAGCCACTGTAAAAATATCATTCTGTACCGGCCGGCTGATGGATTCCCTGAAAATAGTCTTCAGCTTTTCCCTGCCGTTAAGGTCCCGGCGGTCACGAATGTCTGCAAGCATCTGGTTGGATTCTGCCGTCATCCTGTCTGTAACAGCCATCAGAATATCTTCCTTTGACTTAAAATGATGATAGATCGCACCTTTGCTGAGACCGCCTAAATTATCAATAATATCCTGAATGGAAGTATGCTCATATCCTTTTTCCATAAACAGGCGAAAAGCAACATCCAATATCAACTGAATGGTTTCTTCCGGGTGCTTATTCCTTGCCATTTTCCTCACCTCCTATACATACCTATGGTATGTATATTATCATACCACAGGTATGTTTGTCAATACATCTGATGCCGCGGATTTTCGGCAGCCCCGAAACTTTGCGCGGATATCCAATGGTTCTTTTGTATTTGCCGCTATTGTATCTCCCGGGGAATCGTGCTAAAATCAAATACAACGCTGCAGAGCAGAAAGCGTCCAAAGGACACTTTGGTATTTGACCCTCTCGGCATTCGCCAACCGGCTCATTGCTCGCGGGAGTAAACAGGCAGGCATTATCTTGGCCGCAATGATATTACTATGAAACAGAATCTTGCGGGGGATAAAAAAGCGCAGACTGTCCCTATAAC
>OFGO01000488.1_pt1 | contig 36273 bp, 39 predicted proteins | sample 1521761 | NCBI WGS metagenome assembly OFGO01 (sample SAMEA3504128, study PRJEB24116) | mouse gut metagenome | biome: mouse gut; feature: mouse-associated habitat; material: faeces | place: Denmark | collected 2011
TGGCTCCGGCACAAACTCGCAGTTGAAAAATCAGCACATCAGTGTGATTTTTCAATCTTCCTCCATTCCGAAGCATCACAGATTCCTGGTTGGATGCTTTCTTAAAACAGTGCGTTGTCTTTGTCAACTTTAGATACCACGAAATTGGCAGTCAGTACCAGGATGAAGCCACAGACCGACTGGAAGAAACCGGCCGCCGCAGACCTTCCCACATCGTTCAGGATGATCAGACCCTTGTACACATACACGTCAATGGTCGTCGTCACATCATACAACATCCCGGAATTCATAGGCACCTGATAGAACAGCCCGAAATCGGAATAGAACACTCTGCCCACCGCCAGAAGCGTCATTGTGATGATCGTCGGCCGCAGTCCCGGCAGTGTTACATGCAGGATACGCTGCCACCTGTTCGCACCGTCCACCACTGCCGCCTCATATAAGGATGTATCGATACCGATCACCGTCGCGTAATAGATAATGCTGTTATACCCGAAACTCTTCCACAGATTGACGAAGGTCAGGATAAACGGCCAGTATTTGGGTGTCATATACCAGTTGACCCTTTTATGCAGGATCGAGTTATTGATGAATCCATTGTCCGTACTGAGAAACGCGAATGCGATATAACTGACAACGACCATGGAGACCAGATACGGGATCAGGATAAAAACCTGATAGATCTTCTTTGGCAGATCAGCCCTGATCTCGTTCAGTATAATGGCCACTGCAACCGCGAGTACCGTTCCCAGTACGATAAACACGAAATTATAGCCCAGCGTATTGCGGATGATCATGGCAGCGTCTTTGGTACCGAAAAGGAATTTGAAATTGCTCAGCCCATTCCACGCACTCCCCAGAATACCCTTGGAATAGTCATATTTCTTAAACGCCAGGCTTAATCCCCCGATCGGCAGATAATTGTTGATCAGCAGATAAATGATACCCGGCAGCATCATCAGATACAGTTCCTTGTGTCTCCACAAGTTACCAAAGAAACCTCTTTGCTTTCTATTGTCCATTGCTCCCCCTGTTTCCGGCCGGCAAGCTGCGGCTCTGCCGCCTCTTTATGAATCAAACAGGCGGCCAGCAATATGATATGTCCTTTGGCCGCCCGTTTCGCACACTATGTTACTTTTGGTTACTGTGCAAGCCATGCATCCAATTCAGCCTGCATCTTCTCTGCAACCTCATAGAATCCGATCGCTTCCAGTTCCGACTTGATATCCGGAAGGACATCATCCAGCGCCACGCTGCCGGTGTGGAGAGGTTCGTAGTACTTTTCCTCCAGATTCTTGTAGGCAGTCACGAAATCCCCATATTCGCTGGTATCAAAATAGAATCCGAAAACCTCAGGCATCTTTACCCTGGTGCTCCATTCGTCTACTGCCGCCCGGTAGTCATCCACGGTAGCCGTTACCTTCACCGGATTCAGCAAATAATTCGGATAAGTGGCCGTCGCTGCGAATCCGCCGTAAGGCTCTGTCTCCGCAGTCATCCCCTCCGGATAGTCCGCGCGGCCGTCCTCGTTGATCACATAATGCTTACCTTCAATGCCGAAAGAAAGCAGCGTATGAAGTTCGGCATCCGTATAAAGGGCACTAAGCAGTGTAAATGATTCATCGGGATGCGCGCTGTTTGTGCTGATGCCGTACTGCAGATTACCAAGATCGGAAGGCGCAGCCTTCGGTTCGATGAGCATGCCGCTTGTTACCGTATTCGGATACAACTCCTCCAAAGGATCGATATCACCATTGTGCAGAGTAGCAAACGCTGCGCCGGCCGTCACCATGCTGGTGCCCTCCTGGGTATTGCTGATCGCATCCTGCATGATCAGTCCGTCTTGATACCACCGGTTGGTATAACCGCAGAATTCTCTGAACGCATCAGTCTCGAATACACTCTGGATCTCGGTGGAGTCAAGGTCATTCACATAGGCAAAGGACGTTAAACCGACACGCTTCACCCACGGCTGAGCCCATGATATTTCATTGGTGGACTGAGGTACCAGCGCATAGATATCGGGATGGGCCTCATGTACCTGATAAAGCACTTCCCCCAGACTCTCCATGTCTGTGATAGATACCGGATCGATCTCCAGTTCCTCTACGATATCCCGGTTCATCACCGCGACTTCATAACCACCGTACTGATACTTCCTGACAAGCCCATACATACGGCCATCCACGCTGGAAGCCTTTATTTCCGCTTCTGTGAAGGTGTTCTTCAATTCGTCGGATGCATTGTTGAAACGATCGGTAATGTCCAGAAGCTGCCCGTTATTTACATAAGTGGCAAGCGGTGTATTCTCCGGAAAGTAGCATGTCACGTCAAGTTCATCTGTGGTCATGGCCAGATTGATCGACTGGTCAAAATTTCCGATCTCAATGTAGACTAACTTCGTCTGAATCCCGTAATTCTCTGCCAGATGTGCATTTACGGCATCCTGTACTTCCATGATCGCTTCATCCGTGTACGGCGCCAATGTTGGAATATACAGGGAAACCGTTACCATATCCCCGGTATCAGCTGCCGCTGTCTGCGTCTCTCCTTCCTGCGTCTGCGCTGCCGCGTTACCGGCATCTGATGCCCCCGTATCTTTTGCCCCGCCGCATCCGCTCAATAGTCCAAGTGCCATGGCTCCACATAACAGTGTGGCTGTTATCTTCTTTCTCATCTTTTCCTCCATTCCGAAGCGTTTTGCGCTGAGGACGTGAGCAGAATTCAGGAGTTTTCCGAAGGAATACTCCGATTCTGCTCTGCGATCAAGGAGTTTGTGACGCTCCGGCACAAACTCCTGGTTGAATAAATTGCTCATCAGAGAATTTATTCAACCTTTCCTCCATTCTCCCCTTATACTCTCTCGGGTGTGGTTGTTTGTTACTATGTTCAGTATAGTGGGCATCTATAACGGAAAGTAGCCGTTTTCAGACCTGGACTATCAATTTTCTGACTTTCCGATGAAGCCTCACCTGCAAAATCATTTTTTCCTTCATGCCGAAGCGCCACAGATCTCTGGTTAAGTCAATGACAGCCTGAGCATCATCCGCAGCAATCTTCCGGCGGACCTTCTGATCTGTACCATGCTCACCTCACCATCGCACACTGATCGGTACAGGTTATCAAAATCCTCTTTGGCGCCCGGCATGATCAGATCATTGCCGGCCTGAATACATCCGGCACAGGTAGATGCTTTATATTTACGTCCCTCATTTCCCGCCTGGGATGTGGTACCCCAGTCGGTCATTACGATACCGTCAAATCCCCACTCCTCCCGCAGTACCGTAGTCAGAAGATCGTAATGATTGGCGCAGTGTATGCCATTGATCAGATTATAGGCCGACATCACCGCTTCAGGACGCGCTTTCTTCACGCACAGTTCAAACCCCTTCAGATAAATCTCACGGATCGCTCTTTCGGAGATATGCACGTTCGTTCCGTGACGGTTATCTTCTTGATTGTTGCAGGCAAAATGCTTCAGCGTGACCCCTGCCCTGCGGAAACTCTGCAAGCCGTCCGTTACCGCCGCCGCACAGGCACCGGTGATAAACGGATCTTCCGAATAATACTCAAAATTTCTGCCGCAAAGCGGATTCCTGTGCAGATTCATAGAGGGCGCCAACCACAGTTCCACATGGAAGCGCTGCATTTCCCGGCCTTCAATCTCACCGCATTTCCTGCACAGCTCCCTGTCCCAGGTCTGGGCCAGAAGTGTGGCGATCGGTAATCCGGTGGTATATTGCTCATATATCCTGTTGTTTTTTCTGTCTGTAATGTAATCTCTGCCCAGAATCCTGCTCACACCACGCACGGAATAAAGTCCCTCCGTTATCAAATTTCCTGCCTGATCCAATTCAAATTCCGGCAAAATGCGCACGCCGGAACCACCGTCCGCACAGTGGATATTGGGAATTCCTCTGCGCTCCAGCAATTCTCTTGTCGTATCACAGGAACCAGGCACAAGGTTTACCGGGTAATCTTTCTGGTCGCTGCCCGTGCCTGCACAGACAATGGACGCGCTCTGATCCCCGTCAAAATGACCGATACAAAGATAAGTCAGTTCCTCCGCCGTCAGGGAATCGACCAACTGCTCCAGACTGGCTGTACCGGAACATACGTCCTGAAATGTGGGAAGGTGCTGCCCCTGACAGATACTCTCTCCCGCAGAATTCGCTGTACAGAATGTATAGGAATGAACGACTGTTTCCACATCTTCCGGACAGATGCAGATCCTGCAGGCTCGTTCTGCTTCCTCTCTGTCCTGTTTCGACAGTTTCCGTTTCGCCGCACAGATCTCCTCAAACTCACAATCCTTTTGAAACAGCGGCTTACACTGTTCACTGAGTATCCTTTCCCTCACTGACAACACTGCCACGATGTGGGTATTGCGGGAAGAATTTCCTACCCGTACCAAATATTCTCCCGTCTCCAGCACCCATGCGCTTTCCTTCTCACTGTAAGAAGCAAACAGAGTGACCGGCATGGATATCCTGACACGTTCGCTCTGTCCTGGCGCAAGCACTCCTGTCTTTGCAAAGCCCTTCAACTCCTGCCACGGCTTTTCCAGTTCTCCCTGCGGGGCCGAGACATAGACCTGGACCGTTTCCCGACCGGCAAAGACAGTGCCGCAGTTTTTCACAAGCACCTCCACACTGATCCTGTCTTTTTCCTTTTCGACTGCCTCCACCGTCATATCGAACTCCGTGTAGGATAACCCGTAGCCAAAGGGATAGGCAGGCTCTATGCCAAAGGTGTCGAAGTACCTGTATCCTACATAGATGCCTTCCGTATAGAATTCATCATCCAGATTCCCATTCCTGGCTGCAAAAGTATGCGCGGAAGGATAGTCCTCATACCGTTTCGCCCAGGTGGATGCCAGTTTCCCCTCCGGCACGACTTTACCCGTAACCACATCCGCCACTGCAAGCCCGGTAATGCCGCCTGCCTGTCCCACGGCCAGAACTGCACCCAGGTTTGACAGCTCTCGCAGTTCTGCCGTGTCGATCACGTCGCCTACATTCAAAAGCACCACCAGATCCCGATAATTCTTTGACAGGAATGCCAGGTTCTCCTTTTCTTCCGGCGAAAGCAGATAATCTCCTGCCACCACCTTCCGATCCGCCCCCTCTCCCGCCGTTCTGGATATCACATAGACCGCCGTATCGGCATCCGCCCTGCTGATATCTTCTTCGGTAATGATCGGCTGTCCATGAGGTACAAGCGGCTCCGCATACATCTTCATGACCCCTTGCAGAAGGTCGCCCTTAGCCGCTCTGCGGATCTTGTCATAATAATCTTCTTCCTCTTCCTGTATGATCTTCTCATAACGATCCAGATATTCTCCAGACACGATCTCAATACCGGCCCGCTTTAACCCGTCCTCTATGCTCACTGCTTCCCTGTCCTGAAAACTGGCGGCTCCCAGCCCGCAGGTCACCGTATGTCTGGCGCCGTATCCATACAGAGCTACCCTGCTGCCCTCTTTGATCGGCAGTACGCCTTTGTTTTCCAGAAGCACCATTCCCCTGGCCGCAACGTCTCGTACGATCTTACTGTGCTCCCTTTCCTGTTCCGTGACCATTCCCGGCCGTGATCCATAATATTGATTCATATGCTCCTCCATTCTGAAATGTGATCCGTAAATACATCTTAAAGAACTTTGCTTCACGAAAATAGCTTTTTCCTGACTTTTGTTATGCATTTTACGACCTGTCCGGCGCTTTTTTCGCAAATCCCGAATCAGCAGAAAACTTTTCATCCACCGGAAACAGGAGTCTGCCGGGCACTCCGGTAAACTCCTGTCCTTCTGTCCATAATTATCTTTGTTTATTCCACGATCACCCTTGCCCGGTCGATATTGCGTATCTGTGTAAAAGGCGCCGTCTTGTCACCGTCCCGCTCCGACATCACGCGTACCACCGCAAAATAAGTCCCCGGCTTCTCGAATACATGCTCCGCCGTGGCCATTCCTCTCTGACCGCAATCGCGCAGCTCCCACTCGCCTTTCTCCGGGAAGTCCGTCTCTCCCTCGAAGCTCCACTCTACGAAAGTCAGGCTGCCTGCCATATCCGGCACCTCCGCTTCCGCAGTAAAGGAAACCTTCTCACCGGCTTTCACATGTGCACACTTACTGCCGTTGGCCCGCAGACAGACCACCGGCTGCAGGCCGCCCCGCTCGACGGCGGAAGCTGCCACCTGTACATGACCTACGTCCACTGTATATTGACTGGACGGCAAGGGTTCCACCCCTTCTTCTACCCACAGGGCCAGGTCGATCAGCGCCTGCTTCAGACCTGCAATGTAGCTGGTGGCATGCAGTTCGTCCACGGAAGCCGTAATGTCGTCATGGAGTACGTTATCGAAATAATACAAGCGGCAGTGATCCACATCATTTCCGCCATGTGCGGCGGCAATCTTTCTTCTATACCAGTCTGCCTGCCACGGATAAGCCTGTTCATCCATCAGTGCCGCACAGATGATGATCCTGCCCTGGGGCAGACCGTTCTGCTTACACCCCGGTCCATTACCGCAAAACACCGGACCAACCAGCGTCTGCTGCTGCGGATACAGCGGCCTTTGTTCCTCATCCAGGAACTGATCCCACGCGTGGTAATCACTCCCCGGTACCTGATGCCTGTGATAGGTCTGGATCGCGATATAGTCGGAATTGTCCAGATGTACTGCATCTCCGGCCTCGATCAGTTCCAGTGTCTTCGTAATATCATCCGTACCGAATCCGTCCGTCAGATAGATACGGCCATCCTCAATCCTGCCGATCTGCAGCTTCTTCCCCTCCGCCTTTCCGCTCTTAACGGTCAGTATCATACCCTTCAGATACAGTTCATCTCCGGCCGCCGGTACTGGCATCTGTGTCAACTCCAGCCACGGTTCCAAATCTTCCCCTGAACTGCTGATCATCTTCTTCCACGCATCATTGACACCGTTTCTGGTATCGATCACCTTCTCGTTTTCTTTCTCCTCCAGCAGCTGTACCTTTCTTCCCGGCACATACCGCAGTCTGACATCGGTATCCATACAGATGCGCTCTCTGGCCGCACTGCTTTCCGGATCCGCTCCCAGATAACCCGGCACTGTCCAGAAATCAACGAAGTATGCCGGATCCATAGCCTTGACCCCCGGCAGCAGCACCGGCAAGGCACCGTCGTTTAAATCCACGCTGGCAAACCAGCTCTTCATCGGATACCCGAACAACGTCACTTCCCTGAGTGCCGCCGTCTCTTCCTCATTCAATCCTTCATAAGGATCACCACTGCCGCCTGCATCCACCGCGTCAATGATCTGACTGATCTTATGCCGCAGCAAACGCTCCCCATGGGCACGGGTGGTCTGGCAATTGGGGATCGCATAAGGCGACCCGATCACATAAGGTGCCGCCCCGTCGAAGGCATTGGTATTCTCAATACAGGCGATCGTCCGGTATCCGCCGCCGCTGCCGCCATACACATAGCCGTACGGACGGTGTTCATAGCCATACAGCTTTCTGGCCGTCACTCTGGAATACTCGGCCGTCGCTGCGCTGGAACGGTAGGACATCGTGTTGTCATCCGAATTCGTAAAAACTGCCCCGGAGCCCATATTGGACTCCACATAATATGCGCCGTGCGTGATACAAAAAGCAATCTTATCGTCAATACCCGTCACCGCCACGGAAGCCAGTTCCTCCTCCGGCCCCGGAAAAGGAGACAGGTACTGATAGAACCGCTCCTCATAATCCTCTGCCTCGGGAAAGCAGAAAGAAAACTTCACCGGTGTACCTTCAAAACCTCCGTGCATATACCGAAACGGGATCTGCCTTCCATCGTCCAGCTTCCGTATACGCATCTCGTCGATATCGATATAGCCTTTGCCAAATTGTTCATCCTTCGTTGCGTCGTAAATCTCATTCATATCGTACCTCCATAAATTCCTGCGTTTCCATTTTCCGCCGGGATCATACCTGGCCTGCACCGTCCCGCACACGCTCTGCTCTTCTCGCCTCATTCTCTTCCCGTATCTGCCCGATCTGTTTGTTTATGGTATATCCCTTCAGGGTGAACGCCACAAGCACATACAGGCACGCCGGCACGATACTGAACAACAGCCGGATCATGGTCATCGCACTTGACGGCATGGTCGCCGTATCTCCGGTATACCCACTCATGGACATCAGGACACCCAGCGCTGCAGCGCCGACCGCCGCACCGATCTTACCTCCCAAACCGACAAGGCTGCTCATAGTGCCTTCCATCCGGTGATTACCTTTCCATTCATTGAAATCCGCACATTCAATGACCACCAGCCCGATCAGCATGCTCGCCGGAACCGTCCCAGCACCCCACAGAATCGCAGCCACCGAGAGGAACGCCACATTTCCGCCTGCTATGAAGTTCAGGAAATATCCGAAAGCAGATACACAAAAGCCGAACATCATCAGTTTCACGGTGGAGAACCTGGCGATCAGTTTGGGGAAGAAAAGTGCCAGAGGCAGTGCGATGATCTGTGCTGCTGCCGTGATTCCCATAAACCCAACGTTTCCTACGATATAAGTATAATAGTAAGTTACCACCCCCATGTTGGTCACGAAGTTAAATACGAAAGTCATAAGCACAATGATCAGGATATATTTATTCACTCTGATCAGCTTAAAGATATCGGATACTTTCAATTTCTCCGCATCCGGCGTCTCCATATCCACATCATATTTCTCCGGAACGAAGAGCATACGCAAAAGGCCGATCGCTGCCAGCGGTACCGCAAACATCAGGACCAGTCTGCTCCAACCGGCCCCGGATGTAGCAATCGAACCCATCAGCGCCGGGAAGGTGATGTTGAAGATAACAGCCGCCAGCATGGTGATGATGCTGCCGTAAGAAGTCTGCTTCACGATCTCTCCGCTCTTGAAAGCACGTACCATATACGATGTCCCGTTGGCATTCAGGAACGTATAGCAAACGGAATTTGCCAGCGCATACATCACGAAGATCCAGATCAGCTTCGCCGTCATGCTGAAACTTTCCGGACAGGAGAACAGCAGCCATGTACAAAGCCAGATTGCCACGATAAATATTTCATAGGGACGCGCCTTTCCCCATCTCGTCCTCGTCCTGTCAACTATAAACCCGGCAAACATATCCGTCACACCGTCCAGAATCTTGCTGGCCACCAGAATGACGCTGATATAAGCCGGCGGAACCTTCAGCGTATCCGTACAGTAGATCATCAGAAGTCCCAGCATCAATGTTACGATCGCCGAGGAAACCGCCCTGCTGTTCCACAAGAGCAGTTTACCAAACCCTAATCTGTCATTTGTAAGCGCGCAAAAAGAATAACAATTTTAATCACTTAAAATGACAATTCTTTGTAACTTACAATTTCCAATACTTTTTCTACTTTCAGTCTCTAATAAAATATATACAAACTCTTGTTGAAGTCCTATTTTCAAGTAGTTTAACTTCTATTGAATCAGCTTCTCATATTTTATCTGCTCATAAACATCCAGTTCAAAATGCAGAAGATCTTCTTTTCTACAAGAACAGGAACTTATTAACACGTAACATACACTAATTAAAAATAAAATTTTTCTCTTGAAATCTTCATATTTCATGATTCCGTACCTGCTGTTTCAAGTGCAGCAATTCTTGCTTCCAGCGCAGTATATTTTTCATCTGTGTATAGCCTGGCATCGTACAACGCTTTAAATGCACTCATCGTCTTAACTGCAAGAGCTTCTTCATTTTTAGCTTCATTATTAGATTTCAGAATATTGCCACCTGTTCCCAAAATGTATAATCCAGTAAAAGCCTTTACAATCAATTTCATCGAAAAATCATATGTAATTTCTATCAGATCATTTTCTGTCTTTTCACTTATATCTTCCTTATTCCGGACTATAACTATGCCATTTTCATTCAGGAAAATTTCACATTTATCATAATATACAGCATCTGTATAGAAAACGTTGCTTCCTGTATTATATTTTTCTCCTATATCTGTATTTACCTTAAAAAGGATTCTATCTCTATTATAAAAATAAGTTTTTCCCTTGCATGCAAAACATGACAGTATTTCTGAACTATCAATCCCACCAAAGGTATTCCAATCTGGCGTCCAATATACTGTCTTCACTCGTTCAGTGTTGTCACCCTTATATTTCCTAAAATCTAAATATAGTATACCACCAAGATTATTCTTCGCTATGGTTATTTTGCATTCATTAGTCACATTAACATAATGAGTCTCCCAGTGTGTCCAGCCATTTTGAATAACCTTAACCTCATAAGACATTTCTGCAATTTTTTTTGTTAAACAGGAAGCCCAATTTTCTATATCACCAATCCTTTCAACAATAACTCCACCATTTAAGGTCGATGAATGCTCTCTACTTATAATGATATACTTCCCATCCTTTTCAATAACCGCATAATATCTGCTGTACTCATCGGCTGCTACATATATGATATTAAACTCAACCAAATTCTCAGTCACTGCTATGAATCCATGATATATATATTCCTGATCTATGACCTCTTCACGGCTTCCAACCATAACATAACGTCTGCCGTCCCAAATGATATCAGTCAGTTCATATGTGCCTTCTATATCCAACCGTACTTTCGACCAGTTCTCACTGTCTCTGGTGAAAGCTATCATGCCATCCTTCGTGATAACCACTAATGTATCATTCTCATAAACGGCCCGGACAAAAGTTCCTGTAATACCTTCTACTCTGATTCTGTCCCACCTGTAATCTTCAATGTCCGAAGCAATAACCCCACCTTCAATTGCTGTAATATTTGTCTTCCCCAACATTTTTTAATACCCCCTGACCAAAATATTAGCTTTAAGTTCTTCCTCGATATTCACAGAACTTGTTATCCTGACATACCCATCATATGATGATGCCATGATTAATGCCTTTGCAGCAAATTCATAGGAATACTCATCGAAATAAACGTCACACAAAGATGCGGATGTGATCAATTCGTTCCGGATCTCACATACGCCATCTACAAACTTGACCGCTACATCTCTGAGAATCACTTCCCGGTCGATTAGCATCTGTGCCATGTTGGTATATGACATCATCCTGTCTTCGATAATATCCAGACGCGCGCTTATTTCACTAACCTCAAAAGCATTCAAGGTTTCAAGTATCCTATTCTGCTCTTGGATACTAACATTGAACTGCGCTGCTGTTTCCTCGTATTTCTGCATCATTTCAGCAATCCGCTGGTATTGCGCAATGATCGCGAGAAAAACATCATCTGTCGGTTCTGTAGATACCGTGTCGCCTGATATCGCCCCCTCCACTATATCAATAAAGGCCAAGGAAGAGGTAAGCACTGCCGTATCTTTGATCCCGAAGACACCGATATACATCCGCCCAGCTTTTGTCATTGCCGCTGCTGGGATCATACATGTATCATCATCATTCAAAACCATATACTGTACATTTTTCTTATCCTGATAAAACACGGCCGTCTTAACAAATCCCTTCCATGATCCATCAAATTTGAATGTACATGAATCGAAATTACTGTCTCCTGATGCAATGATTTCCTGATTCTTAAGAACTAATAACTGCTTTTCAAGTTCAATCTGTAATCTTGCCATAACCTTTACCATTCCTTTACATTCTTTTTATTCCATCAGATTATTAAAAACACAGGACTTTATAATCGTAAAACGATATTAAAAATATAATTCTGCCTGGAATTGTATCGTAACGTCAGTTGAGACAATCGTTCCGTTTGCATTACCTTTTTGTATATAAATTCCCACTATTTCTTCATATTCTGTTACGTCTATCTCCAGATCAGTTTTAACATCGGCAATCTTATTTGAAGTTGCAGATTGTGAGACAGATCCCCACCATTGCTGTACATTTATTTCACTATCACTTCCAATTTTCTTCCCTTTTATATAAAATGAAATAGTGCCAGATGAATTCATAGTGCTGGCTTTACTGGCATAAATATATACTTTTTTTACAACAAGCCGTTTCAATTTAGTGATAAAAAAGGGAATCCTTATATATCCACTACTAGTCGAAAATGGAATCTTACTGTTAAAATCAAACAAATAGGGAGAAGTAACCGGGCCGGTACTACTGCCTCCGCCAGACTCGATCCGTCCAACTGCTTCCGCCATCTCCTGAAAAGTTGCCGTTGCATCCGTCTGCACCCCTTTGTCAGTGATCGCAGATGCAAGCAACGCCTTTCCATCACTGACAGACTGAAAAACCTCTTTTACCACAAGTGCATCCGCTACCTTCCCCTCTTCCGCATTTGCCGTAACAGCTTCCTTGGTTTTGAGCACATCGTCATTTGACAAGAAATTTTGTCTGCACCAATCACGCATCGCACGCGGATCTAAAAAAGACATACAAACACCCCCTAATCGCTATCCAGAAAGCTTAATGTATCTTCATATGACAGAATATCCACTGATACAGCCGTACCACCCTCAGGATCCTTCTCGTCATCCTGGTCAAGGTAAAGCAAGGATTCCTCATACCCTAACACCATGACTGAGCTGCCACCACCAACGCCCTGTTCATAGATATCCTTTATGACAAGCGCATCCACGAGCCTGCCCGGTTCCACATTTCCTTCTATCTCTTCTTTTGAGGCAAGTATCACATGGTTCTCGAAATCTCCCGGATCTCCTTTAGGTCCTTTAAGACTTTCGACCCATTCCATCGCCGTCCCGCCAAAACCATTCTCCACAGCGATATCATAGGCTGATTTTCCATTGTCCCCGTCTTTGCCAGGCGATCCCTGATCCCCTTTGGCACCTGGGTCACCCTTACCTCCTTTTAAAGATTCCAGCCACTCTGTTTCACTCCCATTAAAGCCATTTTGAACTGCCATTTCATACGCAGACAGGCCGTCATCCCCATCTTTTCCTTTGGGGACCGTCTCCACATACTGGCGAACCATCTCCTCTACTTCCATGGTATTGGAATATTCCTCCAGTATCTCTGCCGCCTTCTCCTCCGATACATAACCTGCATCATTGCGGAAAGCGCTCACATCTTTTGGGATATCTGCCGGCGCGTACTGGACCATGTGAGCATCGCTCAGCGTCCTTTTGGTAGCCCCAAGATAGAACACGGTATTCTGCGGTGATGTGATATCCATATCCGCCCTGTATAACAGATACCTTCCGTCTATCCCATGGGGCTTGCTGGTGACCGGTACATATTCATAGATGTTGAGTGCTTCTATCTGCGTATCCGTCAGATGCAAGTCCACCGCCCTGATCTCATAGGTCTCCCTTAAAGCAGGAAATATGCCATACAGCTTTTCTTTTGCCTTCTTCAGGAGATTTTCTGGAAGGGTCACATCCTGCCAAGTCGATTCATTCTCCGGGGCATAGATGATCCCGTATTCTTCCGCCATCTCTTCATTGACCAGAAAAGCCTGCCCGCCATTGACTGATGTGATATCTATCTTTTTTCCCTCTACCTCCGCCCCGGCCGGGCGGATAGCGGTATAGGTCTCCGTCGCATCCACTTCTGACGAGATATCTATCATATTCTTTGCAAATTCTATAGGCTGTGAGGATATCCTGTCATAGTCGGCCAGCCAGTCTATGTAGTCGCCATCCTGCTCGTAGCGAATCCTGATATGCCCTCCTAGGGATGACTGAAAACATTTCTCTTTTAGCGCCTCCCAGGAATTAAGCATATTCTCACTGCTCCTGACGATATAGTCATTGTTATCCACCACCGTCACTTCGCCGGCTTTGAACTGCTGCCAGTCCTTTACGTGCGCATTGTGGTTCTCAATGATCATCCGGAACAGCTCCGCGGGGCTTCCGGAAAAGGAAAATGGTTCCAGGAAGGAATCGTTCAGGAAAGAAAGCTTGCCCTCGGCCTCGACCTGTTTCCCATTATAGAAATCCTTCTTGTCCGAAATGACCCTCCCTTTGAAGATCGTTCGGTCATCCCTTATGACCGAGAGCACTGGGTACAGCTTCCGGATTGTGCTGTAGTTCAGGTTATCTTTATAGATCCTGAACGTCAGCTGCCCGGCCCCGTTGTCTTCCAGTGTGAGTTTTGGGCTGACCAGTGCCAGGTTCGGGTTCTGGGGATGGTATATCTGCCGCTCGCCATTTTTTATGATGATCATGCTATCCTCCCCTTCCTGTACTGCAACTTAAGGCTGCCCCTCCCACTCACCTGCAGCCTGTTCATCCCCGCCTGCAGCGTGATCTCCGGCAACGTGTATGTACCGTCCGTAAATCGATACCTGTAATCGCCATAAGCTATGTCTATATTGCCAGTAACGGTGATAGAGGGCATTACCGGCATCCTGTCATTAAATAGAATGATCTCCCTAGCAGAATATATCTCCTCTGTATGCACGGTAACCTGCCGCTCCTGCTTATATGGCGCGATCCTTGCATCGATATACAGTTCAGATATCTTCCCGGCAGATTCCCCGTCTTTGCATAAAAGCCTGCCGTCATAATAATATTCCGGTTCCCTTTCTAAGACGATCTGCATCCTCCTGCCATGGAGGTCATTCTTCATCCTGCTCCTGTCATCCTCATTAAAGAAAGTAAATTTAAAAGCGATCTGCCCGTCGCTGAATACTATCCCAGATACGGCTTCCGTCAAGTCCAATGATGAATTCCCTCCTGGGATATCAATGTAGTTTTCCTTGACTGCAGGTGTTGTGATCTTTGCATAGTTCATAATGGATCCGTAGTCTTCAACCGAATGCTTATTCCCAAATATAGCGCCCTTCATCAGTTCCGCCTTCCCCATGTATGTGCAATCCATCCAAGTGCATCATTGATCTTCGGTGCCAGTTCACCGACCAGCGTGCCTGTGTCCAAGCACAGCTGCCTGTTTGCCAGTTCTGGCATATATTCTGCCAGCAGCAGATACATCTTCTCCATGATCCCAAAGAACTGTCTGTTATTCTCCGCCACTGCTGCAGATATCATCTTCATCAGTGTACCTGTTCCGCTGACGACTTCACTCCCGGCCTCTCCTCCTGCCATGATCTGTCCGGACGGACTGATTCCGAATGCCGTCGGCCTGGTCATGATCATCGGGTCATTCATCGCCTTTGCGTACCATTCGACCCCAAGTTTGGGAATTGATGGCGGATTCAGGCTGAACTCTCCTTCTATGCTGAAATGCGGAAGTTTGATATCAGGCAGCTTCCACTCAAAGTTAAAGAAGCCTTTGACCTTCTCGACGATATCATGGACCGTGTCCCTGCATTTATTGAATGTTCCAACGATCTTCTCCCCAACAGCATTAAACTTTTCATGGATCGTACTGCCCATTTCTGAAAATTTTGATGATGCTGCATTTTTCAAGTTCTCGATTGCAGCACTCCCTTTTTCCTTAATACTGTTGAATCCCTCAACACCTTTCTGTGCCACTTCCTGGAGCCTGGCCACGGATGCATCCTTAAATTCATTAAACCTATTGACTGCACTTTCTTTAAATTCACTGACTTTCGCTACCGCTGAGTCCTTAAACTCGCTGATCTTCTCGCCGGCTTTTTCTTTCAGCTGCGTTGCTTCTGATACGATCTTCTCCCGGGCTTCCTCAAATTTCTGCCCCCATTTTTCTTTCAGGTCTGCGAACTTCTCCGCGGCTTTCTCTTTCATCTCCTGGAATCCAGTAGAGATCTTTTCGCCCATCTCCTGTATCTTGGACGAAGCATTCTCTTTCATCTCCTCCACTTTAGAGACGATCGCCTCTTTCATATCATGGAACTTTTCAGACGCACTGTCCTTCAGTTCATGAAATTTCTCCACAGCCTTATCTTTCAACTCCGATGCTTTCTCAATGGCAGCTTCTTTCAGTTCTGTGAATTTTGCAGAAACATTTTCTTTCAGTTCATGTATCTTTTCAGCAGCATTGTCCTTTAATTCAGTAAATTTCTCAACGACATTATCCTTAAAATTTTGGAATCCTTCTTTCAGGTTCCCAAGGAAATTATCGATAAAATTGCGGAATGCCTCACAATTGTCATAGAGAAGTTTAAATCCTCCCACAAACGGGTTGACGATCAAAAGCAGGAGTCCCTGCCAGTTATTGCCGATAAAGTCTGCTATTCCCCGGAAAAAACCTCCTATCTTTTCGGCCGCGGCCCCTACAATCCCGCTGATCGCTTCCCATGCCTTGGAGGCAAATGCCTTGATCTCATCCCAGTTTTTGTAGATCAGGACGCCTGCCGCAACCAAAGCTGCAAAAATGGCTATCACGATTTTGACAGGCCCTGGGATCGCAGCAAGTGCAGGCAGCAAGCCTCCTCCAACTTTTGCGATAAGGCTTCCAATCCCGCCGACTATCTTAGTCCCGCCAGAAAATAAGAGTTTTCCTACAGAAATGACTTTACCTGCCCCACCAATAAGTTTGCTTCCTGTTGATATCAAAGTTCCTATTGTCGTGACGCCTTTCCCAAATATCGTGATCACTGGCCCTGCTGCCGTTACCAAGAGTCCAAACTTTACGATAGCATTCTGTGTCTTTTCATCAAGACTCTGGAACCATGTAGTAAACTCCTTGATCTTATCCGCAGCTTTGGTCACATATGGAGCCAGCTTCTCCCCAACTGTGATCGCTACACCTTCTAACGCAGACTGGAGGCTACGCAGTGATCCTCCCAATCCTGATTCCATGTTCGTAGCCATATCAGAAGCCGCACCGCCGCAGCTCTTGATCTTTCCTTCCAAATCTGAGTATGCGGCTGACCCCTGGTTCAGGATTGCAAGAAGGCCCTTCTGGGCTTCCATCCCTGCTATGTGCTTTGCTGTTGCTGCTTTCTCTTCTACACTTAAGTTCTTTGTCTTATCACACAGATCCTTCAGTACCAGACTCAGGTCTCTGGCCGTTCCATCTTGATTGTAGAACTGGACGCCCATCTCCTCTATTGCGGAGCGGCATCCATCTGTATCCGTTCCCAGCCTCGTTATCACACTGGAAAGGGCGGTGCCAGCCATGGAACCTTTCACTCCTGCATTTGCCATCTGACCAAGTGCTGTAGCCACGTCTTCTAATTTATATCCATAAGAACCTGCAAGCGGTGCAACATACTTGAATGCCTCGCCAAGCAGCCCGACCGTTGTATTGGATTTTGCCTGTGTCGTTGCAAGCACATCCGCATATCTGGATGCCTCACCTGCCCCATCGCCAAATGCTGTCATGGAATCCGTGAGGATATCTGTCACGGTAGCCAGATCTTCCCCGGATGCAGAGGCCAATGACAGCATACCGCTTGTGGACTGCAGGATCTCATTCGTATCAAACCCGGCCAGCGCCATATACCCCATGGCATCCGCCACATCCTTAGCCGTCCACGCAGTCGTCGCTCCATAATGCTTTGCCGCATCACTCAATTTCCCGTACTCTTCCCGTGTAGCGCCGGATAAGGACTGTACTTTGAGCATCCCATCTTCAAAGGTCGCTGCGGTTTTTACTGATACAGCTCCAAGCCCTGCTAGAGGGACCGTGACCGCCTTGGTGAGGCCACTCCCGACACTTGCGATCTTCTCACCGGCTTTCTGCAACCCGTTGCCCAATGATTCCACTTTGGACATCACACCGTCCACTTTTTCACTGAACCCATCTGCATCTAATACGATCTTTCCAACCAGTGTAAATAAATCCATAAGCTACTCCTTAAAACGGTTTGAATCCGGCCAGTATGCCCTCCGCATGCGACACAGCCTTCTCCGGCGTCAATTCATCTGCGACCTTGTCCCCGTCCGTTGAACTGCCTTTTACCGTAGTCCCTGATAAAACTGCTGCCTTCCAGTCTGAATATGACCTGTCTTCCATTAATGCTGTAGCTAAATAAAGCTGAAATAGTTTATCTTCATTGACCTGTTCGATCATGTTGTCGATAAACTCAGGCAGCATTCCGCTGGATATCATCGTATCCATCACTGAAAAAGGATCCGCATATCGTGTTGACAGCAGATCCCAGAATCGTACGATCCCTATTTCATGAACTTTGTGGCAGCCTTGATAAAATTTTCAAAATTATTTCCTGTGACTACATCCGTGACCATCTGGATAAAGACATCAATGTCCAGACAGCTAACTTCATCAGGCGAAAGGCCAGACAATCCGCTCAGAAGACCATATATATCTTCCATGCAACGGTCCATCCTCTGTATCACTTTATTCGCGATCCTCACCGCTACCGCGACTCCCATTACCCAGGTATCGCTGTCCGATCCAGCTGCAGGGATTTCTCCCTCTTCTGGTCTGGCCTGAGCTTCTCCTGCAGATTCCTGCTGAAAAATGTCCTGTCTGGACGGCTCCACGTCCCTTAACAACTGTTTCCGGTGTTTCATCTTCAGCAGAAGTTCCGTGAAATCTTCATCTCCATAACAGGAGACCAATTCATCAATACCGATCCTGCCGATGATCCTCGCAAATACAGGGATATCCTTTGCCTGCAGCTTTCTCAGCCTGTATGGCCGTTCCGGCTGATCTGTTCTATCCTGTCCAGTACTGGATGCTGTCTGCTCCATGTTGACGATTGCTGTATCCATCACGCATTACCTCCATTCTGCTGCTCCAGGAAGGACGCGATCTTCTCCTCTTTGGTCGTTCCTGTCAGCGTATACCCTCTTGATTCTGCGATCTTTTCCATATCCGAGACCGTGATCTTGCTCAGCATATCTTCCGTATACTGGACGACTGTCTCTTTGGCCTGCGGATAATATATAAATACAGGCAGCGTATCATGGGCATCCTCAAAACCTGCGTAACACTCAAACTTGCATTTCAGGATTGAATTATCCTTATTCTTTGTATCTGCCTCGAACCCGGAAGTACACAGCATGTTCTCCATGATCACGATGACCTCGCGCCCGTCGGACAGGGTGCCGATCGCCGCGATATTGTCAAGAAAATCACTATCCGCCAGGAGCGATTTCGTTGTGAACAGGTCATACCCCGGAACATCCGACTCGACCTGCTCTGCCACCATGGACATCTTGAGCACTTCCGGCGTCATCTCGATCAGGTTCGCCTCAATAGATGCTTCCTCCCCCTGCTTGACCTCCATCCCACGGACTTTCACGACCGCACCGTCTACCTCAATAGACTTGAAATCCGACTTCACAGATACTTTAGTCCCTCCCGAAGTCGCCCCCAGCAGATCACCGTACCACTTGCCCTCTTCATATTTCAGATTCGCATAAAGAACTGCCGCGTTGATCAGCATGTTCTTAGGCGTGGCCGATGTAATGCCGGATTTCTTGAATTTTTCAATCAGCTTCCCTTTTGCCATTATCCTTTCCCTTTCCAACGCTTTACCTTAAGCGTTATCTGAATCTTTACAAGTTCGGTATCGGTATCCGGTATCTCTGTCAGCATAGTCTCCCAAAATACGAGCATCACACCGTCCCTGCACTCTATCAGGGATCCCGTGTCTTCCGGGAATGCCGCTTCGATCTTCTCCGCAGCATCATATAGCTGGATCACATCTTCCCCACGGTAAAACCCTGTAAGCAAAAAACTATATACAGATTCACCGGACTCATCCCCGCTGCCGTCCTGATACAATTCCCCAATAAAGTATGGATATTTAAGTTTCCCTTTCCACCTCAGGAACCTATAGTTCACAACTCCCCTTAATGTATCCCCGACAGACTTGATTATTTCTCTCATGACAAATCCCCGAACCTCTCCTTTGCCGATACTATGATCCTGTTCTTAAGCGCCACATAAGCCCTGTATAGCGGCCTGTGCGGACGCTTGCCACGGGTAAAATGTGGCTGCCCTTTCTCATCAACATACCACCAGCCACCTTTTCTTCCATTGCCGTTCAGGGCATACTCCCCAGTACCGAACTCCTCCCATACCGCATTCTCTGAATCAGAGGCGATGCATCCCTCCAGCTTTTCCTCATCGACCACATACCGCCATGACTGCCTCGTCCTGCCAGTCCGCACGCGCTGGTTATTTCGCACTGCAGACGCCAGTTCGCCGCAAGCCTCATGGAGCCATGCAATTGCAGTCCTCCTGAATTCTGCTTTCACCTCTTCCTCATGTACGTCAATGTGTATCTCCATCCCCATCTGCCTGCCCTCCGAGATATTTCAGGTAGATCTCCATATGTTCATGCATGTTCATCACATCATCATACAGCACGACCTCGTATACCTCGCCGTCAATCAGGAGCCTGCTGTTCTCCGTTGTCAATTTCTCCCCATACGCGGCCGGTTTAAAATAATCACAAAGGAAGATATAATCCGAATCCTCCACACGCTTCATCAGCTTCCTGCTAGTATCGGCACCTGTAAGGTCAAGCAGGCCGCTTAGTGGTTCCGGAAATGCATATTTCCAATACTCACGATCTACTCCGTATTTGTCCGGCCCTACATCCCTGATCTGAACATATGCTTTGGTATTGCCTTCGATATGTCCCATCCCTACCACCTCATCTGCCTGTATGGTTCCAGGAACCCGACCAGTGCGGCCGGGTACCCGTCCAAGCTATTCTCATTGTCCATGTCATAGTAAGTCACGGAATGCCTTGAAAGTGTTTCAGATTTTATCCCGGTCTTTGAACGCATGGTAAAATCCCATTGAAGCATGTTTAAAACGCCTTCCTGCACATCTTCCGGGTACACGACCTTGGTGACCATGTTAGAAGCTGCGTCGTATAAGGCCTTATCCAGCCTGACCATACCCTCAGCGGCCTCCTCCACTGTATACAGCCCGGCATTGATGGAATCATTGATCTCGACGGTATCTCCCGGCTGCAGGTATGGGCTGCTACCAGCAAGGACTCCCCCGGAGGATGCCGCATAGAACCGCATCCGCCTGTTCTGGAAATTATTCTGAGTCTCCTCACGGATCAGACGCTCAACTGCCTTGATCTTGCGCCTGACAACGCTCTCTTTGATATCCATCTGCAGATGATCCAGCACATCCTGTACACTCACTACCATGGCCGCCCTCCTTAAGATCCTGCTTCCCTTACTTCATAACCGTCTTTATTGCCAAACCACGATGCTGTAAAACCGTTGTTGGTATAGCCCACGCCGTTCACAAATGACACACCTCCGATCACCTTGGAGATCTTGTTCCTGCAGGTGATTATGAATGTTGGAACATTCTGCCGGCCAGAACGTTCAGTCTGTTCTTTCTGCTGGTCATCTTCCGGATCCGGAAACGGCTGCTGCATCCCTGCATCTGCGGCCGCCCCTGATCCTTCCTGTGTCTCCTTCAGCAGGTGCATGATCTCCGATACTTTCATTTCCGGAGCTGGAGATGACTGCTGCACCCTGGCATCCGGCATTTCCCCAGCATGCTCTTCCTGTTGTGTGTCTGCAGACAGATTCTCATTTTCTGATACGCCCGTTCCCTGTTCCGGAACCTGTACCTGACCGGTATCTACAGCTTTCTTTGCCTCTTTTTTTGCCATATCAGCCATCCTCTCTTATCTGATCTTGATATTCCGGAGTACGGCAGCGCTCCTGGTACTCTTAAGCGCGATCGCCGCCAGAAGTTCCACTTCGCCTTTCTTTACTGCTCCTGATGACTTAAAATCAGGAAGATACTGAGAAATGAACTTACTTCCTTTTACCGTGACGCCATGGAAGTTATCAAGGCCGATCACAGGTGCATAGATATCCGTAAGCCCGGTCACGCTGTCACTTCCGACCGTTCTTGTCTCAACAGGCACGATAGGCGTCTCTTCATAGGACTCCCCTACTTTCTTGGGATAATATCCCATATCCATGAAGGGAATATCATCATAGGCAGAAATATTCCTTCCAAAAGCATCTTCTGTGTGAGTCAGGTACCCTGACCGTCTTGCGGCCGCTTTCAGCTTCGTGATCATGGATGTGTTGGCCATGATGCAGCTGGGCCTGCCGTTCAGGCTTGCCAGGAACTCATCCAGCAGATCGAGCAGCTTCTTATAGTTTGTATCCAGTGCAGAAGATGTAGACAGGTCGATATAGCTTTCTGTATTGATCTCCGTATTGGAACCCCTGAGCGCCTTGTCAAGCCCGTCAAAGGTCGTTGTATCCGTGTCGCTGTCGCCATCGATGATCGCCTTCTGGAACGCTGTACAGGTCGCCTTGATCTTGGCTTCCGTCTGCCTGGCCACTTCGGAATTTCTTCCGGAAGCGCCTTCGATCACACGGTCGATCTCATAAGCGCCACCGAATACCTTTACATCGACAGACTGTTTTTCCCGTGTCGTCTCCTGCGGCGTATATTCCGTATTGATCCCTCTGGTACCTGCAATGGCCGGGATCTTCTCCCGCATATAGCCATAGGTCAGCGTGGATCCGCTCCCTCCTGCTTCCAATGCGTCATCAAAGACAAGCTGGTCTAACAGCAGCGAATTTCTTCTGAAACTGTCAATGACCTGCTGATCCACGTAATCCGACCGGCCTTCCTTAAACTGTGCTAATGTAATCATACTGTTCTCCTCCTATTCTTCCTCACCAGAATATTTCTGGGCGATCGCTTCTTCCAGCGTCTGCGGGACATCCTCAGCCTGTGCGGCATCCTCCAGCTTCTTGATCCCGGTCCGTTTCATAGCCGCCCCATTTTCCCGGGCCGCCACTTCAAACTGTCCTGCATGGCTCTTCTTCAGGTTCTCCACCAGTTCCTCCACACCGGACACGTTGCCATTGTCATCAACTTTGATACCTTTCACGGCCCCGGTCTTTTCAGCCTGGTACATCAGGTAATCCACATCCAGCGCATGCGCCTTGGTCAGTTCCACGATCAGTTTGGTATTGATTTTTCCCTGCTGGATAGTCTCTTTAAGCTTCCGGATCTCTTCCGCTGCCGACTGGTCAGCAGGATCCGTCTGCCTGTCAGGAGACTTCTGCAGCTTCGCATTTTCCCCTTCCAGTGCCGCCTTTTCTTCCTGCAGCTGTCTTATTGTGTCCTCCGGATTCTCCACCGACGATACATGCAACTTGTTTTCTGTCATTGCGTCAATGACCGCTTTGATCTGTTCATCCGTGTAACCCAGATTTTTAAGAATCTCTTTTAATCCCATCTTTCTCTGTCCTCCTGTTTTTTTGTACTAAAAAAAGACCCGAAGGTCTTTTTCTTTATAAAATCCTGCCCTGCAGGAAGTTACCATGATCTATTCATCCAAGCTATCCTTTAGTTCCTGTATTCTTTTCTTAAACTTGTCAGATGCGTCTTTAAAAAGCTCCCTGTTGGAATCAAGCCCCGGTTTCAATATCCCGGCTTCTTTTGCCCTTTTCACGATCCTGTCTTCCTCTTCAAGATATTCTTTCATCGCTTTACGGTATTCCTGCTCTATCTGCTCCCTTGTCATCCGCCGGCCTCCTGCTGTATCCGTATCCTTTTTCCACTGCCCATCCTTTAACAATCTCATGCCTTGCTTCATCGTCAGAATATGCAATATCAAAAATACTCTTTAACTCATCCACCTCGTTATGCAGCCTTGTCAATTCGTATCGATATTTCTTATCTGCTCCCCGCAACACCTGTAGTTCAAACTCTTCAAAAAGACTGCAGTCTTGGCTGCTAAAAGAATACTCTGTATATTCAGCCGGATGGTTATGCGTGATGATCGATCCTTTTATCTTATCGCCCAGATCCGCATCCGGATACACACTCTGTGCCGTGCCATTGAGTTCATAGGCATTTCCATCCTGCAGGATCACCAGGGCTTTTTCGTACTTCGCATCCCGGTTCTCCGCTTCAAACGATGTAAGCATCTGATCGATCTTAGCAAGGTCATTCATGTTGATCTTACCAAGATATACTGGTGGATCATGTGGATCTACGCCATCATCTTTTCCATATTTGGCTGGACGCAATCCATTTATGACATTAGTATATCTTTCTTTCCATTCCCTGTAAACATCTGATCTTATACTCACCACTTCGCCTGCAGCCCTGCTGTATCGATATTCCTCACTGTCCAGGTTCCATCTTGCCCTCTGGTTCATGCAGCATCGGCAGTTGATATCCTCGCAGGCGATCCCAAAACCGCCGGGATACATGGCCTTTGCGCCAGAAGACGGTATCACAAAATATTCTTCCAGTTCCCGGACCTGCCCGTCCAGTTCCACATGCGTCTGTCTCGTGACACTGTCCAGCGTAGAGATCCACTCTTTGATTACGTCGGCGCCTTTGCCCCTCGCCGCACGCATGCAGTCCATCTCGGACTCGCTTGTGACCCTGTGTCCCTCTGTCCTGGCGATCGTATACATCCTCGCCAGGCTGGTGCCTGCACGCAGGGAGATCTGCCTCGCGATTGCCGCATAGTCCTTTCCTGTCGAAAATCCCCTCGCTATCTCAGACTTAGCCGTCTCTTTCAGCCAGTCAACATTGTCATAGATCCTGGTAGAAAATTTCAATTCTTTTGTATCCTTATTGATACATTTCTCAATCTTATCTTCATCGATTCGCAGGATCAGGTCAACGCCGTCCCCATGCATACCATACAGACAGCCCAGGTATGCCTCCCTGTATGCTATATCAAGATACGCCGTCATATCCGTGATATTTTCATCTCCAAGCTTATGCAGGATCGTCTCCAACTGTGCTTCCAGCATCCTCTGATATTTTGTATGGCGGATCTTATCTTTTTCAAATGCCGGATCCTCTTCCATCTTCCGGATCCGGTCCCTGACGTCCTTCAAGGCGATCCTGTAATGTTTCTTTAACTTGTCAAGGATCTTCTCCTCCTGATCCAGCAGCTCCCGCTGCACTTCTTTCTGCCTCTTGTCCATTCAGCAATTCCCTGACCATTTCCATTTCCTGTGCTATAGCGCCGTTTTCTTTTATTCCATCAGGATCGATCCCCAGTATGCTGCATAATTCTTTCAAAAGGATATCACCGCCGATGACCGCCCCCGCATCCAAGAGCGCACCTACACGCTCCCGTACTGTCTCCGCTTCCAGCTTCCTGATCTCGGCATCCTCTTTTTCATCCGTCGGCACTACCGGATCGATCACGACCGCAACATCATCCACGCTGTACATTGTCTCATGGGCGTCATTGATCTCGTCGATGACGATCCCCAGGAATACACGCAGGAACTTCTTGATGTTCCAGATCAGCTTCCTGCTCTTCATGTCAAGCAGCGTATACCTGCTTTTTAAGATGATGTTGGTAATATTGCCGTCGCCTGTCTGGGAAGCGTTGAACGCAAGCGCTGTTCTGTAGATATTCTTTTCATCTTCCTCCATCTTCGCCATGCGCGCTTCATAGGGGATATCGATCGTCTTAATGTCAACATCCCCTTTTTCCCCGACGCCGACTACTTTCCTGGACTTGACATTCATCAGGAGTTCATCATAATTCTGACCTTTAAATCCCCTGACAACATAAATCCCCTCATTGATATCCTGCAGGTTATTGGACAACCCACAGTCCATCAGGTCATAATCATCTATGATCGGTTTAATCTGCTTCACCCCGGACTGCTGCTTCCTGTTATTATCCAGCCGCAGGAACGGGATCCGGTCACATTCCTCATAGTAATATTCCCCGCCGCATTCATATAAGAGGTGCGGGCAGGGATTGACTTTCACATTCGCATCCAGTTCCAGCGTGCTTCCGGACTGGATGTAATACCATGTCATGTCCTTATCCCATACTTCCACCCGCACTGCCGTCTTCCCGTCCCGGACCGCCACCGGGTAGTACCGGATGACATAGTCATTCACGGTATCCGATGCATCCCCGTCCTTGACCTCGACGATACCAATGGAATCCGCATGGCAGAACCGTGTGGTCCCTTCCATATCCCTGTACCAGTAGGCATAGCCGAATCCCCTGACAACCGCGTCGGTGATGACCTCCTTGATCTCCCCGACGAACGCATCCCCGAAATAAGGCTTTAAATATTCCTGCAGTTCCTCTGCCGCCGCCCTGAACTGGATGCCGTTTGACAGGATATAGGCCACTTCCTGTTCTGCGATCTCGTGGAAGAACGGGTGGGGCGTCCGGATATTGCTCTTGGTAAGGTCCTCCCTTAATTCTCCCTCTTTCGTGATATAAAAGATCCGGTACTGCAGTATCTCATGCTCACCGTCATAATATTTCTGCCCGACCCTGGCCTGTTTCTTCCGCCTGCTGTATTTATCCGCCGCTATGATCGAAGCGATCCTGCCCGGTTCTAACATATGCCTTCCTCCTGCCTATCCATACAGCCAGTCATCCGCTGCCTGCCCCATCTTCTCACAGATGCCTGTCGTCGCATCCGGCCCGTCATCATGCTTGTTATTCCCTTTCGCCTGGTAACTCTTCATTGCAATGTAATAATCGTTCCACCTGTTCTTCCAGTTCCTCGGGTAATAGATATGCTCCTGCACCCAGGTGGCATTGCTCTTGATCCGCGCTTCCTTGTTCGCGCTCTGGAAGAAAGTTTCTATATGCGTAAAGTTTGACCCGTATTCCTCCATCAGGATACGCCCCACCGCCCGGGCAAACCCGGTACCGCCGTTGTTGCTCTCGATATCCGCCCAGGATACCCTGTTATTGTAAAGGGAAGCGGCTACCTTCCTTTCCGTCTCGCTCATGTCTTCATCCGTGTAGATGATGTCAAGGACAAACGCCTCCATCTGGTAGACACCGTAAACGATATGGCAGAGGAAATCCTTCCCAGTATCCGCCGTATCGCAGTAGCACTTCACCGTTTCTAAGAGCAGGTTCCCTTCCGCATCCATGGGAAGGGTGTCATATTCCTTGAACGATTTATAGAGTGCGTTGACCAGATCCACCGGTTCCTGCTGGTAATTTGCCATGAAGATCGCCAACGACATCTTCACTTTCTTCTTGATATAGGAATTCCAGCTGAACAGTTCCGGGCACAGCATCTCCTTTGTCTGTTCATCGATACACGCTTTCATCTGAAGGACATACCAGTCGCCGCCGTCTTCATCAGATAGCACCCGGCCCACAAGATCCCGACTATTCCATCTTGTCATGTTGATGATCTGGATCGCATCCTCTTCCAGCCTGGACAGGAACGTATCTGTATACCACTGGTACTGCGCATCCAGGAAATCATCATTGAACGCTTCGATATGGTTCTTCACCGGGTCGTCAATGATCCCGATCGAACATCCGACGCCAGTGATCGTTCCGCCAAAGCCGGTGCCAAGATACGAAAAGAACTGCCCTTCCAGTGACCACATCTGTTTCGCGCTGTCGCCGTATTTGATATGTACATCTGGAAAGATATCATTAAATACGGTGAAATTCTGATCCGCCTTCGTCGCTTCTATGCCGTCCCTGACATTTACCGAAAACCGGCCTGCCAGTATCTCATTGTAAGTGACCGCAATGATCCTCTGGTCCTGGTCTTTGCCATATACCCAGTCACAGAACTGGGACAAGTTGTAGCTTTTTCCATGCCGGGGCGGTATATCGATGGCCAGGCATCTGCAAACGGTATATGCCTTACCGTCCTGATCCAGCGCGTCCTTCTCCTCTGCAGACAGGATCCTCCATTCATTATCGACGGGCTGCTTGATGATCCGGTGCTCGAAGATCGCCTGCAGTACAGTCGCGATCACCTTCAGATGTGGCCGTGTCTCTTTAAAAAATTTCGGGTTGATCAGCTTGTTATAGTTCCACAGATTCTTCTCCGCCTCTGCATACGCCGCCGGCCTTCCTGCCCTATTCACTTTTGCTTTGTATTCAGAAGCAAGGCTCCCCATCTCTTTGATCCCCTGTGAATGCACGTTGAAAAAGGATCCAACCGTAGTTGAATCCCATTTAATGATATTTTTCCCTGGACAGGATCAGGGCTGCAACATCGTGTTCCCTGCGCAGCGTCTCGCCTGTGACTGCCATGCAGGCCCTGTACTGCCTGTTCTTTTCTTTCTTGTATTCCTTCCGGCGGTTGCTGTTTGCCGCTTTACGCCGATCCCGTTCCGCCCCGTAGCCCGGCAAGTGTTTTAAATAACCTGATACGGACTGCCGCGAAATATCAAGATAAGCTGCGATCTCGCTGATGCCCATCCTTGATTTAAAATAAAGGTCTGCTGCTTTTTCTTTCCAATCCATTTCTGCCATACTTTACATTTCTGTCCTCTTATTTTTGGGCGCACTGATGGCACTGCCATTTTTATGCCCTCAGAACCCGTTCAACTGCGTTCAATTTATCTTCAACTTATTTTCCCGGGCAATTCTCCATCTTGTACCCAAACATGCTTAAAATCGCTTCTACGACGTCACTGTCCTTTTTCCATCTTTTCCATCTCTTCTTCCGTCTTCTCCGCCAGAAGCAGAAGCTTCGCTGCAATATCCGGATAAGCTGCGCCAAGTTCCTCATAGACCTTATCCTTCAGCAGTTCCATGGCTGTATGCACAGCACCACGCTCTTTCCTCGCCTTCAGCTTCAGGTTCTCGTTGCTGACCTGTGCCCTCTGCAGGCTGGCAATGCTGCGGATCAGGTCAGATCTCTCCTTCGGATCCATGTCGTCATCCACCAAAGCCTGCATGATCAACTGGCTGGCAAGCATGTTGTTCGCTTCATGGATCTCCGTTGACGGACGGTCAGCATTATCCTCGGCAAGCATGCGCGCATACTCTGTGGCGACCCGAACACTCTGAAACTTATTCAGGAACTTGCGCCCATACCGGCCAACGCTTGAAAAATGTATGTCCTCGCCATTCTCCTGCAGATAGGAAGCGATCCCCTCATAAGTCTCTCCAGCAAGCAGTTTCTCCTCTACCTGCTTCTTCAGCCGTTCCGGGAGCGCATCGATCTTCCCATGACTCCTGTTATCCGCCATATCAGCCTCCGATCCCGGCGATCTGCCCTGTATTGCCTTCCAGATAATCGATACCGTCTGCTGTCAGCTTCACGATATCCCTCGAAAGGTTCAGCCTTTCATTTCCTACTGCCTCGACTGTTACCAACCCTTTTGATCTCAAATAATCGACCTGTCTTACGATCTCCTCACGTCCCCGGCCATTCGCCCCGGAATGCGCGAATGCCGCTACAAGTACATCCGTGCTGCATCCTACGGAGGATGCCTGATAGCAAAGATTCAATATCTCTTTTCTCAAAATTTCTTTTTCTGCCGTCTGTATCAGATTACTCATCGTCAAAAATCACCCCTATATCTTTCCTGTCTCTCTCTGCGATATTCACCCCGTCAGGCGTTAGCCAGATGATCCCATCCAGCCAGTTGTCCTCATTGACCTCTACGTGTGTGTACCTTAATTCATCTGGCCCATGTTTGCCGCCCAGATAAAAGATAGCTTTTTTGATCTCATCGTCCAGGACGAACCCCCGTGGCCTGAGCATGTTCTTTAGTGCTCGGATCCTGATATCCGTGCCATACACATCATACAGTTTTGATATGACTGCCCCACGGAGCAGCTTAGCTTCCGCCACCTTTAATTGATCCATTCCGTATCTCCTGTTCGATCGCATCCAACCGCTGGTCCTGCCTTGCCACACTGCGCTCCACGTTATTCAAGGAAGAAGCTATGTTGTCCAGGGTATCCAACATCCTGTCCTGGCTCGCCATCAGGATACTTTCACGTTTCTCCGCCTCCATCCTGATCAGCTGCTCCCTGCGCTCCGCTTCCGTACGGATGATCTCTTCCCTCTTTGCACTTTCTGCAAGCAGATAATCCTCACGCTCACGCACTATCCTGTTCTGTTCTTCCATGTTCTTCTGGGAGGTCTCATAGGCTTCTTTTACTTTGTTATCATCATTCCGGGAACGTCTTATGAAATATCCGACGAATATGATGAGCAGGATCGCCGTGATCCCTTTATCCGCTATGTTCGCCACCCATTCCGATGGGAGCATCTGCGCACTTGTTAAGACTGCATACATGCCTCACGCCTCCTTCCCATCTACAACATCGCATTCCATGTCTTAGGTCCTGCCACTCCGTCCACCGCAAGTCCGTGTGTCTGCTGGAAAACCCGTACTGCTTCTTCTGTTTTGGCACCAAAGATTCCATCCGGGTCCACTCCAAGTTCCTGCTGCAGAAGCCTCACATACTCATTCCGGTCATTATAGCGTACTGTTGTGACTGTATGCCCTTTTACGATATACACCTCCGTTGCACCGAATGTACTGATGCCGTAAGATTTGCCTTTCCGGGAATCCTGCTGCCAGAAATACTTCTTATCCCGTGTATCCACATGGACGAAACCGCCCGTATAGTCATACAGGCCGATCCCTCTGGCTCCGATCCCCTGCAGATATTTAGCGACCTCTCTATTAGAGATGCCTGTGACCGTAAAGTCAGCCGCCTGTCCTTTGATATGGTAGGAAGATGTCGCCCCGTTGACGCTCTGGTTATGGGACGGTGTCCGGTATGCACTGGTGATCGATACAGCCTTTCCGAAATGATCCCTGACCTTCTGCAGCAGTTCCACCAACGCGGAATCCAGCAGGATCTTGTCACTGCCATCCCTGCATCGGAACTCTTTTAATAAGAAGTTACTCCTTACTCCTTGGGTCATGATCCGCTTCGCTCCGGATGCTTTCAGACTATAGCTATGTATCCCTTCCTTCAGCTCCAGAACATCCTCACTGCTGCCTGCACCTGCTGTCACGCCAAACTCCTTATAGCAATGCGACCTGTCAAATCTCGTACTCAACCCGGGAATGCTATAGCTGCTGGTATACTGCCACATATCATATCCTGTTTCCCGGTAATTGCAGACCTTATTATACTGCGCTACCCAGATGCTGTAGCCCGACAGTTCTTTTGCATACAGTCTAGTCTCAAACCAGCTTTTAGATGCATAGACTCCAGCCTGTCTCCCCAGCTGCTCCATCCTCCCGCAGAATGCTTTCGTGATATCCGTCCGGATCCTGCGTGACAGGCCGTCTGCCCGGCCGTTCCCTTTCTCATTTGAAAGCTCGCTGTCATAATAGGTCGGCAGTGCCGGGCTGTATCCTTTTGTCAATGCATAGCAGTATTCCGCCTCCGCAATCGCTTCTGATTCCGTGACCGCCTGCCCCATGAAGTAGAACCCGTAAGGGATCCCCTCCCCGATGATGCCTTTCATATGTTCCTTGAACAGTGGGTCCTCTTTGATCACCCCGGCGCTGTATCCCCGATAGCCGATCCTGACGACCATCCCGTCGAAATGGTCCTTTAAAAGGACATAATTACGGATCACGTTATATTTAGAGATATCTCCTACATTTTTTATCCCTGCCATCGTACTTCTCCTATTTATTTCCCTCTGACTGATCTCAGCTGCTCGAGCATCTGCTTTACTTTGTCATACCCCAGCATAGCCCCCATACAGTTGATGATACACATGATCGCCAGATACACACTTGTCAGCGCATTCAACGGGATCTGATAATTCTCATAATAGAGCAGCACACCGCCTGCCCCGATGATCGACGCAACGACCATCACTACAATGTTTGACGCATATCTTACCTTCATCGTATCAAGCACCATCTTGACAAACTGTGTCGCCACAGATGTGACGATCGAAAAGGCCGTGACCAGTGCCAGCGCAGTTTCAAATGAAATCACCATAAGTAAAATCCTCCATCTCTTTTAAATTTGCATATAAAAATAGCCACATACAGTTCCCTGTACATGGCTATCATACCAGTTGGCCTATCCAGTTGTACTTTCTATGATACTCTTTTTTATGCAATCTCAGATAAATTATATGCCGATATCTGCAAAGCTCAGTTGTCCTTCGATCTGTCTTCTGGCACTCCCCTTCACAATCTTATCCCGAACAATGTTATACACGGTACTCTCACAGACATTATATCTGACTGCCAATTCCTTGATGTTCGTGCCATCATACTCTGACAGAATCATTCCATAAACCCTGTTCTTAATCAGTTCTTTCTTCTGAGGGATATAGATACTACTTCCCCCGAATACATCTGTCAGACTGATAAGCCCTTCAATACCGACAGCCTCAGCGATCTCCTTATGCTGCTCCTGAAGGTCGTTGATCGTCAGTGATTCTAATATCCGTCTGTCTGACCTAATCATTATATGCCACCTTCCTTCATTGTGCAACTGTCTTTTCCCGTTCTACGGCCGCCATCCTTTTAAATGCCTCGATCAGGTTACTTGCCGTCCCGATGTTCAACCACCTGTAATCCGATAGATTGAACCCTGTTTTATCTGACTGTAAAAAGCGGTTCAACCTGTCCAGATCCGGTTTTCCATCCTCAGTAGTCCACCCCATTTCTTTCATCAATCCATAGATAAAATGCATCTGTTTGGGTGTGGCCCTGTCCTTCACATTCCTGCTGCCGGCTTTCCCTTCCAGGGAATCGATCAGCACGATCGCATCCTTTTTGGTAAGTTCCCGGATACTCGTCTTTCCCACCAGCATCTCCATATGCTCATGGAGCAGGTCATTATCCATTCCCCGCTCCTTTGCCAACACATGGATCTTCTTGATCTGACCATAAGTCACTGCTTTTCCCATACCTTCCATCCCTCCTACGTCACATCTTCCGCAAGTGAATCTTTGTCTATCTCATACCAGAACGTGTCTGCCCTCTGCAGGTAGCCGCCGATCTTCAGGATCTCCTCTTCCGGATAGGATTTTACCGTATCCTTATTGATCGTCTCCTTCACATTGATGCAATCCACCATGCCATTCTCGCGCAACCGCACGATCACTTCTCCTGTATCCTGCGGGAGGAGCAACTTCGTACTCTGCCGGAACCCTACCGTCCCAAAAGTAAGCTGTCTGCTTTTCCCTTTCAGTTCCTCCTTGTTGATCGTAGTAAACTCCTTGATTTTTCCCTCATTCTGCTTGATCAGTTCCTTATACTCCGCCGCCTTTTCCGCCGCTTCCTTCTTTGCCTCTGCAATGGCCGCATTCATCTGCACCTCGATCATACTGATCTGATTCTCTGCGTCGCCCATCACCTTAAGGCATCCGTCCACTTCTTCCCAGCTTTTAAGCTGAGGTTCTGTTACCCGTTTCCTTGCCATATTTCCACGTCCTTTCTTCTCTAATTTGCCAGTAATTCTTTTTCCAGTTCATCAAAATCATAATCATTCTGTTCTAACCGGTTGAAAGGATTATCCTTCCTGACCATGCCAGTCTCCGCTTTCTGCCTCTGCAGGTTGCGCATGATGCCTACCGTATAAGTCTCCCTGTACATCGGGTACCGCTGCATATGGATCTGCAGGGCTTCCAGGATCACGTCTTCATCAAACCGTTCCCACGTACCTTCTATCCGCTTCCTGACAGTCTCTGCGATCCTGCCTGACTTCCGCGTCCGAGATATGACCTTCCAGTATTCTGTCTTTTTCTCTTCCAGCTTCACCACCGTCACCCCCCCCTATCCTATGTTCATCTCCCGCATCATCTTTGTCAGCCCTGTACAGGAAATCTCTTCAAATACAGCTGCCGTATTGATGAAGACATTGACAGCCCCGCGCATACCATAGTTGGTCCTGCATATCCTGTAGAGCAGTTCCATTGCGTCTTCTTCCATCGCAAAGCCACCAAATACCGACTTGACATCCTGCTTGGTGATATTGCTCACAAGGACCTGCCTCCTCATGCCGATCCGGGAGAACAACTGTGCAAAATCAGCCCTCCCGCTTCCCTTCAGCTTGCTGTATACCTCGTCATTGCCGATAAAACATATCCCCACGCCGCTCTCATCTGAGATACAGCGGAGGTGGTTTAATGCACGGACTGTTAAATGTTGCGCCTCGTCGATCACTACCACCCTGCCAGATCCGCGGAGCTTATTGATGATCTCCATCGTCTGTTTCCTCGATACCCGCTCCCTTACGCCAAGCTGTTCTGCCAGTTTTTCATTTACGCCAGTGATAGATGCGAAAGTCGGCGATATCGTGATACCGATAGCAAGCGTGTTCTGCTCAAGATAATTTCTGAACGCCATGGTCTTACCGATACCCGCATCACCATATATGACTGATATCTTTCCCTGCAAATGGGAATACTTGATCGCATTTGTGATATCCCGGCTGATACTGGTCTCTGCAAACGCAGGCTCTTTCGGCGCAACCTTTTTCTGTGTGCTGATCTCAGCCAGTTCCTCGATCTTTGAAATGATCGTATGCGGCGTCTTATACGTCCCATTCAGGAACCCTGACAATGCAGAAGCTGATATGTCCAGTTCCTTTGCTATCTGTGACTGTGTTTTTTTTGTGGAATTCATGTACTGTTTGATAAAACTGCAGGCCTCCACATAGCCCATCACTTCCTTTTCTTCCATCTTTCCTTCCTCCTAGTTTGATCTGACTTTTTCCATCCTTTCCAATGCCGCAGTCCAGTCGATCGGCTCTGCACCTACCGCCCTGGCCAGAATATCTTCTGTACTACCATCATCATCGACCGCCCTGATCGGTGTGATGATCTTCGGATTCAGCCCTTCACCTGCTGCCATCCGGCTTTCCGCTTCACGCAACACAAGCTCCAGCGCATCGTCAGCTTCGATCCCTTTCTGTTTCTTATACCCTTTTACTGCTCTTTCAAGCGTCCGCTGCTCACGCATTGCCTCAGCCACTTCATCTTTTGACGCGAAGTAACTCAATGTCCTTGCCTGTTGCGCCGTACAAAGGAAGCGATCCTGCTCATCATAGACCCTGACTTCTGCAAGGTCATCCGGATTGTAGCGAACATATACCTTTTCTCTGTCATGCCCCATGATCAGTTCATCCGAATAGAAGCGGATCTCCCGGTTATAAAATTTGATCTTCACACCACGGTTGACAGTCTGCATCCGCCCCGTCCGGAGCATCATCAGGTTCAGTTCATCCAGCGTCGCCACCCGCTGCTCATATAAGTATGCAGCGTAGACTTCATCCCTTGTCCTGCCGTTCATCCCTGCACCGGAATGTGGCTGTTTATTGAACCATCCCTGCATGAAGGTATCAACGTACTCCCGGAATTCGTCAACAATAATAAAATTCTCTGCATGTTTTCCCATTGTCTTCAGCCGTTCCGGCCTTTCTGCGATCGTACCGCCTGTGTATCCATCAAACAGTTTGGAAAAACAATTCTTGACATCGACAAAGGCCCTTTCCACAATCTTTGCCCTGGCATTCCTGACGAGTGCTGTCCTGAACTCGATCTGCAGGTGCTGCAGGATCGTCAGCGGCTCGTGTTCGTCCGTCTTTGCGCTCTTCCGGAAACCGCGTCCCCCGATATCATGTGTCAAAAACTCACGGCCGTTATCGGAATAGATCCGTTTAGGAATTCCGTAAACCTCTATCCCTCTCCGGAGTGCCTGCAGCGTAGCATCTGATGACGGAGCATCCGTCACATACCACCCGACCATCTTCCGGCTCCTGACATCAAGGAATGCCGTCAAGTACACACGAATCGGCTTCTCACTGTCTCCGCCGTCCACAAAGATATCAAAAGTGTGGTTATCGCATACCCAGATATCATTGCTGTGCAGGTCATCATAAGTCCGTTCTATGTAATTTGCACATTCATCATGGAATGCCTTCTCTCCCCGGCGGTAGTATTTTAATACCGGCACCGGAATGCTGCGCTCTATCTCTCTCGCAAATGATGCGCTGGATGCCAGCGGCAACAGGGACTGGTCATACCGTTCTGGATGCTGGCTGATCTCCAGCTTCGTCAGGGTGATGCACAACTGTATAGACTTCTGTGACTGGTCAAGATAGAAATATTCAAAAATATCAAATACCTCCTTGGGTACCGCCCTCTTATGCTTATCATGCTTCCCTCGCATATCCACAAGCCCGGCTTCCCCCTGCTCTTTCAACACCTGTTTTTTCCTGTACAGTATCCTTGCTGAAAACTTTTTATCCGGATATGTTACCTGCAGGTACGACACATAATTTTCTGTAGCCTGTTTCTTGGTCATGCCCGGAGGCCTATACTCATCCCACCCTGCTATGACCTGCTTCCAGAAGACTATCTCTTCCCGTTCCCCTTCCGTCATGCTTTCCTTGTCCGGCAAAGAAACTGGCTTACTCTCTTTGGGCTTTCTACTATTCGCTTTTCGCGATTCAATACGCCTGTATTTGGCGATTAGTTTCGGGTCGATCGACGCTAATGGGATCATATAATTTAACCCCTTTTGTCCCCTTTGCCCAAACTTTTCATTTGCAATCAACTTACCTTCCGAAATCAACTTAATAACATACCGCTCTGTACATCCCCGAAGCTTCGCGTATTCTTTTACAGTGATTTCTTCCATGTCCCACCTTCTTTCCTATTAGGACCGGCCCTTCAAGCCGTCCACTGGCCATCGCTCTTCCTGCAGTCTTGGTAGTAGTGTAAAGTTAACAACGGGAAATGGAAATTAGTGGAATCCAGTAAATGGAG
>OFGO01000504.1_pt1 | contig 35595 bp, 30 predicted proteins | sample 1521761 | NCBI WGS metagenome assembly OFGO01 (sample SAMEA3504128, study PRJEB24116) | mouse gut metagenome | biome: mouse gut; feature: mouse-associated habitat; material: faeces | place: Denmark | collected 2011
CCGTCACCCGGGTGGACGAGCGCAACGGCTCGGTGGCCATCCGCCTCACCTCCGGCTCCGAGTTCACCGACGCGTTTTTGTCCGCCGGCGAGCAGGTCAAGGGGGAGGTTATCCGGGAGGGCGACCGGGTTCGGGTGTACGTGGTGGAGGTCCGCCGCTCCACCCGCGGGCCCCAGGTGCTCATCTCCCGCACCCACCCCGGGCTGGTCAAGCGCCTGTTTGAGCTGGAGGTGCCCGAGATCTACGACGGCACGGTACAGGTGATGTCCATCGCCCGCGAGGCGGGCAGCCGCACCAAGCTGGCCGTGTGGAGCGACGACGAGAACGTGGACCCCATCGGCGCCTGCGTGGGCCCCCGGGGCCAGCGGGTCAACGCCGTAGTGGAGGAGCTGCGGGGCGAGAAGGTGGATATCATCAAGTGGTCGGAAGACCCCGGCCAGTACGTGGCCGCCGCCCTGGCCCCCGCCGACGTCATCAGCGTCACCGAGCTGGAGGAGGGCAAGAGCTGCCGGGTGGTGGTGCCCGACGACCAGCTGTCCCTGGCCATCGGCAAGGAGGGGCAGAACGCCCGGCTGGCCGCCCGGCTCACCGGCTTCAAAATTGACATACGCCCCGCCAGCGCGCCGGAGCCTCCTGAGGAGGCCCCGGAGGACGCGCCAGAGGCGGCGGATGAGGAAGATATCGAAATTGAGGAGTAAATAATGGGGCCCCCGCCGGAGCCCAGCGAAGCGGATCCGGCGGGGAGAGGAGAAGCAGGGAAGCGAGCGGCGCTTTCCCCGCAGGGGGAAACGCAGTTGAGCGGACTTTGCTTCGACGAGAGGGGGACGCGCAATGCCCAAAAAAACACCTATGCGCCAATGCCTTGGCTGCCGGGAGATGAAGCCCAAGCCCGAGCTGATTCGGGTGGTGCGCTCCCCCGATGGGGGATTGTCCCTGGACTTCCGGGGGAAGAAGCCGGGCCGGGGGGCCTACCTGTGTCCCGACCCTGCCTGCCTGGCCCGGGCCAAAAGGAGCCGCGCCATCGAGCGGGCCCTGGCCTCCCCCATGCCCCCGGACGTATGGGATGCGCTGGAGGCGCAGATGAAGGCGGGTGACGGCGGTGACTGACAGCGCCCTATCCCTGCTGGGGCTGGCCCTGCGGGGAAACAACCTGGCCGTGGGCGAGGAGCCGGTGGCAGACGCCTGCAAAGCCCGCCGGGCCGTGCTGGTGGTGACCGCCGCCGACGCGGCCCAAAACAGCCTGGACCGCGCCCGCCGCTGGGCGGAAAGCGGCGGCGCCGCGCACACGCCTGTCCCCTGGGACAAGGAAACCCTGGGGTACGCGCTGGGCCGCGGCAGCTGCGCCATGGCGGCCCTCACAGACCGGGGCCTGGCCGGGGTCCTGGCGGAAAAGCTGGTCCGGGCGGACGTGGGGCTGCGCCCCAGCCTCGAACCCCTGCTGCATGAGAATAAGAATGGGCGGGCTCAAAGGCCCGCTGCGCCTGAAACTTAGGAGGTGGCCTGTTTGAGCCTTGCAAAACTGAATGCCCGGGACGTGGCAAAGGACTTTGGCATGCAAGCCAAAGCCATTACCGCCATCCTCACCGAGCACACCAAAGAGACGGTATCCCCCACCAAAATCCTGACTGACCGGGAATTGTCCATCATCTTCGAGCACCTGACCCAGAAAAACCAGGTGGATTCCATCGAATCCATCTATGCCGATGTGTACCACGAGCCGTCCAAGGCCAAGGAGGCCGCCCCCGCCCCCAAGGGGGAGGCCTCCAGGCAGAAGGACGGCAAGCCCGCCCCCGCCAAGCCCCAGGGCAAGAACGCCCCCGCTCCCGCCGGGCAGAAGGAACCGCCCAAGGCCGCACCCGCCAAGCCCATGAGCCGCACCCCCGAGAAAAAGGTGGTGGACACCCGCAAGGGCGGCGGTCCCAACCTGGAGAAGTACGACCAGCGGCTGGAGGACCTGGCCCCCGACAAGGCCAACCGAATGCAAACCGGCAAGCAGAAGTTCCAGAACCGGGGCGGCAAAAACCGGGGCCAGAACTTCGGCAGCAAACGCAGGCAGGAGGAGCAGGACCGGATGCGGCGCCTCCAGCTGGAGATCGCCAAAAAGACCCCGCTCACCGTCAAGATCCCCGACGAAATCGGCGTGGGCGAGCTGGCCTCCCGGATGAAAAAAACCGGCGCGGAGGTGGTCAAGTGCCTTATCCGCAACGGTGTGATGGCCGCCCTGTCCGACATTATCGACTACGACACCGCCGCCCTTGTCGCCATGGAGCTGGGCTGCAAGGTGGAAAAGGAGGTCATCGTCACCATTGAGGAGCGGCTCATCGACACCGCCGAGGACAAGGAGGAGGATCTGGTCTCCCGTGCCCCAGTGGTGGTGGTCATGGGCCACGTGGATCACGGCAAGACCTCCCTGCTGGACCATATCCGCAACGCCAACGTGGTGTCCGGCGAGGCGGGGGGCATCACCCAGCACATCGGCGCCTATCAGGTGGAGGTGAACGGCAAGCTCATCACCTTCCTGGACACGCCGGGCCACGAAGCGTTCACCGCCATGCGGGCCCGGGGCGCCATGATTACCGATGTGGCCATCCTGGTGGTGGCCGCCGACGACGGCATCATGCCCCAGACCATCGAGTCCATCAACCACGCCAAGGCCGCAGACATCCCCATCATCGTGGCCATCAACAAGATGGATAAGCCGGAGGCCAACCCTGAGCGCATCAAGCAGCAGCTCACCGAACATGGACTGGTGCCCGATGAGTGGGGCGGTGAAACCGTGGTCTGCCCCATCTCCGCCAAGACGGGCATGGGTATCGACAACCTGCTGGAAATGGTCACCCTCACTGCCGAAATGCGGGAGCTGAAGGCCAACCCCAACCGCACCGCCCACGGCGCGGTGATCGAGGCCCGGCTGGACAAGGGCCGGGGCCCGGTGGCCACCCTGCTGGTGCAGAACGGCACGCTGAAGCAGGGCGATGTGATCATCGCCGGCATGGCGGTGGGCCGTGTGCGCGCCATGACCGACTACAAGGGGAACAAGGTCACCGAGGCGGGCCCCTCCGTGCCCGTTGAGATCATCGGCATGGGCGAGGTGCCCGGCGCGGGCGACGACTTCCACGCCGTAGCCGACGAGCGCATGGCCCGGGAGCTGGTGGAGCAGCGCAAGAGCGAGATGAAGAACGCCACCACCGGCGCGGCCAAGCAGAAGGTATCCCTGGAGGAGCTGTTCAGCCAGATCCAGGCGGGCGAGATGAAGGATCTGAACATCATCGTCAAGGCGGACGTGCAGGGCTCCGCCGAGGCCGTCAAGGCCAGCCTGGAGAAGATCTCCAACGAGGAAGTCCGCGTCCGGGTGATCCACTGCGCGGTGGGCGCCATCAACGAGAGCGACGTGATGCTGGCTGCCACCTCCAACGCCATCATCGTGGGCTTCAACGTCCGCCCAGACAAGAACGCCGCCGACTCCGCCGGGCGCAACAAGGTGGATATGCGGATGTACCGGGTGATCTACGACTGCATCAACGAAATTGAGTCCGCCATGAAGGGTATGCTGGCCCCCAAGTTCAAGGAGGTAGCCCTGGGGCAGGCCGAGGTGCGCCAGGTGTACAAGATCACCGGCGTGGGCTTTGTGGCCGGCTGCTACGTCACCGACGGCAAGGTGGCCCGGAACGCCCAAATCCGTCTGGTGCGGGACGGCATCGTCATCCACGAGGGCGTGATGAACTCCCTCCAACGCTTCAAGGACAGCGTGAAGGAGGTCGCCCGGGGCTACGAGTGCGGCATCGGGATCGAGAAGTACAGCGATATCAAGGAGGGCGACGTTATCGAGGCCTTCGTGATGGAACAAATAGAAGTATAATGCCGCACGAGTACCCCGCGCAGCGGGGCGCGCCGAATGGCGCGTAAAATCGGAGCCGCAGGCGGAGATTTGCGCAGGCGGAATTCATTTCCGCCGAGCATTGTAAAATTCGGGGTCCCGCAAAATCGGAGATTTTGTGGGGCGTGCGGCATCGGGATCGAGAAGTACAGCGACATCAAGGAGGGCGACGTTATCGAGGCTTTCGTGATGGAGCAGATTGAGGTGTGACAACGAAAGGAGGGCGGGCAAAGCCCGCCCTCCTTTTTCTTTGCATGAAATCACACATCACTGTTTTGGCCGGAAGGATTTGTTTTCATATATACTGCCTGATCGTTTTCCGTTTTTCCAAAAACGCACACATTGGAATGCTTCTTCATTTCCTTGGAAAAAGCCTTTCCTAAGTTGAGGCGGGTTGGATCTAGAGGAAGCGTCCTCCATATGGCGGGCGGCAAAAGGTCCTGAACAATAAACTGTGTTCCCGCATCCAGCCTTTCAAAGGTGCGGATAGCCATCGTCAACAATTCGTCGCAGGTAAAGGAGCAATCGCAATTCATAACCTATCGTCCTCTCTATTGTGAATGGAAAAACGCCGCTCTATATAATACGGTTCAAGCCCTGATTTGCTTAGCAGTTAAGACTCATTTTAATAAAAATCTACTTTTTGTATAAAATAGAGACAGAATTTTTGTCTCTTTTCACAGTTTGTTCCGCTGTGCCGCAGCGTTTTATAAAGGAGGCTGTTTATGTCAAGCAATCGCATCGGACGCATCAATGAGGAAATCCAGCGGGAGCTGGCCGCCCTCATCCCCACGGTGAAGGACCCCCGGGTGGCGGACGCGGGGCTGATCTCCGTCACCGCCGTGGAGACCACCCCCGACCTGAAATACGCCAAAATCTACGTCAGCGTGCTGGACAAGTCCGCCTCCGCCCAGGCGCTGAAGGGGCTGAAGTCCGCCTCCGGCTGGCTGCGCCGGGAACTGGGGCAGGCGCTCAACCTGCGCTCCACCCCGGAGCTGTCCTTTGTGCGGGACGACTCCATCGACAAGGGCGCCCACATCCTGGACATGCTCCGCAACCCCCAGGTGGTCAAGCCCCCCAACCCCGCCAACGAGCACATTGTGCTGGACGAGGAGGATTGACGGCCATGGACTTCCGGGAAGCGGCGGCGTTTCTGGCCGCCCATGACAACTACCTGATCCTCACCCACAAGCGCCCCGACGGGGACACCATCGGCTGCGCCGCCGGGCTGTGCCGCGCCCTGCGCGCTCTGGGCAAGACCGCCTATGCCCTGCCCAGCCTGGACGCCACCACCCTGCTGGCGGGCTACTTGGACGGCCTCACCGCCCCGGAGGGCTTTACTCCGAATACGGTGGTGAGCACCGACGTGGCCACGGTGAACCTGCTGCCGGACAACGCCCTGCCCTACAAGGACCGGATCGACCTTGCCATCGACCACCACCCCTCCCAGGAGTTTTTCGCCAAAGAGACCTGCCTGGAGGCGGACAAGGCCGCCTGCGGCGAGATCATCTGGAAAATCTGCGTGGAACTGGGAACCATGGACAGGGACATCGCGACACCGCTGTACGTGGCGGTGGCCACCGACTGCGGCTGCTTTGTCTACGCCAACACCACCCCCCACACCCACAAGGTAGCGGCGGCGCTGATGGAGCAGGGCATCCCCGTCCAGGCGCTGAACAAGCGGCACTTCCGCACCAAATCCATGGCGCGGATGAAGCTGGAAAGCCTGATTTTGCAAAATATGCGCCTCTATCACGGCGGCACGGTGGCCGTGGCCCCCGTCTCGCTGGCCATGATGGCGGAGGTGGGGGCCACCATGGAGGACACCGACGATATCGCCGCCTTCCTGGGGCAGATCGACGGGGTGCTCCACACCGCCACCATCCGGGAGCACGAGGGCGGCGAGTGCCGCATCTCCGTGCGTACCGACGCATCTAAGCTGAACGCCACCCGCGTGTGCGCCCGGCTGGGGGGCGGCGGGCACAAAGCCGCCTCCGGGTGCACCGTAAAGGGGACGGTAGAGGACGCGGAGCGGGCCATCCTGGCCGCCATCGACGCGCAATTGGCCCAGCCCTCCCAGGACTGAAGGGCCCTTAAAAAAGGAGCTTCCTCTATGCCAAACGGAATTATTATCATGGATAAGCCCCAAGGCTGGACCTCCATGGACGTGTGCGCCAAGCTCCGGGGGATATTCCACGAAAAGCGGGTGGGCCACGCGGGCACCCTGGACCCCATGGCCACCGGGGTGCTGCCCGTGTTCATCGGAAGGGCCACCCGGGCGGTGGAGTTCGCCGCCGGTTCCGATAAGGAATATATCGCCGGGTTAAAACTGGGCGTTGTCACCAACACCCAGGACATTACCGGGGAAATCCTGGAGCGGCGGCCCGCGGAGGTGACCCGGGAACAGCTTCTGGCCGTCCTGCCCCGGTTCACCGGGGCCATCCAACAGGTGCCCCCCATGTACTCCGCCGTCAAAATAAACGGCAAAAAACTGTACGAGCTGGCCCGGAAGGGCAAGGAGGTGGAGCGCAGGCCCCGCCCCGTTACCATCCACGCCCTGGAGGCGCTGGACGGACCGCCGCCCCAGGGGGCGGACTTCCTTCTGCGGATACACTGCTCCAAGGGCACCTACGTGCGCACCCTGTGCCACGATATCGGGCAGGCCCTGGGGTGCGGCGGGTGCATGAGCTCCCTCCGGCGGATAAAGGCAGCCGGCTTTACCCTGGCCGACAGCGTTACATTGCAGGCCGTCCAGGAGGCCGCGGGCCGGGGGGAGGGGGAGTCCCTGCTGCTGCCGGTGGATTCCTGCTTCCTCCAGTTTCCGGTGCTGCTTCTAAAGACCGCCGGCGCGGAGAAAAAGATCCGCAACGGCGCGGCGCTGGCCGCCCGGGATATCCCTGACGGGGAATACCGGGTGTACGGCGCGGACAAGACATTTTTGGCCCTGGGCCGGGCGGCAGGCGGGAAGCTGTCCACGGTCAAGAGCTTTTTCGAGGTGTAATCGCTGATGAATAAACAACGGCGGGTGATCGCCCTGGGCTTCTTTGACGGGGTGCACCTGGGCCACGGGGCGCTATTGCGCACGGTGGCCCGGCGGGCGGCGGAGCTGGATGCCCTGCCCTGCGCTTTTACCTTTGACCAAAGCCCTGCCGCGGCCCTCACCGGGCGGGCGGTGCCCCTGCTCACCGGGGTGGATGACCGGACGCGGCTGATGCAGGAGCTGTACGGCATCCGGGAGGTGGTTGTGGCCCCCTTTGAGGTGATGCGCCAGATGGACTGGCAGGACTTTGTGGGGCAGTACCTCCAGAAGGAGCTGGGCGCGGTCCATGTGGTGGCGGGGCACGACTTCCACTTCGGCTACCGGGGGGAGGGCGACCCCCAGCGGCTGGCGGACAAATGCGCCCGGCTGGGCATGGGCTGCGACGTGATCCCCAAGGTGGAGCTGGACGGGGTGACCATCTCCTCCACCCACATCCGCACCCTGGTGGAGGCGGGGGAGCTGGAGCAGGCCGCCCGGTTCCTGGGCCATCCCCACATGCTGTCCGGAACGGTGGTGCACGGCAATGAAATCGGCCGCACCCTGGGCTCCCCCACCGCCAATCTGCCGGTGCCCCAGGGGGTCATCGCCCCCGGCTTCGGCGTGTACGCCACCCGGGTTGTCCTGCCGGACGGGGCACGGCCCGCCGTGACCAACGTCGGGGTGCGCCCCACGGTGAGCAGCGCCGGCCGGGCCGTCATCGTGGAGCCGTGGATTCTGGACTACCGCGGCGACCTGTACGGGCGGGATATCCGGGTGGAATTCCATGCCCGCCTGCGGCCGGAGCGGAAATTCCCCAGCCTCCAGGCCCTGCGGGACGCAATTGGGGAAAACGCGGCCCAGACCAGGGCCTACTTTGCCGCGAAGGAGGGGCTGTAATGCCGGCCACCGTCATCAACGTCATTTTGGTGCTCGCCGGGAGCGCCGCGGGCCTGCTGTTCAAAAACCTCATCAGCGGACGCCTCACCTGCGTCCTCACCCATGCCCTGGGCCTGTGCGTGCTGGGGGTTGGCATCGGCTACCTCACCGGCACGGCGGACATGCTGTGCGTCATCGTGTGCATGGTCATCGGGAGCATCCTCGGCAGCGCCATCGACATTGAGCGCCGCTTGGAGGGCGCCGGGGAGCTGCTCCGCTCCAAGCTGGTCAAGGGGGAGGGCGGCAGCCGCTTCACCGAGGGCTTTGTCACCGCCTCCCTGCTATTCTGCGTGGGAGCCATGGCCATCACCGGCTCCATCGAGGCGGGGCTGAACCACAACTATGAGATCATCATCTCCAAGGGCGTCATCGACGGGGTGACCGCCGTGTCCTTTGCCGCCGCCATGGGCGCCGGCGTGGCCTTTTCCGCCCTCCCGCTGCTGCTCTACCAGGGCGGGATCACCCTGCTGGCCGGGTGGGTGGGGCCCTATCTGCCCCAGGCGGTGGTCACAGAGATGAGCGCGGTGGGCGGCGCGCTCATCATTGCCATCGCCATCAACATGCTGTCCCTTGGCCGGGAAAAAATCAAAGCGGGCAATATGCTGCCCGCCATCTTTCTCCCCATACTGTACATCCCCGCCGCTGGATACATCGCCGGGGCCTTCCCCTTTTTCTCCTGAATTTCGCGCCGCTCCTGCCCGGGAGCGGCGCTTTTCCACCCCGCGGGGAATTTGGGGAAAGTTTAAAAGAAAATCCTTGCAATGAGCGGGGAAAGGCAGTATACTTATGTGAGAATATAGGGAACGATCCTCTCCCTCCCCCACGCGGCATGGCCGGCGGTCTGCGCCCGGTTTCCTGCCGCGCGCCTTTGCCCTTTGTTTGTTAAAAAAATGGCGAATTTTGGAGGCGGCGGGACGATGGTTCACTGTCTTCTTCCAACTTTTCATTACTTAAGGAGGCAAACTGATGTCATTTGTGAATGTTGATCTACAGGGCGCTGTGGCGGTTCTCACCATTGACCGGCCCAAGGCTCTCAACGCGCTGAACCCAGAGGTGCTGGCCGACCTGAAGGCCGCTTTCGAGGGCATCGACCAGAACGCCGTGCGCTGCGTGGTGCTCACCGGCGCGGGGGACAAGAGCTTTGTGGCGGGCGCCGACATCGGCTCCATGTCCACCATGACCAAGGCGGAGGGCGAGGCCTTCGGCAAGCTGGGGAATGACATCTTCCTGATGATTGAGGGCTTCCCCCTGCCTGTCATCGCCGCGGTGAACGGTTTCGCCTTGGGCGGCGGCTGTGAGCTGGCCATGTCCTGCGACATCCGCATCTGCTCCGACAATGCCATGTTCGGCCAGCCCGAGGTGGGCCTTGGCATCACCCCCGGCTTCGGCGGCACCCAGCGCCTGGCCCGTCTGGTGGGCATGGGCATGGCCAAGCAACTGCTGTACACCGCCCGAAACATCGACGCCGCCGAGGCCCTGCGCATCGGCCTGGTCAACGCCGTCATCCCCCAGGCGGAGCTGCTGGACGCCGCGCTGAAGATGGCCGGCCAGATCGCCAAGAACGCCCCCATCGCCGTGCGCGCCTGCAAGAAGGCCGTCAACGAGGGAATGCAGGTGTCCATCGACAAGGCGGTGGAAATTGAGGAGAAGCTCTTCGGAGACTGCTTCGAAACCCACGACCAGGTGGAGGGCATGGCCTGCTTCCTGTCCCGGGAGAAGCCCAAGCCCAAGGCTGTCTTCACCAATAACTGAGCGCGAGGGTAGACGCGCAGCAAGAAACTGCGGTGTACTTATATGCATCATAATTTTTTTGAAAAGGAGTTTTTATCATGAAAAAAGTTGGCGTGATCGGCGCGGGCACCATGGGCCAGGGCATCGCCAAGGCTTTCGCCCAGAGCGGCTGGGCTGTGGCCCTGTGCGACATCAAGCAGGAGTGGGCCGACGGCGGCAAGGCCAAGATCCAGAAGGGCTATGCCAAGCTGGTGGAAAAGGGCAAGATGGACCAGGCCAAGGCCGACGGCATCGTGGCCGCCATCACCCCGGGCCTCAAGGAGGACCTGTGCGCCGACTGCGACCTGATCGTGGAGGCCGCTTTCGAGGACATGGGCGTGAAGCAGACCACCTTCGGCGAGCTGGACAAGATCTGCAAGCCCGAGTGCATCTTCGCCTCCAACACCTCTTCCCTGTCCATCACCGAGATCGGCAAGGGCTTGAGCCGCCCCCTCATCGGCATGCACTTCTTCAACCCCGCCGACCGCATGAAGCTCATTGAGGTCATCGCCGGGGCCAACACCCCCGCCGACACCGTGGCCGCCATCGTGGCCATCTCCCAGGAGCTGGGCAAGACCCCCGTGCAGGTCAACGAGGCCGCCGGGTTCGTGGTCAACCGCATCCTGATCCCCATGATTAACGAGGCCGCCTTCATCAAGATGGAGGGCGTGTCCAACATCGCCGGCATCGACGCCGCCATGAAGCTGGGCGCCAACCACCCCATGGGCCCCCTGGAGCTGGGCGACTTCATCGGCCTGGACATCTGCCTGGCCATCATGGACGTGCTGTACAACGAGACCGGCGACGGCAAGTACCGCGCCTGCCCGCTGATCCGCAAGATGGTCCGGGGCGGCAACCTGGGCGTCAAGTCCGGCAAGGGCTTCTATGTCTACAACGCCGACCGCACCAAGACCGCCGTTGACGAACTGTAAGCGCCGTCCGGCAAAGCTATAAGGAGGGAAAATCTCATGGATTTTAAACTGTCCAAAGAACAGCTGATGCTCCAGAAGATGTACCGTGAATTCGCGGAAAACGAGGTCAAGCCCATCGCCGCCGACGTGGACGAGGAGGAGCGCTTCCCCGAGGAGACCGTGAAGAAAATGGCCAAGCTGGGTATGATGGGCATCTATCTCCCCAAGGAGTACGGCGGGGCTGGGGCCGATTACCTCAGCTACGTCATGGCGGTGGAGGAGATGGCCAAGGTGTGCGGCACCACCAGCGTGGTGCTGTCCGCCCATACCAGCCTGTGCTGCAACCCCATCTTTGAGTACGGCACCGAGGAGCAGAAAAAGTACTACCTGCCCAAGCTGTGCTCCGGCGAGTGGATCGGGGCCTTCGGCCTCACCGAGCCGGGCGCCGGCACCGACGCCCAGGGCCAGCAGACCACCGCCGTGAAGGATGAGAACGGCAACTGGGTGCTCAACGGCTCCAAGATCTTCATCACCAACGCGGGCTACGCCAACGTGTTCATCGTCATCGCCATCACCGGCATCATTGAGAAGCGGGGCCGCAAGACCAAGGAGCTGTCCGCCTTCATCGTGGAGCGCACCGACCCCGGCTTCTCCGTGGGCAAGCACGAGAAGAAGATGGGCATCCGCGGCTCCTCCACCTGCGAGCTGGTCTTTGAGGACTGCGTGATCCCCGGCGACCGGATGCTGGGCAAGCAGGGCAAGGGCTTCAACGAGGCCATGGCCACCCTGGACGGCGGCCGTATCGGCATCGCGGCCCAGGCCCTGGGCCTGGCCGAGGGCGCCATCGCCGAGACCATCGCCTATACCAAAGAGCGCGTGCAGTTCGGCAGGCCCATCGCCAAGCAGCAGAACACCCAGTTCCAGCTGGCCGACATGTACGCCCGCACCCAGGCCGCCCAGTACCTGGTGTACGCCGCCGCCATGAAGAAGCAGAACCACGAACCCTTCAGCGTGGACGCCGCCATGGCCAAGCTGGTGGCCGCGGAGACCGCTTCCGACGTCACGAGGCGCTGTGTGCAGCTCTTCGGCGGCTACGGCTACACCCGGGACTATCCCGTGGAGCGCATGATGCGCGACGCCAAGATCACCGAGATCTACGAGGGCACGTCTGAGGTTCAGCGCATGGTCATTTCCGGCGCGATCTTGAAATAAGTAAGGAGGTAGAACACCATGAAAATCATTGTCTGTGTCAAGCAGGTGCCCGACACCTCCGGCGTGGTGGCCGTTAAGGCGGACGGCACCATGGACCGCGCGGCCATGGCCACCATTTCCAACCCCGATGATATGAACGCCCTGGAGGCCGCCCTCCAGATCAAGGAGACCAACCCCGACGTGAAGGTGTGCGTCGTCTCCATGGGCCCCCCGCCCACGGAGTCCATGCTCCGGGAGTGCCTGGCCATGGGCGCGGACGAGGCTTATCTCGTGTCCGCCCGCGAGTTCGGCGGCGCCGACACCTGGGCCACCTCCAACACCCTCACCGCCGCCATCGAGAAGATCGGCGTGGACAAGGGCGACATCGTGATGTGCGGCCGCCAGGCCATCGACGGCGACACCGCCCAGGTGGGCCCCCAGATCGCCGAGAAGCTGGGCCTGCCCCAGGTCACCTATGTCACCGCCATCGACTACAAGGACGGCGAGCTCACCGTTCGGCGCGAGCTGGAGGACGGGTACATGACCATCAAGGTCCAGACCCCCTGCGTGCTCACCTGCATCAAGGAGTTGAACACCCCCCGCTATATGAGCGTGTCCGGCATCATGGAGTGCTACGCCAAGCCCTACACCATGTGGGACTTCAACGCCCTGATCGACAGCAAGTGGATCGGCGCCGTGGAGAACGTGGGCCTGAAGGGCTCCCCCACCCAGGTGTACAAGTCCTTCTCCCCGCCGGTGAAGGGCGCGGGCACCATGCTGGAGGGGGCCGACAAGGCCACCTGCGAGCAGCTGGTATCCATTCTGGGCGAGAAGCATATCATTTAAGGAAGGGAGCGCTTGAATATGGCTTATAATAGTAAAGACACCGCCGCCTTCAAGGGCGTGTGGGTATTTTGCGAGCAGCGTGACGGCGTGATCCTGGGCACCGGCTACCAGCTGCTCAGCGAGGGCCGCAAGCTGGCCGACGACCTGGGCGTGGAGCTGTGCGGGGTGCTGCTGGGCAGCGGCGTGAACGAGCAGTACGCCAAGGCCCTGGGCGGCTATGGCGCGGACCGCGTGTACATCTGCGACCATCCCCTGCTGAAGGACTACACCACCGACGCATACACCAAGGTGCTGTGCGATTTGGTGGAGGACAAGAAGCCCGAGGTGTTCCTCATCGGCGCCACCAACATCGGCCGCGACCTGGGCCCCCGGGTGGCCGCCCGGCTGCACACCGGCCTGACCGCCGACTGCACCCACCTGGACGTGGACGTGGAGAAGTATAAGGCCTTCCTCAAGACCACCTCCACCATCGACGTGGACAACACCCCCTTTGAGGACAACAAGAACCTGAAGATGACCCGTCCGGCCTTCGGCGGCCACCTGATGGCCACCATCGTGTGCCCGGACTACCGGCCTCAGATGTCCACCGTCCGTCCCGGCGTGATGCAGACCCAGGCCTTTGACGAGGCCAAGAGTCAGCAGACCGTCCTGGAGCATGTGGACGTGAAGCTGGACGCCTCCGACATCCATGTGGATCTCGTGGAGATCAAGAAGTCCGCCAAAAAGCTGGTGGACCTGATCGGCGCGGATGTTGTTGTGGCCGTGGGCCGCGGCATCAGCTCCAACCCCACCCGGGGCATTGAGATCGCCGAGGAGCTGGCTAATGTACTGGGCGGCGTTGTGGGCGCCTCCCGCGCCGTGGTGGACGCCGGTCTCATCAGCGCGGACCACCAGGTGGGCCAGACCGGCAAGACCGTCCACCCCAAGATCTATGTGGCCCTGGGCATCTCCGGCGCCATCCAGCACCTGGCCGGTATGCAGGACTCCGAGTGCATCATCGCCGTGAACAAGAACGGCAGCGCCCCCATCTTTGACGCGGCGACCTACGGCATTACCGGCGACCTGTTCAAGGTCGGCCCCATGCTCACCGAAGCAATCAAGGCGTTCAAGGCCAGCAAGGCCTGAGCGCGCCGTCCTTTACCTTTCTAAAGCCAAAAGCGGCCTCCCTGGGGCCGCTTTTGGCTTTTGTGCATTTTAACCGAAGTTTTGCTCCAAAATATGTACGCTGACCAGTGCTGGTATTCCAATATGGACCAATTTTTCCACATCTTGTATCTGTGTCGCTTTTTGTCGGATTTTGCGATTTCTTTCCCTTGCAATTGGGCAGGAAGTACGGATAATAGAAGTTGAGAAAGAGAGGTGAACCGAATACGTGCGCGAATTATTCCTGCAAACCGTGGAACTGGCCGACCAGGCCGGCGCGGTCCGGCGCTTTGATTATTCCATCCTCATTGGCGAGATGGACGTGGGTCCCTTCGCCTGTGAGAGCTATGGCGTCAAGATCGCGGAACAGGGCGGCGAGCAGGCCAGCGTACCAAATGTGACATGCAGCGCCGCCCGTATTGATGAACTCAGCGGCCTGCTGGTACGTAACGGCGTTACGCCCGCCGCCCTGAATGATGTTTTGTCCGACTGGCTGTAAACTGTCCCTGGCTGTACTGTCCTACCGGCTTCAAATGTCCTACGGCTGTACTGTCCTACCGGCTGTAAACTGTCCGACGGCTCTAAATATAATACCCAGCGCGGGGCGGGGAGAATTTTGGTTCTCCCCGCCCTTTTACTCGTCCCTCAGCGCCAGTATCTGGTCTGCCACCTGGTCTGCCATCCGGGCTACGCCGCCGAAATCCACATAGGGGTTGTAGAGCTTTTCCAGCCGGTCATGGGCCTCCTTAGCCTGGACAAGCCCTGCCACCCCTTCGTCCAGCAGCGCCGATGCCACCCGCTTCGCAAAGCGCAGCCGGGGCCGGTTGGCGCGGTACGCCTCCGCGTCTGCCATGGCATCCAGGCGCAGCCGCCGGTATGCCCGGTGGGGCCATGGATCCTCCTGGGTGGAGGTGACAAAAGCCAGCGACAGCCCCGGGAAGATCAGATGCGCCAGCCGGTCAGGGGCCATGGGATCAGGACAGGCCACCGCGTTGTGCCCTGCGGCCAATGCGGCAGTGAGGATGGGGGTGAGCATGTGGTGGGCCAGTCCATAGTCCCCTGCCAGTTCATACACCCGATCTGCCTGGGCGGACACCGTGTCCCATAGGGTGAAAACCCCTTTATGGGTGACTGCGGATAAAAAACGCTGCTCCGTCCGGCCTTCTCCCTGTGCCGGCCCCTTCAGCTCCCGGCTGATAATGCCTGCCGCCCGCTTGCCCAGCCGCTTCTGGACCGGCCGGGTGTCTATCAATTCGTTCATATCCCGGCGCAGCTCCCCTGCCGCCCCCAGACAGCGATACACCCGCTTGTAGTGCCCCTGGTATTCTGCCGTTGCCGCCAGTATATCCCGCTTCAACGGCTGGAGGCCAGCGCAGTCATAGTACTGGCTCAGGTCTATGTAGCGCTCCACCACGCCGGGACATTGGGGCTCTACTATGTGGGGGGTGGTTACGGGAGGACATTACGGGGGCTTTGTTCCTTTTTCTTGAAAGAAAAAGGAACCGAAAAAGAACTTTAATTGCGAAACTGTGTTTCGCTTGGGGTTTTTCTTAGAACTTCCAGGCGATAGACACGTTTTGTTGGCCAGTGTCCGGGTGCTTCTCTCCGATCTCGATTTTTTCGATCAAACCCACCACCAGCTCCCGGGGGACAGTTTCCAGCTTGAGCAGCTCTCGGGCGCGCTCCAGCAGGTCGGTTTGTTGTTGAGCATCCTCCTTTTGGGCCAATTCCTCGCCAATATACGCCAGCCGCCGCTCCAGGCGGCTTTTTTCGTCCAGGAAGGATTGGTTCAGCTCCACGAATTGGCTCTCACTGAGAATGCCCGATACCTTGTCTAAGTACAGCGCTTTGAGAGCTTGGCTGCGCTTATCCAGTTGGGCGGTTAGGGCTCTTTGCTCCTGCTCCAAAGCGTCCCGGCGGGTGTCCTTCTGGGGCTGTAGGTCGTTGGGGTCCAGTTCATAATAGGTTTGGACGTAGTAGCGGATGCGCTCGGACACCAGGTCGATGAGCTGGTCCAGCCGGACGGAGTGGCGGGTACACAGGCGCGGCTTCCCGCTGTCGGCATACAGTTTGCAGCGGAGGTAGCTTTGCTTGCCGTTGGAGCACTTGCTCATGGTGGAGCCGCAGTCGGCGCACTTCACCAGTCCGGACAGCAGGTGGGCCTCGCCGGAGCCGTCGGTCTTGGTGCGCAGCTTGAGGGAACGCTGGACGGCGTCGAAGGTGGCCCGGTCGATGATGGGCTCGTGGGTGCCCTCCACCCGGTACCACTGATCCTCCGGGGTGTCGATGATGACCTTGGATTTGTAGCTCACCTTTTTCCGGCGGCCCTGGATCATCACCCCAGTGTACATCTCGTTGGTGAGGATGCGGCCCACCGTCACCTTGTTCCACAGGCCGAAGTCGTTTTTCATGGGGTGATTGCAGGTCCAGCCCCGCTCGGCCTTATACCGGGTGGGGTTGGGGATGCCCTGCTGGTTCAGCAGATAGGCGATGTTCTGGCGGCCATGGCCTTCTAACGACAGCTGGAAAATTTGGCGAACAACCTCCGCCGCCTCTGGGTCGGGGACGATGTGGTTTTTGTCCGTCGGATCCTTCTGGTAGCCGTAGATGGGGAAACCGCCGATGTACTTGCCCTCCCTCCGCTTCAGGTCGAATACCATGCGGACGTTTTCGGACAGGTCCTCCAAATACCACTCGTTCACCAGGCCGTTGATCTGCCGGGCTTTTTTGTTCCCCTTGACTTCGGTGTCGGCATTGTCCGCCACGGCGATGAACCGGATACCCCAGATAGGAAACAGTCCGTGGATGTATTTCTCCACCAGCTCCATGTCCCGGGTGAACCGGGACTGGGACTTGCACAGGACGATTTGGAACTTTTTCTGTTTGGCGGCCTCAATCATGCGGTTGAAATCCGGGCGGTCGCTGTCAATGCCGGAGAAGTCCTCATCGCAGTAAATGGTGTAGATGTCCCAGCCGTGGTCGATGGCGTAGTGGGTCAGCAGGGATTTTTGGTTCTGGATGCTCTCGGACTCGGGCTGGTGTTTGTCCTCATCCTCCTTACTCAGCCGTGTATAAATCGCGCAAAGGATTTGTTACACCTCCTCAAAGGCGTAACTGCTCGGTACTATGATACCGCAGGAGCAGTCGGGCCGCAAGGATTTATTTGAAATGCCTGCGCCGATAAAACGACGCAGGCATCATTGGTGGAGGGTTTTGGTGAGCCAGGTGGTGATGGTTTGGCAGATACATTGTCCGGCGGAATCTCCGTAATCCGGGTGGTATTCAATAATAATGAAAGACTGATTTTTCATGAAAATTCCCCCCGATGAAATTTTATGGGCGTGCCGTACCGAATATGAGCATGGACTTGTTTCCACCTTTTTGATATGGTAAAATAGTAAAAAATTGGCCCCATTCGGATTACAGATGAGGTGGTTCTGTGCATGGACAAGTATGCGGCACTGAAGCAGTATTTCGGCCACAGTGAATTTCGCTCAGGGCAGGAGGCGCTGGTGGACGCCCTTCTGACCGGGCGGGATGTGCTGGGCATTATGCCCACCGGGGCGGGCAAGTCCATTTGCTACCAGCTGCCCGCCCTGCTGCTGCCTGGGGTGACACTAGTTATCTCCCCGCTGATTTCCCTGATGAAGGATCAGGTGGCGGCCCTCACCCAGACCGGAATCCCCGCTGCCTTTATCAACTCCTCCCTCTCCTCGGAACAGCAGCGGGATGTGTTCCAGCGGGCTCGGCAGGGAGGATATAAGCTGATCTATGTGACCCCGGAGCGGCTGTCCGCCCCCAATTTCCTGCGCTTTGCACAGGAGGCGGTAATCTCCCTGCTGGCGGTGGATGAGGCCCATTGTGTATCCCAGTGGGGCCAGGATTTTCGTCCCAGCTATCTGAAAATTGTGGAGTTTTTGGAGGGGCTTCCCCGCCGCCCGGCGGTCGGGGCATTCACCGCCACCGCCACCGAGCAGGTAAAGGAGGACATCAAGCGTCTGCTTTTGCTGCAAAAGCCGCTGTGCGTCACCACCGGCTTTGATCGACCCAACCTCTATTTTGAGACGGTTCGTCCCAAGAGTAAGGATGCCTATTTGAAAAAATTTATTAATGATCGTCCGGGGCAGAGCGGTATCGTCTACTGCGCCACCCGCAAAATAGTCGAGTCCGTCTGCGCCGGACTAACAGGGGACGGGATTTCTGCAACCCGATACCATGCGGGCCTATCTGAGGATGAACGCAGACGGAACCAGGAGGATTTCGTGTATGACCGGGCCCGGGTCATGGTGGCCACCAACGCCTTTGGCATGGGTATCGACAAATCCAACGTAGGGTTTGTGTTGCATTACAATATGCCTAAGGATATGGAAAGCTACTACCAGGAGGCGGGCCGGGCCGGGCGGGACGGCGCCCACGCCCACTGCGTACTGTTTTTTTCAGAAAACGATGTGCGGACGATGAAATTTTTGATCGACACAGTCTCTGATAACGAGGAGCTCTCGGAGCAGGAGCGAGAGTTCTTCCGGCAGCGGGATCTGGAGCGGCTAAAACGGATGACCGCCTACTGCAAAACCACCGGCTGCCTCCGGGCCTATCTGCTGCGATATTTTGGTGAGACGGCGCCGGATTATTGCGGCAGATGCAGTAACTGCACCGGGGAGCTGGAGCAGAGGGATATCACATTGGAAGCACAGAAAATTCTTTCTGCGGTCGCGCGCGTGGAGCGTCAATATCGCTCCGGGCTAGGCACGGCCCTGGTCGTCCGAATGCTCAGGGGCAGTAAGGATCAGCGTGTGCTCCAGCTGGAGCTGGACAAGCTGCCGACCTATGGCATCATGGCCGGTGTGGACAGGATGCAAATTCGCGCGTATATCGATTATCTGGTGGATCAGGGCTACCTGTGTGTGGAGGGGACGAACTATCCTGTTCTGCACACCACACAGCGGGCGAGGCAGGTGCTGTTTCAAGGGGAGCGTGTGAACTATATCGCAAAGAAGCAAGATACGGCGGGCAGAATTCTCAAGAGAAGGTCTGTCGCACCAGCGGACACAAGTCTGCTGGCGCTTCTTCGGACTGTTCGCACCAGATTGGCCTCGGCGGGAGATATCCCCGCCTACGTGGTTTTTTCTAACGCGTCGCTGGAGGATATGGCGGCTCGGCAGCCCACCACGATGAAAGAATTTCTGGAGGTATCTGGCGTCGGAGCCGTCAAAGCAGAACGTTATGGGGACGAGTTTTTAAAGGCGATCCGGGATTGGAGGAAGGAAAATCATGGAAAAGAATCTAAATATTCTCACCAGGGAATGGGTATATAAAGCATACAAAAAGTTAAAAAGCTACTTGTACTTTGACAAAACGCAGCTGCCGTTGGTAGATGACCTGGTCGCCTTTGAGAGCGAGGGGATAGAAGAAAATATCTCCACTATTGTTCAGGCCCTAAAAGGGCGTTCCGATGGCTGGGAGGATTTTACCGCGGATATCCTGGAAAAAATTGATGTGTTTGTCTTTCCCAAGAGGCTGTGCAGCTGTGCGGAGGGACAGATTATCTTTAACGCCGACAGTGAACCAACGAGGCTGGAATCGGCAAAATATTTTATTGACCTTCCCGTTGCGGGGCATATTCTCGGTACGCTCTGGGTGTTGATGATCGGCGCCTACCTGGACGGCCGAGACGACCCGGAACACTGCTTGATGTATGAGCATTCCTATGGGAACCGACTGCGTAAAAACCTATACCATCCCGACAGCGGTACAGTCACCTATTCCCCCTACCTGTTTGAGCCCTATTTTTCCCAATACGAGAGCTGGCGGGATACCGCTCTTGCCCACGCAAAAGAGCGTCTGGATAACAATCAGGACGCACTGATCCTCACCCTTGATTTTCGCAATTTCTTCTACAGTGTGCACATCTCAGAGAAGGGTTTCGCTGAAATCTATCGAGGATTCCGCGAATCAGTGGGCACATGTCCGGCCTGGACAGAACGAGTCCATACCTTTGTCTATCAGGTTCTCCAGGTATATTCCAATAAAGTACGTCAGATCAATGCAGATGACGAGCTTCCCCTGGGTCAAAGGACATTTTTGCCTATCGGATTCTTCCCCTCGTACATACTGTCCAATTGGGCCCTGACTTTCTTTGATAAGGCAATCAGCGAGCGCATCAATCCCGTTTACTATGGCAGATACGTGGATGATATTATTATCGTCGACAAGGTGGAAAAAAACAGCCCCTTGCACAAGCGGGCCCGGGGAACCGCGGAGAACCGGACGAAGCTGACGGCCGGTGATATTATCGAGTACTATTTTGGCCCCTGCTCCGAGCGGGGTGGGGGGTGTGCAAGTTTTAAAACCCGCATCTTTTGCCGGGTACCGGAGGAGGAGATGACCCCCGAACAGCGGAAGTCCTCCCGGCAACAGGAGGATGACCCGCAGGCACCCCCCTTCTGTGTCTATCGGGTCGATCAATCTATTTTTCAGCCAGACGCGGAGGGGCCGGGCAGATCGGATATTCAGATACAAAATGACAAGGTCAAGATCTTTTATTTCAGAGAGGGATCCACGCGGGCGCTGCTGGACTGCTTCAGGGTGGAAATCGGGCGCAATGCCAGCGAGTTCCGCTATCTCCCGGACGTGGATCGCGCCTTGGGTGACAATGATTACAGCGAAATTTTTAAGCTAACTAACAGCGACACACCCCACAAGCTGCGGGGCGTGTCCAGCGTTGCGCTGGATAAGTTCTCTCTTTCTAAATTTCTGGGCAAATACCGCAAGGTGGGGAACCTGATCCGAGATAAGCAGGAGAGCGCCTTTGACCGGGATTTGTTGACAATCTTGAATCAGCGCGCATTGATTGAAAACTACGCGCTGTGGGAGCGGCTTTTGGAAATCTTGGTCATAAATGACCGCCTGGATTATTATGAAAAGCTGGTCAAAAGTATTCTGGCCGCTATCGCCGCATACGATGCGCCAGACTGGCTGGCTCAAAGTCAGGCACACCGCCGAGGGTTGTACCTGACCCTTCGCGCGGCTGTTTGCCGCACCTCTGCACTGTGCTGGGGAAGGGGCATGAACAAAGCTCTTGCGGCGATCCAGGCAGCGGAAAAGCGGGATAAGGTTATGGACTTCTCCCTGTTTTACGAATACGATCTGAAGGAACGCCGCGTGTCTTACTGCCAGTGCCGCATGGTGAATAAATATGTGCTTCCGCTGCCGATGGGATGGTTGAGGCAGGATGTATTCGAAGAGGAAAGCAAGACCGTTAACCTATGCCATATGGAAGCCTTTTGCTCCTATGCGGACTGGGATCTGGTGGAAGAGCCCTACTCATATTTCCCCTATATGGTTACACCCCATGAGATCGCGTATGCCCTCACTTGTAAAAACATTGCGTTGGGAGAGCCGCTGGATAATTCCTCGGAGCAACTTACAAAAATCCACACACTTTATAACCTTTGGAATTACGAGTTGATGGAGCATGACGGTGGTGATTTTCCGCCCTCTCCCGCACAGGCAAAGCTTATCAAGTGGGGAAGCGCACAGGGCTGCTGCGCAATTCGCGTGGACAGTGCTGCGGCCGGCGAAATCAAGGTGGCCATAGGCAATGCCCGGCTATATGAGAGCGATTTCAAAAAGGCCCTGACCGGGAAACCCAACCGTTCCTTTGCGCGGTATCAGCAAGTTCGCAAATTGTTGAAGGAGGCCCTCTCGGCAAAGGCCGATCTGCTGGTACTGCCGGAAAACTTTTTGCCCTGGGAATGGCTGCCCGACATCTCACGGCTGTGCGCCAACAATCAGATGGCGTTGATTACGGGCATTGAGCACATTGTGTCGGGATCACGAAAAGTCTACAACCTGACGGCGGTCATTCTACCATATCGGGAAAATGATTATAAGTTTGCTCAAATCATATGCCACCAAAAGGTACATTACTCCCCAAATGAAGCCAGAATGATTCTGGGCTATCGGATGGAGCCGTTTCATGGGACTCAGTACCAGTTGTTCTGCTGGCGGGATCTGTGGTTCTCCGTGTACTGCTGCTATGAGCTTGCCTCCATTGCGGATCGTTCCCTGTTCCAGGCGCTTGCGGATTTGACCATAGCTGTGGAGTGGAACAAAGATGTTCCATATTTTAGCAGCATCGTGGAATCCCTATGCCGGGATTTGCACTGTTACTGCATCCAGGTCAATTCCTCCGATTATGGAGACAGCCGGGTCATGGTTCCTGCGAAATCTGAGAAGCGCGACCTGATCAAAACAAAGGGCGGGCGCAATCATACCATTTTGATGGATCATATCGAATTGGCATCCCTTCGCGACTATCAGCGGAAGGAATACGAGCTACAGAGGGATGACCCCCGATTTAAACCGACACCACCGTGCTTTGATCCGTGCATTCCGGAACACAAGCAAAACGGCACTTTATGGGAATATTTGACTGGCGCTTAACCATAGATACCGATGCTGTGAGAACCGCAGATGCACAGGCATCTGCGGTTCTTTAAATAGTGCGTTACTTGGGGCTATTCATTGACTTGCAATTCAACAGCTTTAATAATGCGCTTCGTTCGTTTGGCACATTCCCACTGAGCACCTGTTCCAATAATCCATTGAGTACTTGCCCCACTTCTGGTCCGGGTTCGATACCTGCCGAAACTACATCCCAGCCGTTCACGGTTAAATCTTTCAACGTGAAGCACTGCCCTTCCGCCAGAATCTGTTCCGCTTTACTGTTAATTACGTCCAGCTCAGCTAAACAGTTTTTCACCTTTTCCAGGGCTTGCCCCATATTATCCGCCCGCTTGACCTCCAGAAGCTGAAAGAACGCCCCCGGCCCCAGACGGTTGAGCCAGCGCCGGATGACCTGGCTCCTGGGCGGCAGCTGCGCGTCGTGGCGCTCCACCAGCAAGACCACCCGCCCCCGGGTCTTGTTGTCAAATTTCAGCGCCCGGAGCATCTCGTCCGCCAGTTTGGCGCTGACGGCCGGGTGGCCGTAGAAGTGGTCGATACCCTGTTCGTCGGTGGACTTGCAGGCGGGCTTGCCGATGTCGTGGAGCAGCATGGCCAGCCGCAGGGTCACATCGGCGGGGGCCGCCTCCACAGCGTGAATGGTGTGCTCCCAGCCGCCCCAGCAGTGCCAGGGGTTGTGCTGCTCCAGCGCCGCCAACGGTTCCAATTCCGGCCAGAACCGGCAGAACACGTCCGGGTACTGCCGCAGAACGTCCCCGGCGTTCGGCCCCACCAGCAGCTTGCGCAGCTCCACATTGATCCGCTCCGCCGCCACCCGATCCAGCATGGCCCGGTTCTCGTGGACGGCCCGGGCGGTGCGCTCCTCAATAGCATAGCCGAATGCGGCCCCGAACCGCAGGGCCCGCATCACCCGCAGGCCGTCCTCCTGGAAGCGCTGATCCGGCTCACCCACACAGCGGATCAGCCCGCATTTGATGTCCTCCGCACCGCCGAAGGGATCGCGCAGGTTCCCGTCCAAGTCCATAGCGATGGCGTTCATGGTGAAGTCCCGGCGGGCTAAGTCCTCCCTCAAATTGGGGACAAAACGCACATAGTCCGGCCGCCGGCGGTCGGAGTAGGGCCCCTCCGTGCGGTAGGTGGTGATCTCGTAGGGCTTACCCTCCATCAGCACGGTGACGGTGCCGTGCTTTAATCCGGTCTCAATGATCCGCTGTCCGGCAAAGCAAGACTCCGTCTCCTCTGGGAGGGCGGAGGTGCAGATATCCCAGTCGTGGGGCTCCACACCCCGCAGGAGATCCCGCACGCAGCCACCCACCAGATAGGCTTCATGGCCCGCCGCAGTCAGCGTTTGGAGAACTTGTCGCGCCCCGGCGGGAATGTCAAATTTCACCCCGCACCACCCTCTCGTTGACCTCCATCTGGAATGCCTCGATGGCGGCCATGTCAGGCGCTTCCGGGAGGGAGGTGTATTTTGCGGCATAGTCCAGCCGCCGCTCCAGCTCGTTGATCAGGTCATAAAAATCATCGTTGAAGGTGTGATCCGCCCGCTGATAGCGCCCGTTTCGGATATCCATCAGCAGGTCGTGGTCCTTCTCCCGGAAGGTGACAATTTCCTCCCGCTCCAAAATGTCCAGACACATGAGGTAGAGCCGGATCAGGTGCATGGCGTGCTTGTTCAGGTGGGCGTCGTCCTTCTTTTTGTTGCGGAAGTGAATTTTGTCGTAATTCCGGGTGATTTCCACCAGTTCGCCCAGCATCCCGGTAAAGGCCCGCAGGGGCACCCGCTCCATGGCAATATCCGCCAGCACCTGGGGCCGTCCGCCCGCCTCACCCACGGACAGTCTGATCTGCTCCGGGGTAAAAGTGCGGTATTGCTCCCGGAAGGAGAGCATGGCGTTCTCGCAGGAGCCTTTGATGTGCCGCTCCTTCACCTCGGCGGGGTAGGCATCGTGGGCCAGGGCGTTTTCCAGCCGCCGAAGCTGCTGGCCCGCATAGCCGCCGAAGGAACTGATGGCCCGCTGGGACAGGAACAGCTTGCGCCGGTCGATAAGCTGCTTCCCGATGGGGCTCAGCATGAAATAATGCTCCGGCTTGCAGCCCAGCAGTTCGATGGTGTTTGGGTTGCAGTTGATGAGCAGGTCCAGGAGCTTGTTGAAGGAGTACACGGTGGTGTCCGTTTCCGTGTCCACCACCTGTTCAAAATCACCCATGCCCAGCAGATCCACCTTACTGTTCAAGGTACAGCCCCGGATATCGATATCGGAGCCCTCCACGTTGGTGCCGTAGGCGTAGCTGCCGCCGTAGGTGAGGAAGATGATGTTCTTCCCCAGATGCGGGCCGGTTTTCAAAAAACCGTATTCCGGCCTATCCAGAATATTCATAGGGTCACCCCCTCAATAGTAGAAGCCCTCCTGCCGGAGCAGCTTCGCGAACTCATACATGGCCTCCCCGTCGATGTCCCAGGGCAAGGAGAAGCAGAAGCCGATTTCCCGCTCCTTGCTGTGAGAAATGTTCTCCTTCATTTCTGCGACGGTCATGCCGTCCCGGTAGAAGGTGTCCAGATAGCCCTCCACGCCAAAAGCCTCATACGAATAGCCCTTCAGTTTCTCAAAGGAGTAGTCCAGCGCATCCTTTCGCTTTTTCTTCGTAGTGACGGAGATGCCGTCTGGGCTGATTTCCACATCGCAGAAGCCCTTTACCGAAATCACCGGGATGGGATAGTAGTCCGTCTGCCAAGTACCGTCCGGGGCCTGGTGCTCGTGGCCGTTGTAGAAACCGGTACTCAGCTCAAAGACACGATGATACAGCCCGTGAAATAATTGCGCCTGCTTTGTGGACAGGGCAAAATATATTTCGTTCATACGCTGCTTTTCTTGTTCGGTAATTTCCATGACGACCGCCCCCCATTTGATGCGTTAAATAGCCTTATAAGAGAATCTTACTCGCCATCGCAGGGCGCGTCAAGGAGAATATGGCTCACAGCATTTGCTTTGGCGCAAAACAGTCTGCGCTAAATTTTTTTGATCCCTTCCCCGCACTCATCCACCAAACTGGGATCCAGATGGGCATATAGGTTTGCGGTGGTCAGCATGGAACCATGCCCCAGCCAGTGCTGCACCTGGATCAGCGGGACGTGGGCTGCCAGCAGTAAGCTGGCACAGCTGTGACGTAAATCCTGGTAACGAATATGCCGCAGGCCGTGATCCGCCAGAAACTTTTTGAAGTCATGGCTCAGAACATCTGGCTTCATCATCTGCCCCTTGCTGTCGGAGCAGACAAATGTGGGGTTCAGCCCTTTCTTTCTCTCCCACTCGCCTTTCAGCATGGTGGTAATGGGCTCAAACAGAGGCACCGTCCGGCGGGACGCCCTGGCCTTCATGGTGTCCTTCTCCACCAAGATCCGCCTGCCGTCCTCCTCAATCCCCTCCACTACCGTGTGGCGTACAACGATACGGTTCCCTTCAAAGTCGATGTCCTCCCACCGCAGGCCCAGCGCCTCACTGCGGCGAAACCCGTAGGCCAGCGACAACGTGACCGGCACCTCCAGTTTGGTGCCCTTGACCTCCTCGATCAGCTGTTGTGCTTCCGGCAAAGAGTAATAGCTGACCTTCGGAGGTTGACGTTTGGGTGCCTTCAAAAACTCTGTCGGATCCTCCTGTATGATTCCCAGCCTGTGTGCCTCATGGAAAACGCACTTCAGCAGGGCGTGGTGGTGCCGGGCAGTGGTGCTGGACAGCCCATTGAACTCAAGAAAACTGTAGTAGTCCTCAATATCCCAGAAGGAAATCTGCCGGAGCGGCATATCGCCAAAGCAGTTGCGCATATGATGCTCTACCATGTGTCTGTAATTGCGGTAGGTGGACGGGGAGATTTCCGGCTTGCGTTTCTCAATCCAGGCCAGCGCGAAATCAATAAACACCACGTTGGGGTGGTTCTGCTCCACCTGCTGCTTACGGGTGTATTCCGCGCACAGGGCGTTCAGCTTTTCCTGGGCCCGCCGTTTGTTGTTGGGTACAGGCAGTTCCAGGTCAAACCGCTTCTGGAGTCGCCGCCCATCCGGGTGCTTTAAGTTGAGGATCGCGTAGTATTTGTCGTTGACTTCTACCAGTCTGCCTGTTATCATAGTTATGTTCCTTTCTGCAATTATCTTGCAATTTCTTTTGGCCATTTGACCGTGATTTATGGTTAGAAAAGTATATCAAAAAACCGACAATCAAACAAAAAAGTTCGATTATCGGTTGCTATATTCAATGTTAAAGTTTATGGAAAAATAGGCTCATCGGGCTCATAACCCGACGAGTTACCATCCCCCGGTTGCATACCTTTGTAAATCATGCGTTTTTGCCTGATTTGTTTCGTTTAAAAGTCCTTTTTTCTTCATAGCGTTCGCAATCAATCTGCAATCTTCACCTCCCGCGCAGCCGTCCTTGAAGAGGAACGGCTGCTTTCATTATTCAGGGCCTTTTTTCTCCGGGCCTCCAAGCCCGAAGGGTGAGCAGTTACGCCTGTCATTTCAAACAGCTTGTCCCCCAAAGTGTCCTCCCGTCACCACCCCCTGGGGCGCCGTCCCATCCACCAGCGCCGCCCCCAATTGGGGCAGGATCAGCGCGTCCAGCGAGTCCGGGTCACCGGAACACAGCACTTGCTGCGTCTCCAGTCCGGCTGCTTGGGCGTGGCGCTCCACGCGGCGCATCAGGGTGGATTTGCCGCTTCCCGGCCCGCCCTTGATGATATACAGAGCCCGCAGCCGGTCCGCATCGGACAGCTGATGATAGAGGGAATAAAAACCTGCGGGCGTATTGCCGCCCAGAAAATATCGAATATTGGGCATCCTGAAGCCTCCTCCAAGTTTCGGCGCCGCCCGCCGCTGCCCGGCAGGGCTGCCTCTCGTTTCCCTTCAATCTATGTGGGGCGGCGGGGAATGGTGCGCGGCACCCTGCACCCTCCCCTGCCTCCACCCTATTTCCTCCGGCACGTCCGATATGCGGCGGGACCAGCCAAAAATCAACGGCCCCCGGTTTTCACCGGGGGCCGTCTGGCTTATTTCAGATACTTGTCCAACAGCCGCAAGACCTCCTGCACGTCAATCGGCTTGGCAATATGGGCATCCATGCCGCAATCCAGGGAACGCTTCACATCCTCGGCAAAGGCATCCGCCGTCATTGCGATAATGGGCAGATCCTTGTCCGGCCGCTCCAAGGTCCGGATGACCTGGGTCGCCTCATAGCCCCCCATCACCGGCATACGGATATCCATGAGGATGGCCTCAAAATAACCAACAGGAGACTGCTCAAACATCTCCACACAGGTCTGGCCGTTTTCCGCCCAAGTGAGCTCCAGCCCCTCGGCGCTGAGCAGCTCAGAGGCAATCTCCCAATTCAGTTCGTTGTCCTCCGCCACCAGCACCCTCCGGCCCCGCAGATCCGGGCCCTTTTGCTCCGGCGGCTTTTCTCCCTCCTGGAGCGGCTGCGCAAACTGGCGCAGGCTGTTAAACAGGGTGGACTTGAACAGCGGCTTGGAGATAAACCCTGTGATCCCCGCCTCTTTGGCTTTTCCCTCGATCTCTCCCCAGTCGTAGGCCGAGATGAGCAGGATGGGCACCTTATCCCCCAGCTCCTGCCGAATGCTGCGGGCGGTGGCAATGCCGTCCATACCGGGCAGCTTCCAATCCAGCAGGATAATCTGGTAGTCGTCCCCGCGGCGGCGGCGCTTGACCACCATGTCCACGGCACTCTCTCCGTCCAGGGTCCACTCCGCGCTGATGCCAATGGAGCCCAAGGCGGACACCGTGGACTCGCACAGCTGCCGGTCATCGTCTACCACCAGCATATTCCAGTTGGGAAGGACCATATCCTCCTCCATCACCTGTGCCTTTTCCAGATCCAGGGTCACGGAGAACCGGGTGCCCCTGCCCTGCTTGCTATCCATCTCAATGGTGCCGCCCATGGCGTCCACCACGATGTACTTGGTAATGGCCATGCCAAGGCCGGTGCCCTCCGTGCGGTGGACCCGGGCGCTGTCCTCCCGGGCAAAGGAATCGAATATATGCTTCTGGAAATCCTGGGACATGCCGATGCCGGTGTCCCTGACTTCGATGTGGATGCGCACGAAGCCGTCCCCCTTGGGGGAGGCCTCCTCGAAGAGGGCCATATGGATCTCCCCGCCCTCCGGGGTAAACTTGATGGCGTTGGACAGCAGGTTGAGCAGCACCTGGTTGAGACGTACGCTGTCACACAGCACGTTTTCCGTGGAAATGTCATGGATAAACACATCAAACTGCTGGTTCTTGGCCTTTACCTGGGGCTGGCAGATGGCCACAATGCTGTCCGTCACCTCACGCAGGGATACCTGGTCCATATTCAGCGTCATCTTGCCGTTCTCAATTTTGGACATATCCAGCACATCGTTGATCAGGCCCAGCAGATGCTTGCTGGACAGGGCGATCTTCTTCAGGCAGTTGTGCACCTGCTGGGTATCGTCGATATTGGCGGTGGCGATAGCCGTCATGCCCACGATAGCGTTCATGGGGGTGCGGATATCGTGGCTCATATTGGACAGGAACTCGCTCTTGGCCCGGTTGGCGTGCTCGGCCTCCTTCTGGGCGGCCTCGGCGGCCTGGCGGGCCTCCTCCACCTCCCGCAGCTGCTTCCGGGTCAGTCCATAGTACTTGTAAAAGACCAGAAGCAGAGCGGTAAGGATAATTGTGCCGCTGAGGATAGTCAGGCTGCTCCACTCATGGCTGAAGCCGGTAACGATAGAGTCCATAGAGCCGTATGGCAGGAAGGTGAGCAGGAACCACTCGGAATAGGGCAGGTGGGTACAGTAGAGGTGGTAGCGCTCCCCTCCCATGGTGAACTCGTTGGAGTAGTCAATCCCCTCCACCATGGCGGCGTTCAGCTCCTCAAGGTACTCCTCCGCCGTAAGGCCGTTTACGTCCTCGTAGAGCACCCGCACCCGCTCAAAATAGTTGTTGCGGTAGGCGTTGTTGCTGCGGATCACGAAGGAACCGTCCCGCCGGATGATGAAGGAATAAGCCCGCTCGCTGTTCTCCTCCAGGGAGAGATTGTCGCTGATGTAGGACACGGGCAACCCTGCCACCAGGGCGGCGCAGTCGTGCTCCGGCGTGGGCGGATGGGGGGACGGCATCCCCAGCAAAACCACCTTTTGGCCCTGAGCATTTGTTCCAATGGCCACCTTCTCCTGGTTCTTGTTCAGCGAGTCCAGGAAGGGTTTCGGATCGGTGACGGTGAGCTGGGAACCGTAGAGCATCTCAAAGCTGCCGTCGCTGCCGTAGAAGCCCAGGTATTCAAAGTCCCGGGCCTTGGCCTGGGCCATAAGCTGCTGCTGCAAGGTTTTATCCTCATGAATGGCGTCGGAGGGAATGGTGCCCACCAGCGCCCGCAGCTGGTTCATCTGTATCCCGATGATGCTCTCAAAATGAACGGAGGTCTGCTGGCTCATGCTGGACATGTACAGCGTTCCCACCTGGTTGATGGTAACGGCGCTCTGGTTGCCCATATGAACAGCAAAAACCCCGAACACGCATACGCACAGCAGAGCTACCCCGATGAGGCTGGTAAGGAGGAATCGGGTCGTCTTATTCTTCATCCCCCGGCCTCCTCCCGGAAAGCCTGGATCGCTTGGGCCGTCCTGGCGTAGTCCGCCTTTACCCGTTCAAACAGCTCCTGGGCCTGATCCCCCATGTCCCCCCCCCGCAGCAGCTCGGTGAGCTGGCTGCTGGACTTCAGCAGGGCGCTGAAAGCCATATTGGCGCACACACCCTTGATGGTGTGTGCCGCCCGGAACGCCTCGGGCTGGTCCCCTGACTCCATGGAGCGGCACAGCAGGTCAAAGCTGCCATCATCCAGGAATTTCAACACAAACTTCTGCACCAGCCGTTCGCTGCGCAGCCAGCCCATGGCCTCCTCATAATCGCCGTTCAGCGCGGCATAGCATTCCTTCAGCGTCATTCGCTCTCCTCCTTGCTTTCCGCGTCGATGGGCGACACCGCCGACGTGGCCGTATCAATGGCGTTTTCCTTGTGGTAATAGTTGTAGTGGCCCTTTTCCCCGCTGTGCTTCACCACGTACAGGGCCTGGTCCGCACAGCGGAACAGGCTGTCGTAATCGCACCCAGCCTCCTGGGTGCTGGCCACGCCCATACTCACCGAGATGGCAAAGTCCTTATATACGCCGCCGCTTACCCGGCTGTAGATGCCCTCAATGGCGCCCTCCAAGTCGTCCTTATACTCCAGAAAGATGAGGAACTCGTCCCCGCCCACCCGGGCCGCGATGTCGCCGCCCCGGATGCTGTGGCGCATCCGCTCGGCCAGGAATTTCAGCACCTCATCGCCAAACATATGGCCATAGGTGTCGTTGGCGGACTTGAAGTAGTCCAGATCCAGGATGGCCATGGCATAGCGCCCGGCGGGCCGGTCCTCCAGCCGCTCGATGATCCGCTTTTTGGCGTAGGCCCGGTTGACCAGCCCCGTGAGCGAATCATGGGACGCCTGCCGCTCCAGGTTCTCCAGCTGGAGGCGCGAGTTGTGAATGTCCATGGCCTTGCCGATGCACCCGGTGTACCGGGGGGGTTCCTCCGACGACCAGGAGGCCCTGGCCACAATGCGGTGCCACCGCTCCTCACCCTTAATGGTCAGCTTGCAGTCACACTGCACCACCGGGCTGCCGGGGGTGGTGGAGTGCAGCGCATCGGCCAGCTTGGACTGCACATCCTTGTTGATGATGGACAGCGCCTCCGGGTGCTGGTAGGGATCCAGCAGCGCCTCGGGCAGGTCCAGCTTTTCCGAGCCCCAGCTGTTCAGCACCAGGGCCGGGGGGCTGATGGTGTACTCAAACTGGATCTCCTTGGTCAGGGAGGCAAAGAAGCTGTACTTCATCCGCTCGTGCTCCAGCAGCTCAAGGCTTCGCTCGGACGCGGTGAGCTCCTTGTGCCTGTGCAGCTCCCTGGCCATGTTCTGGATATCCCGCTGGCTGCGGCGCTGCTCTCCGCCGGCCGCCAGCTCCTGGCGGATCTCATCGGCGCACTCCTCCAGGCACTCCAGCATCAGGGGGTTGAACTGTCCGCACTCCCCGCCCACAATCATGTTCACCGCCTGCTCATGGCTGAAGGGCGGCTTGTATACCCGCTCGGAGGTGAGCGCGTCATATACATCGGCCATGGCCACAATCTGGGCCGAAATGGGTATCTCATCCCCCGCCAGCCCGTCCGGGTAGCCCCGCCCGTCCCAGCGCTCGTGGTGCCAGCGGCAAATCTGATAGGCAAAGCTCACCAGCGGCTCATTCTGATAGGAGGGCAGGTTTTCCAGCATCTCCGCGCCCACCATGGAATGGGTTTTCATAATGGCAAACTCCTCGGGGGTGAATTTGCCCGGCTTATTCAAAATTTCCTCCGGGATGGCGATCTTGCCGATATCGTGGAGGGCGGAGGCGGTGCTGATGACGGAGATGTCCGCCTGGCTGATGTGGTAGCGGTCGGTCTTGCGCAGCAGGGCGTTGAGCAGGGTCTCGGTCAGGATATGTACGTTGCGCACATGCATACCGCTCTCGCCGTTGCGGAACTCCACGCAGTGGCTGAGTATGTCGATCATCAGGCTGCTGCGCTGCTCCTTTTCGTAGATCTGCTCGGCCACCATGGCGGTCAGCCGCTTCTGCTTGGCGTAGAGCAGAATGGTGTTCACCACCCGGCGGTGGACAATGAGCGCGTCAAAGGGACGGCTGATGAAGTCGGTGATGCCCAGCTCAAAGGCCCGTTCAATGTGGCTGGACCCCCGCTCCGCCGAGATCATAATAACCGGGATGTCCTCAATCCAGCGGTATTTGTTCATCTGCGTGAGCACGCCGAAGCCGTCCATCACAGGCATTACGATGTCCAGCAGCACCAGGGAAATTTCGGGGCCGTGCTTTTGCAGCATGGCCACGCCCTCTTCGCCGTTTTCCGCCTCAATGATATCAAATTCGCCGTCCAGCATATCCGCCAGAATTGCCCGGTTCATCTCCGAGTCGTCCACAATCAATATTTTCTGCCTGTCCGTGATCTTCTCCAAGGTATGCGTCCTCCTTTTGCCCTGCACGTTCACCCACGGCCGCTATCCCGCCGTTGGCGCCGATCCCCGGCGGGCGCAGTCGCCGTATGATGCTATAGTATACCACAACCCCCTGGGAAAAGACAAGCGGATTTCCCAAATCCAGAGCGCTCCCCCTGCGGAAAAATCACGCGGCTGCGCTTTACATTTTCCATCCTATGGTATACAATGGCATTGGGGAAACTATACATATCATCCATAGAGAGTAGAGGTGCTTTTAGGTGAAACTTACATTCTTCGGCGCGGCCAAGGCGGTCACCGGCAGCTGCCACTGCGTGGAGGTCAATGGTCGCAAGGTGCTGGTGGACTGCGGCCTCCAGCAGGGCCGGGACGAGCAGGACAACCGGGAGCTAGATTTCGTACCCGGCTACATCGACGACGTGGTGGTCACCCACGCCCACATCGACCACTCGGGCCGCCTGCCCCTGCTGGTGAAGCAGGGCTTCTCGGGCAATATCTACTGCACCCGGCTCACCGCCCAGCTGCTGTCCATCATGCTGCGGGACTCCGCCCAGATTCAGGAGAACGATGCCGCCTACGAAAATCAGAAGGGGAAGCGGGCGGGCCGTCCCCCCGTGGAGCCGCTGTACACCCTGGAGGACGTGGAAAAAACCCTGCGCCACATCGTCACCTGTGAATACGGCTGGGAGCTGGACATATCCGACGGCATCAAGATCCGTTTTGTGGACGCGGGCCACCTGCTGGGCTCCGCCTGTGTGGAGATGTGGCTCACCGAGCAGGGCTTTACCAAAAAAATCGTGTTCTCCGGCGACATCGGCAACCGCAAGCAGCCCATCATCCGCTCCCCCCAGCCCATCACCGAGGCGGACTACGTGGTTACCGAGAGCACCTACGGCGACCGCCTGCACAACGTGAAGGAAAAACCCAACTACGCCGACGACCTGGCCCGGGTCATCGACGAGACCTTGGCCAAAGGGGGCAACCTGGTCATCCCCTCCTTCGCCGTGGGCCGCACCCAGGAGCTTTTGTACTTCATCCGGGAGATCAAGGAGCAGGGGCTGGTGGACGCCGACCCGGACTTCCAGGTGTATGTGGACTCCCCCTTGGCGGGGGCGGCCACCGAGATTTTCTCCGGCGATCTCACCGGCTACCTGGACGAGGAGGCGGTGGAGCACCTGCGGGGCGGGGCGCTGTTCCGCTTCCCCGGCCTGAACATCACCGAGAGCACCGGGGAATCAAGGGAGCTGAACCTGGACGCCCGGCCCAAGGTCATCATATCCGCCTCCGGCATGTGCGACGCGGGCCGCATCCGCCACCATTTGAAGCACAACCTCTGGCGGCCGGAGTCCACCATCCTGTTCGTGGGCTACCAGGCGGAGGGCTCCCTGGGCCGGCGCATCCTGGACGGGGCGGACCATGTGAAGCTGTTCGGCGAGGAGATCGCCGTCCGGGCGCGGATTGTCCGCTTCCACGGCCTGAGCTCCCACGCCGACCGGGACGGGCTGGTGCAGTGGATCAACCTGTACACCCCCAAGCCCCAGCAGGTGTTCGTGGTTCACGGTGAGGCCCGTGCGGCGGAGAACTACGCCCAGACCCTGACGGAGATGGGCTTCTCCGCCCACGCCCCCAACTATGAGGAGGTCTACGACCTGCTGGAGGACCGCATGATCGCCCCCGGCATCGCGCTGGAGCCCAAGGCGGCCCCGGTGGATCCCGGCTCCCCCGCCTACCGCCGCCTGGAGGACGTGGGCAAGAAGCTCATGGAGGTCATCGCCCACAACAAGGGCGGGTCCAACAAGGACTTGGGCAAGTTTGCCGACCAGCTGCGGGCGCTCATCTCCAAGTGGGACAGGTAGTTCTCGCATCAATAGGGCTCCTAGTCCTTTTCTGTCCCCCGGTGGAAGCGAAAACAGAAGTTTTTCAGAATTATGAATCAAGCTTTATAATGAGGATGTTGGAATAATGTTAGAGTGTGATAGAGAATTATTTGACGAGTATAAGCGTTTAGAGGCCCTTTGCCGCGATATGTTTTCATGCCAACATGGTGTGAGCGAATACATCAGCCAGATGGAACAGATTCCCTCCTACATAAAGAATCAGATTCCATCATGGGATAAAGATTACCGAACCTTAAAACATTTGCGGTGGCTGCGAAATCGAATCGCCCATGAAACGACCGAGACCGGCTGTAGTTTTAACGATATAGAGCAGCTTAAGAATTTTTATAGCCGTATACTGAATCGGCAAGATCCTCTTGCTGCCGCAAGAAAGGTGAAACAAAAATTACAAAGTTTCTCCCGCCAAGCGTCCATTACGGTGTCGAAAAATGCTCTGCCTTCCAGTAACAGGACGACTCAAAAACCGATGTATAGCCCTCCATACAAGTGGTTTGTTGTGTTTTTATTCATTATTCTAATAATACTCTTTATTCTTTGTAATCGTCTAAATTGAAAAGGGCAAATATTTAAAATCTCTAAAAGACGATAACGATTACCATAATTCAGGATAACGCAAACGCCCCGGAGGAAATCTCCTCCGGGGCGTTCCTTTATTCCGCTTTATGCCCCTGGGCGATAATAACATCCACCACGCCTTGGGCCAGGGCCTGGCACTGCCCCTTCTCCGGGGCCTCCACCATCACCCGCACCAGGGGCTCCGTGCCCGACTCCCGCACCAGGATGCGGCCCGTGTCCCCCAATTCATCGGCCACGGCCTTCACCGCCGCCTGGACGGCGGGGTCGTCCTGGGCGGTTCTCTTGTCCTTCACCCGCACGTTGATGAGCACCTGGGGATAGATGGTCACCGGCCCGGCCAGGCGGCCCAGCGTCTCCTTCTTGGCCATCATCACCTCCATCACCTTCAGGGCTGTGAGGATGCCGTCCCCCGTCCGGGCATACTTGGAAAAGATGATGTGGCCCGACTGCTCGCCCCCCAGGCGGTGGCCCCCCCGGACCATCTCCTCATACACGTACTTGTCGCCCACGGCGGTCTTGGCGTAGCCGATGCCCGCCTTGTCCAGGGCCTTGTACAGCCCGAAATTGGACATCACCGTGGTGACCACCGTGTTGGTGAGCAGCTTGCCCCGCTCCTTCATGTACGCGCCGTACAGGTACATGATCTGGTCGCCGTCCACCAGGTTCCCGTTCTCGTCCACCGCCAGGCAGCGGTCGGCGTCCCCGTCGAAGGCGAAGCCCGCGTCGCAGCCCTGCTCCTTGACGTACTTTTTCAGCCCCTCGATGTGGGTGGAGCCCGCGTCCAGGTTGATGTTCAGCCCGTCGGGCCGGTCGTTGATGACGTGGACGTCCGCCCCCAGGGAGCGGAACACGTTGGGGGCGATGGACCAGGCGGAGCCGTTGGCGCAGTCCAGGGCGAT